>Ga0194112_10002967_pt1 | contig 23953 bp, 23 predicted proteins | sample TA2MahC400mmetaG_FD_146191 | JGI IMG/M metagenome (GOLD analysis project Ga0194112, IMG submission 146191) | Freshwater microbial communities from Lake Tanganyika, Tanzania - TA2015016 Mahale Deep Cast 400m | ecosystem: Environmental > Aquatic > Freshwater > Lake | place: Tanzania: Lake... | reverse complement strand
TGCAAAGCCTTTTTAACAACCCCGATACATACTTATTACTTTTCAAGTTAAGCAAGTAAGTAGCAACAGCTACTACTTGCTTTTTTCTCTAAACTCTACAGTGACAAAAACTCACTCGGAGATACTGTTCTAAAATTTTCCGGAAATCCTTCCGTTTTTTCTCAGATAAACTTTTAAACAGGTAAAAAATTTTGAACATTACATGATAGATTTCAACAGCTTAATTAATAATTATTTGAAAAGAGAGTTAAAAGAAAAGACTATAGGAAGATATTACCCTAGTGAGGCTGGTAATTGTATAAGGAAGGTATTCTATTCTTACAAGAGCCCTAAAGAAGTAGATACTGAACTTTTGAAAGTTTTTGAGGCAGGCAATATACTGCACGAGTTCGTAGTTCATGTCTTAGAGAGCGAGAAGAATCCTCAGATAGAATTGTTGGAGAAGGAAAGCCCTTTCACCTTAGAAATTGAAGACATTGTTATTTCTGGAAGGGTTGATGATATTATAATCGTGAAAATAGATAATAAGGTTTACTTGGTAGAAGTTAAGTCCACGAGCACTTTAAAATATACTAATGAGCCTCATGAAGCACATATCATGCAGTTGCAATTGTACATGCATGCTAAGAATATTCATAACGGGATGATAATCTACTTGGAGAAGAATACATTACAGACTAAGACTTTCTTAGTGGATTACGATTCTAAATATGCTGAGAAGGCTATCAAACGGTTGAAAGACATTCATCAATGCCTTAAAGAAGATAAACTTCCAATACCTGAAGCAAGAGCAGTGTACTCTAAAGGTTGGATGTGCAAAGGCTGCCAGTACCGGGAAGAATGCTATAAAGACACCCCACATCTTTAATTTCTATAGGAAAGTTAAAAACAAAGTTTTAAAATATAACTCAACTTAATAATGAGTATAGCAGTAAAGATTTTTAATCAAAGAAAAAACATGAAAAATAACACGACCAGGATTTTTGCTTTGTATTTATTAATTGGCTTAATCTGCATGAGCATTGTTAGCGCTTCAAGAAGCATAACAAGCGTTACGCTAAATGGGGAAAACAGCATGACTGTACCTGCGAGCGCACCGATAAAAGCTTCTGTGACTGTAGAGACAACAGGAGAGGATAATGACTGGAAGTCGACAAAATATTTAATCGAAGGACAGACTGCTATATGTGAAAATACAAAAAATCACAGAAGTGCTGGAACATACACAGAATCATTTTTAATAACAGCACCACCAGGTTTAGGAATCTATGATATAGACTTCTGGGCTTACAGCGACAATGATTGTTTAACCGGGGAAAGCATCATAAGCACACTAACAGAGGGTATAAACGTTGCAAACACAATCATTACGAACAAAGACTCTTATGTAGACGCAAACTCGCCAAATGCCAACCATGGGGCAAGAAAAACCCTGCATACAAAATCCTCTTCTTCAGGCAAGGTAAAAAGAATATACCTAGGGTTTGAACTGCCACCTTACTCAACCCACACGATTATAAATTTAGCAAAAGCCTACTTATACCTTGATGATGCACCATCAAACTCGAGAACACATAATATATACAGAGTGACATCATCTTGGACAGAAGAAGAGATAACCTGGAACACTCAACCCGCCGCTTCAGAAACACCTTCATCTTCCGCTTCAACAGGAACGTCTAAGGATTTTTGGATATTGTGGGACGTAACATCTGACGTCCAGTCCTTCTTAACAGGGACAACAAACAACGGATGGGTGATAAAAGACTCAGATGAAACATCACCCGGTTCAACCTTGACTAAGTACATGTCAAAAGAAGAATCTGGAACAACGGATCCTTACCTAGTAGTGACTTACTCATGTGATTTGGGTTGGTCAGGGGATTATTGTGACAAGACAACATGCGGGGATGGAATAATTGCCGGTGATGAATCCTGTGACGATGAAGTTAATAATGGTCAGATAGGATTCTGTAATGCCAAATGTACAGGAATAGAATGCGATCCGAAGTTTAACCAAGAATGCTTATCAATCCCGAATTCATGCGGTGATAAAAACATAGGCTACTTTAATTGTTATGGACTCTGTGATGCTGTAAAACCAGATGAAAGGCCTTATTGGAATCAAGTATGCGATTCTGAACCTAATGAATGCGGCGAAACTAACATCGGGCTAACAGACTGTAATGGTGTATGTGATGCTGTAACACCTACTGCTTCAGATATCGACCAAGACGGAGTTGCAGATTGTATTGACAATTGTCCGGAAATATTCAACCCTGACCAAGAAGACAGCGATAACGACGGGATAGGTGACAAATGCGACAACTATATCGGAAAATACGATCAGGATAGTAACAGTTTATATTTATACAATCCTATGACTTTAGAACACTTAGAAGGCGGCATAACTGTTGAAATCCCTGCAGGAATAACGATTACAGGCAGTAGCGAAGGCTGGACGGGAGTTGTTAATGCTCCAAGCTTTAAAGAATTTGCAACCATTACTCCAGAGACCGATCCCGGTTATACAGGAGAAGTTGATCGAGTTATCGAAATAGGATTCCCTGATGTTAAACTGGTTTTTGACAAGGCTGTTAGAGTTTGGATATCTAATGCAACTGGAAAGCTTGTGGGTTATGCAAGAACAGGAGAGCCTTTCCATAAGATAACTGACGTTTGCGTTGAAGATAGTCAAATCTGGTCTGATATTAACTTACTTGCTGAAGGGGATTGTAAGATTGATGTTGGCGATGACTTAGTAGTCTGGACTAAGCACTTTACTGAATTCATAACTTACAGTCAAACTCAGATCCCTCAAATGATTAATAGTGGAGAAGGCAGTAGTAATTCTAAAAAATGGTCAAGCATCTATATAGAAGAGCTCATTAAAGAAACTTGTAAAGAGGATTGGATTTGTAGTGAATGGGGTGATTGTGTTTCAGGTGAGCAGAGAAGAGATTGTAAAGATTTGAATGATTGTGGGATGATTGCTGATAAGCCAGCTGTTGTTAAAACATGTGTTCTTCCAGAGCCAGTACAAGCCAACGCAGTAGTTGAGGAAGAAACTGTTAAAGAACCTAGCGGTATTACTGGTATGATAACAAGAGTGACGAATGGCATGTCTAAGAATAGTAGAGCTATAACAATAATTTCTGTTTTATTCGGCTTAGGTATTATTGGTTATTTAACAAAAGGCTTCTTAGTTAGGGAATAATATTTTTAATAAATTTTTTATATAAGCGTGTATAGTAATATTAGGATTATGAAAATCGAGAAAAAAACACTTCCAGAATTCTTTCAGAAAATCTTGGATGGTGATAAGACTTTTGAGCTTAGGCTTGCAGATTGGGAATGCAAACCAGGCGACGTATTAGTCCTTCGAGAGTGGGATCCTAAGAAGAAAGATTACACCGGCAGACAGGTTGAGAAAAAAGTGACTTATGTTTTAAAGACAAAAGATATAGGATTCTTTCCGAAGAAAGATGTGGAAAAGTACGGCTTCCAGCTTATCGCCTTCAAATAGGGAGCAGTAAAGTATTTAAATTCTAAGAAATATTGTAATATATGCTCAAGTTTGTAGTTGTTACGGGCGGAGTTCTTTCAGGCTTAGGCAAGGGTATCGCAGCAGCTTCTATCGGGCATTTATTATCTGACAAGTATAAGGTCATCCCGATAAAGTGCGACGGTTACTTGAACGTTGACCCTGGAACTATGAATCCTACAGAGCATGGTGAAGTATTCGTGTTAGATGATGGCGGAGAGGTTGATATGGACTTCGGCCATTATGAAAGGTTCTTAAATATTGCTTGTAAGTTCAAATGGAACCTTACCATGGGTAAAGTCTTTAATGAAATAAGGGAGAAAGAGAGACGTGGCGATTACTTAGGGAAGACTGTTCAGTTTGTCCCCCATGTTACTAACTTGATCAAGGACAAGTTTTTCGAAATCGCCAAAGAAGAGGATGCTGAAATAGTCTTGATAGAAATCGGTGGTACCATAGGTGATATGGAAAACGAATTATATCTAGAGGCTGCGAGGCAGTTGAAAAAAGATGTTGGAAGTGAAAACGTAATGTATGTCCATCTGACTTATGTCCCTATTCTTCCTACTGTTAATGAGCAGAAAAGCAAGCCTACCCAGCAGAGTGTTCATCTTCTGTTGCAAAGAGGGGTACAGCCTGATGTAATAATTGGTAGGTGTTCAGAATACTTGGACGATAAGATTAAGGAGAAGATTGCAGAGTTCTGTAACATAGAGAAAGAAGCGGTTATCACAGGATTGGATGTTAATGATCTTTATAAGATACCTATAGTTTTTGAGCATGAAGGTATTCTTAACATTATTAACAAGCATTTCAAAATTGCAGTCCCTAAAGATATGGATAAGTGGAAGAAGCTGATAAGGGAGAGAGAGACTGCTAAGAAAAATGTCAACGTAGCTATTTGCGGAAAATATACTAAACTCGAAGATTCTTACGCCAGCATCATAGAAGCTTTGAACCATTGCTCTGCAAATCTTAACTGTAAGGTTAATATTAAATGGGTTGATACTACAGATGAAAATAAAGTTGAAGAGCAGCTTAAAGGAATCGATGGGATAATCATTCCTGGTGGTTTCGGCAGCAGAGGGACAGAAGGGAAGATAAAAGCGATAAAATATGCAAGAGAAAGAAACGTTCCATTTTTAGGTTTATGTTTCGGCTTGCAAATGGCAGTGGTAGAGTTCGCAAGAAACGTCTGCAAATTGGAAGACGCGAATAGCACAGAGATAGACCCGAAAACTAAAAACCCTGTCGTTGACATACTGCCTGAACAGAAAAACATAAACACAAAGGGAGGCACTATGAGATTAGGAGCTTACACTGCTGATGTCCTAGAAGGCAGCAAAGTATTCTACTTATACAAGTCTAAAGAAGTTTCTGAAAGACATAGGCACCGTTACGAAGTGAATCCGGAATATCATAAAATGTTAGAAGATAAAGGATTGATATTTTCTGGCACTTCACAGAATGGCAAATTAGTAGAGTTTATCGAGCTTCCAAAGCTGAATTATTTCATAGCAACCCAGGCGCATCCTGAGCTGAAATCTAGCTTGGAAAAGCCAGCGCCATTATTCTACGGGTTTGTCAAGGCTTGTGTGAAATAAATTTTTTTAAATAAAATGGGTATACAAGAATCCAAAAAAGAGGATTTTAAGGAGATTGTAAAGTTATGGAACCAAGAGTATAAACATCTGACCACATCAAAAATAAAAATTAGCGTTAAAAAATTTGAAAATTGGTATAATTTTAGGGAAAAAACCGGATATATTTATTATTCTATCAGGCATAAAAACAAATTTGCAGGATTACTTTTTCTTCAAAAAAAGGAAAAAGAACTTTTAATAAAAGCTGTTGCGGTTAAAAAGAAGTATAGAAATCTTAATTTAGGTGGACGATTAATCAAAAAGGCGATAGAAACATCAAAAAGATTTAATCTACCATTGATGGCAGAGGTCTTAGTAAACAACATAGACGCAATAAACTGGTTTGTTACGAAAAGATTTTTTATAATTAAATTTAACAAAAAAACATCTGATTGGTTAATGATGTACTTTTCAAAATAAAAAGTTTTATAATTAACTATTTTCTTAGTTTTAACAAATGGTAGAAGAAGAAAGTTATCATTGGGCGGACTTAACAGCTGAAAAGATAATCAAGGAAAGAGGGAAAAAAACTAAATACGTCTGCGCTGCTGGGATCACTCCTTCTGGTACAGTCCATATTGGTAATTTTAGGGAGATCATAACTGTTGACTTAGTCTGTAGGGCTTTGAAGGATAAGAAGAAGAAAGTCCGTTTTATTTATTCTTGGGATGATTATGACCGGTTGAGGAAAGTTCCTGTGAATATGCCTAAGCCGGATGTTTTGCAAAAATTTATCGGCAAGCCAATCGTTGATACTCCTGACACTTTTGGTTGCCATAAGTCTTATGCTGACCATTTAGAAAAAGAAGCTGAATGCCCTTTACCAATAGTTGGTATTTTTCCTGAATTCTTTTACCAGAGTAAGAGGTACAGGTCGTGTGAGTATGCTGAGATGATAAAATATGCTATGAACAGGAGGGATATTATTAGAGAGGTTCTTGATAAGTACAGGAAGGAGCCTTTGCCTAAAGACTGGTATCCTTTGAACGTATTTTGCGAGAAATGCGGCACAGACAACACAAACGTCCTAGAATACGATGGTGAGTATACTATAAGTTATGAGTGTGAGTGTGGTTTTTCTGACAAGATAGATTTCAGAAAAAAAGGGATAGTAAAGCCCCCATGGCGGGTAGAATGGCCAATGAGACAGCATTATGAAAAAGTAGATTTCGAGCCAGCTGGAAAAGAACATTATGCCCAGCCTGGAGGGTCAAGGATCACTGCCAACGAGATATTTGAAGCAATATACCCTAAGGAAAAACACCCTATTGATTTGAAGTATGATTTCATAACGGTTAAGGGAGAAGGCGGCAAGATGTCCTCCTCTTTAGGGAATGTTATCACGTTAAAAGAATGCTTAGAAGTCTACACATCTGAGGTCATAAGATACTTGTTTGCAGGCACTAGACCTAATGTCGAGTTCGCGATAAGTTTCGACTTAGACGTTATCAAGATTTATGAGGATTACGACAAGACTGAAAGAGTATACTTTGACGAAGAAACTGAAGAAAGCAAGAAAGAGTATTTGAAAGAGCACAGGATTTATGAGCTTTCTCAAGTGGAAAAAGTCCCTGAAAAGATGCCTTTGCAAGTTCCGTTCAGGCATTTGACTAATCTAGTGCAAGTTTACGAAGGCGATATTAAGAAGGTTGTTGAAGAGTATAAGACTTTCATAAAAACTTACTTGGATAAGAAGAAATTAGAAACAAGAGCTTTGTGTGCTTGGAATTGGATACAAAAGTACGCTCCGGAAGACATGAAGTTTAAGGTTCATGAAAAAGTTTCAGAAGCTGTCAAGAAAGAATTGAACGCTGACCAGAAAAAGGCTATAAAGATTTTAGCTGAGAAGTTGAAAAAGAACAAATATGATGAAGGGACTTTATTCAACGAGTTTTATAACATCTGTCAAGAATTAAAGCTTGATAATAAAATGTTTTTCAAAGGAGTATACCTAACATTAATTGGTAAAGAACGTGGCCCAAAGCTTGCAGGATTCATATTGACTATAGGTGTTAAGAAAGTAATCAGTCTTTTAGAAGAAGTCTAACAGTTCTTTCCCATTTTCTAGTTCTAAGAATTCTTTTTTGGCTATTTTTGGTATTTCTGTCTTGGGTTTTTTCTTTTCAAAAACTATAAGGCTTTCCGCATCTAACAGCCTGGATAATGAGTTTATTTCTTGGTTGAACTTGTCACCTACTGTTGTCAGTATGAGCTCTTTTTCTTTTTTGGCTATTATGTCAAAAACGTTTTTCTTAGTCTCTACTGCTTTGAATCCTAACTGATTATATTTCTTCCCTACTTCTGACATACATGAATAAACTATCTTATCCATTTCTGAGAATATGTTCACTTGTTTGAATACTTCTGTTCCGAATATGTCATAAAGCTTCCACGCGTTTTTTAACATTATTTCAGAATTATAGTTTTCATAATCTGTTATCATTCTTTTGCTTACGCCTATTTTTCTTGAAAGTTCTTTCAAAGACATCCCATCGCCTTCTCTCTTATTCTTTAGTTTTTTTCCGTCAATGCTTGCAGTTAATCCTGCTTTTCCTGATTTCACAAAAGGAAGTTTTTGTCTTAAAGCGTTACAAAACGTTGTCAAGTTTATCGTGAATACTCCAAATCTTGAATATACTATGTTATTTTCTAGTTTACGCCCTGATTTTTCTGTAAGTATTAAAGGTGTCGCGTCTACGCAGCTGGAGATTTTTTTCATCTCTTCTATAGAGTCTTGGTTTAATGAGTTAGCGTCTTCTACTGCTTTTATTAGGATTATTTTTTCTTCTTTTCTTGCTAGTAAGTCAAAGCAGCCTTTAATGTTTTTTAGCATGAATCCTTCTTTCAAAAGCACTAGGCTTGTTTCTTCCAGTAAGTTTTGTTTCATCTTAATTTTTTACCTTCTGAGTATATTCTTCCTTTACAGGTTTCAGCTATTGATTTTATTCTACCATAGGTTATTATTTCTCCCCCGCTCATGAAGTCTCCTGTGTCTTCTCCTGCTCCGCCGGTTATTACTATCTTTCCTAAGCGCATCCCGTTTCCTGTCCTGTCTCCAGTGTTTCCTTCTACTATTAAGGTTCCTCCTTGGAGGAAGTGGCCTGCGAAGTATCCTAAGTCCCCGTTTATACTTACTGTTCCTTGTTCCTGGTATGCGCCTATCCCGTATAGTTCAATGTCAAGGTTTAATGTTATCAGATCATTTGGTGTTATTATCTTGTTTATTAATGCTGATAGGTAAAATCCTATGTGCATGTCTTGACAGTTCTTTACAGTTAATTTTTTGCTTAGCCCTTCTAGGTCATGTTTTGTAAAGTAAGGTAGTTTACTTGCTATTTTTTCGCCTAACTCGTATGCTTCGTCTAGGTAAATGAATTTGTCTAATCTTTTTTTTGCGTAAATGTTGCAGCTTTTTAATAATATTGATACTATTTTTTTGTCAGAACTATCTTCATTGTTCATTTCTAACATCATGCTTTCTATCATTTCGTCAAGGTTCTTTTCTGGTATGAATGTTTTTGGGAGTTTCATTTTGGCCAGATCTGTTTGTCTCCTTTGAATATTCTTGCTTTGCAAGTGTCGGCTATTTTTTCTATATTGCCATAAACTATTATGTCTCCGCCTTTTGAGAATATTCCTGTGCTGTGTCCTGTGTTTCCGTTTATTATGATCCTTCCATTTAGCATGCCGTTTCCTACATCGCTTCCAGCGTCTTTTTTTGTAATGATCGTTCCGCCTTCCATGCAATGCCCTAATGCGAACCCGACGTAACCGTCTAGTATTAGCGTTCCAGTTTTTAAGTAGGCACCTAATCCTGCGAGTTCTTCATAAAAGTTCAAGTTCACAACATCTTTTTTAGTTATTATCTTGTTTATCAACGCTGAGAAGTAGAACCCTGAATACCTGTCTTTTTCGCTGTAATGCCTTATTCTTTGTACTGATTCTTCTACATCCTCTTTTGTGAACTCTAATTCATCGGCTAGTCTTTCACCTATCTGGTATGTGTTCTCAAGGTTGCTTACACCTGCCTGCCTATTAATGAAGGTTCTGCATTTTTTTAACAATTCCCCCACTGTCTTCTCATCATGGCCTTTCATGTCAACTTTTTCTGATAATAGCTGTTCTATGCGCTTGTCTAAGTTCTTGTCCGGTGTAAATATTTTTGGTATTTTCATCTTTTAGTAAAACGCTGCTTTCCTCATAAGGTCTTGTTCGTTATTGTTCAGCCAGTTTAGCACTTCTTCGTTTATATTGTCGCAGTTGAAAAGCTGTTCTATTATCCTCCTCCTTTCTTGAATATCGACTACGTTTGTTATGTATTCTATGGCCCCTTTCGGGTTTATTCTCTGAACGTCGTTGAAGTTGAATCCGTAATTTTTAACGTGCAATATCTGCTCTTTAAGCTCTTTAGGTATGCTGCACACGGCGGATATAGTATCGGTCGGAGTATTCTTTTCATGAATTATTGTACTGCCATCAGACAACTTTTTTATTATGCCCCAATAAGTGTAGTAGAGCTCATCTTTGTAGAGGCACAGAGAAGTCGGTGTTTCTTCTATGCTCTTTACTTTCTTGTTTTTTAAAAAGTCAAATACGTAGCCGTTAAAATAAAAGTCACTTGTGAATTTGAATTCTATGCCATATAGAACATTTTTGTCAGAGCATAGGTAAGGGATGTGCTTCTTTTTATTGTTCACTTCATTCGTGAAAGTATTATAAACTCCTCGATAGTGCCCTCCGTCATACAGTGTTCCTTGATGGCTGCACAGTGTTGTCACCTTGCCGAATCTTACAGCTACCAGCTTAACAGGAGATACTTCGTAAATTCCTCCGCGGTCGTCTCCCCGGTACAGCTTTCCGTTATGGGAGCATAAAGTGCTGACAGGGTTGTCTTCTCTTTCCATCACGTCTTTGCCTGTTATAGTGTCTATTACAAACCCCGATGTTTCATTAACTTCGTATATGAACGGTATCTTTTCAGTCTTATAGCCTCCGTCGTAGAGCCAGTTGTTATTAACGCATAGGGCGGTTACTGCATGCCACCTGTCGCAAAGATGTATGTCTTTTTTGCCCTCCATGTAGAGATATATGCTTGACGAGCCTAAAGTATGGTTTACCGCGTATACTAAGCCTTCCTCTGGATTGCTAGCCTTTACTCTAGCTTCCAACAGTTTAGGCTTGAACAAGTCTCTCAGTTTCATTTTTTCCTGCAGATGATGAAATAATGGTCTTTATGATAAGGCTCTAAGTCTGTTACGCTTATTATCCTTAATTTTTTCTCTAACTCTTTTTTTACTGTTTCTAGAACCTCTTCTTTAGGCTTTACAGAGTCTATGCTTTTCGTCTTTAACGCTATTATCGCGCAGCCTTCGTCTTTTAGGAAGATTTTGATGTTTTTTATAAAGATTTCTACCTGGTTCTTCTGGGTTATGTCTTGATATATTATGTCTACTTCTGTTATCTTGTCTTTGTATTCTTCTGGCTTGTTAGCATCAAACAGTAAAGGGCACATATTCTCATGCTTCTCGCAGACTTCTACTAGTTTTTTTACTACGTCCGGTGCTACGTCTAGGCAGAATATGAATCCTTTTTTTCCTACGATTTTTGAAATTATTTCCGCAGTTACTCCGTGAGAAGCCCCTAAGTATAACACTATGTTTCCGTTTTTTATAGGTAATTCTAGTTGTTTCTTCAAAGCGGCTGTTAGTTTGGATATCATTAAGAAAAATCGATTTTGTAGTAGTATAAAAACCTGCTGGAAAAAGTTTATATATTCAGTCAAAATCCATTTTGTTAACAATGAAAAAAAGTAAATTATTAACTTATGTTAGTGAAGGTTTAGCAGCTTTAGCGTTAGCTGGTACTGTTTTTGCAAGTCCTGTAGATACGACTTTTCAAAAGCCTCAGCAGACTTTAGAAGAGAAAGTAGTTAAGAAACAAAGCATAGGTAATCTAGCAGTTCTTTTGATAGACATGCAGGAATGGTTTCTGCTAGGTATAGAATATGAGGAGAAGCATAGGGAGATTCCTTACCAGTTGGAAGTTTTAGACTATTGTAAGAAGAATGACATACCTGTTTTTGTCTTAGAATATAAGGACTGCGGACCGACTGTTAAAATATTAAAAGATAAGGTTGACAGTTTGGAGAAGAAAACTTACATAATTAAGAATCATGATGATGGTTTTATCGACACTGACTTGGCAAAAGAGTTAAGGAGAAAGAACATAGATACAGTTTTGCTGATGGGTATTAATGCTTCTGCTTGTGTTTTAAGCACAGCATCAGGTGCTATAATAGCTGGTTTTAAGATTATGACTTCTGATGATCTGATAGCTGACCCGAAATCTTATGGTGAAAATGAGAGTATAAACTGGTATGAACAGAATGGTATTTACAGGGAAGATTATAAGGACCTTCTTGACCTGATTTCAAAAGAAAAACAATTAATCACTTGTTATTTTCTAAAGTAATCTTTCTTAGCAGCTAAAGAAATCTTCGCTGATAATTTTCTCGCTGCTTTTCCTTTATTTTCAGCTTCTTGAACAGATTCGTGTTTGAATATTATCCCGTGTTTTGGCGGTTTTGTCTTTTCTTTCAGATGCCTGAACAAGGCTGCTTCTGCACCTAAGACTTGTATTCTTGATGATGTCATGAATGCTAGCTTTTGTAGACTTTTGGCTTCTAGTATCAGTTCTGTTGTCAGTTCTTCCCCTAAAAGATTTGTAAGGTTAGGTGCTATCTTCTTAACTATTTGTTTGTAAGAATCGTCTTTTTGTCGGTATTTTTTTATCAACAGCTTGTCTTCTGGTATCCTTTCTAGCTTTTGTTTAGTCTCTTTTAGGTTTAGTTCTCTTAATTGTTTAAGTTTCTCGTTCATTTTCAGTATCGTTTTAATAATTCTGTGGAGAATTCTATGCTTAGCTCTGTCCCGTAGTCTTCTATGACTGCCGCTATTTTTGATTCCTTGCTCGCGTATTCTACGAAGAATCCTTTGTTAGATCTTAATATGTACATCCCTCTGGTATGGGAGCAGGCTATCATTTCTTTGTTTATGTCAAATATTGCATAAAACGTTGGTAAGTTAGTCTGTTCTCTCACTTCTTGGTATGAGAGTATTATATCTCGGCATAGGCTCAAGTCAATATTTGCTGGTGCCATTATGCATGAGAATTTGTTGCTCAAGTTTGAGTGGTAGTCTAAGACTATTTCTGGTTTGAATTTTTCGTAGATTTTTATTATCGTTTTTGTTTCTTTAGCCTTTTTTGTTATAAAATCTCTGTTTAAGTCTATTCCTATAAGGTTGTATCTTGTTCCGAGTTGTTTTCCGTAAGGATTAGCTATTGGTATTGATACTATTTCCCAAGAGTCTAATAAGTTAAGTTGTATAACATTTTCTAATGTTGCCATGTTGGATTGTAATGTTTCTGGCTCATTACCATGGAGGTAAGATGTTAGTAATGCTTTCTTTCTTAAGCCTTTTCCCTTTTTCAAGTGCAAGATGCGTAATGGGTTTTCCGACTCGTTTAGGTTTACAAATTTTTGTTTGCAGTATTTCTCGTTTTCTTTTATGAAGTATTCTATTTCCATTTTCAGAATCTTAGTTTTAAGTGTTAGAGTATAAATCTTTCTTTTCAGGCCTTTTCTTCATGTGTTAAGACTTTTTTTGTTTCGAAAAATATGAATCCTGTACATGCAAGCCCTAAGACTACCAGCCAGTCTATTATTCCTAATGGCACTACTTTGAACGCTGTGCTTAACGGCGTGTATAACATTATTAGTTGTAACACTACAGCTGCTAGCACTGCTCTTACTAACCATTTGTTTGAGAATATCCCTATCTTGTATAATGGTAGTTTTTCCGATCTTATGCTGAATGTGAATATAAGTTCGAATAATATGATTGTCATCAAAGCCATCGTCCTCCCTTTGTCTATGTTTGTACATTCCAATCCTCCGCATCCTATGAAGAAAGATATTAGAGTCGCAACTGTTGCTAATGCGCTTATTATTATGAAGAACATGACAGATCCTTTTAGCATAGTTCTTTTAGGATCTCTTGGCTTTCGTTCCATTATCTTCTCGTCTGGCGGGTCAACGCCCAATGCTAGGGCAGGCAGGCTGTCCGTAACCAGGTTAATCCATAATATTTGTATTGGCAGTAACGGTAATGGCAGCCCTGCGATTAATGAACAGGTTATTATTCCTATCTCACCAAAATTAGTTGATAACAAGAATTTTATGAACTTCTTGGTGTTGTCATATACTATCCTTCCTTCTTTAACTGCTGAGACTATAGATGCGAAATTATCATCTGTTAATACCATGTCTGACGATTCTCTGGAAACGTCTGTCCCTTTTATCGCCATGGCTATTCCTACGTCTGCGCCTTTTAGTGCGGGAGCGTCGTTAACACCGTCTCCTGTCATGGCTACTACTTCGCCGTTGGCTTGCAAGGCTTTCAGTATTTTTACTTTATGTGAAGGGTTGACTCTTGCGAAGATATTCGCTTCTTTTACTATGAGTCTTAACTGTTCGTCTGTTATCTTATCTAATTCTAGGCCCTCGATTACTTTGCCGTCCAGCCCTATCTTGTTCCCTACTGCCTGTGCTGTTACTGCGTTGTCCCCTGTTATCATTATAACCCTTATTCCTGCTTTTTTGCAAAGGGCTAGTGCTTCATGGACTTCTTTTCTTGGAGGGTCTATCATGCCTACAAGCCCTGTTAGTATTGTCTTGTTTTTTTCTTTGTATGCTGTTGCTAGTACTCTTAGTGCTTTAGAGGCCATTTCCTTGTTTTTTCTTAGAATCAGCTCTTTGTCGTTTTTGGTTATTTTCTTTACAGTGTCCCTTATTAGTATATGATCGCAGAATTCTAGAACTCTTTCTGGAGCGCCTTTTATATACCATACATCTTTATGCTTTGTGATCATATATTTTTTTTCTGAGTCAAAAGGCACTTCCCCTGTTCTTTCTTCTTTTTCTATCCCTGCTTTTTTAGCCAAGGCTAATAGTGCTATTTCTGTGGGGTCTCCAAAACCTAATGAAGCGTTGTTGCAGGAAGCAGAAGTTCGTAAGAGCATTTCTATCTTTTCTGGGCTTATTTTCTTGTTATGGGCTAAGAATTCTCCTTTTGTTTCATAGCCTTGTCCTGTTACGGTTATCGTTTCGTTGTTGGCGAATATTTCTGTTACTGTCATCTCGTTCTTGGTTATGGTTCCTGTCTTATCGGAGGCTATTACTGTTACTGCTCCAAGCGTCTCTACTGCTTTCAAATCTCTTATCAAGGAGTTTCTTTTCAGCATCTTTTGTACGCCTATGGCTAGTGTTATGGTTACGACTGCGGGCAGGCCTTCTGGCACTGCTGCTACTGCTAAGCTTAATGCTGTCAGGAGTATTTGTATGAAAGGCATATGTTTTAAAACGCCTAATATAAACACCAAGAAGCATACTAGGATTATTATAATCCCGAGCTTTTTGCTTAAGGATTTTAACTCTTTTTGTAATGGTGTCTGTACTTCTTCTACTGTCTGCACTAATTCTGCTATTTTTCCCAGCTGCGTATTCATTCCTGTTTCTGTCACTAATGCTTTAGCTCTTCCGTTGGTTACTATTGTTCCTGAGAAGAGCATGTTTTTCCTGTCAGCTATCGGCACTTCTGTTTTTACAGGGGATAAGTTTTTTTTGACTGGTACTGACTCTCCTGTTAGCATAGCTTCGTTTACTTGCACTTCTGCCAATTCTAAAATTCTAGCGTCTGCTGGTATCTTGTCGCCGGCTTCTAGTATTATTAAGTCGCCTGGCACTAGATGTTTAGCTTCTATGATCTGCTCTTTACCTTCTCTTATGACTACTGCTTTCGGTGTGCTCATCTGTTTTAACAACTGTATGGCTTTTTCTGCCCGGTATTCTTGCGAGAAGCCTATTATCGCGTTTAAGATTAGTATCGCTGCTATTACTCCTGCGTCTAATAATTCTTTAACTAATAAGGATATTAGTATTGCTGCAAGGAGTATCATTATCACTGGGTCTTTGAACTGTTTCAAGAATATCTTTAACGGGTGCACTGCTTTTTTTTCTTCCAACTGGTTAAAACCATGTTGTCTCAGTCTTTCTTCTGCTTCCTTATAGCTTAAGCCTTTTGTGTTTGTTTCTAGTCTTTTTAAGACTTCTTTGTTGTCTAACTGATAATAGTCTTGCATTACTAATTTGAATGGTTTCAGGTTTTATAAAAGTTTGGAAGGGGAAGACTTTTAAACAAAAACCGTCCTAGAATACCTTATGAAGCATACTTGGAGCGTTACTATCGTTCTTCTTGCTATTTTTTTATTCGCGCAAGTAATAGGCTTGTTTGTTACTAATCATTATTTGGCTAAGCCTGATCTTCCTTTAAACATTGAGCGTCCAGAATTCGATGAGAAGACAAGTTTTATACCGTTGTTTATTCTTATAATCATTGCTACTGTTATTGCTTTTTTCTTGGCGAAGTTTGATATTGAGTGGGTTTGGAAGTTGTGGTTTTTCGTTTCTATAGTGTTTTGTATTACTATTTCGCTTAACGCTTTCATGCCTCAATTATTCGCTTTTGTTTTTTCTTTGTTTTTCGCATTTTTCAAAGTAGTCAAGAGAAATTTGATAATTCATAACATTGGTGAGTTGATCATTTATGGCGGATTAGCTGCTATCTTCGTCCCTATTTTAAACCTCTTTTCCATTTCTATACTCCTGCTTGTCATCAGCTTGTATGATTATATCGCTGTTAGGAAGACTGAGCATATGGTTAAGCTGGCTAAGTTTCAGGCTAAGATTAAGATATTTGCAGGGGTCTTAGTGCCTTATAAGAAAGGAGCGGCTATTCTTGGCGGGGGGGATATAGGATTTCCTTTATTGTTTACTGGCGTTGTTATGAAGAGTTTTGGTTTTAAGGCTTTGATAGTCTCTTTCTTTGCTACTTTGTCTTTGTTGTTTTTGTTTTGGATGTCTGAGAAGAAGAAGTTTTATCCTGCCATGCCTTTCCTGTCGGCAGGCTGTTTCTTAGGATATGCAGTCTTAAGGCTGGTTTGAAAAGGTTTATATACGACGGAAGCGTATTATTTTTCATAAGGAGGTGGTAGTTATGAAAAGACTTTTAGTTCTTTTAGTATTAATAACCTTGATATCGGCTGTTGGTGTTTTTGCTGAATGTACAGAAACTGATGACGGCAAAGATTTTGCTGTGAAAGGCACTACGACTTATTCCAAAGGGAATAACGTTATTGCTGAAAACGTAGACCTTTGTATTAATAGTGGTACTTTAACAGAATACTTTTGTGACCAAGATGGCAAGACAACTTATGAAAACTATGCCTGTAATTGCGTGGATGGAGCATGCACTGATGTAACAGAGACAGAAGAACCTGCAGAAGTTCCACCGGTAGAGACTCCTGAAGAGCCAAAGACAAAACCTGCGGGCACGGAATTACCAAAAGGGTTGTCAGTTGCTTTAACAAAAGTCAAGAATGAAAATGCGAAACAGATGATACAGCAGAACTTAGAGAGATTCCAAGAAAATTACCAGCAAAGACTTCAAAAAATGGAAGGGGTAGAGGTTGAAGAGGTAGACGAAGAGACTGGTGAGGTTAAAGTGAAAGCAAAAGAACCAGTCAAATACTTTGGGCTGATAAACGGGAAAGCAACAAAAAGATTCAGCATTAATGTAGAAGGTAAGATTGAAGAGAAAGCCCCATGGTATAAGTTCTTGTACAGAGAAACGACTGGATAAACTCTTTTTTCTTCTTTTTTTATTTTTTTTAAGAGAATTCTACTCCAGTGCCTTTGTTCGCGTCTTGAAGTATTTTTGCTTTGACTTCTTGAGGCACTTTTTTCCAATAATCCGTCTTTGGTAATACTTTTATATCATTAGTTCCGTCATCGTATACTAGCGCTTCTATGAACGTGTGGCCTACATAGATTATTACGTGCCAGATGTTTTCTTCTTTCCAGGAGTCAAACACATAATTTTTTACCGTGACTTCTCTGTCATAGACTTCTTTGTTGCTAGTATATTTGTATATAAATTGTAATGCTTTCGCTTCTGCTTCATCTCGGCTCATAGTTTTTACTTTTTTTGTTGTAAACGCCGTGAATACGCAGCCGCTTATCAGTAAGGTTAATAGCAACATTGACACTATTAAGGTTTTATTTTTCATCGTTTAAGAATTATTTTTCTAGTGTTTATATACTTTATGTTATGGTTTCTGTCCCTGCTTTTAATATCTCATCCATGTTTTGTATTATCAGGCCGTACATCTTTGTTATTATCTGCTCGTAGATGGCTTCTTTTAAGGTTCCGTGGCAGTAGTTTACGAATCCTTTTAATTCTGTGAAGTTAGTTTCTTCTAGCTCTGTTAATGGAACTTTACAGCTCATGTCTTTGCCTTCGAATAGTTCTATCTGATCCATTGGCGAGCCTACTGCCATCTTCTTAAGCTTGACATATACTAAGCAGTTGTCTCCTCTTTCCCCTTTGATCGCGTAGTCATAATAATGCCCGTTTTTAACCGTAACTAGCTTTGCTGGTTTACAATCTTTCGCAGCTGTGTAGAAACAGTCTTGGTCCTGTCCACAATTTTTTTTAATAAACCCATAATGGAACAATCCATATATTATAACAGCGATTATAAGTAGGTAGAATACTTTTTTAATCCAAGAACTTCTCGGTTTAAGTATCTCTTCTTTCATAACCATGTTTTTTAATTAAGAGGTTTTTATATATTAAACTTTTGGTTTAAAATTTTGAAGTTTACGTAACTCCCTGATCGTAGGGTTGATCGCACCATAAGTGCTCGTATGTTAATTCTTACACGCCCTTGTGGGAATGGTAAAACGTTACGTTAAACCTTATCATAAAACCCATTTTTATTAAATAAAAAAAGAAAACGTTTTTTATTCGTTTTCGCTTAGTCCTTTTCTTTGTCTTATCTGTTGTACTATTTTTTCTTGCAGGTTTTCTGGTAGTTTTTCGAATATCTGGTCTATTATGAAGTAGTTTCCTCTTCCTCCAGTCGCTGATCTCAAATCTGAGGCTAGTCCGAACATTTCTGCTACTGGCATTCTTGCTTTGATTACTATCTGGTCTCCGTGCTGGTCCATGCTTAACAACTGTCCTCTTTTGTTAGCTATCAGCTTGGACAGTTCTCCCATGTATTCGCTTGGCGCTTCTATTTGTAGTTCTTGTAAGGGTTCGAACATTACTGTTTTGGCTTGTGCCATCGCGCCTCTTATCCCTTCTCTTATTGCCGGGTAGACTTGTGCTGGTCCTCTATGGATGGCGTCTTCGTGTAGTTTAGTGTCTATCAAGCTTACTTTTAGCTTGTTGCATGGCTCTCTTGCTAATGGTCCGCCGTCCATTACTTGTTCGAAAGCGTCTAATACTAGTTCTATGACTTCTCCTATGTGTACTTCTCCTCTTGTCTGGTCTAGGAACATGTTTCCTTTGTATATCTCTCTTATTTGTTTTACGTCTTTCATCGGGAAACCTAAGTCTGCTAGCTTCTGGAAGGTCGCTGTGTCTTTCTTTTTTATTCTCATTTCTGGCAATTCGCCGGCTTTTATTGCTTTGTAGATGCTGTCTTCTAAGGGTTCTACTATGAAATAGAATTTGTTGTGCTTGTTTGGGCTTTTTCCTTCTGCTTCTCCTGATTTTTTCATTACTGTTTCTCTGTAGACGACTATTGGTGGGCTCGTGATTACTTGCAGCCCTTTTTCACTTTTGATCCTGTTTTCTATGATTTCTAGGTGTAGTTCTCCCATTCCGCTTATCAAGTTTTCTCCAGTTTCTTCATTTATTTGTACGAATAGCGTCGGGTCTTCTTTATGGACTGTTTTTAACACTTCGACTAGTTTTGCCAGATCTGCTGGGTTTTTGGCTTCTATTGATTTGGTTACGACTGGTTCGAATAAGTGTTTTAATGATTCGAATGGTTCTAATGGCCGACTGGATACTGTTTCTCCTGCGAATGAGTCTTTTAGCCCCACTATTCCGCAGATGTTGCCTGCAGGTATATTATCTACTTGTAGTCTTTGCGCTCCTTTATAGATTGATACTTGTTGTATTCTCACGTTTCGTTTGGCCATGTTCATTACTACTTCGTCGCCTTGCCTCAAAGTTCCTGAGAAAAGTCTTCCTGCGCTTATTTCTCCTGCGTGCTTGTCTACTACTATCTTGGTTACGACGAATGCTGTTGGCCCGTTAGGGTCGCATGCTAGTAATGATTTTCCTTCTTCGCTTTCTAGGTCGCCGTGCCATATCTTCGGCACCCTGTATTTTTGTGCTTGTAACGGGTTAGGATGGTGTTTTACTACCATGTTTAGTATGACTTGGTGCAGTGGCGCTTTTTTGGCTAAGTATTTATAATCATCTTTCTGATAGGCGTCTATTACCTCTTTAAAGTTCAGCCCGCATTTCTGCATGTAAGGCAGTGATAATGCCCAGTTGTGGAATGCTGATCCGAATGCTACTGATCCTTCTTGTATGCTTACTTTCCATTTTTGTTTGAATTCTTCAGGAGCGATTTGTTCTATTAGTCTGTTGACTTCGTTGATTATGTTGACGAATTTTTGCTGCATCGCTTCAGGGGTTAGTTTGACTTCTTTGATTAAACGGTCTACTTTGTTTATGAACAAGACTGGTTTTACTCTTTCTTTCAATGCTTGCCTTAACACTGTTTCTGTCTGAGGCATTATTTCTTCTACTGCGCAGCATAAGACGATTGCTCCGTCTACTGCTCTCATGGCTCTTGTCACGTCTCCTGAGAAGTCTATATGTCCTGGAGTGTCTATTAAGTTGATTAAGTATTCTTGTCCTTCTAGACTGTGGACCATTGACACGTTGGCAGCGTCTATCGTTATCCCTCTTGTTTGCTCGTCTTCGTGAAAGTCTAGTGCTAGTTGTTTTCCTGCTAGTTCTTCTGACATCATTCCCGCGCCTGCTAGTAAATTGTCAGAAAATGTTGTGTTGTGTATTATCATGCCTTCTGCTATGAAGTTGTGGTTATCAGGGATTGTAAAGTCGTAAACAAGACCTTGCTTGTTTTCCACTTCTTTTATCTCTCTTATTTCGTTCAAGAACACATTTTTTTCTGATATCTCTAGTAATAAGCCTTCTGCTTGCATGCCTGTTAATGCGTCTATTGCTGTTCCTCTTTTTTTAAAAGTCAAATCAGAAAACTTGTATGGGATGTAATCTGCTTTTATGCTTAACTCGCTATTTTTTACACTTTGTTCTAAGCTTTGTTTTTTATATTCAAGTTTGAATCCTATATTATCTCTAAAATTTATTAGTGAATATTTACCTGATATGTCTAACCCCCATTGTATGAAAATTTTATCCTTTATGATTATTTTTTTATATGTTGTTGATAGTATGCCAAATTTTAATAAAGCAAGCTGCAAGTCTTTTATCATTGTTTCACTGGCAGATGTTATACTTACACAGTTATTTCTTTTAGGGGCGTGTCCATCAGTGTCATAATATCCTTTCAAAAATTCTGCGAGTATATCTTTTGGTAGTATTTGAATTAACAAAGGGATTTCTATGTTACGGGCTTTTTTCTTTGTCGGGTATCTGAATAAGTGCTGTAATATTTTTTTGAAAGTTAATCCTGCTCTTAGGTCGATTCTTGGGCATTTCTTTCCGTAAATTCTTATCGATGGTTCAACGTTTAGTATACAGTTGCATATCCTCTTTATTTCCTTTTGAATAGTTTCATCAGCATTACTGATCCAGAAGTTCACATCTCCATCCCCCCACATAAGACCAATTAAATAAAAGAAATCTTTCCATTGGTTGTAGGTTTTTGGAAGTTTGATGTAAACTGAATTTTTAAATTCTTTTTTGAAACTTTCTCTATAATTAAAGCAGTCTATATTTTGGTAAAGTTCAAAATCGCTTATATTGAATAGTTTTGCTATGTTGACAAGGTCTCTAAGCCTGTATCTCCCTCTCCAAACGCAATGGTAAAAAGAAAGAAATTTTAATGAGGAGTTTATTTTTTCCCATATTTTCTTTCTGCCTTCTTTAATTATTTTTTGGTGTAAATGATTTTTAAATTCCTCACCGACTTTGACTATATAACCTTCGTCTTTTAATAATTGTTTAAGAATTGTCAATTCTAAATCATCTATTCTTATAGGCTCGTAGTTTAATGTTCTTGGGCAGATTATGTAATCTCCTTCTGTTAGTTCCGAACCTCTTTTCTCAATAATTTTGTAGTTAATATCTGAAACTAAAAACTTATGTTCTGGAGTGACAGTTATTTCTTTTCCATCCTTGCAGGTTACTTTTAATAAATTTTCTTTGGTTTTGATTTTCCATATAAAATCTATTCTCTTTTTTTCTATGGTGTTGCTGTTTTTATTAAAAGATAACGTGTTAATATGCAAATCTCTTACGTCTATGATTTTTTCTATGAAATCTTTTATTATTTGACCTTTATTTTCATATTTTTGGAAAAGTTTTTCTGCGCTTATTACAGTACCATCTGCTAAGATTAATCGAGAATCTGGTGATACGCACTTCCCATGCTCTCGGAATATAAGCAGAAGCTTAGATTCTATCGATATGTGCGCAGACACCTATGTTTCTGATTTTTTCAGGCTGTTTCATCAGCCTTGTTACTTTTTCTACAGTTTTTTCATCTGCCATTGTATTAAACGCCTCCAAAAATTATTGTTGATTAGTTTTTAGACAAAGGCTTTAATCGATTTATAAAATTATCGCTTATCACTAAAATTTTTCAATCACTACCGTTTGATAATTACAAACGAAAGGTTTATATATGAAAAACGCGAATTGTAAACCTAATTTTTCCGGGAAAAAAATGGATAAGAAAAAATCATTATACCTCAGCCTGTTGATAATGTTCTTTATACTTGGATGGTTCTTGAACTCAGTGATACAAACTATAAGCATACACCAGGAAAAACCTTACCTGGGCGACGAGGAAATAATCTCACCATACAATAGGGTAAAAGAAAATGACTTACAACTGTTTCCTGAAAAGCTAATAATAAATTTTCCAGGATTATCATTAGCCAGTTATACAAACACAAATTCTATGGACCCTTTGCTCGATGAAGGGGCTACAGGCATAGAAATAACACCCAAGACAGAAGAAGATATCCATATAGGCGATGTAGTAGCTTACCAGTCAGGTAATGACTTAATACCTCATAGGGTAGTCCAGACCGGAGAAGACGGGCAAGGAGTTTATTACATTGTCAAAGGTGATAATTCAGAAAATCTTGAAAAGATAAGATTCGGACAGATAAAATATGTACTAATCGGAGTGCTTTATTAGAGGGGGTAAAGAAAATGGAAGCAATATGCAAAAACTGCGGAGCAGTCTATGGTTTTAATGAGAAGATACCAGAAAACTTGGAATGCTTCAGCTGTGAATGCCACGATTTCAGCATAGAAAGGAAAGAATAAACCAAAAACTTATTATACAATCATAGTCCTTTTTTTAAGGTTATGAGAATACGTATCTTAGTTTTAGTAACATTCCTAATTCTCATCTCATCAGCAAGTTCTTCAGTAACGCTAAGGCAGGGAGAGGCTTACGAAACCAGCGGTAAACAAGTAATCGTTACTAACATAAAAGCAGACGTTATCGTGATTAACGTTGACGGCGTAAAAAATATTATAAACGTTGGCGAGCAAAAAGAAGTTAACGGGATAGACATACTGTTAGAAAGCACGTTCTATGTTGACGAACCAACAGAAAGAACAGCCAGCATTGCAATGTCTGTAGCCTTCTACTGCGGCGATAATAACTGCGATACCGACCAGAATGAGACAAAAGAGAACTGTTGCAAAGACTGCGGGTGTAATCCTGGATATGCTTGTTCTGATAGTAAATGTAAGAGTGAATCTCAGATACAGCAGGAAGAGCAAGAAGAGGAAGAGGCTTCGATGGACAAGTGCGAAACAGATGCTGACTGTGATGACAATGATGAGTATACAGAAGACATTTGCAAGAGCATTCCTGGAAAGCCTAAGAAGTGTTGGAACATCCCGCCAATATGCAAGACAGATGTTGAATGCGATGATCAAAATCCTTGCACGGTTGACAAATGCGTGAATAATGACTGCTTCAGCTCAGAAGTGCCTGATTACGATGATTGTTTAAAAAAACAAGAGCCTACAGGAGAGCAAGAAATTGTTCCTGAAAGCGAAAAACATTCAGAAGAAACAATCAAACCAGTAGGAGCGTCTGTTGAAAAAGAAAAAAACATTTTTTCAAGAATAATAAGTTTCTTATTCGGCTGGTTAAGATAAAGAAGTGGCAGACGCGCCCAAGGATGGATGTAAAGTTAATTGCCAGCTACCCCAGCCTTTCCTCGGCTCTGCGACCCCGAAAGCACCAGTGATCGTGATTAGGGCTGCTTCGTTCCCGACCTGACCCGATTCTCATGAAAACCAGCCCAACGGGACAAAGCGTCAGCGTACGGGCTGAGACTAACAACTAAAATGTACACCTCTCCTCAGACTTCAACCCCACCGTGAAGCCGGTTTGTGGTTACAGAAGACGGCTAACCTTCCAGCCTAGTCTGCCAATAAGAAAGTTTATGCCTTTGTTTTTAAACCTTTTGGAAACTGAGGCTTCGGTGACATCCTCCTGTTGTCGAGGGTAAACCTCTTTTTGTGTAGGGTGGGTTTTGTTTTTGTCGTCGGAATGGTTGTTGTCATTTTTTGTGAAAAATTTGGTCATATTTCTATTCCTAGTT
>Ga0194112_10002959_pt1 | contig 23980 bp, 13 predicted proteins | sample TA2MahC400mmetaG_FD_146191 | JGI IMG/M metagenome (GOLD analysis project Ga0194112, IMG submission 146191) | Freshwater microbial communities from Lake Tanganyika, Tanzania - TA2015016 Mahale Deep Cast 400m | ecosystem: Environmental > Aquatic > Freshwater > Lake | place: Tanzania: Lake... | reverse complement strand
AACAGGGGCGGTGGCTAGGCGGTGGTGCATCTCCGCCAGCATTTTTGTATAAAGGCTGTCAAACGTGGCAGTATCACCGCAGGCCAGGGTGCGCGCCTTTTCGCTCCCGATAGGTGTTGGGGAATCGTCAGCGATGAGGACATGGACCTGTGCTGGCTGGTTTAAAAGCGCTGCATATGCGGCATAGCCCTGCATGTAGGCTGTGTATAACTGTCCCGCGATGTCGTGGGGCAGGGTCGCTGACATGACCACAAGGCGCCGCCCGGCCGCGCCACAGGCATGCACGAGCCGCAGCAAGGCCGGCAAATCGGTGTCGCTGTAAAGATCGACCTCATCGAGGATGAGGTCGGATGTGGCTAGCCGGGTATAGGCTAAAAGGTGTCGGCTACGTCCAGCTGCCACGGCCTGGATGATTCGATCAATAGTTGCGGAGACAATGGGGGCGTAGAGGAGCGCTTGAGTGGTGTGGTTCTCGCCGCGGTTGGCAGTGGAGAACACCTCCCAAGCCAGCGGCTCTCCTGCAGCGCGTTGCCACGCGCGGATGTTGGGGAGCAGATCCGCGGATGGTGTGGTCGCAAGTGGATCAGGGCTGGCATACATTTCGACCCTGTTTTCTGCCTCCGTTTCTGCGAGGCGATCTTCCGATCCGGTTGTTGTGTGTGTATAGGCGCCCGACGAGGAGGGCGTGTTTTGTTCGTCGGCAAAGTCGATGCTCAGTTGTCCCGACAAAATGGCCACATCGGCAGGATCAAACCCGACGTCTGCAACATAGGATTTCCCGCTTTGGGAGGACAGCACATTCAGGCCCACCGCCGTGGTAAAGCGCAGGGGAAAAGCCTGTCCGGTGCGGGCGGCATCTCCCGCGTTGGCGGCGGCCAACACGCTTGGTGCGGCTCTGGTTTTGCCGGAGCCTGTTCCTGCGGTCAGGCATGCAAAGAAGCCACCCGGTTGCGCCGCTGTCAATGCCTGGGCCGCCTGGGTGGCGTGGTGCTGCCAACGGTAGGCTTCGGGTGCATCTGGTCTGGGCTTGATGGCGGCTGGCCAGGCGCGCTCCGGTACGCCGGGAAGGCCGCCGTTCGGGCGCAACAGGGCGTGTAAAAATTCCCGCGTCCATGCCCCCACCCGCTTGGTGTGCTGCTCGAGGCTGTCGGCAAAGACAAAGGGGTGGGGACAGGTGTCTGTGTCGGGTGTGGGTGTTGTGTTGGCCCACAATGTAGGGGTCTGTTGGTGTTTTGATGGCTTTTTTTCCATCGAACCGGTATGGTCGCCCATCATCAAGGCATTGCGACCCAGGTGTTCCCACACCACCGCTGGGAGGGCATCTTCGCCGATTCCCTGTTCAAGAAGGATGCGCATATTGCCGGCGCAGTTGGCAAGATCAGCCCTCCAATGTGCGCAGTCCCATAAAGGTGGAACACCCTTTGGTGAGTCGATGTCGTCTTGGACAAAATCACCGTCGGCGCGTAGGTGTTTGCTCTCCAAAAGGGACGCCTGTTTTTCGTGCGGGGCTGGGACGATAAGGTGCTGTCGGTGGTGGGTGAGGATGAGATCGGCAATGGCGCGCAGCAGTGGGGAACGTGGGGCTTGAAGCGGGTACTGATCAGATTGCGGATGCCCTTTGGTATTGCGCGCAAGACCCCATTGCAAGCTGGCTATGGTGCGCTGTGTGCGCATTTGGGCGCGTACATACTGATGGGCTTGGGCAAACGCGGCAACGGGGCCGGTGGTGGGGATGGCAGCCAAGGCATCGAACACCACGCGGATGTTTGTGGTGGTCTTGGGGCCGGCATTCTTAACCAGGCTATCAATCAAGCCTATCCAAAATGCCGCAGAGACAACCTCGTGGCGCACCGGATCAGCCATAGGTGGGCCTCCCTGTTGGGCTGCTTGCAATTTGCGCTGGAATAGCTGGGTGCCTTTGCCCACGTCGTGGAAAAGGGCAGCCATCCGCAGGGCTTCGTCGAGGAGTCGAGCGGCGGGTGTCATGTCGATGGATGGCGGCGTTTTGGAAATTGACACAGGTGTTTGTCCGATGGTAGAGAAAGGGCCTTGCGCCCAATGACGGCGAGGGGTATGCGTGATGTGTGTGCGCGAGAGAGGGCGAAAAGGGCGATGCCTGTTTTTTTGCTTGCCTGTTTGCGCAGATCAGAAAGGAGGCGCTCTATTCCAGCGGAAGAGAGATAGCCCCGCCATGTGCGATCCCCCACGCGGGGCAGGTAGGCATCGCACACACGCGCGGTACGCATGCGCGCTTTCTTTTTGCAGCGTGATATGACAAGAATATCACCCATAGGGTGGCACCGGAATGTCTGCCTGTTCTCCGGCGTCGATCATGCGCGTGATGGCGGCAAAACAGAGTGCCAAAATGGCACGGTCGTGAAGGGTTCGGATAACGGCGGACCTGAACGCCGATTCGCTTTCCCAGTCATGGAATGCAAGGGGCAACACGATCGCGTCCTTGAACACGTCTGCCAGATCGAACACAAGCCCCCCGTTGCGTGTCTTGCCATGAAAGAAAGACAGGGATGCCGGGATTCCTAAGGTCCATAGAACGGCCCCCGCTATGCCATAGGCAAGATAATTTCCGTGGTCTAGGCGGCTATTGATGCGATCGGCTTGGCTGTCCTTTTTCTGGGCGCCGGGTGTGCGTGTAAATGCCACATTGGCATGCTGGGCCGCTGTCTGGTAGAGTCGTTTGGCGTAGTGTGCCTCTTGGCCAAGAAGGGTGGGGATGTTCGGGGCCTGCTGGGTGTGCTGTATCAGGCTCGCGCAAATATCTGCAACCTGCGCATGCAAGGGCGAGGTGGGAACAGGGATATGTGCGTCTATGCGGAGGCGGGGGGCGGGGGTTGCAGAAGATGTGGTGGGTGGATTTTGTAGGGTGTCGACAAACGCGCGCTGCACCATCTCTGCCCGCAGGAGCATGGCCATGCGGGCGGCAGCAAGGGATCGGTGCGGGCAGGAAAATATGCGGTAGGCGCGATCCAACCACTTGGAGGCTTGGTAGTTGGTGAGAGATCCGTAGTGGAGCGGGGCGCCACCGGATCCGACGAAGGCGACAAACACGCCCTCTTCGCCCAGTTTTCGGGCGGCCTCCTGGGTAATGCTGGTGCCTTGTCCTAGGTAGAGGACAGCGGTGTTGATGTGGGGAAGGTTGTAGGAGGTACGGACCCCGTCTTCCGCCATGGTATAAACCAGGCGATCGCCATCGCAGCGTACCCGTGCCCGTTCAAGGAACAGCGCGGTGTCGCGGTCGGTAAGCAGCAGTCGGGGTCCGGTGCGGTGCATGTTAGCACTCCGTCCAGATGTGCCGGGGAAGGACGGCTGGAGCGGCCGGAAGGACGATGCAGCCGCCCTGCCCCCGCAGCGCCAGCCCATAGCTGTTGACCCACAATATGGAATCGCCCGAGGCTTCCACCGCAACGCGGCGGATGTCGCATCGAAACCCATCAAAGCTCACCCCGGGAGAGGCCACGCGTGGCATCTGGGGGTTGTTCCACAATGCCTGCATGTGCGGGCCTGGGGTCTTGCTGACACTAAAGCCCCGTGTGGCTTGGGCGCGGGCAGGCCGGTCTGGGCCTGTGGTTTGGCGAGAGACGGAGGCCCGTTCGGCTTTGAGCAAAAGGGCGGTGCGGGCCGCGATGGCCTTTTGCGCGTTTTCCAGCCGGCTGGCCCCCTCGGGGCTGGTGTCCGCCTCCAAAAGGGCTTGGTTGCGGGCCAGCCGCGCCTCATTGCGGCGCAATTCGCGCGCCACCTTTCCCAAGCTACGCTTGTCGGCGCCGCGATCGCGCTCAAAGAGATGACCGGGCGCCCCTTGTTCCACGAGAACAGCAGCACGCTGTTGCGGCAGCGCGATCGTAAGGGCTTCGTGCAGGGCGCGCAGTTTGGGGTCGTGCAGCACGCGTTCAACGGCGGCTTGGCGGCCGGCGATGGTGATGGTGTTGCCAAGCCCTCGCAGCCCCCCCCGGGTGGGTTGGAAGTCCGGGAACAATGCCGCACACATATGCCCATCCTCGGCATGGCGGTTGTGGTGGTGGAGGCGGTGGAGCAGCGTCTGGATAAGCGCCCCTCCGGCGCCTGTCAGGGCGAAGGGCACCACGGCGAATGTCGCCGTGGTTTCCAGCATGCACCGGCCTTGGGTGGCCAGATCAGACATTGGATTGCTCCTTTCCGGCCTTCGCTTTTTTCTTCTTGGAGGAGTCTTTTTCGCCCTTGTCCGTGCTGCCATACACGCCGCCACGGATCAGGTTGGCGATGAAAAAATGCGCATCGCCATTGGGTGCTCCCTCGAAGATGGACTGGATCATCGCGTCGGGTTTGCGCATGAGGTCATAGAGGTTGGGCGCAGCCTCAGCGCCATGGCGCAGCGCGATGTTCAGTTCCTGGACACCTGCATAGGGGTTGATGGGGACCGCCCCGAACTCGGGGTGGTTGTGCCAGGTGTCGATCATGCGCACGGCTGCCCCGATTTTCTGGCTGTGGATGGATGCCAGACGCTTGCCTTGGGAGGGAATGGAAGCCAGGGTGCGGCTGATCTCCTTGCTTTGCATGCCCGAGGCCACGTATTCCTGGGAGGGGAACACCTGGCTGAATTCGGGCACCCGTGCTTGCCAAAAGACGGTAAAGAATTCGGCATCCCTCCCGATCAGGCCCTCGACAAAGGCCTCGATGAGGGCCGTAAGGTTGCGAGGCCCGTCTTGGGTGTTGATGATGGCCGCCTCAAGGCTTTCTTGGGAAAAGTCCAGGGGGGTGGAAAGGCGGGTGCAGTCGAAAACCACCGTATTCTTGCCCTGAAGAGAGACGGTGACAGTGGGGTTTTGTGCCAAGGAGCGGTTGCGCCAAGCGAAGGCGCCCGTGGCAATGCTGGTGAGGTAGCGCAGTGCAAGCACGCGCGGGCCACCGGCCTGTGCATAGGCCGCAAACAGCTCGCTATAGGAGCGGCTGACCTCTTCGCGTCCTGCCGCGCAGGGTTTCTTGGCGTTGGGAACCACGGTCAGGGAAAAACGGATACGCAGGCCGTTGGCGCCCTTTGGCAACACCGCGGTTTCAACGACCTGGGGGTTGGAGCCCCCTGCATTGATGACCCCATCCTCTGGTGTGTCGTTGGATGTTTGGCCACGCACCCCTTTGGGTTCGATCAAAATGGGCAGGGTTCCGGCTTTCGGGTCATCGAAAACCACGCCCTCCATGAGGGCTTCGGAGATTTCCAGGCTGCGGGCGAATGCCAGCATAGAGGACGTCAGGGACAAGGTGTGTGTCATGGGAAACTCCTTTACAGACACGAGAGGTGGTGGGGGGAGAACATGGTGGCGCGCTTGTCTGGGCAGGGGCAGAAGCGCCAGAATCGGTGGTCGAACTGCCCGTCTTTAAGCAGGTCGCTACGCGTTGAGAGGGCTTGGGCCATCCCAAACACGGACGAGCTGTACAGGTGGGGCAGATCAGGCCTGCGGGTGCCCCGCCGCCCCTCTGTTTGCGCCGGGGTTTCGTGGAAGACAAAGCCGACCTGGGCAGGGATGAGCGGGGTTACGCCCTTTGTGCGGGTGGGCGGGTGGATGGCGTCGACAAAATCGGCCAAACTTTCGGCGCTGTCTATCCACAGCAATTCGCTGCCGGCTTGCTCGGGATCCGCGGGTGCGATCACCCATCCCGGGGGTAGACTGTCCAGGGCGGACGAAAAGTCAGGGTGCTCCAGAACACGCGCGAAAGCTTCGAGGCCGCGCGATTCCGGCATTTTTAGGCGGCCTCCGCCATAACGCATGCGCGGCAGTTGTCGGGCAATGTGGTGTGGAGTCAGTCCATGTTCGCGTGGGTAGCGCAGCACCAGCGAGATGCGCAATGTGCCGGTGATGGTTTCGGGAATCTCGACCGGCCCGAATTTGGCGAATCGATCCTCCCGGCCTTTCCCTTGGTTGTCGAATTCTGGCTTAAGGCGCCCCTTGCTCATATGGACCGCATGCATGATCGGCAGGGCCTGCATGTCCCACGTCTCACCGGCCTCCATGCCCGCCAGCATTGCCAGCTTCTTGGCAAACCCAAGCGCGGCAAAAGGGGAAGGCAGACCGGCGACCAGTTCGTTGGGGGTCAGGTTGGCGCCTTCGATGGTCAGCGGCCCTATCACCAGAGTGGTGTGTTCCATGTCAATGTTCCTCGTTGAGCAGGTGCCTGATGGACGAGTCTTGGGCAAGGCGCTGTGCGATTCTGCGCCCTTCGGAGAAGGCCTCTTTTGGGGGAAGATCGGGGAAATCCGCGGCCTCAAAGCGCAGACGCCCCAGCAGCACATGGACAGGAGGGGGCGGCGGCAGTTCGTCGGGGTCTGCCACATAGTCGCGCGCCATTTCCAGGATGCTGGCGATATGATCCTGGGCGAGGCGCCCTATTTCCGTGATCATCGCCGTGGTGGCATGGCGCATGCGCTGGTTGGTATACACACGCCCCTCGGCCGCATCGGCCCCCAAGGCACGCTGGGACAAGGTATCCCACGCGATCACCAGCCGACGAAGGTAGTCGCTGCGGGGCGCGGGCATGAAGGCGCCGTCTTTGCGCTGTGCCCAGGCCCAGATTCGTCGGCTGTCTGCTTCGCCGAATTCGGGCAACACGACCAAAAGCCGCCGGCGGGCTTTGCGGGCATTGGGGCTGGCGTTTTGTGGCTTGCCGCTGAAATCCGTGGCTATCCATGTGCCGATCTGGTAGGCCACCGCAAGTTTTTCGGCGTGCGGATTTTCACGAATCCAGGCATCTCGTTCAATGTTGGCCTTTTTTAGGCACTCCCAACGGCGGTTGTATTCCTCATGGGGGGCAGTGTGTGATTCGATGGAGGGGATGGGCGTGGTTTGGACGTCTTGCCCATCAGGCCCAGGCAGGATGACGATAGGGAAGTTTTCGCCATTGAAGAAGGTCGTACCGTGTGTGCCGGCGATTTGGCTGGTGTCGGGTGTGTCGGCCAAGCCGGCCAAGATGCCATCCAGGGCTTCTTGCCCGAAGACCGCGCCAAAGGCCTGTTGCAATGCGCCAGAGTATGTCAGCCCTTCCGTGATGCGGCGGTAGAGGCTGGCGGCCTCACCATCGCCCACGATCAGGATGGGCCGATGCAGCACCTTGGCAAATTTTGACAACGCGCCATTGCCGGAATATGCGGCCGGCCGCGGCCGGTTGCCGTGCCGCGGGGGGAAGGTGATCGAGCTTACCGGAAACCGAGGATGAACGAGCCTCGGAACATGGCTCCCGGTTTGGGCGGCAACGATGCGCCAGTTGTGCGCCGCGGTCTCCTTGGGTTTCATCTCTTGGTGCATGTCCCGGAAAATTTGTTCCAGGTCTTGGGGTTCGTAGGCGCGAACTGGGCTGTAAAGGTTGAGGAACAGTCCTGCCTCAGGGTCCTGTTCTTCGGCGGTAGGGGTGTCGTCGGGGTCAAGCATGTGCGGTCTCCTCTGCCTTGCCTAGCATATAGGCTTTTGACTATCTCCTGGAAGGACCAATATTCATAAAGAATATTTTTTATAGGAGGAAGGGCATGCCTTCTCATCTGCGTACCCGCATCAGCCGGCGCACACAGGCCCACGCGGCGCCGATCACCGATCTGATGGCCTCGCGCCTGTCTTGGGTGGCGAGCGCTCTGGAACTGGGTGTTTCTCCCTCACAGGCCGCTGTGTGCCGGCGCTTTCATGTGTCTCAGGGAACAGTGTCCAAAGATTTTCACACGTTGGTGGGGGTCGTAAACGCCTGCCAAGAGGCCGTCAATGGGGCGCTCAGGTTGGGGGTTGTGGCGGGGAAATTTTTTACGGGAACAGTGCAGCCTCATGCGGGGCCCCGCATCCCGGATGATGTGCGATCTTTGGTGGGGCTAACCTTGCCCGAAGTCCTTGCATGCCGCAACTGGAAACCAGTGAAAGACGACCCGCCCCTTTTTGATTGGGAAGACCTAGGGCGGCATGGCTTGTCCAGAGTGGAGGTCCGCCAGCTGTTGCGCGATTTGGAGGGCCAAAAATCTCGCTTCTTCTATCGGGCAGAGGATTATATCCAGCAGCAGCATGATCAGGGTTTGCTGGTGGACTTGTATAAGGCATGCCGCGAGTCTCGGGAGGTTTCATTTTCTTACTTGTCGTTGTCCGATAAAAACAGAGGCAAGGGGTATATGCGCCGTTCTGCTGTTGCTCATGTATTGGTGGATGCATTGGGACGTCTGCACCTGTCGGCCTTTGAAATAGAGGGGGCGCGGATGAAGGATTTCGTGCTTAGTCGTATGAAGGATGTGTCTGTGGGTAAACCCTACCCGGGTTTGTTGTCCCGGCAATCGAGGCTGCGCCCGGCACCACTGCGCCTGCAACTGGGCGACAGTTCGGCGGAGATGTCTCAAGCTCTGCGGCGTGCCTATGGCCGCATTGCCGTCATGAAGGACACAGAGTTGGTGATGGAAGGGGTGCCTGGGTTTTTGCATCAGTATGTACAGCAACTTATGGGTGTTGTGCGCTACGACAACCCTTATTTTGAAAGCCCGCCTTCTGCCGAGAAGGGCAGCGAATAGACCTGGTTTGGTGCGTCGCCGCTGGTGCTGGTTGGGTTGATGCCGGGTGGGATGGCTGATCTCTGTCGGGTGTTTAATTTTGCAAGAAACCCTGAAATATCAACGGCAGTACCTTTACTTTTGGGCTATCTTGTCCATTTGTGAAGAAGACATAGAAGGGTATCGTATGCTTCGTTTCATCCACACCGCGGATCTGCACATTGGTCGCAATTTTACCCGCTTCCCTGAGGGGGTGGCTGTGCGCTTGCGTGCAGCACGGGTGGGCGCGATTGAGCGTTTGGGGGAGAGTGCCCAAACATTGGGGGTTCGCCATGTGCTGATTGCGGGGGATATGTTCGACGCGGCATATGTTCCGGCGGAAGATCGCCGCCAAGCGGCCGCCGCAATGGCCGAGTTTCCAGGGATCCAGTGGTGGATTATCCCGGGCAACCACGATCCAGCTGCAGCCCCTGTGTGGGATGCCTGGCGCGCAGCACCACCCCCCAACACCACTTTGTTGGAAACCGCGGCCCCTGTGGAGATGGAGCCTGGCGTGTGGCTGTTGCCGGCGCCACTCAGTGGCGCCCAACAGCCCGGAGACCCGACTCGGGTTTTGGAAGGCATGGCAACGCCTGAGGGGTCGGTGCGCATTGCTTTGGCCCACGGCTCGGTGGGCTCGTTTGGCTCTACTGCTGATCCCAATGCCATTGACACGCGCCGTTTGGCGCGCTTGGGGTGCTCTTATGTGGCATTGGGTGATTGGCACGGCCAGAAGGAGGTGGCAGAGGGTGTGCTCTACGCCGGTACACCCGAACCTGATGGGTTTGGTGCGCAAGGCCGGGCACTCGTGGTGGATGTTGACGGAATCCGATCTACGCACCAGTCTTTGGAAAGTGGGCAGTTTTCTTGGCACAGCAGTGAGTCTGTTCTGCTCCCGGACATGGTGGCGACAGACGCTGCACGGGTGGTGGCGGAAGCCCGCCCGGAAGGCCGGGCGCGTACTGCGCTGTGGCGTTGGAGGCCTACGGGGCGCATAAGTCCTCAAGGACAAGCCGCGCTGCAATCGGCTTTTGCCGAAGCTGCTCCTGACTTTTTACACGCGCAGGCTGATTGGTCTGGGGTGTTGCCTCTTTACAGTGCTGCTGACGCCGCTGCAATGGCCCCGGAAGGTGCGCTGCGCATGGGGGTGGAAGCCCTGATGGCTCAAGCATCGGCGGGAACAAACCCAGCGGCACACAGAGCGCTCTCCTTGCTTGCCTCGGTTTTGAAGGAAACCATCTGATGCAGATCATCTCTGTTTCTGTGCGCGGTGTGCGCCAGTTTGCCGATCGCACAGCCCATATCACCGGTTTCTCGGCCGGTCTTTGTGTCTGGGCGGCGCCTAATGAGCGGGGAAAGTCTACTGTTGTGGATGCCCTCGTAGCTGTTTTTTTGCGGGATCGAAAAAGTACGGCGGCCGATATCCGCGCTTTGGTGCCCCACAGCGGCGGGTCACCAGAAATTACTGTGAATTTTCTTCACAAAGGCGTGGTTTGGACGTTGTTCAAGCGCTATTTGCGCAATCCCTCTGCAGAGGTGCGCGATGCTGCGGGGGCATTGGTGGCACAGGGTGACGCTGCTGAGGCATGGCTGTCCCAAGAATTCCCCCACGCGGCGCTGGCTGTGGACCTGTTGTGGGCGCGACAAGGTGCATTGGCAATGGAGCCCGAAGGCTCAGGACCTGTGGAAAAACGCCAGCGCGAAGAGGGGCGCGAATCTCGGCGCGGGTTGTTGAGCGCAGCTTCTGCCGCCTTGGATGCGGGACTTGGAGGGCCACGCTTTGATGCCGTGCGCGCCCGTTTGGCTTCTGAATTGGCCGAACTGCGCACCCCCACAGGTCGCGCACGTACAGGCGGATCATTGGACAAGGCCCAGAAACGATTTCAGTGTGCTCAAAAAGCCTTGGCAGAAGCAGCGGCGATGAAAGATCGTGCTGACGCCGCTGTGGCCACGCGCGCGCATGCACGGGTTGCCCAAGCGGAGGCCGAAGCTCGGTTTTCTCAGGCAATGAAGGATGCCGAGGTGGCCCAACATGACAGCACACGGTTGGCACAAGAGGTGGATGCTGCTCGCTGTTCTTTTGCTCCCCTGTCCGGGGCGATTTCCGCCCTGGAGGATGCCTCGGCCAAGCGTGAAACGGCGTTGTCGAACCACCATCGGCGGGTGCAGGCCCAGCAGGCCCATGAGTGCGCAAGAGCAGATATTGCCAAGCTGCAAAGAGAACAAGAGGGTTTGGATCTTCGTCTTAACAAGGCTGAGGCGGATCTTTGTTCTGCCCAGGAATCCTTCAACATCGCAGATCGCCAGATGGAAAGAGCCAAGCAAGCTCTGCTGTCTGCTCAGGCTGGTGCCCTAAATCGGCGTATACGAGAATACCGTGATGTCCCTACACCATCTGCCACCTTGCAAGCGTGCGCGCAGTGGGAAGCAGAAATTGCCCGTTTTGATGCGTTGAATGAGGTGCATGAGGGCATTCTTGCAGAGGCTGTGTGGGAGGGGATTGAGCCGCCGGCTGGTTGGGTTGCGGGGGAGGCCCATGTGTTGCGTGATGGTGATGTCCTCGTGGTGGGCCGCGGTCGCTTTGTTGTCCGATCTCCAGGAGGAACGGAACGGTTGGAACAGCGCGAACGCTTACATCTGCGCCTTTTGGAACACCAAAAAGAGACAGGGTTTGTCACGCCCGCCGATCTGCGCGCCGCTTTGGAGAAGGCGCGGGAGGCGGCTATCCAGATATCTGTGTTGGAACAGGAGCGCGTTTCACGGTTCGCTGATGTGGTGCCGAGTGATGTGAGTCCCGAAAAGGCCCTGGCCGTGCTAGAAGACGCGCGTTATGGCGCAGATCAGGCTCGCGAGCACTTGGCTGCCTTGCATCAGGCTGTTGCCGTGATTCGGCGGGAACGTGATACTATGGAGCGGCGGATGTTGTCGGTTCAAGGCGCACTCAATACGGCTGGTGCCGTGCTGGATGCCCTGCCCGAATCTGTCGGTGATCTGGGCGCTATTGAAGCGACATATACTGCCGCCCAAGACAAAGCCGCTCAGGCGCGGGCGGCGTATCGGTTGGTTGAGGATCGTGAAGCAGCACTGGCCGAGGCGCAAATGCGGTTGAACGCGGCCCTACAGGTGGTAGAAGACGTACGCCCGGTGCGTGATGCTGCGCGTGAGCGCCGGGCAGATGCGGATGGGGTGGCTAGAATGGTGGCTGAGGGTGATCCAGACACTGTTTTTCGCGCCGCTCAACATGAATTTGAGATCGTACAGTCGGATCTGTCCCGCTGGGAGCAAGAAGCCGAAGCTTTGGGTTTGGCTATTCAGGCGCTTGATAACGCGCGCGCCGCTCGTAAGATGGATCTGTTTGAACCAGCGCGGCTGCAGATGGAGCCACTCGTGCAAGCGGTCTTTGGGCAGGCGACAGCGCGTTTTGGTACCGACTCTCTTCTTCCCAACGGGCTTGCCCGTGGTGGGGTATCCGAAGATGCGTCGGTATTATCGGGCGGAACCCGTGATCTGTTGCATATTCTGGGACGCTTGGCTTTTGCCCAGGTGCTGAAGGCGCGCGGGATTGATTGGCCAGTGTTGCTCGATGATTCTTTTGCCCAGATCGATGAGGACCGCATTAAGGCGTTGGGTGCCTTGTTGGAAGGCCAATCTTCATACCAGATTGTGGCCTTGTCAGGGCGGATCACAACATTGAAAGAATGGACTTCAACGCACATAGAGCACACCGTGCTGGTATAGTGGCCGACCATTTCGTATGATTGGTTATGTTTGTCTTGGGTAGGTTTTTCTACCTGTCCGATGCTGATCATATGCCAGCAACCATAACATTGTGGGCATGCCTGAGAGCCTTCGCCACTTCCCGGCCGTCTGTGCGGCGGAGACCAAAGCCGCCGTGGCAGCCCGTGACAAGGCCGTCTTCTCAGCCGCCTGTGCGGCGGCGACCACCATGTCTTTGTTGGCGGTGGATGCCTCACTCTTCTCAGCCGCCTGTGCGGCGGCGACCGAGTGTGGCCGGGCCGGTTTCCACGCCACCAACTTCTCAGCCGCCTGTTCGGCGGCGACCGTCAATCTCGCCCGTGCGCGCCGTGTCGGGTACTTCTCAGCCGCCTGTGCGGCGGCGACCCCCGTGTATAGCGCGGCGGACGCGGCCGTGCTCTTCTCAGCCGCCTGTGCGGCGGCGACCCGCTCCTATTCGGTTGATGTGAACCTCGCCAACTTCTCAGCCGCCTGTGCGGCGGCGACCGTTTTCCATATGCTCGAGGCTGCCGTGGCGAACTTCTCAGCCGCCTGTGCGGCGGCGACCGGGGATGCACGCGACGTGGGCATAGAGCGGATCTTCTCAGCCGCCTGTGCGGCGGCGACCAGCCGCCGCAAAGCTGATGTCGATGCCCGAAACTTCTCAGCCGCCTGTGCGGCGGCGACCTTGTTTTGCAGCCAGCGGAAGGAGGCCCGGTACTTCTCAGCCGCCTGTGCGGCGGCGACCCAGTATGTCGCGCACTGGCTGGCCGTCTTGAACTTCTCAGCCGCCTGTGCGGCGGCGACCGTCATAAAGCCCGGCACACCACCGGCACCCAACTTCTCAGCCGCCTGTGCGGCGGCGACCTGGTCGTCTTCTGGAAAGACCTGCCAGCGAAACTTCTCAGCCGCCTGTGCGGCGGCGACCGTATCAACGCGCCCGATGGTCTGCATGTAGAGCTTCTCAGCCGCCTGTGCGGCGGCGACCCCATCCCCCGGGCGAATGGGACCGGGCGGGGACTTCTCAGCCGCCTGTGCGGCGGCGACCCGGCGGGCACAAAACTCAACGAGGACGGCTGGCTTCTCAGCCGCCTGTGCGGCGGCGACCGGTTGAACACCACCACAAAGAGGTTCCCTATCCTTCTCAGCCGCCTGTGCGGCGGCGACCTCGCAATGCTCAATGCCGACCCCGGTGTGCCTCTTCTCAGCCGCCTGTGCGGCGGCGACCTCCAACAGGGAGGTGGGCCATAACCCGGGCCCCTTCTCAGCCGCCTGTGCGGCGGCGACCACATGAATAGGCGCACCGGGTGGCGCCGTATTCTTCTCAGCCGCCTGTGCGGCGGCGACCGCCTCTTGTGGGCGGCAGCGTCTAGTTCCGAACTTCTCAGCCGCCTGTGCGGCGGCGACCATATTTATGCCAGGCACACAAAAACCCAGGGACTTCTCAGCCGCCTGTGCGGCGGCGACCCCGCCGCCCTGGCCCTTGCTTGATGAGACTGACTTCTCAGCCGCCTGTGCGGCGGCGACCCTCGTGCCAGGCCGCTTGTAGCGCTCTGCCATCTTCTCAGCCGCCTGTGCGGCGGCGACCGGTGTGCAGCGCGGCCCGGCCTCCGGTGAGGACTTCTCAGCCGCCTGTGCGGCGGCGACCTCGGAGCACGCCCATGCCGCTGAGACCACGCACTTCTCAGCCGCCTGTGCGGCGGCGACCCACCCGCATATCCATCTCTTGCTGCTTGTGCGCTTCTCAGCCGCCTGTGCGGCGGCGACCGCGCCATAGCGGGCTTCCAACGCTTTCAGGTGCTTCTCAGCCGCCTGTGCGGCGGCGACCGGCTTATAGGCGCCCTTGCGCGCCCGCGCGATCTTCTCAGCCGCCTGTGCGGCGGCGACCCACCGGCATCGCCTGCGTTTCGATGTCGGCCACTTCTCAGCCGCCTGTGCGGCGGCGACCACGCAGGACATCGCCAACGCACACGCGGTGATCTTCTCAGCCGCCTGTGCGGCGGCGACCCTGGCGCTGCAGGCCCAGGGTGGAAACACGCGCTTCTCAGCCGCCTGTGCGGCGGCGACCTCACGCAGGAAGGAATGGCGGATCCCCAGGATCTTCTCAGCCGCCTGTGCGGCGGCGACCCCTTGACTGCTGCGCGGGCGGGTTCTGCCTTCCTTCTCAGCCGCCTGTGCGGCGGCGACCGCGCACCAGCTGATCTACGACATCCGCACGATCTTCTCAGCCGCCTGTGCGGCGGCGACCAGTGGGCACGGCGAACGTGTATTGCTTGAACCCTTCTCAGCCGCCTGTGCGGCGGCGACCCGCGCGGCAGTCAAGGCACTGCTTGACGGGCGCTTCTCAGCCGCCTGTGCGGCGGCGACCCGCGGGGCTGTCCGGGGCGCTATGGACTTTGACTTCTCAGCCGCCTGTGCGGCGGCGACCTATTGGGAACAGGAGGCAACATCTTCAATATGCGTCTGAATATCAAAAAAACAAGACCACAGGAATGCTACCCCCGCCGCCTCGTAGGCTATTGAATATATTTAAAAATATCTAATTAGAAATATTGTTTATCTTGATGATTGTTTGACGAAATATTATGTCTCATCTTCCGGTGTGGTAGATCCATACCGGAAGATACAGAATAGACAACAATGGACAACAATGCCACAATTGCCTGTTTTGTCGCTACCTCTTCAGGCGTTCTCTATTGTGCGATCATGGTCTCAGGTAGGGGTTGTTGGAACAAGCGTCCTGCCCCACATCTTGAACGGACTCATATGGAGCATAGTAGGGTTGTCCTGCTGTTTTCCGGCCACACGCCTTAGAAAGGTGGATATGCTTATCCCCAGGAACCCCCTTGCTTTTTTCCGTGACGTAGAGACCATGGCCATTCCGGATGCCCCGAAGGTGGGAAATGCGTTTGGTCAGGCAGAAGAACACGTGCGTCCTTCTAGCGGGCGTGAGCCTTGGCGGCGTGGCGGGACCATCACACCCACCAAGACCACCTTTTTCACAGTCCATCTTGGCGTGTTGCGTAAGCGGGCGGTGGTGGAGGGCATCTTGCAGGCGCTGGCCCCGGACGTGCCGGTGGAAGAGGAGGCGCTGGCCAACATCTCGGGCTTTGCCGCGATGGGCACGATGGTGCTGGACTGGGAAGGGCGGATTCTCACCAGCCAGTTCCTCCCGGCCCCCTTCGTGTTTGGCGTGCGCCGGCTGCGCGACAAAAAACCCCTGTCCAACATCGCCGAGGAGATGTCGGACTCCATTGCCAAAAACTTGGGCAAACGGTTTGGCCAGCCCATCCCGCTGCTCGATCCCTATAAAAAGGGCAAGGATTCATTGACACCTGGGCTGGACATGGGCGCCCTGCCGCCCAGCGGTTCCCCGGTCTCGTCTGCGGATCCCGAAGAGGGCGCGCATATGGTGTATGAACGCCCGGTCACGCTGGGTGATCTCTTTACCATTTCCCAAAGCCTGCTGGGGGTGGCCGGTCTTTCGACAGAGAAGGTCGCCGTGCGGGTCGTGGCGCGCGAGGTGCGCCGCAAGATGGGCAAGGCCCTGGAGCTGCCGGACTTCGATGAGGGCATGCTGCCGTCGTTTTTCGCCCAGGACATCGATCGCGTGATTAAGCAAGACGCCAGCAAGCGCAGTGCCCCCTTGCAGGCCTATCTTTCTGCCCCGGTGCGCGAGGAGCAGCGGATCGACATCCTGGCGGACCGCGACGCATTTGCGCAGGCCCTGGCCCCCAAGGGGTTGACCTTGGGGCGATGGCCTTCCAACCCGCACCATTCCCTCAACATCGCCCAACAGGCGGCCGTGGGCCGGGTCTGCACGGCCCCTTCCGGCATCGTGGCCATCAATGGCCCGCCCGGGACCGGCAAGACCACCCTGCTGCGCGACCTGGTGGCCCAGATGGTGGTCAAGCGTGCCCTGCTGCTGTCCAAGCTGGAGGATCCACAAGACGGCATGGTGGTGGGCACCATCAAGCCCTTGGGCGAAGAACAGGAGCCCTTTGAGGCGGCGCTGGTCGATTCCTCTCTGGTAGAGGGCACCGGCGTGGTGGTGGCGTCGAGCAACAACGCAGCGGTGGAAAACGTCTCCTTGGCGCTTCCCACCCGCGCCTCCATCGACACCGAGGCCTTCCCGGAAGCGGCCTACCTGCAACCCGCGGCGCGCGACGTGGCGGCAAAGATGGCGTACATGACGGGTGCCTCCACCGATGTTTGGGGCCTGGTCGCGCTACGCCTGGGCAACAAGGACAACATCCGGGCCGTCTTCAAGGGGCTGAGCCGCCCCTTTGCCCGGGAAGGGGAAGAGCAAACCCTGGGAGGATTGGTCGACAGCTTGCGCCAGAAGGGGCCGTGCGATGCCTATGAATGGCAGCAGGGGGTCAAGGCATTCCACGCCACGTTGGCGCGCGTGGCGGCGATGCTGGTGGCCCGCGACTCGGATTGGGCGGATGTGGCAAACCGTCCCGTGTTGGAAAAGATGCGCGATCTGGCCCGCCCCTTGGAGGAAGAGGTGCGTGCGGGCTTGGGGTGGCGAGGGCCCACGCATTGGGCGGTGCGCGCCGCGCATGGCGCCGCGCGGCATGCATTGCCTCAGGGCGGGTCGACGTGGCCCGCACTAGAGGGGTGCCGGTTTGTCGAGGCCTTGGATCGCCGCCTGGCCCGCGCGCGCCGCGTTCCCGAGGCACAGGTGCGTGGGTGGGCGGTGCCGGATGCGGCATTTTTTGCGCGCCCGTTGGAGGAGGCACACCGATCGAGCGTGTGGACCGAGCCGGGGTTTGAGCGCGCCCGCTCCGATCTGTTTTTGGCCGGCCTGCACCTGCACGAGCTGTTTTTGCGCGCCAACCTGCGCAAGCTCTACGCCTACCTGGGCGCGCTGCGCAAGGTGCTCACCGGGGATGTGCGCGTGTCGGAGGCGATGCTGCTGCAGGTCTGGAAGGGCATATTTGTCCTCTCCCCTGTGGTCTCGACCACCCTGGCTTCGATGCGCCGCCTGCCGCTCTCGCAGGCCTGGATAGGGCTGCTCTTGGTGGATGAGGCCGGCCAGGCCACGCCGCAGTCGGTGGTGGGCGCCTTGGCGCGCGCGCAGAAGGCGGTGCTGGTGGGCGATCCGCTGCAGATTGAACCGGTCTTTTCGGTCCCAGCTCCCATTGTGGAGCGGCTGATGGAAGAGGGCCAGGTGGCGCCCCACTTTTCGCCCATCACCGAATCGGCCCAAACGGTGGCGGATGGCGTGATGGAGATGGGCGCATGGATTCCCAAGGGTCCACCGACGGAGCGCGCACAAGAAGACGGTGGACCACACGGATGGACCCCCACATCGAGGCCGGCTGCCATGGGAATGGCTGCGGTGCCCGATGCGGTGCGCGACAGGCTGGGCGATCTGGTGTCTCCATATGATCGGGGTGTGGCATTTGGGATAGAGGGGGATGGGTTTGTGCCTTATGCAGGGCAAGGTGTGCGCGCTGACGGGATGGATGGCCGCCCGCAACGGGTCTGGACCGGGATGCCATTGCGCGTCCATCGCCGCTGCCAGGAGCCAATGTTTGGGATATCGAACGCGATCTCTTATGGCAACCAGATGGTCCAAGGTACACCGCCTGCCCCCTTGGGCAGCGATCGCCTGCCCCGCAGTGCCTGGTTTGATGTCTGGGGTGGGGATTGTGTCGGAAAGGTGCGGACGGACGAGATGGCGCTGGTGCGGGCGTCGTTGGAACGGATGCGCATGGACCCGCCCCGCTTGGGTGGGGCGCCGGTGCGCACCTTTGTCATCTCCCCCTTTGTGGAGGTGGCCGAAGCCTGCCGGGAGGTGGCGGTGTCGGTGTTTGGGCGCGGGCGTGCGCGTGCCGCATGCCCGACCGGCACCGTGCACACCTTCCAGGGCCAGGAGGCGGATGTGGTCTTTCTGGTGCTGGGCACCGCGCCAGGGGATGCCGGACGCGGCGCGCGGCTGTGGGCCTCAGGGCAGGCCAACCTGCTGAACGTGGCATTGACGCGCGCGCGCCACCGTGTCTATGTGGTGGGCCGGGCAGAAGATTGGCGCGGGTTGCCGTTTTTCGACCATCTTTATCGGCGCTTGGAAGAGGAGGGGCGCGTGGTGTCCTATCCGCGGGCCTGATTGGTTTTTGGACTAAGGCGATCTTTCTCAAGGTTCGAGAAAAAAGCCCGCCGGTGACCGGCGGGCTGTGTTGCATCAGGGCCGTAGGGGGATAGGCTCAGGGGCCGGTGACCACCCACTGCACAGTCTGGCCGTTGATGACCAGCGTGATGGTCTCGCTCACCCCTGTTGGCGGCGTCTGGATGAGGACCGCGATGCCCCAGGGCACCGTTTGCCCGCTGGTGCCGGTGCCGGCGTGCGAGAATTCGGGCTGAATCACCGGCGCACTGTTGCCGGTCCCGCTGAGGGAGAAGGTATAGGTGTCGTGCGGGATCCCCAGATCGGCGTACATGATCTGGGCATAGTTGATGCCGTTGTTCATCGTCAGTGCAAAAGGCGGTGGGGGAGGGGCTGCTTCACGCACCACCATCCACTCGCCCCGCACGCCTTCGATGTCGAGCGTGACGGTGGTGGTTTCGCCTGGAGCGGGTGTGGATACATCCAGCGCCGTCCCATACTGCATGTGCCCATCGGCGGCCGCGGGCGTGCCCACGACATTGCTGACCGCCTGTGCGTCGTTGGCGGGGGCATTGGAGCTGACCGTAAAGGTCCGCGGGATTCCCTCTAGGCCGACGATGTCGATGTAGGGCGAGACGACACGCGCCGGTGCATGGTCAAACGGGACGGTGGTGGTGGGAAAGGAGAAGGGCGAGATGGGCGCCCAGTCCCAGTTGGCGGCCAGGCCCGTCAGCCCCGTGACCGCGGCCGTGTTCAGGTGGATGGTGCCGCCGCCCTCGATGATTTCGGTGCCCATCTCAATGGAGGCCATGTTGAGCGTGGGCGAGATGAGGTTGTGATCCACCAGGTATTGCATAAAGCTGTGCATGGGGATGGTGCCGGTGCGGTGCGTGCCTTGGGCCACGAAGGCAAAGTAAGACCAGGGATCAATGGTCCCTGTCTGGTCGATCATGTTGGGCTCGTGCCAGAGATCGTAGACAACCCCACCGATGGCTATATCCGTGGCGATCTTGGTGCCGGCCGGATAGACGCCCTCGTTTTCTACCCAGACCATCACTTCGCCCACAATGCTGTCGGGGGTGGATTCCGGCCCTTCGAGGAGCCAGCTGCTGGCCGCCATGTTGTAGCGGCCCGTGATGGTGTCGGCCGTGTATTCGTAGGAGAGCGTCACGTCGCGGCTGGTGATGGGCGCGGATGCCGGGGCTGAGGTGTGGCCATTCCAGGGCTTTTGGCCGAAGACGATGCCGGGGTAGGCGGCGATCACACCATTCGCTCCAGGGATGTTCCAGGTCCATTCCCATGGGGATGCTGTGGACGGGGCGCCTTCGGCAGAGGTGATGCACACGAATTCCGGGTTTTCTGGCGTGCCGTTGTTGAGCGGGGCCCACAGGTTTTTGTCCAGGATCACCTGCGTGCCGGACAGGCTGTGGTAGATCTTGTCGGGTGAACTGCAGCCAGCCACCGGCGCGGACATGGTGCGCAGCGTGGCAGGCGGGGCGGCGGCGGTGTCCGTCGGCGTTTCCAGCTGCGCGGTGGAGAAAAGGGCGCGGATGTTGTGCCCAAAGCCCCAGATGGCGCCAATGGCCACCAGGGCCAGCAGGCCAACCAACAGGCCATACTCGGCCAGCGTGGCGCCCTTGGGAGGGCGCCCGAAAAGGTGTGTGTGTCGCATACATCCTACTCTATGCTGTTGTTTTCCCTTCTTTTTGAAGGGCTACTCGAGCGTGGATATAAGCGCGAAGCGGCGGCCCGAAACCGCCGCCGCTCACGTTTGTGTGGCCTTGAAAAATAAGCCCGTATTTTGTATGCTCTTTTGGCTCGCCTGTTCAGCGCACGGGCGTGCGCATGCTCAGCGAGATGCGCTTTTTGGCGACATCCACGGCGAGCACCTCCACGGATACCGTTTGCCCGATACGCGCCTTGGTGTGGGGATCGGCCACGCGCTCGTTGGCCATCTGGGAGATGTGGACCAGCCCGTCCTGGTGGACGCCGATGTCGACAAAGGCGCCGAAGCTGGCGACGTTGGTGACGGTGCCTTCCAGGCGCATCCCCACTTTTACGTCGCCGATGTCGCGCACGCCCGCGTCAAACTCGGCCACGGTGAAGGCCGCGCGGGGGTCGCGCCCGGGCCGCGCCAGCTCTTCGAGCACGCCTTGGATGGTGGGCAGGCCCACGCCTTTTTTGACGAAATCGCCGGCCTTGATGCCCGACAATGCCTCTGGCTTGCCGATGACGGTGTGCGGCTTGCCTTTGGCGGCCTTGATGATGGCCCGGGCGAGCGGGTAGGACTCGGGGTGGATGCCGGTGGCGTCCAGCGGCTCACTGCCGCCCCGGATGCGCAAGAAGCCGGCGCACTGCTCAAAGGCCTTGGGCCCGAGGCGGGGCACGTCCAGGAGGGCCCTGCGGGTGGCAAAGGGCCCGTGGGCATCGCGGTGGGCAACGATGGCGGTCGCCAAGGCTGGGCCTACGCCCGGTACATGCGCCAGCAGGGCGGCCGATGCCGTGTTGAGATCCACGCCCACCGCGCCCACCGCGTCCTCCACCACGCCCGCGAGCGCGCTGTCGAGCGCCTGGGGGTCGATGTCGTGCTGGTACTGGCCAATGCCCAGCGCACGTGGCTCGATCTTGATGAGCTCGGCCAGCGGGTCCTGGGCCCGCCGGGCGATCGAGACGGCGCCCCGCAGGGACACGTCCAGGTGCGGCAGTTCGCGGGCGGCGGCCTCGGATGCGGAATACACGGAGGCCCCTGCCTCGGACGTGAGGAACGCCTTGGGAAGCGCGCCCTTGCCCATCTTGGCCATCGAGGCGAGCGTGTCGCGCACCACGTCCTGGGTTTCACGCCCACCCGTGCCGTTGCCGATGGCGATCAGCGCCACCTGGTGGCGCCGGATGAGGCTGGCCAAGGCCACCTTGGTGCCCGCCATGTCATGCTTGGGCGCGAAGGGGTAGAGGGTCTGGGTGGAAAGCAGTTTTCCGGTGGCATCGACCACGGCGATCTTGATGCCGGTACGCACGCCCGGATCGATGCCCATGGTGGTGTGCTGGCCCGCGGGTGGGGCCAGGAGCAGGGCCTTCAGGTTCTGGGCAAAAACCGCCACGGCGGCCTCTTGTGCCCGCTCACGGGCCTCGGCCAGCACGGCGGTCGATACGGCGCCCCGGATGCGGGTCTTCCAGGCCGTCTCTGCCGTCTCGGCCATCCAGGCCGGTGCACGCCCCCGCAGCGCCCGTGCGCCCAGGAGGGCCCGCTCCACGGCCTGTTGGGGGAGGGTGGGGTCCGTGGGCGCGGCCTCGATGGCCAGCGCGCCGCTCTTGGCCGCCCGCAGCAGCCCCAGCAGCCGATGGGCGGGTAGGGTGGCGATCTTTTGGGGCTGGGCGATGGCATCGGCCCAGGGTTGGGCAGCCTGGGCGTGCGCCCCGCGCGGCACGCGCACCACCAGCGCCCCATGCTGGGCGGTTTCGCTGCGCAGCGCGGCCAAAAGACCGGCCTCTTCGGAGACCTCTTCGATGAGGATGTCACGGGCGCCGGCCAGGGCGGCCTGCGGATCGGTGCCCTGTTGGGCGGCAAACGCCTGGGCGGCGGCCAGCGGGTCGGCATGCGTGCGCACCAGGTCGGCCAAAGGCTGGAGGCCTTGCTCCCGGGCGGTCTTGGCCTTGCTGGCCCGCTTGGGCTTGTAGGGGGCGTAGAGGTCTTCCAGGGCCGTCCTGGTGTCTGCGGCATCGATGGCCTTGTGCAGGGCCGGTGTGAGCGCCTTGGAGGCTTTCAGGGATTTCAGGATGGCGGTGCGTCGGTCCTCGAGGCCGCGCAGGGCGTCCAGCCGGGTGGAGAGGGTGCGCAGCTGCGTGTCGTCCAGCCCACCCGTGGCCTCTTTGCGGTAGCGGGCGATAAAGGGCACGGTGGCTCCCCCATCCAAGAGCTCCACGGCGGCGCGCACCTGTTCGGGCTTGGCGGTGATGTCGCGGGCAAGGGTCTGGGCGGTGCGTTCAAGGAGGGCGGGCATGGGTGGTCTTTCAAGGCTGCGGGTGGGGAGGGCCCAGAAGGGCAGGACAGGCGTGGTTTTGTGAAAGATAGGGGTTATGGTGGAGGCTTGCCAGCCTTGTGGTGTGTCCAGCAGGACCAAGGTGGATCCGACGGCCTTCCCTGCCTGATGGCTTGGCCTTTCAATGCCTTCCCTATGGAGGGGGAGGTAAGGGTGGCACAGGTGCTGATCTCTACAGGTGCGGGCCTATGGGTTGGTGCCCGGCAGGGGGGGGCTTTGGGCTTGCTTGCCTGCGGCCTGCTTTGGGAAAGGGTCCTTGGGGTTTTGTGCCCGCAAGCATCACCGCTGGCACAGGGCTACCCACCCGCCGGATGCGCGGGGGTGTGCGGTGCATGTGGGTGGGGTCTTTGGGGGCGTGGGGGTGTCGCAGGCCACGCGTGCAGTGGCGCCGCTGGTATCCACCACGCAGCCCTGCTCCACCTGGCGGTAGGCGGCGCCACACACCAAGGGCTTGCGTGTTCCCTCCGAAGGGCTGGTTATGCACAGCAGCGGGATACGTTCCTCAGCGAAGGGGGTATACCAGGGCACCGGTGTGTTGGTGGGCTCGGCACGCTGGATGGCCGCGATGAGGGCCTCTTGGCGCTCTTGCGCCATCTCCTCCCATTCCAGGAGATCGGCATAGAAGAGGTCGACGAAGTCATGGTGGGTTTGTGCTTGGGCAAGGGTGGCGGGGACACAGGCCAGAATGGCCATCAGGGGAAGGGAGAAGCGCATGGGGCAAGACACTGTGGACGGCTTGTGGCCATAAGGGAAAGACCAGCCTAGGGGCATGGAGGGAATGAAGAATGAAGCCTGAAGTCGGGCGGTTGTGTCGATATAGGACGGAGAAGCCCCCTTTGCTTGTGGCCGGTCTTTGCGGTCTTGCCGCCAAAGAGGCCATATATGCACCCTGTTGACGGCCATTACAGAGCGCCCGGATATGATCACCCTACGAGAGCACCAGGACGAGGCGGTAGAGGCGGCGCAATCGCGCCTGGAGGGCGGCGATTCGCGGGTCATTGTGGAGATGGCCACGGGCACCGGCAAGTCCTTCACCCAAGCCGAACTGCTGGAGCGCTATGGGGAGAAGGGCACGACGGCCGTGTTTGTCCCCAGCGAGCACCTGGTGGTGCAAAACGCCGCCGCCTACAAGACCTATGCCCTAGAACGGGGCAAGGAGGTGCCTTTCATCGTGGGCGTGTTCTCGGGGGAGGCGGCGCTGGACGCGGATGTCCAGACCACCGATCCGCAGGTGATCGCGGCCTCGCGCGCCCAGGCCGAAGCCCAGGGCCGGCGCGTCATCGTGCTCTCCACCTATGCCTCTGCAGGACGGGTGGAGGAGGCGGGTGGGGCGCCCTATGCGCTCGTGGTGGCCGATGAGGCGCACCGGATGGCCAGTGGGGAGGCGCTGGAGAAAAACAGCTCCTGGTCCAAGCCCCTCTTTGACGCGCACATCCCGGCTGAGAAGCGCGCACATTTTACCGCCACCCTGCGCCCGGATGGCGACATGGACAGCCAGAGCCGCGCCCTGGCGATGAACAACGCCGAGGTGTTCGGGCCGCTGGTGTATAGCTTTGGCTA
>Ga0194112_10002958_pt1 | contig 23981 bp, 22 predicted proteins | sample TA2MahC400mmetaG_FD_146191 | JGI IMG/M metagenome (GOLD analysis project Ga0194112, IMG submission 146191) | Freshwater microbial communities from Lake Tanganyika, Tanzania - TA2015016 Mahale Deep Cast 400m | ecosystem: Environmental > Aquatic > Freshwater > Lake | place: Tanzania: Lake... | reverse complement strand
AGCCCAGGCCACCTTTCTTCTTTCCAGCCTGACAATCCGGGGCTCCTTTCTCAACCCGAAGGCCTGAGCAGATGTTTGTCTCCAGGGCGGGGTTTTCCCGTTGGCCCCTGACCTGCGCGGTTCGGTCGGCTAAGCGGATGGCCCTTTCCTGAGGGGGGCAACCTCCCGGCGATGATTGCGCCAGAGGCTGCGTTTTCGGGGTAACTGGTTGCCGTGAAGCGCCCTTCTCTTAAGGCGGCCAGAACCAGCGACGCGGGGAGGCCTGATCACCGGGCATCACAGGAGTTGCCAGGACGATGAGGCGGGGAGAAAAACTTATCGGAGGAGAGAGAAAATCATGTCGGCTTGGCGGGATTTCTTCGCCTCGCGTTTGGGTATTATCAGCGTGGGGGCTTTTATCGGGGTGTTTGCGTCTCTCTTGCAAAAATGGGGCAATCCGGGCAACATGGGCATCTGCGTGGCCTGCATGGAGCGGGACGTCGCCGGGGCCATCGGCTTCCACCGGGCCGCAATGGTGCAGTATCTCCGCCCGGAAATCATCGGCTTTGTGCTGGGGGCCATGGCGGCGGCCTTCATCTTCCGGGAATTCCGGCCCCGAGCCGGGTCCGCCCCCATTGTCCGCTTCGTTCTGGGCATGCTGGCCATGATCGGCGCCCTGGTCTTCCTGGGCTGTCCCTGGCGGGCCCTGCTGCGGCTGGCCGGCGGCGACGGCAATGCCATCCTCGGACTCCTGGGCCTGGTGGGGGGTGTCTGGATCGGCACCCTGTTCCTCAAAGGGAGTTACAACCTGGGGCGGAACCAGTCCACTTTTGCCTCCGGGGGCTGGCTGCTGCCCATCATCATGCTCGGTTTGTTGGCCTTGCGGCTGGTCTTCCCCCAGATCCCCGACAAGGACCTGAGCGGCATTATCTTTTACAGTGTGAAAGGCCCCGGGGCCCAATTCGCCCCCCTGCCCGTCTCCCTGGCGGTGGGGCTGGCGGTGGGATTTCTGGCCCAGCGCAGCCGCTTCTGCACCATGGGGGCCATCCGGGACCTGGTGCTCTTCCGCCAGATGCACCTGCTCTCCGGCATGCTGGCGCTGTTGGTGGCCGCCTTCCTCGTCAATCTGATCCTGGGCCAGTTTAAACCCGGCTTTGCCGGGCAGCCCGTGGCCCATACCATGGGACTGTGGAACTTCGCCGGCATGGTGGTGGCGGGTCTAGCCTTCACCCTGGCCGGGGGGTGTCCGGGGCGGCAGCTTTTCCTGGCCGGAGAGGGTGACGGCGACGCCGCGGTCTTTGTCCTGGGCATGCTCGTGGGCGCCGCGGTGTCACACAACTTCGGCCTGGCCAGCTCCCCGGCGGGCGTGGGCCCCTACGGCATCCACGCCGTCCTCCTCAGCCTGGCCGCGCTCCTGTTCATCGGCTTCACCATGAGACAGAAAACGTCGTAGGGAGGACCAGCCATGAGTGATATCATCGACGCCCGGGGGTTGTCCTGCCCCCAACCTGTGCTTATTACTCTGGAAAAACTCAAGACCCTGAACCAGGGGCAGGTGGTGGTGTTGGTGGACACGGACACCTCCCGGGAAAACGTGCTGCGGGCCGCGGCCACCCTGGGCTGGCAGGCCGGCGACATTCAGGTTGAGGGTTCGGAGTATCGGCTCACCCTGAAGAAGGAGTGACGGGTTCTGTTGGTAAACTTACGGTGGGGAGGGGAGCTGGGGGCAGGCGGGGGAAGGCTGTTCCCCCGGTCCCGCCACCCGCGGAGCTTTACACCATATAAATAACTTCCTAACTTGTTCTCCTCCGAAAACTCCCCCTACCTTGGTGGGAGGGGGTCGGGGGGAGGGGGTTGAGTCGACCGACCGGCAGGCATATGTTCCTTTTTCCACCCCCACTTGAGCCCTCCCCCATCCAGGGCGAGGGAACAAGAGGACTTTCCGGATGAACACTAACGTCAGAAAAAGAGGACTACGATCATGACGGAGTCGGGCTATCGCCCTTTGATGGAGCAGGTCAGGGCCGCGGGTTGAGCCGCCAAGGTTCCTCCCGGGCTCTTGGAGGAAATCCTGCAAAATCTGCCCGTCCGGTCTCACCCTGACCTGCTGGTGGGCATGGAGACGGCCGACGATGCCGGCGTGTTCCGGTTGACGCCGGAGCTCGCCCTGATCCAGACGGTGGATTTTTTCACGCCCATCGTCAATGATCCTTTCACCTTCGGGCAGATCGCCGCGGCCAATGCCCTCTCAGACGTCTACGCCATGGGGGGCAGGCCCCTGACGGCTCTGAACATCGTCTGCTACCCCACCTTGACGCTGCCCAAAGAGGCGCTGCAGGCCATTCTGGCCGGGGGCCTGGACAAGATTCACGAGGCCGGGGCGCTGCTGGTGGGCGGCCACAGTGTGGACGACCCGGAACTCAAGTATGGCCTGGCGGTGACCGGCATTGTCCACCCCGACCGGGTTCTCACCAACCGCGGGGCCCGGCCGGGCGACAAGCTGATTCTCACCAAACCCCTGGGCACCGGCATCATCGCCACCGCCGTGAAAGGGCGTCTGGCCTCCCCCGAAGCCCAGGCCGCGGCGGTGCAGGTCATGGCCACGCTCAATAAAGCGGCGGCTGAATGCCTGGAGGGGCTGCCCGTCCATGCGGTGACGGACATCACCGGCTTCGGGTTGCTGGGCCACGCCCTGGAGATGGCCGCCGCCAGCGGGGTGGAGCTGATCCTCCGGGCGGCGCAGGTGCCCGTGCTGGAGGCCGCCCGGGAATTCGCCGCCATGGGACTGGTCCCCGCGGGGACCTTCGCCAACCGCAATTTCTGCGCCAAGTCCCTGGTGGCGGCCCCCCGTCTGGACCCGCTCCTCCTGGACATCCTGAGCGACGCCCAGACCAACGGGGGCCTGCTCATTGCAATAAACGGCGGGGAAGCGGAGCGTCTGGTGCAACGGCTCCATGACGCCGGGGTGAGCGCCGCCGCAATTATCGGCGAGGTGGGCGCCGTGGGTGAGGGGAAGATTAGGGTTGTGTCCTGAGTTTTCCCTGAGCTTTAAATCGCTCCAGGGGGGCCGGGGGAGCATAACTACCCCTCCCTCCGCAGCCCCAACGCCAACCGGGATGGGGGGAGTGGGGGTGCGGGCAAGGGGTGGTGACCCTTGGCCCCCTTCCCCATATCAAACTTCCAAGAGAGAACAATCAAGACTTAGGGAGCCATGATGGCACGATTGCGTTTCTGGAAGCGAAAGCAAACCCCAGCCCCGCCGGGCGGTCCCATCGACCGGGGCATTCTGGTCTTTGCCAATACCAGCGAAGTCATCCGGGCGGAGAACCTGCTCAAAAAGGCCGGGGTGCCCGTCAAGGTGATGGGGCCGCCGCCGGAAATCCAAAGCGGCTGCGACCTGGTGATCCAGTTTCCCCTGATGAGAAAACTGGAGTTGCTGCGGCTCCTGGAAGAAAACCGGCTCAAACCCCTCCAGGCGGTGCCCGTCACCGGCCCCTTGTTGAAGCCGGTGGATCTCTTCCATATCAAGGACTTCGGCGGCCACCTCATGGTCCGGGCCGCCAACATGAAGCTGACGGTGGACAAGGAGACCCGGGTCATCGTCAATGTCTCGGGCGGCGGCTGTCCCGATGTGCCCTACCTGGCCGCACAAATAGTGGGCCGGACCCTGGAGCAGGCCCCCCGCCCCCGGGACCTGGGCCACACCGTGTGCGGCTACGCCCTGGAACTGGCCTTCGAGGAGATGGAGCGGCAATGCTCGCGGTCGTAGGCACCATCCCCGAGGCGGACTTCCCGCTGGCGGCCGGGCCGGTGGAAATGGGCGACCAGGGTCTGCGCCTCGACGGGCGCGTCATTGAGGTGACCAGAGGGACGGCGGCGCTGCTGGCCGCGGCCGGCGCCTGTCTGGAAACCCTCCGTCAACCCGCCCCCTTTGCCTTTCTGGCGGGGGACACCGGGTTGGGCCACGGGAGCGAACGCCTCTATGAGCATCTTGCCGGTCACCTGGGGGAAACCGCCTTCACCGCCATCACCTTCCACTATATCCTGCCCGTGGTGGACTGGCACCAGCGCGTCTTCTTTGCCCTGGAAGAGATGCGGCCGCGGCCTTGCCTGATTGCCGACGCCGGCTTCATGTACGTGGCTAAGATGAGCGGCCTGGCCCCGGCCTACGACCTGTTCACGCCGGATGCGGGAGAAATGGCCTTCCTGGCCGATGAAGAGGCCCCCCATCCCTTTTATACCCGTGGTTTTATCCTCCATGAAGACAGCCGGGTGCCCGACCTCATCCGGCGGGCCTATGCCCACGGCAATGCCGCCCGTTACCTGTTGGTCAAGGGGAGCGTTGATTACCTGGCCGACCGGAGCGGCATTCTGGCCACGGTCCAGGAGCCGGACGTAGAAGCCCTGGAGCCCATCGGCGGCACCGGGGACACCCTGACCGGCATTGTCTCGGCCCTCATCGCCTCCGGGTGGGATATCGCCGAGGCGGCGGTGCTGGCGGCCCGCATCAACCGTCGGGCCGGAGAGCTGGCCCGCCCGACCCCGGCCACCAGCGTGGCGGACATCATTCGTCGGATTCCCGGCGCCCTCAATGAGATTTATGCGCCGGACGCAGGGCATGACTTCGAATCGTCGCTTCTACGTTGACGCTCGGGGTTCCATGACCCGTGGGAAAATCTCCCTGGGTGATTCCTCCCCACCGGAGACTCCGGCGAAATCGGTTTTTTACGGACCCTCTTGCAAAAGTCTTTTTTGAGTTGAATTTTTAAAAAATTAAGCCTCATCGGCGCGCCTGTGCTAAAGTATTTTTGATAGAAAAACAATAGCTTGGGGGAGCCGATGAAGCTTGGCGAAAGAGTATCATGGATACTGGGGACTTTACAACGGTATCTCTTCCCTCGCCTGGAAGAATGTGGCGAGCGCCCCTTAACCCAATACTGTTCACTTTGGCGACAACCCCCTGTTTCATGTGGAGCAGGCGCCCCCGCCTGCTCTGTTAAAATTAACAGCCGGAGGCGGCTGTTCTACATCCTCTCCTGCTTAAGGGATGTTGCCTGTCAAGATGAAAAGCCTTAAGTGAACAGCATTGCCCCTTAACCGAGAAAGAGCAGCAATTAGCCAGCATCTTGGAAGTGCTTTATCTCGAAAGATTTGTCAGTCGGCCACCGCAGAGATTTGGCCGGAAGCCGTGGGAGCGCCGAGCCCTGGCCCGGGCCTTTGTGGCCAAGGCGGTGTATCAGCACCCCCACACCCGGGCCACCCTCGAGGCTTTGCGGGCTTCGCCGGTCCTGCGGCGGATTTGCGGTTTTGTGAGACGGGCCGACATCCCTTCCGAGGCCACTTTTTCTCGGGCCTTGGCGGAATTTGCCCGGTCGGGGCTGGGGGAGAAGGTCCATGCGGCCCTGGTGGCAGAGTGGGTCAAGATATATCGATATTTCGGAAACCCTGACGTTGCGGCGGAAATTTTTCAAGAAGCTCTCTAACAATGGACTTTTTCAAGAGGCTCTCCGGTCAGGACCATTTTCCTAAAACGAGGGCGCCGGAAAGGTAAACCAATGCCGGAAAAGAGGACTGCGCGGGAACAGTTTTCGTGTCTCACCTGGGATGATATCGAAGCCTGGGCCGGCGAAACCATTGTTTCCCGGGGAAAAAAGTATCAGCGGCAGGGACGTGTGGCCGATCTGGCCGTAACGGACGACGGCGGCCTGATTGCCTGGGTGCATGGGTCGGCGCGCTATGTTACCAGGGTGGCCATAGGCGAAGACGGCCTGCCGGATTCGACCTGCACCTGTCCCTACGCCTTGCACTGCAAGCATGCTGTGGCGGTGGTGCTCGAATACCGGGACCGGGTCGCCAATAACCGGAGCGTTCCCCAGGCAGAGCGGGATGACGAACGCCTGGCAATAGGGGAGGAGGCGTCGGCTGATGATGAAAATGTCATATCCGAGGAGATGCGACAGGATATCGATGTCTTTCTCAAGGCCCAAAGCAAAGCCCGGCTCATCGCTCTGCTCCATGATCTCGCCGGGCAATACCCGGAAGTGGCCAGGGAGCTGGCCGACCGCCACCGGTTGATATCCGGCAACATTGAATCACTGGTGACGCGCCTGCGCAAGGAGATCAGGGACCTCGGCAAGGAGCCCGGCTGGCAGAACTATTGGAATGGTGAGGGCTATACGCCGGACTATTCCGGGATTCGCAAAAAGCTGGAAACACTCCTCGCGGCGGGGCACGCCGACGAGGTGCTGGCCTTGGGCCGGGAGTTGCTGGCCACCGGCCTTCGCCAGGTGGAAGAGACCCACGACGAGGGCGAAACCGCTGAGGAAATTGCCGGATGCATGCCGGTGGTCGTCAATGCCTTGGACCGTTCGTCTCTGGATGCTGCCGACAAGCTGACCTGGGCCCTGGACGCCTTGCTGGAGGATTCCTATGAGATATGCGAGGCCTTTGGGGAATACCTTGTCCGGGGGCATCCCCAAACAGCCTGGAACATTCTTGCCGACCGGCTGCTGGCGCGTTTGCACGGCTTGACAGGAACCAAGGGCCCCGATGATTTCAGCCGCAACTACGAACGCGACCGGCTCAGCGATTGGGCCATCCATGCCCTGGAGCGGGCCGGCCGGGAGGAGGAGATTATTCCCCTGTGCATGGCTGAGGCGAAACGGACGAAAAGCTATGAGCGTCTGGTCACACGGCTGGTGGCGGCGGGGCGCTATCAGGAGGCCGAAACATGGATAGCAGAAGGCCTGCGGGATATCGGTGAAAAATGGCCCGGTATCGGCGCCAGCCTACGGGGTAAAATGCGGGAGATGCGCACGCTTGAACAGAACTGGCCGGTGGTGGCGGCCCTGCAGGTGGAAGAATTCGTGCGCAGCCCTTCGCCGCAGGCCTTCAGGGACTGCCGGAGAGCCTGCGAACAAGCCGAGGTCTGGCCCCCGGTGCGCGAATTCCTGTTGCGCTACCTGGAAAAGGGTGAGCTGCCCTGGAAGCAGAAGGACTGGCCCCTGCCGGCCTCCGGCCTGGACCGGCCCGGGGCGGAGCGGTCCCTTTCCTTTCCCCTGCTCGGTGAACTGATCGGCATCGCCATTCATGAGAAAAGGCCCGACCAGGTGCTGAAATGGTACGATCAGCGTCCCCAAGGCCGTTATGGATGGCTGGATATAAATGAAGACGCCATCGCCACCGCCGTGAAAACCCACGCCCCGGAGCGGGCCGCGGCCATCTGGCAAAACCAGGCGGAACGATTGATCGCCCAGGTCAAGCCCAGCGCCTACCAGGAAGCGGTAAAATACCTTCGGAAGGCGGGAAAGGTTATGTCCGAAACGAACAACCAGGCGAAATGGGCGCAATATCTGAAAAGCCTGAGGGAGGCGCACGCCCGAAAACGCCGTCTGATAGAGCTCCTGGACGGCTTGGAAGGAAAAGCGATCTCAAAAAGGTGAGGCCGGCAACGGTTTCCCAAACGCGGCTCAGGGAAGAATTAAGTGACGAAAAAACGGAAATCTTCGAGGGAAAATTTGAGGGGCAGGGACAAACGGGGGACAGCCTGAAGGTGGGGTGGGCCGCCCCTAACCTGTTGATCAGCCTTAATAAATCTGGCTGGGGGACTAGGATTCGAACCTAGATAGGCAGATCCAGAGTCTGCTGTCCTGCCGTTGGACGATCCCCCAGCGTAGTTTTTCTATATACGCAGACCCGGCCCCGCTGTCAAGGGGTTTAGCCCGCCAACGCCTTGCGAGGTCGGCAGGCCTGTCTGTTCCCTGGAGGGCACTTCAGAACCGCTCATGGCCAGGCCCGTCGCGCCTGAGCCTGCGGCCCACCCACAACATATGAAAAGGTAGGCGGGGCGGGCGTCCCTGCCCGCCGCCGGCCCGGCAATGGTGCGTGAGACGCACCCTACGGAATGGCTTTCAAGACAGACAGAGCCGGCCGGGTTCGCCCCGGCGCGGCGAGGTGGGCCGCCTGCCGGAGGGGAACAGGGGCAGCAGGGACGTCTTCCCGATGGCCACATCAAGGGTCCGGAGGTCCCCCCTCGCACCGGGCTCTCCCGGGATTTGAGGGCCGCCGTCCCCCGCCTGCGGCCGTTTCTTTCCTTGCCTCCCGGACCGATCTAGGATACATTCAGGCCAAGTGCCTGAGTTTGTAATAAAATTCTGAGGCAATGGCAGAAACCGCCCCCGCTGCGGGCGGCGGCGGTTTGGCAAAAATTCAGTTCCGACGTTCTGAATCCGTGAGAGGTGCGCATGAAACGCTATCAGGACCCGGCCTGGACGGACGGCATGGCCGTCAGCCTGGACTATAATTATGCCATGGCCGACTTCGTGGGCAGGGTCGGCTTGACGTCCCAGGAACTCCAGGCCCTGAATCCCCGCCTGTCATCCCTCCATGAGGACCTGTCGGCCCGACGGGAAGACGGCCGTCTGGGTTTCTTCAAACTCCCCTATCAGACGGAAATCCTGGAGGAGGTGCAAAAGCTGGCCAAGCCGTTGTTCGAGTGGTGCTGGGACCTGGTCGTACTGGGAATCGGCGGCTCGGCCCTGGGGACCCAGGCTCTGTACCAGGCCCTCTGCCATCCGCAGCACAACCGCCTGTCTCCGGCCCGGCGCCAACACAAGTGCGGCCTGCACATCCTGGACAACGTTGACCCGGATTACTGCTACGGCGTCCTGGACGGCCTGGACCTCCGGCGGGTGGCCGTCAACGTCATCAGCAAGTCGGGGGGCACCGCCGAGACCCTGGCCCAATTTCTGTTTCTCTACCAGCTTCTGAAAGGCCGGATCGGCGAAGACCGGCTGCGGCAGCGCCTTATTCTCACCACCGATCCGGAAAAGGGCGTGCTCCGTCGGCTGGCGGAACGGGAAGGTTTCAAGACCCTGCCGGTGCCCCCGGAGGTGGGGGGCCGCTACTCGGTGCTCAGCGCCGTAGGGCTGCTGCCGGCGGTGGTGGCGGGCATCAACGCGGACGAACTGCTGGCCGGGGCCCGTTACATGGACGTGCGTCTCAAGACCGCCGTCCCCGAGGAAAACCTGGCCTACCGTCTGGCCGCCCTCTTTTACCTCTTCGCCACGGCCAAGTCCCGTCCCATGTTGGTCTTTATGCCCTACGCCAGGTCCCTGGCCTCCCTGGGCGACTGGTTCTGCCAGCTCTGGGCCGAGAGCCTGGGAAAAGCCCATGATCTGGAGGGCCGGTTGGTGCATGCGGGCTCCACGCCGGTCCGGGCCCTGGGCACCACCGACCAGCATTCCCAGTTGCAGCTTTACATCGAAGGTCCCCCTGACAAACTCATCACCTTTGTGGAAGTGGGAAATTTTAATCATCGGGTGGAAATCCCGGCCCTGTGGGGGGACCAGGACGACCTGGGCTATCTGGGTTGCCGCAGCTTTAACGAGCTGCTCCAGACGGAATATACCGCCACCGCCTTCAACCTGATGCGGGCCGGTCGTCCCAACCTCACCATCAAGGTCCCGGAAATCAACCCTTTCACCCTGGGGCAGCTCTTCATGCTCCTGGAAACGGCCACCGTGGCGGCGGGCTTCCTTTTTAACGTCAACCCCCTGGACCAGCCCGGCGTGGAAGGCGGCAAAAAGACCACCTACGGCCTCATGGGCCGTCCGGGCTTCGAGGCCTATCAGCAGGAATTTGCCTCGTCCCCGCCCCTCCGGGAGGAATATCTGGTGAAATAGAGGACAAAGGGCGCTCCCACGAGGAAGTGGGATGAGCCGGTCCATTAATCCCCCGGTGGCGCAGCCCCATCCCATTATGGCTTGGGGCGGGGGGGTCGGGGGGCAGGGACCCTGATTACCGGCCCCCTCCCCCGAAAGGCCTTGGTCAACACCCGGCTGAATTCTCCTGACCGGAGAGGTCCTCCCATGGCCAAAAAAAACAACATACCGCCGCAGCGAGGCTCCGCCCTGCGCATGGGGAAAAAACGCTCCCGAAAATTGGGGCTGCCCCCGGGCTCCCTCATTTACCTGGGGGAAAAGACGGACCAGAAGCTGCGCATCACCGTGTTGGAATACAATGAGAACGAGCTGCGGGAATCGGAGCTGCCCTCCTTCGACGCCTGCCCCGTCTTCAGACCCTCTCCCACCGTCACCTGGCTGAACATCGACGGGCTCCAGCATATCGAAGACATCAAGACCCTGGGGCAATGTCTGGGCCTCCACCCCCTGGTGCTGGAGGACATCCTCAGCACGGACCAGCGCCCCAAGGTGGACGACTACGGCGACTATATCTACCTGGTGCTGCGGCTGCTGCGCCTTCAGAACCACTCCGGCCTGATGACCAGCGAGCAGTTGAGTCTGGTGGTCGGCGACAATTATGTCATCTCCCTGCGCGACAGCGACGGCGACCTCTTCGCCCCCATCCGGGAACGCCTCCGCGCCGCCAGGGGCAGGGTTCGCAAAGAAGGGGCCGATTACCTGGCCTACGCCCTGCTGGACCTGGTGGTGGACAACTACTTCCTCATCCTGGAGGACCTGGGGGAGACCATCGAGAACCTGGAAGAGGAACTGGTGGCCAAACCCACCCGGACCACCTTGACGAAAATCCACCGGCTGAAACGCGACCTCATCGTCCTGCGCCGCGCCGTCTGGCCCTTGCGGGAAGTGATGAGCCGCCTGGAGCGGCGGGAATCACCCATCTTCAAGGAGGGCGTCTACCTCTACCTGAAGGACGTGTATGATCACGTCATCCAGGTCATCGACACTATCGAAACCTTCCGGGAGATGGTCTCGGGCATGCTGGACATCTATCTGTCCAGCGTCAGCAACCGCCTCAACGAGATCATGAAGGTGCTCACCATTATCGCCACCATCTTCATTCCCCTCACCTTCGTGGCCGGGGTGTACGGCATGAATTTCAAACATATGCCCGAACTGGACCACCCCTACGGCTATTTCACAGTGCTGGGGCTGATGGTCGGCATCGGGCTGTTCATGCTCTTTCTGTTCTGGCGCCGGGGGTGGCTCAGCCGCAGGGAGACGGAGTACCCGAGCCCGGCTGACCGGAAGCCCGAAAGCCGGTCCGCCGATTGACTGCTGCGGCCGCCGTACCCATAATGAAGAAAACGGTTATGACGAAAAGCCGGCCTCAGGGTGCGGCCCGGGGGCGCCAGGCCGCTGCCGCCGGGGTCCCCGGCCCTGCCGGCCACCCATTTCTTCGACAAGGAGGAAGGCAGGATGGTGCAAGTGGGCAAACCGGCCCCCGTCTTCGAGGCCGCAGCTTATCTAAACGGCGAGATTACCCGGGTCAAGCTGGAGGACTTCCGGGGCAAATGGGTGCTTCTCTACTTCTACCCGGGGGACTTCACCTTTGTCTGACCCACGGAACTGACGGCGGTCGCCGTCCGTTACGACGACCTGCGGAGCATGGGGGCCGAGGTGCTGGCCATCAGCGTGGATTCCCCCTATTCCCACAAAATGTGGCAGGAAGGGGAGCTGTCCAAGATGGTGCCCGGCGGGGTCCCCTATCCCATGCTTTCCGATCCCGGCGGCAAGATCGGCCGGATCTACGGCGTTTATGACGAGGACGCCGGCGTGGACATCCGGGGCCGTTTCCTCATCGACCCGGAGGGCGTGGTCCAGGCCATGGAGGTGCTGGCCCCGGCCATCGGGCGCAATGTGGTGGAAATGATCCGCCAGGTGAAAGCCTGCCAGCACGTCCGGGCCAACCCCGACGAGGCCACCCCCGCGGGCTGGGAGCCGGGCAAGAAGGCCCTCACCCCCCAGCCCGGGCTGGCGGGCAAGGTCTGCGAAATCTGGGCCCCGGAAGAGGCATTCTGAACGGGGCAGGCGGGGGGCGGGAGGGCGTCCTCCCCTTCCGGTGCTCTTCCAGGACCGCCGGGCGGAAATCGGCCCGGCTGCCCCGGAGGAGCTAATAGCGCAGGTAGGGTTTCCCCGGCACGGGCTTCCGGGGCGGATCAGCCAGATATTCATCCAGGGTGACCGAGCCGTCGCCGTTCAGGTCGTGCCAGGCGAATTCCCGCCGGGCCTGGGGAGAGTCTCCCCGGACCGCCAGGAATTCCGCCAGGCTGAGGCGGCCGTCGCCGTTGCGGTCCATGGCGTGGAAGCCGGCGACCTTCCTCTCCTTGGCCAGCGGATGCAGCGGCGCCGCCTCCGGACAGACCGCCCCCGGCAGCACCGCACCGATTAGCGTCAGGGCGGCCGCTATCACTCGGGCCCGATGAAGCAGGGCGGATGGGCGCATGGTGCCCTCTCCTCTGTGGGGATGACGGAAGGGGGAGGACAGGAGCACCCAGGTTCCCGACCTCGCCCATCTCATGTTTGCTATCACTTTGGATGGTCCCGGTGAAGAAAATGCAAACCATCGACCCCGAAAAGCTGGCGGAGTTGTTACGGCGGCATCAACCCGCCGTGGCCCTGACGGGCGCCGGCATCTCCGTGGAGTCGGGCATTCCCGACTTCAGGAGCAGGGGCGGCCTGTGGGAGCGCTTCGACCCCATGGAGTACGCCACCATCCAGGCTTTCCGGCGTCATCCGGCCAAGGTCTGGACCATGCTCCGGGAGATGGACGCCCTCCTGGTGCAGGCCCGCCCCAACCCGGCGCACCTGGCCCTGGCGGCCCTGGAGGCCGCAGGCCTGCTTGCCGGCGTCATCACCCAGAACGTGGACAACCTGCACCAGGCCGCGGGGAGCCGCAAGGTGGTGGAATATCACGGCAACGCCCACCGCTTTGTCTGCCTGGCCTGCGGCCGCCTCACTCCCCGGGAGGGGCTGGACTTCGCCTCCGGGCCGCCGTCGTGCGATTGCGGGGGCCTCATCAAACCAGACGTGGTCTTCTTCGGCGAACCCATTCCCCCCGCCGCCCAGAAAGAGGCGCTGGACCTGGCTTCCTCCTGCGCCCTGATGCTGGTCATCGGCACCTCCGCCGAAGTGGCCCCGGCCAGCTACCTCCCCTTCACCGCCAAGGACCACGGCGCCCTCATCGTGGAAAGCAACCTGGAGACCACCAACCTCAGCCGTCGCCTCACCGACTATTTCCTCTCCGGCCCGGCGGGACGACAATGGCCCCGGGTTGTCAAGAAGGTGCTGGATGAGGCAGACGCCCACGGCCCTGCGGACCGCGCCTGAACTTTGCAAGAGTCGCCGGACCCGACCCGGCAGGCGGAACGGGGCCATGGCAGCTCTACCCGCCCAGCCCCCGGCGTCCAGGGACGGGGCGATCGGCACCCGGGCACGGGCCGTAAGTCTGCGCCGCCAAAATATCCGTCCCGGCAGTCGCACTCAGGGGAGCCGGGCGACTTCCTGGACAAGAGCTTGGTCATGGGGTATTATCACCGGAAAATCCCGGGCGTCCCAGCCATCCTCCCCGTGAGGGCCGTCTGCTGCCGACGCCCCCTGCCGACGGGCGGTCCATGAAGCGCACGCTCTTGCTCAATCCCCCATCTTTTCAAGACTTTGACGGCGGGGCCGGCTCCCGCTATCAGGCCACCCGGGAGGTCACCTCCTTCTGGTATCCCACCTGGCTCTGCTATCCCGCGGGACTCATCCCCCAAAGCCGGGTGGTGGACGCCCCCCCCGAAAATCTCAGCGTGGGGCAGGTGGCCAGGCTGGGCCGGGACTTCGACCTGGCGGTGCTCTTCACCACCGGGGCCTCCTTTCAGCATGACCTGGCCACCATCGACCGCCTGAAGGCGGACAATCCCCATCTGGAAGTGGGGCTGGTGGGCCCCCAGGTCAGCGTTCTGCCCGAAGAGTCCCTCGCAGCCGGCCCCCAGGTGGATTTCGTGGCCCGGCGGGAGTTCGACGAGACCGTGGTGGAGGTGGCCCAGGGGCGCCCCTATGGGGAGATTCCAGGGCTGAGTTACCGGCAAAACGGGGTCATCCGCCACAATGCCGACCGGCCCTTCCTCGAGGACCTGGACGCCCTGCCTTTCGTCACGGAGATTTACCACCGGGACCTGGCCATCGAACGCTATCAGATTCCTTATCTGCGTTACCCCTACATCTCCATCTACACCGGCCGGGGCTGCCCCCACCGCTGCGTTTACTGCCTCTGGCCCCAGACCTTCACCGGCCGGCGCTTCCGGGTGCGCAGTGTGGCCAACGTGGCCGCGGAGGTGCGCCGGTCCCTGGAACTCTTCCCCCAGGCCGCGGAGATTTTCTTCGACGACGACACCTTCACCGCCCATCAGGAGCGGGCCCGGGAGCTGGCCCGGGCTTTTCGCCCCTTGAAATTCACCTGGTCCGCCACCGCCCGGGCCAACACCGACTACGAGACCCTCAAAGCCATGAAGGAAGGGGGCCTGCGCCTGCTGGTGGTGGGCTTCGAGTCCGGCGACCCCGGCGTTTTGCACAACATCAAGAAAGGCGCCACCCCGGACATGGGGCGCCGCCTGATGAGCCGGTGCCGGGAGCTGGGCATCCAGGTCCACGGCGCCTTCATGGTGGGCCTCCCCGGCGAGACCCGGGAGAGCCTGGCGGCCTCCATGCGCTTCGCCTGCGAACTGGACCCTGACACCATCCAGGTTTCCCTGGCCACCCCCTACCCCGGCACTGAGTTTTACGATTTCTGCCGGGAGCGGGGCTACCTGAAAGACCAGGCCCTGGTGGACGGCCGCACGGGCTATCAACAGTGCGTCGTGGACTACCCCGGCCTGGCCGCGGCAGAGATTTTTGAGTCGGTGCCCCGCTTCTATCGGCGCTTCTATTTCCGGCCCCGCTATATGGCCCGGGCCGTCAAGACCATGCTCAAGGATCCGGCGGAACGGCGCCGCCTGCTGCGGGAGGGAAGGGAATTCGTCACCTTTCTCTTCCGCCGGCGGCAGGGCCGGCGCGCCGCCCCGGGGGGTGGCCCCACTTGTCTCTGAAATGGCGGGAAATGTTGCGGTTGGCCCTCCATGGTGGCCCCGGCGTCTGCCAGATCGCCGTCACCAATGCCTGCAACGCCCGTTGCCGCTTCTGCAGCTTTCCCCAGGTGGCCGCGGCGGAGCGGGTCATGGCCGACCCGGACCGGCTCCTGGCGGGACTGGCCGCCCTTAAGCAGGCGGGCGTCCATTTCATCAGTTTCACCGGCGGGGAACCCCTCCTCTATCCCGAGCTCATCCCGGCCCTGGTGCGGGCCCGGGAACTGGGCCTCTCCACCATGGTCTGCACCAACGGCGCCCTCCTGACGCCGGCGCGCCTCCAGGAACTCAAGGCCGCCGGTCTGGAAGGTCTCATCATCTCCCTGGACGCCCCCACCGCCCAGGCCCATGATGAAAACCGGGGCTTGCCCGGGCTGACGCAGCATCTTCGGGACATGCTCCCCTTGCTGCGGAGTGCGGGCCTGGACCCGGTGGCTTCCGTGACCGTCAGCCGGCTCCTGGGCAACCTGGACTCCTTGGTCCGGTTTGTCCATGACCTGGGCTTCCGGCGCCTCACCTTTTCCTATCCCCTCACTCACCTCCACTCCCCGTATCTGGGCTTCGCCTCCCATGACTGCGTGGATTTCACCCCCGCGGAATTGGACCGGCTCTTCGGGGAGATTCTGGCGCTGAAGTCCCGCTCACCGCTGCCGATCCTCAATCCCCGCCAGTCCCTGAACGATTTGCAGCGCCAGCTCCGACGCCTTCCCAGCCGTTTTCCCTGCCTGGCCGGCTTCAAATATTTCTTCGCCGACTGGAACCTCCAGGTTTACCGCTGCCACTATCTGCCCCATACCCTGGGACCGCTGGAAGGCATCCACCGCCTCCAACCCATCCGGGACGGTTGCACCGCCTGCACCATCGACTGCTACCGCGACCCCAGCGTGTGCCAGTTCCTGGCGGTCTCGCTGGCCGATTCGCTGGCTGCCTGGCGGCAGGGGCGCTGGCTCAAGGGGCTGGCGACCTTGTTCCATCCTTACAACGCCCTTTCTTTGGCCTCCCTGTTGGAGGTTCTGCCCTGGGTGCGCCACTGAGGGCGGTATGCGCACTTCGACCGCCGGGGGCAGGGCCGGGGGAGGGGTTGATGCCCGGCGGACCCGAGCAGGGCGAAGGGGCAAACGCAATTCTCCCCCCGCACCCCCTCCCAAGCCCCTTTATGTGGGGTATAGGGACGGCGGGGCATGCGCCTTTACTCTGGTTCCCAAGCTTTTGCTTGGGAACCGGCTTGTCCGCCAAGCTCCCGCTTGGCGGGAGAGATGACAGCTTTACAACTGAGTTTGCATCATCTTTGGGAGGCGCCCAAGCACAGCTTGGGCTACAAATGCGTTCCCAAGCGGGAGCTTGGGAACGAGAGGGGATCAAATGGGGGAGGGGGCAGGGCTCTCTGATCCCTGACCCCCTCCCCCACTCCATCTCTTCGCAACGGCATGGAGGGAACGGTGTGGAGGGCCGGGTGGCGATTTTCACCGCTGACGACTTCGGCCTCAGCTCCGCCTTAAACGACGCGGTGGCGCTGGCCCACCGCGGGGGAGTGCTGAGGTGCGCCAGCCTGATGCCGGGGGCCCCGGCCGCAGGGGAGGCCCTGGCGTTGGCCCGCCGGCTCCCGAGCCTCTGCGTGGGGGTGCATCTCACCCTTTGCCAGGGGCGGCCGGTCCTGCCGCCGGAGGCCGTCCCCGACTTGGTGGACGGCGCCGGCGCCTTCCCTCGCCACCCCGCGGCCACGGGCTGGCGCTATTTCGCCCGGCCCGGCCTGGTTCCCCAGATCCGGCGGGAGTTTGCGGCCCAGATCGAGACGGTCTGGCAGGCCGGGGTGCGCCCCTGGTTCCTGAACAGCCACCTGAACCTGCATCTCCACCCCCGCCTCTTTCCCCTGGTGGTGGAGCTGGCCCGGCAGTACGACATTCCCGCCGTGCGCCTGGTTCGGGAGGACTGGCGGGTCAGCCTCAAGGCCGGCGCCGGGCGCCCCCTGGCCGCGGTGCTGACGGGACTCACCTTCGCCCTCCTGAGCCGCCGCGCTCGCCGGCTGGCCCGGGCCGCCGGTCTGCTGGTCAATGACCACCTGTTCGGTCTGCTCCACGACGGCGAGATGACCGAAGCCTATCTGCTGGCCCTGCTGCCCCGCCTGCAACCGGGAGTGACGGAGATTTACAGCCATCCGGCCCTGTATGCCGACCCCCAACTCCTGGCCGCGGCCCCCCGCTATCGCCGCGCCGAGGAGCTGTGGGCGCTTTTGAGCCCCCGCCTGCAAGCCGACCTGGCTCGGCGGTCCATCGGCGTGAGCGATTTCCGCTCCCTGGCCCGGCAGCATCTTCGTTAGCGCCGCTTTTGGCTTTATTTTGTAAAGAAACCTGCTCTGACACCGTTTTCACATTGACCTGCTGCGCATCTCGTAATCGGATCCTAACGCAGAGCCGGTTCGCGAACCGCCCCTACATAAACGTTTGTTGCAGGTGAAACGGAAAATGGTCTGAGTCTGCAGGGTGCGCACCGCGCACCATGATATTTCTGAGGGGGTTGTGCAGCAGATGCGGGGCACGGCAGGAGGCGTTGCCCTTCTGCGGAGGCCCTGCCGGGGCGCCACAACAAAAGGCGGCCACGGGGCCGCCTGGTCTTGGTGGGAAAATTCAGGACTATCAGTAGCGTGCGACTGCTTCCATCCTGCAGCTTCCTCCTTAGCGGTAGCCGCGGCCGCGGCCGCCGCCGCCGCCGTAGCCGGTCTTCTTTTGCGGCCTTGCTTCGTTGACTGTCAGGGTCCGTCCTTCCAGCGTCTGTCCGTTGAGCATGGAAATGGCTCGCTGCCCTTCGGCCTTGGTTTCCATCTCCACAAAGCCGAAACCCCGGGGTTGGCCCGTCATACGGTCGGTGATGATTTTCACTGAAGCCACAGAACCTGCTTCGGCAAACAGTGTCCGGATTTGCTCTTCGGTAATCTGATGGGGCAGGTTGCCCACGTATAATTTCATGCTCATGTTTTTGCCTCAGTCTTTCTTTCCGGCATCCCCTGAGTGCATGGGGAGGACGTTGGTTTCCTGGTTGTCCGGGAACTGCTTCCCTGCCTCTGCGGCCGCCGGTTTCTCCGGGCCTGATGAGGTCTGGGGTTTGCCTTGGCGGCGATTCATTTTTTCCAGGTTTTTTTGTTTTCGGGCCATCTCTTTGGCGCGTTTTTCCCATCCATACCGGTTCCGTGCCAAGTCTGTTCCTCCCGGGACACTCTAGGCCGGGGCGCCGGCAGTCTTGACCGCCGGTCCCCGGCTGAATGGTTTAACCCTCAGATTTTGACGACATTCTGGGCCTGAGCACCCTTCGGGCCTTGGACCACTTCAAACTCTACGGCCTGGTTTTCGGCCAAAGAGCGGAAGCCCTCTCCGACGATGGCGCTGTGATGCACAAAGACATCCGGGCCGTTTTCCCTGGAGATGAAGCCAAAACCTTTGGAGTCGTTGAACCACTTTACCGTGCCTCTTTCCTTCATTCCTCTCGAACCTCCTTCGAGTCCTGCAAAATGTTTCTGGTTCAGAGCCGCAAACCCGGTCCCCACGTGTGGGCCAAAAAAAAATCGGCCAGGATTCAGCATCCCGATCCGATTTTCCCCAGGACATGAATCCTGGCTTTCAGTCTCTGACATGCCAAACATTATCTATTATAACCTCAAGTCCTTTTCTGTCAAGAAAATAATCATAAACTCTCCGGCTGGTAACCGAAAACCCTGGGGCAGGGGTCCCGCCCAGGAAGGTGGGGGGCTGTTCCTCCCGGACAGCCCCGGGGGTTTGCGCCGCGCCCCTCTGGTTGGAAAGTTGATGGTGTGGGGCGAGAGCGGGCAGAGGCCGCCCACATTTCCTTTGCCGATGTCGTGCGCCGAAAAACCAGGCCGGGAAGGCGCTTCAATTACCCGGCTTCGGAGGGAAAAAGAGCTCTCGCACGGAGGCCTTCATCAAACTCCAGGCGATAAAGACGGAAAGGGCCGAGAGCAAGGCCATCAACAAGGCCGAGATTACATCAACTCTGAACGTAGCGAAGCATCCCAGACCGGAGGCCAGCGCCATGAAAAAGGCAAATCCCAGCGCCAGATAATAGCCGCTTTTGGTGAATTTTCGCAATTGTTGGGAAGAATAAAAGCAATAGAAAGAAACCGCCAGAGCATAAAGGGCATGGAGGGCCAGATTCAATCCCACCAGCGTCCCCATGAAAAACCCCACTAATCTCATAAAACCGGAAAAAAAACTCAATATCCCCAGAACGAGCAGATAGTAATACGTGATTCTTAATATGCCGATTTCAAAGACATCATGCTGTTCCATGATACCCTCCCCTTTCCGCCCAGTCCTTGGTCTCCTTGCCCGTTCAGGCTCTCCCATGATATGTTATCAGGAACGGGCAGCCGCCTTCCTCGAGGGTCTCCCCTCAACCGGCCGGCATTGCTCTGCCTGAACCTGAAAGGAGCCCTCCATGGAACCCATCGGGCCGTTGATGCATGAGCATCGCCTGATTGAACGGATGGTCAGCCTGATGGCCCAGGACCTGGGGCGCATCCGGGACAATGTGGCCGTGGACCCGGAGTTCGCCTTTGTGGACCCGGTGTTCATCGACCAGGCCGTGGACTTCCTGCGCACCTACGCCGACCGCTGCCACCACGGCAAGGAGGAAGACCTCCTGTTTGCGGCACTGGCCCAAAAACCCTTGACCCCTGAGCACCGGCGCCTGCTGGAGGAGCTGGACCGGGAGCACGCCGACGCCCGGGAAACCACCGCCCGCCTGGTCCGGGCCAAGGAGAACCATCTGCGCCAGGAGGCGGGAGCCCTGGACGAGATTCTCAAATGTCTGACCCGCCTCACCGAGTTTTACCCCCAACACATCGCCAAGGAAGACCAGGAGTTTTTCTTCCCCTGCCTGGACTACTTCACGCCCGCCGAACGGGCCGCCCTGCTGGAACGGATGTACGAATTCGACCGTCAACTCATTCACGAGAAATACACCGCGCTGGTGTCCTCCATAGAAAAGCGGGGGTGTTGCCATCTCTAACAGAGGTGTCGGAACCGGAAACCTTCAGGCTCATGATCGCGGCTAAGCTGGTTTTATTGTACCTAACGTCATAAGTATATGAACATTAATCAGGCAATGATCCTAAGTTAAATCGAGCTTCTTGCAAAACTTCCGCCGCAGCGTTATGGTCCCCGGAATATCATGGTGCGCGGTGCGCACCCTACAGATCCTCCGATGTTCCGGCCGCCATGTAGGGTGCGCACCGCGCACCATTAAAAAGGTCGGAATCATGCAGAGAGTTTTCAAAACCACCGCCCTTTCCCAGGACAAAGAGAAAATTTTGCAAGAGCCTCGTTAAATCATGTTTTTTTGTAACCGCAGGCGTCAGTCATCACAATCGGGTAATGTGCCGGGCTGAATCCTGCGGCAACATTGATTGCCTGCTGTTTCCATGTTTAGGTACAGCCATACATAATTCCTTGCCGAGGGTTTTCAGGCTTAGTCGAGGGCGCAGCTCATAAACAACTGCCGCCACGGGGGTCCGTAACTGGAGATGCCCCTCTTCTTAGGGGCGGTGTTCCCCGCCCGCCACCGCTACCTCCCCCTCCCCAACAGATCGGGGGCCATGCCCTGGGTGCTGGCGTCTTCCGGAAGGCGGTTCTTGACCCAGGCCACCATCGCGGCAAACATCTTGGCCCAGGCTGCGGTGTGGTCCTCCCCCGTGGCCAGGTGCGCCAGTTCATGGCACAGGGTGGCCAGCCGCAACCCCGGCGGATACAAGACAATGGTGCGGTCCCGGTGGTGGGCTTCGGCCATCAGCAGCTTGGCCTCCTTCAGGAACGCAAAGGGATCGGAGGGAGGCGGCAGGGGTGCGCCCTCTTCCAGGGTCACGGGCTCGAGCCCGAAGGCATGGCAGATCTGCCGGCTCCAGGCGGCGATCTCCGGAAAAGGCCGGGGCAGGAGGAGGCGCCGGTCGTAGAATCGGCAGATATCGCACCAGACCTCACCGTCGCACACCATCTCCCCGTGCCGGACAGGGTCCAGCGACTTGCCGCAGCCGGGGCAGATCAAGTCATTCGTCTCTTTGCTCATACCGCCTCCGTCGCCATTATCCGGCACCGGCGGCCTGGAGGCCAGCAAATTTCTCCCCTGGGACCTCTTTCACATGGCGCATGACAAAACGCCCCCTTCCGGGGTATAACGTAACACCAAAGGTGGCAGGCAGGGCGCGTGCCCGCCCCGTCCGGTCGGGATGAGTTCCTGATTCAAGTTTCGCATTGCCGGGGCCGGGTAAAAGCTTGAGATCTCCCTGTTCAATGCCGAAAGAGCGGTGAAACGAGTTGGAGTTTTGCCGCAGCCCCGGCCCTGAGGCTGCGGCGGGCGCTCCGGTGGGCATGAGCGGAAAGTGGCGCAGGCTGAAGCCTGCCGCGGCATTTTAGGGCGTCTCAGAAAACCTCCAGGCCCGCGACCACCGATCAGCAGGGTTTTTTTTCATTATCGGGAGGCGAAACGGGAGTTCCTGAGTGGTTATGCAGGACACCCGCCCCGGAGGTCCCTGCCCAGGCTGGAAACCTGCGCCACCGGAATTTTCATGATTTACGGCTGAGCCCCGGGCTCAGGCGCGACTGCCCTAAAAATTCTCGCACCCCATGACCATGACGGGAAAAGTCTATCTCATCGGCGCCGGGCCCGGCGATCCGGGCCTCATCACGGTGAAGGGATTGAAGGCCCTGGAAAAAGCCGCGGTGGTGATTTACGACCAGTTGGCCAGCCCGGAGCTGTTGCAGGCTGCACCGGCCGGGGCGGAACTGATTTATGTGGGGAAGAAAGCCGGCGACCACGCCTTGCCCCAGGGGGACATCAACCGGCTGCTGGTGGATAAGGCCACAGGAGGCCGCGTGGTGGTGCGCCTCAAAGGCGGCGACCCCTTCGTCTTCGGTCGGGGCGGGGAAGAGGCCGAGGCCCTGGCCGCCGCGGGAGTCCCCTTCGAGGTGGTGCCCGGCGTTTCCGCGGCGGTGGCGGTGCCGGCCTATGCGGGCATCCCGGTGACGCACCGCGGCCTGGCCTCGCTGGTCACCTTCATCACCGGCCACGAAGACCCCTCCAAGGGAGGGAGCGATATCCCCTGGGACGCGCTGGCCCGCACCCGGGGCACCCTGGTTTTTCTCATGGGGGTGAAAAATCTGGCGGAAAACTGCCGGCGGCTGCTGGCCGGGGGGAGATCGGCGGACACGCCCGCGGCGGTGATTGAATCCGGCACGCTCCCGACCCAACGCACGGTGAGCGGCGCCCTGGCCGACATCGCCCGGCGGGCCGGGGAAGCGGGCATCCGCCCCCCGGCCATCCTGGTGGTGGGCGAAGTGGCGTCCTTGCGGGAGCGCCTGGCCTGGTGGGAAAAGCGGCCCCTGTGGGGCAAGACCGCGGTGGTGACCCGCACCCGGGAGCAGGCCAGCGCTCTGGTGGAACTGCTGGCCGCAGCCGGGGCCCGCTGCCTCACCGTGCCCACCCTGGAGATCGGCCCGCCCGACGATTCCGGGCCGCTGGACCGGGCCATCGCAGACCTAAACACTTACCGCTGGGTCATTTTCACCAGCGCCAACGGCGTCACCGCCTTTTTCCAGCGCCTCTATCATCTGGGGTGGGACGTGCGGGCTTTAGGGAAATGTTCCCTCGCCGCCATCGGCCCGGCCACGGCCCAGGCCTTGCAGGAGCGGGGCCTCATGGCCGACCTGGTGCCGGGGAGCTTCGTGGCCGAAGAGCTGGCCCAGGCCCTTATCCGCCGCCTGGAGCCGGGGGCGCGGGTGCTCCTGGCCCGGGCCCAGGTGGCCCGGGACGCGCTGCCGGAGATGCTGCGACGGGCTTATATCCATGCGGATGTGGTCCCGGTGTACCACGCCCGGCGGCCCGACGCCGTCCCCCCGGAGGCCCGGGCGGCCCTGGAGGCGGGCCGGGTGGATCTCCTCACCTTCACCAGCTCCAATACGGTGAAGCATTTTGCCGCGCTGGTGGGCGAAGCGAGATTGAGGGAACTGGCCAAGGACGCGGTGGTGGCCGCCATCGGCCCCATCACCGCCAAGACGCTCCGGGAATACGGCATCACGCCCCACATCATCCCCCCGGAGTTCACCATCCCGGCCCTGGTGACGGCGATCACGGACTATTTCACCGCCTCAAGAAGGTGAGCCCTGCAACCGCCCTTGCCTCGCCGGAGGCGGCGGTCCACCCCAGCAAAATTGTCAGGCGCACACCCGGCGCCCAGAGGTGATAATGATGACGATCCTGATGAATATTCTGGCCTTTTTCTTTGCCGTGGCGGTTCTGGCCAAGCTGGGCCTGCTCCTCCTGCAGCCCCGGCTGTGGCTGGATGTGGTCAGACCCCTCGTGGCCGATCCGGTCCGGCTGATGCGCCTCTATGCCGGGATTGCCGCAGTCTCCGGCCTGGTGGTGCTCATCCGCCTCAGCATCATCGATGTGGCTGCGGTCATGGTCTTCGCCTCGTCCCTCATCGGCCTGGCCCTGGCGCCCTATGGCTCGTCCCTGCTCAAATTGACCGAGGAGATCAGCCAGGAGGGCCTGGAGAAAGCCTGGGCGCCTTTTGCCGTCTGGATCATTCTGGCCCTCTGGGTCCTGTACTCCCTCTTTTCCTGAGCCACGGACCAGGCGAGACCGGCCCGGCCGGCAGACCGCCTTGGGGGACGGGCAGGCGTTGAAGGGGAGGTAAGCCCTGGCCGCGCCGGGGCCCGCCCCCCTGCCGGCGTGGTGTTGCAGAAATTCCTTGCCCCCATTGCCCGTACTCGAATAATCGGCATCTGTCTTTCTGGAAACATTCATGACCACGGGCTTGGTCACCCCCATGGATGAAAAACTCCTTGAATTATCATATCAGTGCTGTCCGGCGCGATTTTTGCTCACAAGGCGTCTCTGACCAGGATATTGCCTTCCAGCTTAGATGTTTCGGCTCTGAGAGGAAGGGAGGCGCAGATCAAAAAGGCCTCCGGACATGTAACAGCCTTCGTCTCAGGCTCCCTCCCCCTTGATGGGCATAAGCGCTAACTTAAGAAGACTTTTTGTGTGTTATTTAAAATGGAACCATCGATAATATCAGTCAGTTGCAAATGCAAAAATGCCTTAAGTTAGCGCCAATGCCCTTGATGGC
>Ga0194112_10002956_pt1 | contig 23995 bp, 16 predicted proteins | sample TA2MahC400mmetaG_FD_146191 | JGI IMG/M metagenome (GOLD analysis project Ga0194112, IMG submission 146191) | Freshwater microbial communities from Lake Tanganyika, Tanzania - TA2015016 Mahale Deep Cast 400m | ecosystem: Environmental > Aquatic > Freshwater > Lake | place: Tanzania: Lake... | reverse complement strand
GTCGGTCTGGTCCTCGAAGCGGGTGGTGGTCGCGTCGAGCATGGCCGACACGTCGGTGTAGCGGTACTCGGAGACACCGGCGGCGAGGGGGATGGTGCGGCACTCCTTGATGACCGCGAGGCCCGAGCCGCGGGCGAGGGCCTGGAGGCTCGCGTCGCGCGACTCCTCGTCTGAACCATCGCCGAAGAACTCCTCCGCCATGGTCCTCTCGCCCCCCTCGCCGAGCGGGGTGTAGATGGTGAGCTGGCTCTCGCCCGGCTTCATCGCCACGGCGGCGGCATCGGCGACCCGGCTCGCCCACGCCAGAGCAAAGCACATTGACGCCACGATCAGGGCCTTACGCATCGCACTTTCCTCCTTCAAGAAGAGAACCCGATACGGGGTGCCATGGGACCTCTGCCAGGAAGGGACATAAGGGACGCAAGGGACCAGAGGGACAAATAGCGTGCCAGCCGCTTCCTGCCGTTCCATGTCCCTTCTGTCCCTTTGGTCCCTTGAGTCCCTTGGGTCCCTTCCTCGCTGGGTCCATTGTCAGAACTCTCGATAGCCCACGGGCTCGGGCGGCCACCAGTAGAGGACGGTGTAGGTCACGGTCGCCCTGCCATTCGCGGGCACGGGCAGGGCGAACTCGATGCTGCGGTCGTCGAGCGGCTTGTGGGGCAGGCTGCTCTTCTCGACCTTCCAGTTGGTTGCGCGGTAGAGGTGTTCGAGGACGTAGACGGTGATGGGCGTGGGCTTGTGGTTGCGCAGCTCGATCTCGAAGCTCTCGCGCACCTGGTCCACCTTCGGCTCCTCGTACGTCTTGCGGACCCTGTGGCCGACGACGTCGAAGGCGCTGCCGAAGTAGAGGCGGAGCCGTTCGTCCCGCGGCGTGTGGCGGATGGCCTCGCCGCCGACGAACTCGGGGCTGCCGTCGGCTGGGTCGCGCTGGTAGAGGCGCACGATGCCGCCGGGGAGCGGGATGCCCAGGCCCGCCTCCCTGCGGTTCTCGAACTCGACGTGGGCGCGGACGCTCGTGCGGCACTCGGCCCCATACGACTCATCGCGGTGGCTCCCGTAGTCCCACCAGTCATCGGGCAGATGGGCGCCATCGTAGGTGTAGACCCGCTTGACGGGGACAGCGGGGACGCGGAGCAACTCGATCTGCTTGGTCTGGTTGTTCTCGACGGTCGTTGTGCGCTGGAGGGTGTAGAGGTGGTACTCAAAGAGCGGCTTCTCGGTGAACTGCGGCTCGGCGTCCTCCTCATCGCCACCGAAGAACTCCTGGGCCATTTCCCAGCGGGAGGGCAGGCGTGGCGGGTTGGCGCGGTGCACGTCGCCCGCCACGAGCTTCACGCGGGCGTCGGGAAAACGGGTGCCGCAGACGTTGGCGAGCGTGACCCAGCCACTCAGGTCGAGCTTCGTCCCGTCGTCGTTCAGCGTCGCCGTGTAGTCGCAGCGCCACGCAAGGCCGCCCGTCTGGTAGGAGACCACCACGTCGTGGTCCCCCGCCTGCCGCGCCTTGAGCTTCCAGGCGAGGGTGGGGCGGGTGACGAAGTTGGCGGGAAGCTCGGGGAACCGGAGCTTGTAGATGCTGAAGTAGGGCCGCTCGGGCCGGAAGAACTCGCTCTCGTCCCAGTACTTGCGCTCGCCGGGCTGGATGGCCCTTGCCGAGCCATCCCTTCCGCGGATGATGAGGGGGAAGTCGGCGGACAGAAGGGTGCCGCGATGGCGGCTGCCCTTCGCGTCGGTAAGCTCCACTGGGCGGTCAATGAAGCGCTTGAGGAGGGCCTCGGAATCCACGAGGTCATACAGGAAGTTCTGCTCGAGGACGGTTGTGCCGTCGGGGTCGGTCTGGTCGAGGAGGCGAGTGGTCGTGGCATCGAGCATGGCCGCCACGTCGCTGAAGCGGCACTCGCCGACGCCCGCGGGGAGGGCGACGGAGCGGCATTCCCTGACGACCGCGAGGCCGAGGTGGCGGGCCTGGGTCGCCAGCAGGTCGCCCGACGATGGCTCGCGGCCACCGGGGCTTTCGTGCCTCGCCACGCGGGCGAGGTCGTCCTGGAAATCGTCCCTGTCCTCGGAGTGGGGGGAGTAGATGGTGAGGCAGACCTGGCCTGGCTTGAGGCGGCTGGGCGGCCTGGGCGAGGCCGCCTGGGCCGCCAGCGCGCCGGCAACAAGGAGGGCGGGGACGAGAGGGGGGCATCGCATGGGCAGCGTCTCCTCAGCCCCCGCTCAGTGTAGCCCGGGCCGGAGGGATTGGCAAGAGGAACCGCGGTAACAAGCGTGTAACGGAGGAATGGGGCTGCTGGCCGGACCGACTACAAACCGACTGCCGACCGATTCTTGAAAGAATCTTGCGTCGAACGCTCCGGCCCCAAGTGCCATAACCACCAGCCGTTGCGGAGACGGCCCTCGCCATAAGCCCGGCGGTTACTGGCGAGTCCTCGGACGCGATGCGTACATATGGGTGGACGGGGAAGGGGCGAGAGGGACACAAGGGACCCAAGGGACAAAAGGGACCATTGAGGTGGCTGCCGCGGCGTGTCCCTTATGTCCCTTTGGTCCCTTTTGTCCCTTGGGTCCCTTTGGCTAGAGGCGCTCAGGGTGGGTACAGGCCGAAGCCCGTGCGGACGGGCCGCGCGGGCCTGGGCCGGCGTCACCGGGTGGGTGACGAGATTGGTTCAGATGGCTTCGACGGATGCGACTTCGGGGACTTCCTTCTTGACGCGAGCCTCGATGCCGCGCTTGAGTGTGATGCGGGACATGGGGCATCCGCCACAGGCGCCCTTGAGCTTGACCTTCACGATGCCGTCGGCCCCCACGTCCACCAGCTCCACGTCGCCGCCGTCGGCCTGGAGCATCGGGCGGATGGTGCCGATGACGGCTTCGACTCGTTCGCGCAGTTCGGCCATGCGGGCTTCCTTTCTCCTGAGGGTGGCCGGGGCAAACGCTCGCTCCCGGCCTCTACATCTAGTGTGCCATAGGAGAGGGGCGCTGTCAAGCGGCTAGCGCCCTTGTGTGGCTGCGAAGCGGTCACCGTAGGCGTGGCGCCGGCCGGCGAGGTCGCGCAGGATGACGCCATCGTCCCAGATTTCCTCCAGACGGAGTCCATTGACCTCGTCGCCGAGGAAGAGACGATGGTACTCGCCCGTGGTCTCGTGTCGGAGGACGGCCTGGAGCCCGCCTTCGATGCGGACGATGGCCGCCAGCCTATAGGGGTGGCGAGTGGGGGGGTCTGCCCGCTCTCCGCCGGCCTTCGAGCCCTTGCCGTTGCCCGCCAGCTTGCCCTGTCCCTGGTCGCCGGCCTTGCCTTTCTTCCCGGCGTCTTTGTCGTCACCCGGCGTCTCCTTGCGGCGCTCCTGGCCATCTTCTTCGGGCTTCTTCTTCTCGCGGTCGTCGGCCTTGGGCTCGGGCTGCCTCTCGGGCAGGCGCGGCATCTTGGGCGGAGGGGCGACGAGCCGGCGATGGCCGCGCTGCTGGAGGCTGGCGAGGTCGCCGGGGGCGAGGGTGCCATCGAGGCTGGCGTCACCCTGATGGGCGGCGACGGGGCTGGTGGTGGGGGCGCCGGGGGCGGGGGGACGGTGGGAGAGGACGAGACCGAGCTTGATCATCACGAGGAGAAAAAGGGCAGCGGCGACGAAGAAGAGGACGCGCTCCTTGGTCCATCCCTTGCTCATGGGTCACCTCTTTGCTGGCGGGGGTCCGCCTTTCTTATCGGGAGCGGGAGGGGCAGCGTTGTACATATCCTCGAAGCGGCCGGCGAACTTGTAGTGCTTGCCCTTGGAGTCGGCGACGACTACGGCGTCGTCGGTGATGGAGACGACGCGGAGGTCGTCCATGACGGTGTCGCCCTCGAACTTGCGCATGTATTCGCCGCTGTCCTTGTTTCGGAGGACGGCCTGGCGGCGTGGCTCTGGCTCGTGGATGCGGACGATGGCGGCGAGCTTGAAGGGGAGGGACTCGGCGTCGCCGGCCTTGGGGATGACGAGCTTGGGCGCCTCATCCTTGGGCTCCGTCTCGGTGCCCTTGACGGGGGGCGGATCGGTGGCCTTGAGCGGGGGAGGGTTAGTGGCCTTGAGCGGGGCAGGGTTCGTGCCCTTTGTGGGCGGCACAGAGACGACGGTGGTGGCGTGCTTGGACTTGATGTCGAGGATGAGGGAGTAGTTGGGGTGGCGGAAGGTGTAGGCGAGCTTGTTGGAGGTGGCGGCGAGTTCCTTTGGGACGGCTTCGAGGGCGAGGCGTGTGAGGCCGCTGCTGGGGGCGTCCTTGGCGGTGATGTCGAAGTGGTCGCCGGGGGTGGCGATGGTGATGCAACCGACTTCGCACTCGACGTTTGGCGTGGCGTCCGTGAGGGCGATGATGGGGGCGGTCCAGAGGGTGGGGACCTTGAGGGGGGCTTGGACGACGACAGTGACCTGGCAACGGTAGTAGGCGCGCTTGGTGGGGACGGGGATGACTGGGACGATGAGCTTCGCGCCGTCCACGCCCCACTTGCGGTTGGGGTCCGCCTCCCTGCTGGTGACATCGGTGATCTGGGTGCCTGCGGGGAGTCGGAAGCTGAGCTCGGGGGCTGGGGTGGGGGACATGCGGCACTCATAGGTGTAGCGGCTGATGAGGTTGGAGGAGGCGCTGTAGCCTGTGAAGCAGTGGACGATGGCGGAGCGGACGAAGAGCTGTCGGGACTGGGAGGGGCCGCCGCCGAAGGGGTGCTTGTCGCCGCGTTCGAGATAGGTGTCGAGGCCGTGAGTGCCGAGGAAGTCGCTGATGGCGCCGTCGCCGGGGAGGACGGTGGCGGCTGGGACCATGGGGCTGCCGGCCGGGCGGTCCTGGTGGGTGAGGAAGAGGGCGAGCTTGATCATCACCCAGACGAAGAGCGCGGCCCCGACGAGGAAGGCGACCTGTTCCTTTGTCATCTGTCTGGCCATGGCTGGGTCCTCGAGTCGGTCAGAAGCCCCTGGGGATGATAGTCGAGTCGGTGGTGGGTGCCCGCTTCGTGGTGGTCTTGGGGGCCTGGATGGTGAGGAAGCGGAGGGCGGCGAGCTGTAGCTCCACCTCGAGGTGGGGCGGCATGACCCCGCCGGGTTCGTTGGGGAAGCCCGTGGCGTCGCGGGCGATGGTGCCTGGGATGGACTTGACTTTGAGTGCGCGGACGAGGAAGAAGCGTGTGGCGGCAAGGTCGCCCTCGCGGATGGGGTTGCGAGGCGCCTTTCCCTCGGTGGCCGGGCAGCGGTCGGAGTCGGGCTCGACGGCGGCTTCGAGCTGGATGGTGAGCTTGGCGATCTGCTGTGGGTACGCGGCCTCGAGGAGGCGGCGGTTGAGCCTTGCGAGCTCTTCGGGGGCGAGGGTCTTGCGGTCGAGTTTCAGCAGGCCCTCGGCCTCGTTGGCGATGGCGACCTTGGCGAAGGCTTTGGGGTGGTGGAGGTCGCGCTGGGCGGCCAGGAGGTCGTTGAGTGCGGCCAAGAGGTCGGCTTTCTGGGCATCGCTGGGCTCCGCGCCGTCGCTGATCTGTTCGATGATCGTGTGGGCGGCGGGGGGCAGGAGCTCCCAGAGGCGCTTGCTTGCGTTGGGCTCGCGCTCGCCGGACTGGCTTCGGAGCTTGGCGCAGAAGGCCCGCCAGTTGAGGATGGAGTCAGGGGTGAGGCGGGGGTTGCCGGGGTCGAGGACCTTGGTGGCCATGGCATTAGCGACGAAGATGGACTGCTGGGGGTCGGCGGGGTCGGGGCGGAAGATGGTGAAGCGCTCCTTGAGGGCGCCCTGTGCAGCGTCGGGGGAGAGGTAGGAGGGGCTGCCTGTGAGCCGAAGGATGAGCTTCTGCGGCGCCGTCGCGTCGGCGCGGGGGGCGGGTGCGGTGGGGGCGAGGCCCTCGCCGCCTGGGGCTGGGCCGGGGGCCTCCGGCCCGTCGGCGGGCGCGCCCTCGGGCTTCGGGGGGGCCGCAGGGGTGGGCTTCGTGGGGTCCACGGGCTCCTCGGCGCCGCTTGGGGCCTTGGCGACGCGGCCGTGTGCGCCGTCGAGGGCATGGAGGAAGGCGAGGAGGGTGGGCGGGTCGCAGCGGATGCGGACGGTGAGGGGGTATGCGACGGCGACCTCGGCGCCGCCCAGCTTCAGCCTGTAGGGCTCAGCGGGGACGATTGAGGTGATTTCGTCCACGTTGAGGCGGATGGCGAGGTGGCCGAGCTCGTGGACGAGTGCGATCTGCATGATGCGGGTCTCGGGGTCCTTGATGGCTCCTGGGGTGGCGACCTCGGGCATGCCGAAGACCTTGTCGAGGAGTGGCACATTGCGCGTGCTGGCGAGCCACACGATGCCGTCGGCCTGGTCCTTGATTGTGCACTCGTCGCCGGCCATCAGTTCGCCGAAGAGGGCGTAGTTGTAGGCAAGGGTCACGTACTCGCGCCGCTTGTCGTCAGCGGCGCGGGTCTCGGGGATGCGGAAGGGGTAGCGGGGGACGAAGGTCATCCAGGTGCGCATCTCGTCCAGGTTGGCCTGGAGCACCTTGTTGCTCGCTTCGATGTCCTGCACGGCGCGGCGCATGGGCACGCCCTTGCCGCTCTTGGGGTAGTATTGGTCCATCTTCGGCTTGTGCTTGCGAAGGTCTATCTCCGCCTTGTTGTAGCGTGACGCATCGAGGGTGACGACGGTGGGTCCGAGGCCGAAGAGGGAGGGCCAGAGGACGATGAGTGCGAGGAGGGCAGCCCCGACGACGATGGCGAAGAGCTTGTTCTGCTGAAGGAATTCCACGGGACCTGTCCTGTTAGCCGCCCGCGAAGGGGACGGTGAAGAAGACATCAATCTTGAAAGTACGACGCGCCTCGGGCTCTCGGGCGTCGGGGTATTTGGTCACTTTGCCCCGGCTGTAAAGGTCTTTGCGTTCGAGGAGACTAGTCAGGAAGTTATCCACGATATGCAGGGCTGCGGCGATGCCGATGGCCTTGCCGTTGGGCATCTCGTCCACGCGGCCTTCGATGACGAGGTGGGTGGCGGGCTCGGACGGGGCCTTGCCGGCCATGGCGACGGGCCTGTCGGTGACGGCCTGGACGGATTCGAGGATGAGTTCGGGCGGGGTGGCCTCGCGGAGGACGGCGATGGCCTCGCAGGAGCGGCGCCCGGTGTCGAGCACGTGCTTGAGGCCGACGGTGTGGCCGGCGAGGCCGGCGTTCTGAGTCTGGTGGGCTTTGAGCTGCTTCTCGAGGTTCTCGGCTTCGCCGGCGAGCCTCCTGATGAGATCGACATCGCGCTGTGCCTGAGCGGTGGCGAGGTTGGAGGAGTAGACCATGGCGGCGAAGGCGAGGGCGAAGACGGCGGCGGCGCCGTAGAGGAAGAAGGCGCGCTGGAAGAACTCGCGGCGCCGGCGCGTGGCCTCGGGCAGGAGGGTGATGGGGCGAACGCGCCGCTCGTCCAGCTCGCGCAGGGCGAGGCCGATGGCCACGCTGTAGCTGGCCGCGTTGGCCGCCGCGTCGGCGCGCGCCGCGGGCGCCAGGGGGCTGGTGTCGAGGTGGTTCAGGGGGTCGAAGACCTCGACGGGCACGCGGAAGCGGTGGGCGAGGAAGTCGCGCAGGCCCCGCAGGTAGGCGCAGCGGCCGGTGAGCACCACGTCGTCTATCTTCAGGTTGGGCATGCGCGTCTGGGTCTGGCAGTACTTGATGGTGGCCTGGAGGGTGTTGTAGATGTTTTCGGCTGGTTCGAGGAGCGCGGCGGAGAGGTGTGCTTCGGGGGTCGAGGCGTCAATCTCGGCGGCGACGTCGAAGTGGGCGGGGAGGAGTGCGCCCTGGGCAATCTTGAGTTCCTCGGCCTCGCGGAGTGGGAGGTGGAACTCGTCCTGGACGGCCTCTGTGAAGCGGTTTCCGCCGAGGGTGAGGTTTCGGACGAAGAGGAGCTTGGCGTTGCGCTGCACCACGACGTCAGTGTGCTGCGCCCCGATGTCCACCAGCAGGGTCGTGCGGTCGTTGAAGATGGCCTCGTCCTTGGCGTTGACGTAGGCGTTGAAGAGGGCGATGGCGTCGAGCGTGAGGCCCTCGGGCCGCACGCCGGCGCGCCCCAGGAGGCCCAGGTGGCGCTGAAGGGTCTTGTCGCGCGCCATGACGACGAGGACGGTGAACTCCTCGGCTCGCGAGGGCAGGTCGAGGAGCAGGAAGTCGTGGGTCTGCTCCTTGGTGGCGGCGGTGGGGTCCTCCGTGGCCTCGTACTCGATGAGCTTGCGCAGCTTGTCGGGCGTGGTGGGGGGGACGTGGAGGTACTTGACGAAGTAGTCGTGGCCGGCCAGTCCTGCGGCGGCCGGGCCGCCGCGGATGCGCCCGCGGCGCACCAGGAGGCGCAGGAGTTCGGCGAGGCGCCGGTCCTTGCGCTCGCTGTCCTCGACGAAGGCCAGGTCGCCCAGCTCGAACGTGGCGGCGCGGACCAGCGCCACGTGGCTGCCGCGCTTTCGGAGCACGACGGCCTTCAGGGCGTGAGAGCCCACGTCAATGCCGATGGCGGTCTGGGTCTTGGGCATCTGAGATTTCCGATTTCCGATTTCCGATTTCCGATTGAGGAGCCAAAGGAAGGGCGGCTTGCGTCAAGCCTGAGCGCTCCTCTGCCTGAAATCGGCAATCGGCAATTGGCAATCCTAGCTACGGCAGCGGGGCTGGCTGGACGACGGGCGGGGCGGCCTCGCCGCCCGTGGCGCGCGGGCGCGGCCCCACCACCGGCGTCTCGTCCGCCCGGCCCGAATCAGCGTACCGGGCACCCGTGGGGGTGATGACCTCGATCTGGACGAAGATCAGGAGGTTGCTCTTTTCGTCCTTGAAGCTGCGGTTGGAGAACAGCCAGCCGAGGAGCGGGATGTCGCCCAGAAGGGGGATTTTCGACATCGTGCGCTTCTTGCTGTGGCGGACGAGTCCGCCGAGGCCCACCACCGAGCCGTCGGCCACGGTGAGTTTGGTGGAGATTGCCCGCTCGCTGATGATGGGCCGGGTGATCGTGACCGTCATTGGCTGGCTCGCGGTGGTCCCGCCCTGCTGGCCGTTCTGCTGCTGGGTCTGGGTGGTGGACTGGTATGGGAGGACGACGGGGAAGGAATACTCGTCCACCTTCTCGCGGTAGCGTGGGTTGAGGGTGATGGAGATGTAGCGGGTGTCCTTGCCGATGCTGGGGGCCACGTCGAGCACGATGCCCGTGTACTCATCCTCGGCGAAGACTGGGGTGATGACCGGCTCGCTGGAGAGCATCCCCGGGTAGTAGCCGGGAATCGGCTGTTGCTGCTGCTGTTGCTGGTAGTAGTAGGGGTTGCCATAGGTCGTGCCCGAGATGTCGGCGCGGTCCACCTCGTAGTCCTCGATGTAGACCAGCGTCTCGGTGGCGCTGATGGAGGCCGTGCAGTTGTTCACGCAGATGACGCTTGGGGCGGCGAGGGTGCGGGTGCCGCTGACGCGGTTGAGCGCATCGAGGATGACCTCGAAGGTGCCGCGGTCGAAAACCCCGGTCCAGGTGAACTGGGCAGGGTCGGCCCCCTCGGTGCCCATGCGTTCGCCGGTGAAGGGGAACTCGGCCTTGCCGGTGCGGTACTCGGTGAAGGGCCTCAGCGCGCCGGTTGAGTCGGTGTACCAGGTGTTCTTCGTGAAGTCCCAGCCCTGTCCCGCCTCGCTGGTGCCGCAGAGCCAGTTGAGGGTGGTCTTGAGGCCGATGGACTCGAAGTTGTCGGCGCGGACGTCTATGAACAGGGCCTTGACGAGGACCTGGATGGGGATTTGGTCAATGGGGTCGAGCATGCGGATGACCTCGTGGTAGGCGTCGCGGGTGGTGCGGAGGTAGAGAAGGTTCATCTTGCGGTCGACGAGGGTGAAGGAGCCCTGGGGCCACTCGATCAGGCTGGGGAGGGCGGCGATGAGCGTCTCGATGTTCGAGGTGGTGGGTGGCGGGAGGGGGGCCGCGGTGGCGCCCTGGCCGGCCACGGCGCCCGAGGGGGGGGCCTCCCCCACGTCCACCAGCCCGTAGTTGAACGGGATGACGAACGACTCCAGGCGTGGCTGGTCGGGCGTCGTGATGAGCACGCCGTCCTCGGTGGTGGTGAACAGCAGGCCGTGGTTCTTCGCAATGTAGTCGAGGAGCTGGCGCAGGGGGTAGTTGGCGATGTGGACGGTGATGGTCTTGTCGGCGACGACCTCGGGGTTGTAGATGAGGTTGACGCCGGTCGAGCGGAACAGCAGGTCGAGGAAGTAGTCCAGGTCGGCCTCGATGAGGTTCACGCTCACGCGCTGGTTGAGCTTCTCCTCGAGTTCTGGGCTGGTGATGCGGACGACTGGGCGGGAGAGGTCAATCGGCGGCCTGGCGACGGCGGGCGGGAGGTCCTGAGGCACGCTCATCGCGTCGGTCTCGGCCAGCCGCCGCTCGATGGTCATCCTGTGCTCCAGGTCCTTCTCAGCCGTCTCCAGCTCCTGGGCCTTGATGCGGGCCTCCTGGTTGAGGGAGCGGGCAAGGTGGAAGGTGCGGTCCTCGGCCATTAGCTCGGCGGTGAGCTTGGCGCACTCGTCGTAGCTCTTCTTGCGGAAGAGCTCCTCGGCTTCGAGGTAGCGCTGGTAGAGGCGGGCCTTCTTGGCCTGTTCGGGCGTGAGGGCCTGGCCGCCTTCGGCCAGGCGCCGCATGAGGCTGCGGCGCAGGAGTGCCGCCGTCTGTTTGTTGCGCTCCGAGTGCTTGCTCGTCGTGGTGATGGGGGCGAGAATGTCGAGGGCTTTGTGAAGCATCGGGCGCGGGTCCTGGTCCAGCTTGGCTCCCTCGGCGAGGTCCCAGGCCTGCTGGATGAGGCGGCGGCCCTGGGGGTCGGCCTCCGCGGCAGGGGGCGCCGCCTTGGGCTGTGGCGCCGGGGCTTCGGCGGGGGGCACGAGCGGCGCGGCGGCCGGCGCCTCTGCGGCGAGCTCCTTGGTCGAGCGGGTGACGGGGGGCCGGTCTCCGGCGGCTTTGGGCTCCGCGGGCGCCTCGGGGCCTTCCCCGAGGGCGGTCTTCGCCTGGGCGATCAGCTCGCGGGAGCCGGCGGCGGGGCCGGACAGGTCGAGGATGCTGGTCACGCGGCGGCGCAGGTCCAGCTCCCCGGCGGCCTCGGCCAGGCGCCGCTGGGCGCGGGCGTTCTTAGGCTGGAGGGCGAGGACGGTTTCGCAGGCCTTGGCGGCGGCGGCGTAGTTGCCTGCGGCGAAATGCGCGTCCGCATCGGCCAGGAGCTGGTCCACCTGCTTCTGGCGCGCCCGCTTCTCGTCGTCCTGGAGCTTCACGCGGATGGCGTCGAGGCGGGAGGCGACGCGGCGGAAATTGGGGTCCTCGAGTGCGATCTGGGCGTAGAGCTTCTGGGCCTCGGCCAGGCGCCCCTCGCGGTAGAGGGCCTCGGCGGCGTCGTGGAGCTTGCCCAGGCGCTCGCGGCGCGCGGCCTCAGTTTCGGCCGGGGCCTCGGGCGCCTTGGCGGCGGGTGGCGGGGGCGCGGGGTCCTTCTTCGCCTCGGCGGCTGGCGGGGCCTTGGGCGCGGGGGGCGTGGCCTCGCCGGCGCCGAGCGGGCCGGCGCAGAGGGCCAGGGCCATCAGGGCAGCGAGCTGAAGATTGCGGATTGCTGATTGCGGATTGCGGATTGAAATCCGAAATCCGAAATCCGAAATCCGAAATCGGGTGCTACCCGTCATGCAGGTCGCTCCTTTCCATTTTCCGCGTGCAGGTGTGCACGCACTGCCCACGGGGGCGGGGCGTGCCGCCGCGTGGATCAGTTCCCCAGGTCGTCCTGCTCCCAGGCCGGGGTGCCCACATAGACGTTCCCCAGGCCGGTCGCATAGAGGACCTTGCTGTTGGGGCGCAGGTTCGGCTTGTCCATGTGCTGCCAGCACGAGAGGACGGGGACACGCTGGCCCCACGCCCTGAGGTTGATGTTCTGCTTGCCGAGGATGGTGCGCTGCTTGATCTCGTACCAGGAGACCACGTTGTCGTGGTTGAAGTCGCACAGGGCCAGGGCATCCCAGCCGCTGGGGTTGTAGCCGATGAATTCGCGGTCGGCGCCGGGGGTGCCGGGGGCGGAGTGGTACTCCTCGTCCCAGCCGTAGAGCCAGTCACACGGCTCGGCGTTGAACTCGAACAGGTAGCTGCACGGGATGACGTCCTCGCGCATCTTGGCGTATGAGGCGCTGCCTGGGTCGAGGAAGCGCTGGCCCGCGCCGCGGGCCGGGTGGGGGTCCACGTCGGCAAAGTAGTACTGGTCAATCCGCCGCGTGCTGCTGCCGTAGGTGGTGAACAGGTGGTCGGGCCTTCCCCCCTCGTCGCCCGTGGCGCCGTCGCTGGGGCAGAAGAGCACGGAGTCCTGCCGCTGCATGACCGCGCGCGCCCCGGCCGGGTCGAAGCTGGGGTGCAGGGGCTTCCGCCCCTGCTCGTCGCGCAGGTCCTCCAGGTAGCCCAGGTACGATAGGAGCGTGAGCCAGCAGGGCCAGTACTTGTCCTCGCCGGTGTTCGTGATGTAGCGCTGCGTGCCCTTGTAGAGGTCGGCGATCTGCGCGATGCAGCGCTTCTGGCGTCCCTGCTCGCGCGCGTGGTAGATCGCGGGGAGGAGCATGCCGGCCAGGACCGCGATGATGGCGATGACGACGAGGAGCTCGATGAGGGTGAAGGCTGATTTCCGATTTCCGATTTCCGATCTCCGATTGCGGAATGCAGCCACTCGGCACAAGCTCTTCATTCGAGGACTCATGGCACTACTCCTTGGCTCATGGCAAAGGGGCCGGCCTGCCTTCCAGTGCGCGGGCTGCGAGGGGGCGCGGCCAGTCGTTGCCCCTCGAGAGCGCGACGCACCGCTGATACCACCTGCGAGCCCGCTCGGGCCTGCCCGCCAGCTCCTGCTCCACGGCGAGGAAGTACGCCACGTCGTTGGCGAACTCGTCGTCGGGCAGGGCCGGGCGCTCGCCGCTGTCGGCCTGCCCGAGCAGGCGGGCGGCGATGCCCAGCAGGCTCGCATGGCCCGGCTCGTTGAACTCCTCCAGCACGCGCCGCCACGCGGCCTGGGCGTCGGCGGTCTTCCCGGCCACGCGATAGGCGTCGCCCATCCACAGATTGGCCCAGATCACCTGCGGCAGTTGGCCGGGGTAGTCATGCTCGACGGCGCGATATGCCTCGACGGCCTCGGGCAGGCGCCCGCGCAGGCGCTGCATCTCGGCCACGCCGAGCTGCGCCCAGGCGCCCACGCCCTTCGCCTCGGGGAAGTCCTGCTGCACCTTGCGATAGGCCGCCATTGCGTCGTCATAGCGCCCGGCGGCGGCATAGATGTCCCCAATGTCCTTCTGGGCGAACGCGCTCCGCTCGAGCTGGCGGAGGAACGTGCTGATGGCGATGGCCTTGCGCAGGGCGGGGATGCTGCCCAGAGGGTCGGCCGCTCGCCGCTCCGCCGCCTGCGCGTAGCACCACTCGCAGATGCTGTGCACCACCGCTACGTCCAGGTCGCTCAGGAACCGCACGATGGCCTGCGTGGCCGTGGCCGCGTCGCCCACGTTGAACGCCTCGTCGAGCTGCTTGTCGAGCACCTCGAGGCGGTGGGTGGGGAAGCGCTTCATCTCGTCGGGGAAGCGGCGGCGGGCCTCCACCTCGGCCCGGCTCGCCGCCTCGGCGTCGCCCAGCTCCCGGTAACAGGCCCCCAGGCGCAGCAGCGCCTTGGCCGCCAGCGCCGGCTCCGCTCCGCCGGCCGCGGCCACGCCCCGGTACAGCTCCGCCGCCTTCGCCAGATCGTGAAGCCCGTTCTCCTGATACCACGCCTCCTCGTACCGCGTCGCCAGCGCATCCTGCGGTGGCACAGGCATCTTGCCTGTGCCGCCCGCCAGGGAGCACCAGGCGAGCACCAGGCCAGCAGTCACGACGAGGCGGCGATTCACGGGCCGGACTCCGAGCGCGCAACGCATCCCTCCCGCGCACACCATACTACATTGGCGCCGACGGGATGTCAACGGCGGGTAATGATTTGTAAGGACTTGTAAGGCGGCCCTTCTGCCCCGGCTTGCCGCGAGGGCGGCCCTGCCCCCTCTCCCCTGGCTGACCTTCGCCCACGTCTCCAGGCAGGCCGCGATGCGGGCGACTTCTGGCCATTGGTCCGCTTCGCGGGGAGCCAAAGCGGCATCTGCGATGCCGCACTCCATAGCCCTCCCGCATCACAGCGGCGGGGATTATGGAGTGCGGTGACGAAGTCACCGCTTTGGACTTCAGCGGAGCGGGCGGGCGCGGCGCCACCTTCGGCCCCCTCACCCTACCCTCTCCCGGGGGAGGAGGGCCATTTGCGGCGCCCCTGGCGCTCGCCCTGGTGCGCGAAGTCCCAACCCCCTTGACACCTGGCGGCGAGCCCCGCGCGGCCCGGACATGAATTGTCGCGGGACGCCCCGTGGCGCCCCGCGACACGTTGAGGGCTGCGGGCGGGTCACTTGCCGCTCAGCTTGCTCGTGTCCCAGACGACGACCGAGCCATCTTCGTGGCCCGTCGCCAGGATGTCGCCTTTGGGGGAGAAGGCGATGGAGTCGGCGCCGCTGCTCACGCTGGCGGCGGCCCGGATGGCGCCGGTCTGGGCGTCCCAGAGGACCACCCTGCTCCCGTTGCCGGCGCCCAATCCCGTAGCGACCAGCTTGCCGTCAGGCGAGAAGGCGACCCAACTCACGTAGTCGAGCTGCCGGAGGCCCGCGCCCGGCTGCCGCCACAGAAGCTCCCCCGAGTTGACGGCTCGGAGCTCCAGGGCATACAAGCTCTCGTCAGATCCATGGCGGTAGGCTGCGAACTTCTCGCCATCGGGGGACAAGGCGGCCAGACGCACCTGGCCCCCACCAAGCTCGCTCACGGAGTCGAGAGCGCCGGTCTTGGGATCCCAGAGCCGGAAGTCGCTCCTGTGGATGCTGAGGATTCGCCCGGTCCCCGGAAGGAGAGCGGCCAGGACCACCGGGTCGCTCGCCTGCCTGCCGATGTCGCCTCTATCGCCGAGGGTCAGCCTCAGCGTCTTCCCCTGCACGTCCCACACACGGAAGGCGTTCCCTTCGGTACCCGAGATGTCTGTCCGGGGATGCCAGGTCAGCAGGGTCCTGCCGTCAGGGGAGAGAGTGGCTCCGCCGGTGTAGGCGCGCTCATTGCCCGGCTGCGCGAGCGCCCCGAGGAACTGTCCCGACTGAGGGTCCCAGAGCACCGCCGGGTCGCCTCGGGCCTGCCCAACGCTCGCGAGGAGGTCGCCCTTGGCCGAGAAGCCCAGGCCAGTCACCCTGTCGCACTTGGCTCCGACAGAGGCTGGAGCCACGAGTGTGTTCCTCACGGTTCCATTCCTGGCCTCCCAGAGGAGCACCCGATGGTCACGGCCATCGCCGCCACTGGCGACCAGACCGCCCTCCGGCGGGCGGAACGCGATGATGCGCACTGGCCCAGGATGAAGCTGCTTTGCCCAGACGCGCTCGAGGAGCACGGTCCCCTCTGGTCTTGCGACGACCGCGGGCTGGGCTCCGGTCGTCAGCTTGGCGAGGTCCCAGATGCCCACGTTTCCCCCCTCGTCCCCCGTCGCCAGGAGCTTGCCATCGGGGGAGAAGGCGACGGCGTAGACCTGCTTCTTCAGCCCCGCTCCTCCGAGGAGAGTGCCATCCTTGGCATCCAGGATGAGCACGTCGCCCCCTTCGCGCCCGTCGCACCCTACGGCGAGGAGGCCGCCGCCCGGCGAGAAGGCCAGCGCCCTCACGGTGTTCATCTCCTTGAGGCACCCACCCGGCTCGCGCCAAACGATCCTGCCCGACTTGATCTCCATCACTTCAACCACTGTTGGCGCCCATCGCGAGAGCGCCAGTCTCTCGCCGTCTGGCGAGACAGCCGCGCCGATCACATGTTCGCCGAGGCTCACCGTGGTCGGCTGCGCCCATGTCTGGGCGTGCCAGAGACGGTATTCCTTCTCGTGCACGCTCATCATGATCTCGCCGCCTTGAAGGAACGCCAAACCCCTGATGGCACTGAAAGAGTCCTTCTTGTCGCGCAGCGTCAGCCGGATGGACCGCTTCTCGGCATCCCACACAGTGAGGACCGAGCCGCTCCAAGTCAAGATGGTTCTCGTGTCCGGGGATATTGCCGCGGAGTCGATGTACTGCATGAACGGCAACCGGAGCTCGCCGAGCAGCTTGCCTGTGTATGGCTCCCAGAGGCAGGCAGTGCTGCTCATGGTGCCTCCACATGAGACCATGAGATCGCCTTTGGAGGAGAACACAATGCACCTGGCATGGCCCATGCCCACCGGGGCAATGAGCGGCGGCCGGGTCTTGCCGGTCTGGGGCTCGCGGAGGAAGACGCGATGGTCCCGGCCGTCGCTGGCGGAGGCCAGCAGGTCTCCTTTGGGTGAGAAGGCGACGGCGCGCACTGGGTCGGCATGGTCGCTCCACACACGCACGGGCTCGAGCTTCACGAACTCCGGGCGCGGGGCTGGGGTTTCCGTGGGGGGAGGAGGCGGCGGGGTGGCGCCACCACCCTCGGAGAGGGCGCAGACCCAGACGACGCAGGGCCTCGCCCGCTCAGCCAGCACGTCGCCCTTCAGCGTCGGCTTGGCCACTTCCGACAGGGGCTGCGTCACCGCGGCTGGCCCGACGTCGCGGAGCAATGGCCTGGCGTGGTTGACGGCCACGGCCAGGCACACGTTCTGCGCGTCGCGGAGCGTGAGCTTGCCGTCGGGGCTGATGAGGGGATAGAACTCCTGCCTGAAGCTGACGACGCCAATGGCCTCCCCGCGCGCATTCAGGAGCGGGCCGCCGCTCAGGCCGGGGTTGGCCGCAATGTTGGACTGGATGAGCTTCAGGTCGTACTTCCTGAGGTCATGGACGCTCGTGACCTTGCCATCCACGGCGGTGAAGGTACGGGTGACGCCCGCCGGGAAGCCACACGCGAGCACCTCCTCCTGGAGCCGCGCGTTGTCCGAATTGCCCAGGGGTATGGCTGCCAGGCCGCTTGCCTGGATGCGAAGCAACGCGAGGTCGTGCTTCTGATCGGTCGCGACAACCGTCGCGTCGTGGAACACGGCCTTCGCGCCCTCGCCGAACATCACCTGGAGCTTCCCCGCCTTGTCGGCCGTGGGGTTCTTGACCACGTGGTAGCACGTGAGGAGGTAGCCATCGGGGTGGACAACGAAGGCGGTGCCGAGAGGCAGGCGGTTCGGGGTGGGCCGGGCCTCGCCGGCTCGCGCCTGCACGAGGGCGGCCACCAGGGCCACGCACAGCGCCGCACGTCTCATCAAGGTTCCAGTGTTCATTGCAGGTGTCCCTTCTTGGCCATGGCCCCTTCAGTGCGGGGCCGAGCTAAGAGAGAAAGAGCATGACTGTGCCCCAGGGGAGCACCACGGGAATGAATTGTCGCCGCGTGGGCGTCGCTACGCCAGGAGGCCCAGGCTCCACACGGATGCGGAGCAATCCACCGCTATCGGCCCTGAGCACCAGGCCATCTGGCATCACCGTGACGACTTCCATCTCCAGGGGCCGGCACGTGGCAGGATCACCGAGGAACACTCGGACGCGGTCCCCCACCCTCTCGCGCAGACCACCTGGAGGGTCGAAGCGTGGCGAACGGGGGGCATCGGGGCAAAGCGCGAGCGCCAACGCGAGAGCGGCCACCAGAGCCCCGCACAACGCCGCACGCTTGACCAAGGTTCCTACGTTCATCGGCCCTCTCCTTTCCTACCTCTGGCCGGCCGTATGATAGGTTGCGATCAAGGCAAAGTCAAGGCAGCCGGCCGCCAGGCCCCGTGGGGGGCCTGGTGCCGAGCCGAGCGAATAGCGTTACCAGGACTTCCAGGAGCCGTGCATGCCCATGCCGCCAACGTCGAACCTGGGCTCGGGGATCGGGGGCATCGGGGGCACGACGATGGGCTCGAAACGTGCCTGATCGCGCGCCGCCCTCATCATGTCGCGGTGGGCCTGGATGGTGGCCCTGAGCGAGTCGCGGGCGGCATCGTCAGAGGCCCGCATTGCCGCGGCCCTGTCCCGGGCGTCCTGGATGGTGGCCCTGAGCGAGTCGCGGGCGGAATCGTCGGCGGCCCGCATTGCCGCGAGCCTGTCGCGGTCAGCCTGGGCGGAGAACCTGGCCAGGGTGCGCTCTGCATCCTCGGCGGCCCGCCTGGCCATGTCCCTGCACCGGTCGGCATCGGCGGCGAAGTCCCTCGTGATGTCCTTCCGCACGAGATTGTCAACATCGAGTGCGCGCGTGGCCCACCTCGATGTGTCGGCGAACGCCCCTCGGCCAAAGTCCCGGGCAATAGAGGCCGGGCCGGGCGTCGGCGCCGGGCGAACGAACCTCGAGGCGTCCCACTCCCTGGCGAAGTCCGCTTGCCCCGCGCTTGCGCCCGCCCCCCAGCATGCCGCCAGCAGGGCCATCGCCCACATCAGCTTCACCCACCTTGTGCACCCCATCCTCGCGCCTCCTTTCCTTCCCTCCGCCGGGCTACGGCTCGGAACCTGTCTCCCTTCGCCACTATATACGCAGGGAGAGGCGTGCGGTGTACGAGCCGGGCCGCGATTCTGGCGACTCTGGGTTGTGCAGGAGGGTACGGGCGGGGCTTAGACGCCGGCGGATCGCCTGTCGCTGCGACGCCAGGCCGTGGTGCCGGTGCGCCCTAAGATAAGAAGCTGAAAGAGTTTATGGAGCGCCCAGACCGGCCAGGCGTCATGCCGAGCTTGTCGAGGCATCTCTCTTGGGCCGCCGGAGAGGAGAGATTCCTCGACTTCGCAAGAGCCTGCCCTGAGCGAAGCCGAAGGGCTCCGCTCGGAATGACCGGGCACCAGGGGCCCTTGCCTTTCCAGGCTGTAGTGCTATTCCTGGACCGCCACCGTCCACAGCCGAATCGTGCCGTCCCACCAGCCCGAGGCGAGGAGCTTGCCATCCGGGCGGAAGGCGAGCGAGGAGACCGCCAGGCCCTGGCCGGCAAAGCCGGAGAGGGCCTCGCCAGCCGCCGGCCTGAGGAGTTCGATCCGCAGGCCCGACCCGACGGCCAACACCTCGCCGTTCGGGCTGAAGGCCATGGCATTCAGGCCGACCCTGATACCCTTGCCGCCGCTCAACTTGGCCTCGGTGCCGAAGCCCTTGCCGGGCGAGGCGTCCCAGAGCCTCACCCCGTCCTCCGCGCCCGACGCGAGGAGCGCTCCGTCGGTGCGGAAGGCAACGGCGGCGACACGGCTCGCGTGTTTCCCAATCTCCCGCAGGCCCCCGCCGCCCGTCGCCTCCCCCAGCAGGACGCCGCCAGCCGGCGTGCCGCAGGCGAGCAGCTTCCGCGTGCGGCACACGGCCATGCACGACAGGCCGCCGCCGCGCTTGGCCAGCTCGCGGCCCTTCCCCGCGGCGCCGAGGTCCCAGAGCTGCACCGCCCCGTCCGCGGCAGCGGAGACCAGGGTGGCCCCGTCGAGGAAGCCCACGGCGACCACCGGCCCGTCATGGGTCCCGACCAGCTTCGGAGCCTCGCCGCCGCGCCCGCTCCACAGGTTCACCGCGCCCTCCCTGGCGCCGAAGGCAAGGCGCTCCCCCGCCGGGTCGAAGGCCATTGCCTCGATAGAGGAACCGTGGTCGTCCACCCGGCCAGCCTCTGTACGCCTCTCAACGTCCCAGAGCCGCACCCAGCCGACTGATGTCCCCCAGGCGAGCCGCCCCGACGGGTTGAACGCCAGTGAGTTGACCAGCCCCTTTGTCTGGATAACCATTGGAGGCGGAGGCTTGTGCGGAGGTGGGAGGACCTTCCCTCCACCCCCCCGCTGGGGGGTGCTCGGACCGCGGGCCACGAGGGCCGCGATGGCGACGGCCACGACTGCGACGAGGACCGCCCCCGCGACGAGGCCGGCCCCCAGCCATAGCCCTGTGGAGGCAGCCTGAGGGGCCTCGCCGACAGGCCCCACGAGCCGCCCTTCGAGGAAGCCCTGGAGGTCCCCGGCCAGCTCGATGGCCGTGCGGTAGCGAAGGCTCCTGTCGCGGAGGAGGCACTTGCGGACGATGGCGGCGAGGGCGGTAGGCGGCGCCGTCGCGCCCCGGCTGGGCACAGGCTCGGCCCGCGCCTTAGCCTCGCACAGCCGCAGGTCGTCCCATCCGGCGAACACCGGCTCAAGGTAGAGCAGCTCGTAGAGCGTGGCCCCGAGCTGATAGATGTCGGATTGCTGGTCAGTGACGGGCTGGCGGCCGGATAACTGCTCGGGCGCCAGATACCGCGGCGTGCCCACGACGGCCCCCGAGCTAGTCACCGTGATGTCGTTCGGGCCGCGGGCGACCCCCATGTCCATCAGCACCGGCGAGCCGTCCGGGCGCAGGACGACGTTGGACGGCTTGATGTCCCTGTGAACGATTCCCTTGCCGTGGAGGTAGCCGAGTGCTCGCGCGAGGGTGAGCGCGATGCGTGCGAAGGCCCGCCAGTAGTCCTCCTCCGGGAGGAGGCCGGTGGCTTGGGGCCGCGCGTGCCGCCAGGCCTCGGGCGACGCGCACGCGCCGAGGATGCTGGCCGCCCCCAAGACCTGCGGCGGCAGGCGTTGGAGCCCCTCGACGACGCGGGCGAGCGGCGCACCCGCCACGTAGTCCATCACGAAGTAGGGCACCCCCTCGTGCTCGCCGTACTCGCGGATGGCCACGATGTGCTCGTGGCGCACGGAACTCAGGATGCTTATCTCGCGCTTGAAGCGCTCCAGGGCGCGGGAGTCAAGCAGAAGGTGGCTGTGGATGAGCTTGACGGCCACCGCCTCGCCCGACCGCGCGTCGGCCGCCTTGTAGACGATGCCCATGCCGCCCGAGCCGAGCGTCTCGGCGACCGAGTACGGCCCGATGCGCCGCTGGCGCTGCCTTCGGAAGACATGGTCCAGCCGATCATTGTCCATGCGAGGGACACCCCGCGCGCCCTCAGGCGTACTGAAGGACCAGGTCCAGCTCGGCCTGGGCCTCGGCGTCGGTGGCGACGGTGGCGCGGACGAGGTTCTCCAGGGTGCACCGGAGGGCCGCCTTGTAGGCGCGGTACTCGTTCTTCACCCTGTCCTCGTCGAGGCCCAGCCGCCTCGCCGTCTCGCCAACCGAGAGTTCCTGCCACGCGCGGCACTCGAAGACCCGAAGGCGAACCTCTCGGCCCGAACGCACCAGCGCGTCGGCCAGGCTCCGCTGGGCGGCCTCAACCGTCTCCCGCGCCCAGTTCCGCAGAAACTCCACGTCGGGCAGGCCCTGGGGGCCGAGCCCCTCGCTGCCGCCCAAGGCGTCCAGGGACGCCGCGGGTGCGCCGCCCCTTCCCCTCCTCGCGTAGTCAATCCAGGCCCAGCGCATGCGGCGGAACAGAAACGTGCGGAAGCTCCCCCTCTCCCGGTCGGCCCGCTCGAAGAGGTCCCTGGCCTCCACGGCCCTCAGGAAGAGGTCCTGCGTGAGGTCCTTCGCATCCTCATTGCTCAAGCCCTTACTGCGGAACCACACGTAGGCGGGCTTCCAGTAGATGCTACAGAGCTTGTTCAGCGCGTCCCGCGCCTGTGCCCCGCTGCCCCGGGCCTGGCACACGAGGCCCCAGGTGGTCGTGGACATCTGGAGCCGCGAGCCGCCCATGTCCGTGATCGCGAACTCGCCCCTCATCCGTCGCCTCCTCTGCGAGCCTGGCAAAGGGTTCCCGTGGGCTGCGCGGACGCCCTCTGCTGCCCTCGACCCAGGCGGAGCATAGCACAAGCGCCGCCGGGCGTCAACACAAGGCGGCCAGGAGCGAGCCCCGCCTCGGCGCAGCCCGCTGTGCCCCCGTGGCATCGCCGTTTGCCCATCCTCGCCCTCCCGGCTCAGACTCGGACGGGTTTCTCCATTTCCCGCGCACCCGATTAGCGATCCTCGCCCATCCGCCCCGGTCTCATACAGGTTTCTCGCCTTCCCGACTCGCAGATCGCCGATCCTCGGCCTTCCGGCTCAGTCTCAGATAGACTCTGCACAGACGGACGCTTTTCGCGCGCCAGCCCCCACTACTACAGCTTGTGGCCGCCCTCATCCCGCCCCCAACCCGCTGATTGGCGTGACTCGCCTGTTGCGGGGGGTGTCAGTGGACGCGTCAATCCACGAACTTATAGCCCATGCCGTGGACGGTGAGGATGTGGGCGGGGTTGTGGGGGTCGGCCTCGAGCTTCTGGCGCAGCTTGACCACGTGGTTGTCTATCGTGCGGGTGGTGGGGTAGAGTTCGTAGCCCCAGACTTCGTCGAGGATGCGGTTGCGGCCAATCGGCTCGCCTTTGTTCGTGATGAGGAGGCGCAGGATGCCCGCCTCGTAGTGCGAGAGCTCGATGGTCTGGCCGCCCTTGGTGGCGACGGACTTGCGGAAGTCGATCTTCACGTCGCCGAACTGGTAGGCGTCAATCTGCTGCGGCGGGCTGTGGCGGCGGCGGAGGACCGCCTTGACCCTCGCCAGCAGCTCGCGGATGCTGAAGGGCTTGGTGATATAGTCGTCCGCCCCCAGCTCGAGGCCCAGCACGCGGTCCACCTCCTGGCTCTTGGCCGTGAGCATGATGACCGGGGTGTCCATGCCCTTCTGTCGGAGTTGGCGGAGCACCTCAAAGCCGTTGAGCTTGGGCAGCATGATGTCGAGCAGCATCAGGTCGGGGCAGGTGCTCATGGCCAGGTCGAGTGCCGCCTGGCCATCCTTCGCCGTGACCACCTGGTAGCCCTCGATCTCAAGGTTGTCCTGGAGGCCCATCAGGAGATCGGGCTCATCTTCCACAACGAGGATCTTCTCCATTGCCAGTGCTCTCCGCCGAGTGGTGAGGAGCTTCGAGCGGCGAGCGCCGAGCCACGAGCCTTGTCAGACGAAGCTCGAAGCTCGCGGCTCGTCGCTCGCGGCTTCTCCGGTTACGGTTTCACTCCCGCCGCGTTGGCCCCCCATCAGTGAGCGTCTTGCGAATGGGCAGGGTGAGGGTGAATGTGGAGCCCTTTCCTTCGTCGCTGGCGACGGCGATGGCGCCGCCGTGGGCCTCGATGGAGTGCTTGACGATGGCGAGGCCCAGGCCGCTGCCGCGCGTGGCTCGGACGCGCTCGTCGCGGCCGCGGAAGAACTTCTCGAACAGGTTCCCCAGGTCGGCCTTGGGGATGCCGATGCCGTGGTCGGCCACCTCGACGGCCAGGGCGCCGTTCCGCTCGCCGCACGTCACGCGAATCCGCTTGTCGTCCGCCGAGTACTTCACGGCGTTCGACAGCAGGTTGAGGAGCGCCAGGGCGATGGCGTTGCGGTCGAGCAGCGTCTCGGGCACTTCCTCGGCTATCTCAGTTTCCACGGTGAAGCCCTGCTTGTCAAGCTCATAGCTGTAGGCGCGCAGGGTGTCCTTCACCACGTCGGCCAGGTCGTCGAGGCGCAGGTCGTAGGTCTTCCGCCCGCTTTCGATGCGGGAGAAGTCGAGGACGTTGTTGATGAGGTGGGTCAGGCGCTCGCTCTCGCGCATGATGATGCGATAGTATTCCTGGACCTTCTCCTGGGTCTTGGCGCGGCCCATCTCGAGGGTTTCGGCGAACATGCGGATGAGGGCCAGCGGGGTCTTCAGCTCGTGGGAGACGTTGGACACGAAGTCGCTCTTGAGCTGGGAGAACTCGAGCTCGCGTGCGGTGCCTCGGAGCATGATGACGACGCCGACGATGATGGCGAGGATCATCAGGGCGTTGACGGCGGGGAAGAGAATGACGTTGTAGAGCGCGAGCCGGCGAAGGGCGGCGGGTTTGTGCTCGACGACGCGGACGCTCCAGGACTTGAAGATGGCGGGAAAGTCGGCGGAGGCGGCGGGTTCGCGCGCGGCGTGGCCGAAGACGGCTCCCTCGCGGCGGCCGGCGACGACGAAGCCGACGTCGGGGCCGAAGCGGCTCTTGCCCAGGGCCTCGGGGAGAAGCGTGTCGCGGACGTGGGCCAGGCTGACCTTGAGGCCGAGGATGCGGCGCGAGCCGTCGTCGCCCCGCACAAGGGTATAGGCGATGAGATAGGGCGTATCCGCGAACTCGTCGTCCCACAGGTGCCTGAAGCCCTCCTCGCCCGGCTTGAGGGAGGGAGCCTGAAGCTCGAGGCGGGGCAGGACGAAGCGGCGGA
>Ga0194112_10002949_pt1 | contig 24048 bp, 18 predicted proteins | sample TA2MahC400mmetaG_FD_146191 | JGI IMG/M metagenome (GOLD analysis project Ga0194112, IMG submission 146191) | Freshwater microbial communities from Lake Tanganyika, Tanzania - TA2015016 Mahale Deep Cast 400m | ecosystem: Environmental > Aquatic > Freshwater > Lake | place: Tanzania: Lake... | reverse complement strand
GTTCGGTGCCCCTGGGCGCCCCATGCCGACGACGGAAATCCCAAGCAGTATTTCTGGCCGCCGGCCCTCGACGGCCTGTACGAAGAGGCGCGAATTCCCGTTCCGGAACTCGCCGACTCATTCTATTATGAAGCCCAGCCCGATTTCCTGAAGAACACGATGAACCGGACGCGCTGGGCCTGGCGGTTCGACACCCCCGAGAAATTCCAGGCGATGGTCAAGGGCTACTACAGGATGATCAGCGGCGTCGACATGGTCCTGGGACGGATTCAGGCCGAACTCGTCCGCCTGGGCCTGGACCGGAAGACGATCGTCATCTACACGTCGGACAACGGCTACTTTCTCGGCGAACGCGGGTATGCCGACAAGTGGCTGATGTACGATCCGTCGATCAATGTCCCTCTTGTCATCTGCGATCCTCGCGCGCCGCGCCGTCGCCGCGGTCTGGTCAGGCGGGAGATGGCCCTGAACGTCGATCTTCCGGCCACGATTCTGGACTTTGCCGGAGTGCGGATTCCTGCGGCGATCCAAGGGCGGAGCCTCCGGCCGCTCCTCGGCCGGGCCAAGCCTGACTGGCGCACGGAAATTTTTTGCGAGGAGCTCTGGGACCATCCGGAGATTCCGCGGAGCGAATGCGTCCGGACCGACCGCTGGAAATACATCCAGTATCCCGGGCATCCCGAATACCGCGAGCTTTTCGACCTGGAGGCGGATCCTTTGGAGAAACACAACCTCGCCGGAAAGGCCCGTTTTCGGGCCGAGCTCGATGACCTGGGGGAACGTTGCCGGCGTTGGATCCGGGAGCTCCTCGAAGCCGGGAGAAGTTTCCGGTGACGGGATCGGGGACGCCCTCATGAGGCCCGGAAAGGTGCCCCTCGGGTTCGTCGGCGTCGTCCTCCTTTTCGATTTTCTTGTTTTCCAGGGGCGGCCGGCATCCTTCGCGGATGCGGCCGCCCCAGACCTCACTCCGACCGGATTGAAATGCGAACTCCGCCTCGATCCCCTGGGCATCGACGTTCCCCGTCCCCGGCTGAGCTGGATCCTGGAGTCGGGGCGCCGGGGCCAAGTCCAGAAAGCTTTTCAAATCCTGGTCGCCGATTCGTCCGCATCCCTGGCGGCAGACGAGGGAAATCTGTGGGACAGCGGCCGGGTCTCCTCGGGCGAGACGCTTGAGGTCAGGTACGGCGGCCGGCCTCTCCGGAGCGGACGGCGGTACTTCTGGAAAGTCAGGGTGTGGGACGCCGATGACAATCCTTCGGCCTGGAGCGGGCCGGCATCCTGGGAGACGGCGTTTCTCGATCCGGGCGGCTGGAAAGCCGTCTGGATCGAGGACGGACGGCCGGCGCCGGCGCGGGAGGAGGATTTTTACGCCGACGATCCGGCGCCGCTGTTCCGGAAATCGTTCCGCCTTCCCCTCCGGGCGAGGCGGGCCCGGCTTTATGTGACCGGCCTCGGCTATTACGAAGCGTCTCTCAACGGACGTCGGGTCGGCGACCATGTCCTGGATCCCGGCTGGACCAACTATCTGAAACGTGTTTATTACAGCACGTATGATGTGACCGGGCTCCTGCAGGAGGGAGAGAATGTCCTCGGCCTTACGGCCGGAAACGGCTGGTTCAACCCGCTTCCGCTCCGGATGTGGGGCCGCCGGAATCTTCGCGACGCTCTGCCCGTCGGCCGCCCGCGGGTGATCGGCCAATTGGAGGCCGATCTCGAAGACGGAACCCGGGTTGTGGTCGCCACGGACGCGAGCTGGAAAGTCCGGCCCGGCCCGGTCTTGCGGAACAATGTCTATCTGGGGGAAGTCTACGACGCCCGGCGCGAAATCGACGGCTGGGACAAGCCGGGAGACGAGGATGCCGGATGGGCCGGGGCCGTCCCCTGCGCTTCGGCGGTCGGTCCTCTCCAAGCCCAGCCCCAGCCTCCGATCAGAATCACGGCCCGGATCAAATCCGTCCGGGTCACCGAACCGCGGCCGGGTGTTTTCATCTTCGACCTCGGCCGGAATTTCGCCGGGTGGGTGCGCCTCCGCCTCCGGGCGCCCGCCGGGACGGCGGTCCGGATCCGTTTCGGCGAGCTGCTCCGCGAGGACGGCAGCCTCAATCCCTTGACCTCGGTCTGCGGCCAAATCAAGGGCCGGAGAAAGGACGGGGAACCGATCGGAGGTCCCGGCGCGCCCGACGTCGCCGAGCAGAGCGATCTCTACATCGCCAAGGGCGTCGGAGAGGAAACCTACGCCCCGCGGTTCACCTTCCATGGATTCCGCTATGCCGAAGTCACCGGACTTCCCGGAGCGCCCCGCGTCGGCGACCTGGAAGGCCTTCGGCTCAATTCGGACGTCGTCGAAACCGGGACGTTTTCCTGCTCGAACGAACTCCTCAACCGCATCCAAGAGATGGTCCGGCGCACGTTTCTCAGCAACATCTTCAGCGTCCAGTCCGACTGTCCCCATCGGGAGAAATTCGGCTACGGGGGGGATCTTGTCGCGACCGCCGAGGCTTTCCTGATGAATTTCGACATGGCCGGATTCTACGCCAAGGCGGCCGCCGACTGGGCGGACGCGGCCCTGCCCGGGGGGATGCTCACGGACACGGCCCCGTTCGTCGGAATTCAGTACTGCGGGCTGGCCTGGGCGATGGCCCATCCCTATCTGCAATCCCTGCTCGTCCGCCATTGCGGAGACCGCCGCCTCGTCGAGGAACAATACGAGACCTCGCGGCGGTGGCTCGAGATCGTCATCCGGGAGACTCCCGGTTTCATCGTCCGGGAGGGATTGTCCGATCACGAAAGTCTCGAACCGACCGATGTTGCGACCCTGGTGACTCCGCTTTATTATCAAACCGCCGAAATCGTCTCCTCGTTGGCCCGGCTTCTGGGGAAGGACGGCGACGCCGTCCGCTACGCGGGCCTGGCGGACGCGGTGAGGATGAGCTACCTCGACCAACTCCTTCCGCCGGGGCCCGAAAAATTCGAGGACCTGTCCCAGGCCGCCCTTGCCGCCGCCCTCGAGCTCGGCATCCTTCCCGACGGGGACAGGGCGGCCGCCGGACAGGCGCTCGTCCGGAAGGTTCAAGCGACCCAAGGCCCCCATGTCACGACCGGGATTTTCGGGACGAAATTCGTCCTCAACGCCCTGTCCCGGGCCGGCCGGGCCGACCAGGCCTTCGAACTCGTCGCCCGACGCGAGTTTCCCGGATGGGGGCATATGCTCGAGCGCGGGGCGACCACGCTCTGGGAACACTGGGATTTCAGCGACAATACTTTTTCCCATAACCATCCCATGTTCGGTTCGGTCTCCGAATGGTTTTTTTCCTGGTTGGCGGGCATTCAACCGGCCCAGGACGCGTTCGGCTTCGACCGGATCGTCATCCGGCCGCAGCCCGTCGGAGATCTGGCCTGGGTCAAGGGCGGCATCGACACGGCCCGGGGAGAAGTCCGGAGCGAATGGCGGATCGAGAAGGGCCGATTCCTCCTGGAGGTGAAAATCCCGCCAAATTCCACGGCGGTCGTTTATATTCCCGGCGCCGATCCGTCGGAGGTTCTGGAGGGAGGCCGCCCAGCGGCCGGGGAGGAGGGCGTCATGACTATCGGGAAGGAAAGCGAAGCGGCCGTTCTGGAAATCGGCTCCGGGCGATACCGCTTCTCTTCGCCGTGGCCTCCTCTGAAGAGAAATTGATGGAGTCGCCGGTGGCAAAAATCAAACGAAGAGAGTTCCTGGAGACTATGGCGTGCGGAGCCGCGGCCCTGGCCGTCCCGCAATGCCGGGCGCGCGGGGGAGGAGACGACGGCCCTCCGAACATCGTCCTCATTCTGGCCGATGACCTCGGCTACGGCGATCCGGGATGCAACAATCCGGAATCGAAAATCCCGATGCCGAACGTCAACGCCCTCGCCAAGGGAGGCGTTCGCTTCACCGACGCCCATTCTCCCTCGGCCGTGTGCACACCGACCCGTTACGGGATTCTGACCGGACGTTACGCCTGGCGGACCTGGTTGAAGCAGGGCGTCGTGGGCGGGTATACGCCGCCGCTCATCGAGCCGGGTCGGGCAACGGCCGCCTCGCTTCTGAAAAGCCGGGGATACGCCACGGGATTCTTCGGGAAATGGCATCTCGGGCTCGGCTGGACGAGAATGAACGGTTTCACCCCGACCTGGCAGGATGCCGAAAAATACCTGAAGGGGTCTTCGCAGGACGCCGATCCCTCGACCGGCCTCAACGCCGATTTCTCGAAACCGGTCCAGGGCGGCCCCCTCGATCACGGTTACGACGACGCCTATTTCACCGCCGCCTGCTCGACGATCGACGGCCCGTTCGTCTTCATCGACAAGAACCGGACCGACGGCATCCCCGACAGGCAGGTTTCAGAATTCTACGACATGACCAAAGGCGAGGAAGGAAGCCCGCGCAAAGGCTGGATCGCCCCGGGATATAAGCTTGAAGACGTCGATTTTCATTTCACGAGGCGGGCGATCGCCTTCATGGAGCGGAGCCGGGCCGAGTCTCCGGATAAGCCGTTCTTCGTCTCCCTTTTCCTCTCAGCGCCGCACACCCCCTGGATCCCGCCCGAACTCGTCAAGGGCAAGAGCCTGGACGGACCGCGGGGCGACCTGGTCATGCTGGCCGACTGGTGCGTGGGCGAAGTCGTCACGGCCTTGGAGCGACTGGGCGCGGCCGAGAACACCCTTCTCATTTTCACCAGCGACAACGGACCCCACCCCGGCACCAACGGCCACAAGTCCGAAGGGCCGCTGCGCGGCCTCAAGTCGCATATTTGGGAGGGCGGACATCGGATTCCGCTCGTCGCCCGATGGCCGAAGAGGATCAAGCCGGGGAGGGTGAGCGACGAGCCCGTCTGCCTGGTCGACCTCCTCGCGACCTTCGCCCGCTTCGCCGGGGCCGGTCTTTCCAAGGACGCGGGACCGGACAGCTATGACATTTCTCCGGCGCTTTTGGGGGAAAAGCGTCCCAAGCCCATCCGGGAGGCGCTCGTGTCCCATTCGCAAAACGGGACGTTCGCGATCCGGCAGGGAGGATGGAAGCTCATTCTCGACAACAAGACGTCGGGCGGCTGGATGACTCCGGCGGGCAAGCCGCCCGTGCCGGGCTCGCCGGGCCAGCTTTACAACCTGGCCGAGGATCCGAAGGAACAAGACGACCTTTGGGAAAAACATCCCGAGATCGTCGCCCGCCTGACCGCTCTTTTGGAGCGGTATAAGAAGGATGGCCGAAGCGCCCCCCGATATCACGGAGGAAAACCATGATGAAAGCGACGGGAATCCTGGCTGCTGTCGCAGTGCTGTTGTTCGGTCTCGGAGTTTCGATCGCCGCGGCTCCGTCCCCGGCCATACCGCCGGAAGCCGGCACCCAATTTTCCAAGACGCTTGCCGTTCCCGAGCGCGGCTTCATCAGCTCCGATCCCGGCGAGACCTGGGAGCAGGGACTTCTCAGCGGCAACGGGACGATCGGGGCGAGCGTTCTCGGGCGGCCGCTCGATGAGATCGTCGTCTTCAGCCACAAGCGGATGTTCGTCCCCGAGAGGGCGCCGATCCTCCCTCCGCTCACGTCGACGAGGCTTTTCGAGATCCGCCGGCTCATCGACCGGGGACTTTATGCCCAGGCCGCCCAGCTTGCGGTCGATGTCTCCGAGCAGAAAACCTTTCTTTATCCGGATCCGTTGATGCCCGCCTTCGACCTCAGGATCAAGATGGACGTCCAGGGTGACGTCAGCGGCTATCTGCGGGCGACCGATTTCCGGACCGGCGAGACGATCGTCCATTGGTCCGACGGCCGGGGCGTTTTCGAACGCCGGCTCTTCGTTTCCCGGGCGGACGGCCTCGCCGTCGTCCGGATCAGCGGTCCCGGGCCGGGTCTGGTGCATTGTCGGCTGGAACTCGCGCCGCGCGAGCCCGACAACCGGAGGTTCAAGGCGAACGTCGCCAACCTCGCCACGACGACCGACTCGAACTTTCTGACGTTCCGCCACGGATTCAGCCGAGCCTATCCCGGAAGCATCCAGGGTCTTGAAGGCGTCGCCCGCGTCGCCGCCCGGGGCGGCGCGACGACGACGGACGGTCCGGCGCTCATGGTCAAGGGCGCGGACGAAGTCCTCATGTTCGTCGACATCCGGGTGCTCGATGAATTCGACAAATCGAAGATCGAGGCGACGAAGAAGGCCCTGGCCGATCTGCCGTTGAATTACGGCGAATTTCTCGAGAGGCACGAGAAAATCCACGGCGAGATGTTCCTCCGGATGCGGCTCGACCTGGGCGGCGGGGCGGACCACGGCCTGACGACCGAGACGCTCCTGGCGAAGACGACGGACGCCGAGCCGTCCCGGGCGCTTCTAGAGAAGGTCTTCGACGCGGGACGCTACAACATCATCTCCAGCACGAGCGACCTGCCGCCGACGCTCCAAGGCGTCTGGGCCGGGACCTACGACCCGCCCTGGGCCAGCGATTTCACCCACAACGGCAACGTCCCCTCGGCCATCGCCGGCCTGCTCATGGCCAACACCCCGGAGCTCATGCTCGCCTACACCTCCTACATGGAGTGGCTGGCCCCCTACCTCGAGGTCAACGCCGAGCGGATTTTCGGGGCGCGGGGGATCGTCCTGCCGTCGAGGTCCACCACCACCGGCTACAACAACGCCTTCGCCGTGTCCTTCCCCGGTCAATTCTGGGTCGCGGGAGCGGCCTGGGCGGCCCATTTCTTCTACGATTACTGGCTCTACACGGGCGACCGGAAATTCCTCGCCGAGCACGCCCTGCCGTTCATGGAGAAGGCGGCCCTGTTTTTCGAGGATTACCTCTATGAGGGTCCGGACGGAACCTATGTCTTCAGCCCGACCCAGTCGCCGGAGAACGCCCCCGGCAATACCCGGAACCAGATGTCCTTCAACGCCACGATGGACGTCGCCGCGGCCAAGGAACTCCTCCGAAACGCGATCGCCGCCTCGCGGGAATTGAACGTCAACCGGGACAAGATCCCCGTCTGGGAAAAGATGCTCGGCAAGATGCCTCCCTATCTCGTCAACGAGGACGGAGCGGTCAAGGAATGGTCGACCCCCAAGCTCACGGACAATTACAATCACCGGCATACCTCTCAGCTCTACGCCCTCTACGACGGGATGCCCGAGGAAATCGCGAACGATCCCAAGCTCCAGGCCGCCTTCAAGAAGCTCATCGAACTGAAAATCGAGCGCCATTGGAGCAACTGGGAGAAACAGGGCGGCTTCATGTCCTTCGGCCTTGTCCAACTCGGCCAGGCGGCGGCCAGCCTGGGCGATTCGGATCTGGCGTATCGCTGCCTGGTGCCGCTGCTGAACCGCTACTGGCTGCACAACCTGGCCTCGATGCACAACGCCAAGAGGCTGTTCAACACCGATATCAGCGGCGGCCTGCCCGCCGTGCTCATCAAGATGCTGGCCGCCTCCGATCCCGGCGTCGTTCGGCTATTCCCGGCCAAGCCCGCGGCCTGGCCATCGGGAGCGATCGAGGGCATCCTGTGCCGCGGACAAATCGAGATCAAGCGGCTGGCCTGGGACGGCAAGAAAATCGAGGCCGTTCTCCGGTCGGCCAAGGCGCAGGAGCTGTCGCTCTTCGCGCCGGGGGAAATCAAGACGGTCGCCCTGAAGACGGGCGCGGGTTCGATCCGGGACATGAAAGACGTCCGGGGCCGCAAGCTGTCCCTGCCGGCCGGCCGGGAGGTGACCATCGAACTGGAGCTGAAATAGTGGGTTTTTTCCGGATCGTCCCCGTGACGCGCGTCCTCCGAAGGAAGGAATAGGATCATGAAAAAAACGGCCCTCTTTGTCCTTCTGCTCCTTACGGTTTTCCCGCCGTCTAACGGCCAATCCGTGGATTGGTCGAAAAAGGCGCTTCAGACCGAGCGCACAAGGTCGTACGACGCGCTCCATTACCTCATCAAGATCAGCCTCGATCTCGATCAAAAGGCGTTCGAAGGCGCGACCACTGTCACGGCGGCCTCATTCCGGGAAGGGCTCGAGACCTGCGTCCTCGACGCCGAGGAATTCACGGTCACGTCCGTTCTCAGCGACGACGGCCGGCCCTTGAAATTCGATCAGACGGCCAAGGAACTCGCGGTCCATCTGCCCCGGCCTTACAAGTTCGGCGAGGAGCTGTCGTTCACCTGCTTCTATCACGGCCGGGACCCGAAGATCGGGCTGCGGTTCATGGCCGAAACCGCGGAACATCCTCAAATCGTGTTCTCGGACTCGTTCCCCGAAAACGTCCACCATTGGTTTCCCTGTTTCGACTACCCGAACGACAAGGTGACCAACGAGATCGTGGCCACGGTCAAGAAAGGGCTGAAGGTCGCGGCCAACGGCCGGCTGATGAGCGTGATCGAGGACGCGGCCGCCGGGACGGTGACCTACCACTGGTCCCAGGACCTCCCCCACTCGACGTATCTCATCTTCCTCGCGGCCGCGCCATACGTCGTCGTTCGGGATTCCTACAGGACGCTGCCCGTGAACTACTGGGTCTATCCCAAAGACGAGGCCAAGGTCCGGCCGACCTACGCGAAAACCCCGAAGATGATCGAGTTTTTCAACCGGATCTACGGATACGTTTATCCCTGGCAGAAATACGACCAGATTTCGGTTCCGTCCGGCGGGGGGGCCGAGAGCACCTCGGCCACGGCCATGACCCACCGGATCATGGTCGACGAGAAGGGCGAGCCCGATTTTCCGGCGATCGGGATCGTCTCCCACGAACTCGCTCACCAATGGTGGGGCGACCTCATCACCCTCCGAAGCTGGGCCCATACCTGGCTCAATGAGAGCTTCGGGACATATTCGGACTATTTGTATTATCGCTACGAGAAAGGGGACGACGAAGGCGCGGTCAACCTCCTGAACAAGCTGAACGCCTACCTTCGGGAGGCCCGGACGCGCTACATCCGGCCGATCGTCTCCGATCGCTATGACAAGCCGGGCGACATGTTCGATTCGCACACATACCCCAAGGGCGCGCGGGTCCTTCACATGCTCCGGTCGCTCATCGGAGACGAGCCGTTCTTCAAAACGCTCGGCCATTTCCTTCACCGCTACGCTTTCGACGCCGTCGACACGGCCGACTTCATCCGCTCGGTCAAGACCGTCACCGGCCGGAACCTCGACTGGTTTTTCGATCAATGGCTGTTCAAACCCGGCCATCCGGTTTTCGAGGTCCGCAGCGAATGGGACGCGGCCGGGAAAGTCGTCCGGCTCAAGGCCGCTCAGGTCCAGGATTTTTCCAAGGGCGTGCCCGTCTTTCGGGTTCCCGTGTCCATAAAGCTCGTGATCGCGGGGGAGACCGAAGTCCACAAGGTCTGGATCGAGGAACGCGAAGAGTCGTTCGAATTTCCCGCGGCGTCGAAACCGCAGCTTGTCCGGTTCGACGAGGACAACGTCCTCATCAAGGAAATCGTTTTTCCGAAGGACCTCGACGAGCTTTGCTTCCAGCTCAGGCGCGACGACGTGATCGGGCGGATGGACGCGGCGGCCGCGCTGCCAAACTTCAAAGACACCCCCCGCGCCGCCGCCGCCCTCGCCGAATGCGTCCGGACGGACCCTTTCTGGGCGGTTCGGAAGTCGGCGACCGAGGCGCTGGCCCGGATCGGCGATAAAAACGGACCGGCCATTTTTCGAAAAGCCTGCGGAGATCCGGATTCTCAAGTCCGGGCCGCGGCGCTTGTCGCCTTGGGCGATCTCCAGGACCGAAGCCTTCTTGAGTTTTACAAAGGGCTGTTTCAGAAAGACGCGAGCTATCGGGTCCAGGCCGAGGCCTTGACCGCGATCGGCAAGGCGGGCGATCCGTCCGCCGTTCCGTTCCTCCGGCAGGCCGCCTCCGTCCCTTCCTATCGGGACATGATCCGCCGGGCCGCCGAGGGGGCCTTGAAGCAGCTCGGAAAATGATGAGCCAGAGGATGGTCGGATGACGAAAACCATGAGCCGGAGAGGTTTCCTGGGATCCGCGGCGGCGGCGACAGGGGCGATGATCGTCCCGCGCCGCGTCTTGGGCGGCCGGGGTCAGGTCGCGCCGAGCGACAGGCTCAATATCGCCGGGATCGGCTGCGGCGGCCAGGGAGGAGGAGATCTGGCCCGGATGGAAAAAGAGAACATCGTCGCCCTTTGCGATGTCGATTGGGCCAGGGCGGCCAAAACCTTCGCCAAGCATCCCCAGGCGCCCAAATACAAGGATTTCCGGGTCATGCTCGAAAAACAGAAGGACATCGACGCCGTGACCGTGGGGACCCCGGATCACTTCCATGCCGTCGCCGCGATGGCCGCCATCCAGCTGGGCAAGCACGTCTTCGTCGAAAAACCTCTCACTCATAATATCCATGAGGCCCGGAAGCTGATGCGGGCCGCCCGGGAGGCCAAGGTGGCGACCCAGATGGGAAACCAGGGCCATGCCATGGAGAGCTTGCGGCTCCTCTGCGAGTGGATTTGGGACGGGGCGATCGGGCGGGTGACCCAAGTCCAGGCCTGGACTCCCCACCCTGTCTGGCCGCAGGGGATGGACCGTCCCGCGGAAACGCCGCCGATTCCGGAGACGCTGGACTGGGATGTCTGGCTCGGCCCGGCGTCCTATCGGCCCTTCCATCCCGCCTACCTGCCCTCGCGCTGGCGCGGCTGGCTGGACTTCGGGACGGGCGGACTGGGCGACATGGGCTGCCATATCTTCGACCACATCGTTTCGGCCTTGAAGCTGGGGGCGCCGACGAGTGTCGAGGCGAGTTTTTCCATTTTCGTCCCCGGCACAATGAACTGGGACAAGCCTAAAAACACGGAAACGTATCCCCAGGCGTCGATCGTGACGTATAAATTTCCGGAGCGGGAAGGTTTCCCGCCCTTGACTCTGACCTGGTACGACGGCGGATTGATGCCGCCGCGGCCCGAGGAACTGCCTCCCGGGGCGAAAATGGGGGACACCTACGGCGGGGCCCTTTACATCGGGGACAAGGGCAAGATCCTGACGGGATCCCACGGGGCCAACGGATTGCGGATCATTCCCGAAGAAAAAATGGCGGCCTACGTGCGTCCCGCGAAGACTCTTCCTCGTTCGATCGGACATTACCAGGAATGGATCGAGGCCTGCAAAGGAGGGCCGCCGGCGGGCTCGAACTTCGATTTCGCCGCCCCTCTGACCGAGATTGTCTTGTTGGGGTGCGCGGCGGTCCGGAGCGGCGAAAAGCTCGTCTGGGACGCGGAGAACATGCGGTTTCCGAACGTGCCCGAGGCGAATCAGTACCTGCGGAGGACTCATCGCGAAGGCTGGTCGGTCTGAAGGTGCGACGTAGACCGCCGCCGGGGGAAGCGCTATGCCGAAAATCGCTCGTCGAAGATTCCTGGAAACGATCGGGCTGGGGGCCGTGTCGATGGCGGCGCGAAGAGTCTCGAGCGGCGCGGTATTGACGGGGCCCGTCGAGGTGCCGCGGCCAAACATCGTCTTCGTGTTCGCCGACCAGTGGCGGGCCCAGGCCGCCGGATATGCCGGCGATCCCAATGCGAGAACGCCGAATCTCGACCGTCTGGCCCGGGAAAGCGTGAACTTTTCGCACGCCGTTTCGGCCTGCCCCGTCTGCAGTCCCTATCGCGCCTGCCTGATGACCGGCCGTTATCCCCTCTCCCACGGCGTTTTTCTAAACGATGTGCCCCTCCTGGACAAGTCTCCCTCGATCGCCCAAGTCTTCCGGGGAGCCGGCTATGACACGGGCTATATCGGCAAGTGGCACCTCCTCGGGAGCGGGAGCGGCTACGAGAACAGGGCGGCGTTCATTCCCCCGGACCGGAGGCTGGGGTTCGATTTCTGGCGGGCCATGGAATGCACCCATGAATACAACGCCTCGGATTACTACGGCGACGACGAGGTGAAGCTCCGTTGGGAAGGCTATGACGCGTTCGCCCAGACGCGAGAGGCCCGGGATTACATCCGCCGACACGCCGGAGGCAAGCCGTTCTGCCTATTCCTGTCCTGGGGGCCGCCGCACAATCCCTATCAAACCGCGCCGCAGAGATACAAGGAGCTATTCAAAGAGGAAGAGATCGTTCTCCGGGCGAATGTTCCGCCGGCGAACGCGGCCGCGGCGAGAAAAGACCTGGCCGGCTACTACGCCCATATCGCCGCGCTCGACGACGCCTTGGGAGATCTTTTAGGGACGTTGAAGGAAGCGAGCCTCGAGGAGGACACGGTTTTCGTCTTCACCTCCGATCATGGCGACATGCTCCATTCCCAGGGCCGGCGTAACAAAATCGTTCCCTACGATGAATCTTGCCGGGTTCCGCTCCTCGTGCGCTATCCCAGAGCGCACGGTCCGGCCGGACGAAACGTGACGCTTCCGGTCAACACGCCCGACATCATGCCCACGCTTCTCGGCCTCAGCGGACTAACGATTCCGGCGAGCGTCGAGGGAACCGATTTTTCGGGGATCGTCCGCGGCGGAGCCGCGCGCGACGACGAAGCCGCGCTTCTCGTCGTCCCCGTGCCGTTCGGGAGTTTTCCCCTGAGATCGGGCGGCAAGGAATACCGGGGCTTGCGGACGACGCGCTGGACGTATGTCGAAGACGCCCGCGGCCCGTGGCTGTTGTTCGACAACGCCGCGGATCCCTATCAGCTCGAAAACTTGGCCCCAAATCCGGCGCGGGCCGGCCTGAGGGCGGAACTCGCCGAAACGCTTCGAAAAAAACGGGAAACGGTGAACGACGATTTCCGGCCGGCCGGCGACATCCTCTCCCGCTGGCGCTACTTCGGCCGCAACGAGGTCTAGCCCGGAATAACGCGCAGAGCGGGAATTGTCAACCCGCCCGTCGACGGGATCTTTCGGCCAGGGCTTTGGATCGCGTCCGCTGATCCTCCATGAATGCCGCGACCGCCTGCGGATCGTCGCGCTTCCTGAACGCTTCCAGGGCCGGATCGCCGATCCCCGCCAGGTGGTCCTCCAATTTCGAGCGCAGCCTCCGAATCTCCCCGGCATATCGGGGATCGCCGATTAGATTGTCGAGCCCGTTCGGGTCGGCGGCGAAATCGTAAAACTCTTCCCGAACCCGTCGGCTGAAAAGTTCAACCCGACGGGCGATTTTCAAATCGCTTTGGGCCGCCTCCCTCATCGTCCGGAAGGACATCCCCCCGGTCGAATCCATGGTCATGATCGTCACCCCGTCCGCCCAGAAATTGACGATGTACCCGAATCGCCGGGTTTGGACCGCCCGCATCGGATACCTTCGCCGGGCCGAGGTTTCATGAAACTCGGTGAAGATTTCCTCCCGGTCCCATCGTCCGCGTGCCTCCAGAAGCGAGAGAAACGACCGGCCGTCCATGCCCTTGGGCACCGAACAACCCGCCGCTTCCAGAAAGCCCGGCATGACGTCGATCGCCGAAATCAGATCATCGCGGTTCACTGTCCCCGGTTTGACGTGCCCCGGCCAGCGGACGATCCAGGGCGTTTTGGTGCTGTTTAAATAGCAGTTGGCTTTGGCGAAAGGGAAAGACATCCCATTGTCGCTGAGAAAAAGAACAAGGGTGTTCTCGGCGAAACCGGCCTCGTCCAAGGCGTCGAGGACGGCGCCGACGACCTGGTCGCAGCGGTGGACCGATGTATAGTACTGGGCGATCTCCGCCCGGACCGCGGGAATATCCGGCAAGAAGCCTGGAACCGCCGCCTCTTCAGGCTTGATGGTTCTCTCGACCCGGGGAAGTTCCCGTCCCCAATCTTTCAGCTCGTCCGCGCTTCCGGCGAAGGGCCGATGGGGATCGTGGGCGTTTGCGCTCAAGAAAAAGGGTTTTCCTGTCTTTCGGGCGATCTGGAAGAACTCCAGGGCGGTCTCTCGATACCTTTCCGGGCTCCGGCCGATGCCCAGTCCGGAGGCCAGATCTTTTTCGCCAGCGATGTAGTCCCAGGCGAACTTTGCGTCCGGCTTGTAGTGCTTTTCCTTGCCCAGGATTCCATTGAGATATCCAGACTTCTTCAATTCCTCGACGAGGGTCGGCACGTCATCGAGAATCGGATGGAAGCCTTCTCCTCCGTGGCGGACGGCGTAGCGGCCCGTGAGCAAGGACTGCCGACAGGGCTGGCAGACCGAGATGTTGACGCGGGCCTGATCGAATCGGATCCCCTCCGCGGCCAGGCGGTCGATGCGGGGGGTGATGTCCGGGATCGGATTGCCGCAACATCCCGGCGAATCGAAGTTCATATCGTCGGCGGTCAGCAGGAGCAGATTGGGCTTTTTCCCGCTCTCCCGCGCGGAATCTCCGGAAAACGCCAGTCCGGCCGCTCCCCAGCCCAGCGTTTGGAGGAACCGCCGCCGTCTCATGAATTCCGGATCCTGATCTTGAATGCGCCCGGGACTTTTTTCTCCGAGGCAATGATCGCGTATCCGCCCCCGGCCCCGGAGAGGGTCGCTCCCGGGCAGGAGACGTAGGCCTGAAGCTTCCGGTCCGCCCATTTCGGGACCGTTTCGGGAAGAATGATTTTCCAGGCGTCCAGGCTTCGGCGCAGGGACTCTCCCAATCCATCGACGACGCGATGCAAGATGCTATCATAGCACGCCGAGCCCGAATCTCCGAGCTGTTCGATCGCCCGGCGATTGAGCCTTGTAACCTTCAGAGGGTCGTAATCCTGCGGCCGAGGCGCCAGGGCGACGAGATGAAGGACGCTTTCCAGCCAGCGGCAGGTGTCGGCGTCCCGGATCGAGTCGATCTTCGCCGGCCAGTATTCTCCCGCGTAGTAAAGCCGGTTGATGCCCGGAAGCGGCAACCCGAAGTGATCCTGCGAGCCGGAAATATACTTCGATCCGGGGGGATTTTCCGCGCCGAAGAGGAGGCGGGCCATTCTCTCGGGGGGACCCTTCGGGAGCCGGCCCCCCCAGAGCTCGATCGCGGCTTTTCTCGAGCTCGTCGCCATCCCGGAGCGTTCCCGAAATCGCCGCGTCGGCCGGATCGAGGCGACGACCATGGAGCCGGGTCTGACTCGCGAAACCCAAGGCTGATCGATCCAGCCGCCGGCGAGGGCGATTCGATACGGGAAGAGGACGGTCTTCTTTTTCCCGGACATATCGCCTCCGAATCATCCGGATGCGGCCTGGCCTTTCTCCTTTGCGGCTTTATTGTATCATGCCCGCGGTCTGGCAGGGGCAGAAAAGCCGATTCTCAAAAGAGAAGATCGGCGGAGCGTCCGGCGATCCGGACGTCAATGGATTTCACGAGGAAAATTCTCTTGGTTTCGAATCTGTGATACCAAGCGATACGAAATCCGGTGGGCAATCCTTGATCCCGCCCGCGGCGCCGAGATGTCGAAATCGCGGCCGGTCGTGATCGTCAGTCTGGACGAATTGAACGCAAAGCTCCAGACCGTGACCGTTTGCCCCTTGACGACCAGAATCCATTCCGCCTGGAGGTCGCGCCTTCAGCTCATATGCGGGGGCTTGCCGGCCGAGGTCGCCGTCGACCAGATCCGGACCATAAGCCGGACACGGCTCGGAAAGAAAATCGGGTCTCTTTCCGACGACGAAGCCGCCGCCCTCCGCCGCCTGATCACGGAAATGTACGGGGAATAGGCATTCAAGCCTTCATGTTCCCGAGCCAGCGGCGCTCGATTTCTTCGAGCGACTTGCCCTTGGTCTCCGGGAGGAAGGCGGCGATGAAGACGAAGTTGACGGCGCACATCGCCGCGTAGAGCCAGAAGGCGAACGACTCGCGGAGGCTGTCGGCGATCACGGGAAAAGTCAGCGAGACGACGAAATCGGCCACCCAGAGGGAGGCCGTGGCGATGGCCATCCCCCGGCCTCGGACGCGCGTCGGGAAGATTTCGGCGATGACGACCCAGACGATCGGCCCGAGGGTCATGGCGAAGAAGGCGATGTAGAGGAGGGTGAAGAGAAGGACGAGCCCGCCGCCGAAAAGCTGGAACTTGAAGGCCGCGCCGAGGAGGATGAAGGAGACGCCCATCCCCGCCGAGCCGGCCAGGAGAAGCGGTTTCCGGCCGAGGCGGTCGACGAGGGCGATGGCGACCAGGGTGAAGACGACGTTGACCAGGCCGATGACGGCCGACTGGAAGATGGCCGAAGAGCGGGCCAGGCCGGCGCTTTCGAAGAAGCGGGGGGAGTAATAGATGACGGCGTTGATCCCGGTGATCTGCTGGAAGACGGCGAGGAAGACGCCGATGATGAGGGCCGTGCGGAATCCGGGCTTGAAGAGCTCGCGGAGCGTTCCCTGCTCGAGGGCCAGGGTTTCGCGGATCGCCCGGATCTCGGCCGCCGCCGAGGCGTCGCCTCCAATCCGAACGAGGACGTCCCGGGCCTCGCCCTCCCGGCCCTGCTTGACCAGCCAGCGGGGGCTTTCCGGCACCCGGAGGACCAGGACGAAGAAAACGACGGCCGGAAGCGCCCCCGCGGCGAACATCCACCGCCAATTGTGCGGACCGGCCCCGACGAGGACCCAGTTGACGAAATAGGCCAGGAGAATGCCGGTGACGATGGCCAGCTGGTTGACCGACACCAGCGCTCCGCGCATCCGGGCCGGCGAAATCTCGGAGATGTAGAGAGGCGAAACGATCGAGGCCGAGCCGATGGCCAGCCCGCCGATGAACCGGAAGACGAGAAATTGACCGAGGTTTTGGGGGAGGGCGCATCCCAGCCCGGAGACGAAGAACAGGGCGGCCGAGACGAGGAGGAAGCGGCGCCGCCCGATCCGGTCGCTGACGGCCCCGGCGATCGCCGCCCCGAACATGCAGCCGACGAGGACGATGCTCACGGCCAGCCCCTCGCCGAAGGCGCCGAGGGCGAACTGGTCCTTGAGAAAGCGGACGGCCCCGGCGATGATGGCCGTGTCGAATCCAAAGAGGAGGCCGCCCAGGGCGGCGACGACGGTCAGATAGATGACGAAGGATTTGGATTTCATGTTCGACCGGAAATCCCGGAGCGGAGTCTGGCCCTTCGGCGGCTGGCCATGCCCCTAGGATAACAGAATTGCGGGCGGAGTTGCACGAAGCCGCCCGCATGGCTATGATGGAGGAGGATAGGTTCATGCGGTCGTCAATCCTTCGCCCGTCGTTCGTCGTCCTGGCGGCCCTCCTTGCCGGTGCGGCCGAGACTCCCGCCGTCGAGCTCTACCTCAAAGCCTCGGGCGGCTTCGTCCGCTCCCGGTTCGGCGACATCGACCAGGCCCGGAAAGACTGGTCCGCGGGCTGGCAAGCCTTTGTCGGCGATTCACCCGGCTGGGGATTCGAGCAGACGGGCCGGCTTCGCCAGTCGAGCTGCACGAGTTTCGGGGGCGAACTCCTGGCCAAGTTCGGCGGCCGGTGGGGGGTCGGCCTCGGCTGGGGGCTGTTGTATTCGAATTTCGTCGACCATGACGGGCCGCTCTATGTCCAAAAGCCGGCCGCGACCATCGAGTACATGTTCCCGACAAAAATCGCCGCCTACCCGGTCTATCTGTTCGGGGAGTACTCCATCATTTTCGGCAAAGCCTGGGAAACCTACCTCCGCGCGGGCATGGGGCTCGTCCCGGCCAAATACGTCCACCGGGAGAAGTTCCGGCACTTGAAGGACGAGCTTCCCGGGGTTTCCCTGACCGAGTTGGCCTCGGCCGGCGGTTCCTTGCTTCTGGCCGGAGCCGGGGTCCGCTTTCCCGCTGACGCGGCCTTGAGCCTGTTCGCCGAGGCCGGATATGTCCTGGCCCTGGTCGGCTCCTTCGAGGGGAATCTCGGGGGAGAGACGAGGGGCCGGCTCTATTTTTTTCAGGAATACGATTCGGCTCTCGATTTTTGGCAGACCAAAATCCGCCTCCTGGCCGAGGAGCCGGCCGGCCTCGCCTACCGGGCCGTCCGAAAAGCGAGCATCGACTTTCGGGGTTTCTCCCTTCGGGCCGGCCTGATGATGGCCTTCTGAGGCCTATCTCGAGGTTTCGTACCGGGACAGGATGTCCTGGGTGACGGCCAGGAAGGGCCGGTAGTCGACCTTGACGTTCTTTTCGACCCGCCGCTTGGCCAAATAGGCCTGGAGAAACCTGTTCTTCTTGAGGTCGAGGAGGGAAGCCGTTTCGGCTTCCTTTTCCGCGGCGAACTCCTCCTCGGTCCCTTCCTTGCGGTCGAGGACGCGGATGAGGGCATACCCGGCGCCGAAGGCCACGGGGTCGCTGACGGCCTTGAGGGGCAAGGAAAACGCCAGGCTGTCGATCTCCTTGTTTTCCCCGATGAGGCCGAGGTATTGCTCGCGCTTGTGGTCGTCGACGGTCTTGAGCTCGAGCTTGTATTTCGCGGCCACGTCCTCCCAGTTCTTGTCGGTGAGCTTGGCCCGGGCCTCGTTGATCACGGCCGAGGCTTTGTCTTTCCTCCGGGCTTCCTCGGCGTCCTTCTCGGCTTCGGCCTCGGCCTCCTCGAACGAGGCCGGACGGGGCGGCTCGATCTTCCGGAGTTCGGCCAGGCCGACCCCCCCGTAGGTGTAGACCGGAGGGGTGACCTCTTTCTCCTTCAGGCCGAACAGCGCCCCGCTCAAAGCCCCCGAGGGGTCGACGTCGCCGAACGGATCTCCGCTCTTCAGCCATCCCGTCGACTCGGCCTTGAGGTTGAAGGCCGCGGCCGCGGCCTCCAAGCCTCCGCCTTTCTTGGCCTCTTTCTCGATTTTGGCGGCCCGTTCGGCGGCGATTTGGCGGGCCTGCCGGTCGATGAGGATCGTCCGGATCTGGAGCCGGGCCTCGGCCAAAGGCGTCGTTGAGGCCGGGGTCTTCTCGGCGACCCGGACGACGGCCAGGCCTTCGTCGCCGGCGACGACCCCCGACGTCCGCCCTGATTCGAGCTTCCGGATTTCCTCCTGTTCGGTGGCCGGCAGGGACTGCCAGTCGTAGATCCCCCAGTCGCCGCCGCTCTCGGCCTTCTCGTCCTTGGAGAAAGACTTGGCCAGGGCGGCGAACTCCTCGCCTTTTCGGAGGCGCTCGACGATGTTTTGAGCCTCGGATTCGACCCGGCCTTTCTCTCGCCCCTCGAAGGGCAGCCAGATCCGGGAGACCTTGATCCTCTCGGGGATCTGGAACTGGGCCGCATTGTCTTTGTAGTATTTTTCGATCTCGGAATCGGAGAGCTCGACTTCCTTCTTGAGGTCGTCGTTCTTCAGGAAGACGGCCACGGCCTCGCGCTTCTCCGGAAGCTTGTATTTCTCGGCCTGGGCTTCGAAAAAGGCCCGGACCTCATCCCGGGTCGGCTTCCGGTCCGGATCGACCTTGGCGTTCTCGAGGACGAGGTATTCGATCTTGGCCGAGTCCTTGGTTTTTTTGTAATTTTCCCAGACCTCCTCGGGCGTCACGGCCACTCCGGCCGTCAGGAGCCGGACGAGCTTGGTCATGATGATTTCGCGGCGGAGGCTGTTTTCGAAATCGGCCACGGACAGCCGGTTGTAGGCAAGAACCCGGCGGTAGTCGTCGTACCCGATGAACGTGCCGTCGCGTTGGAGTCCGGGGAGTTCGACGATCCGGTCTCGGACCTCGGCGTCCGAAGCGTTGATCCTCAGCGTCTTCGCCAGGTCCATGATCAGGGCCTGCTCGATCATCTGTTCGAGGACTTGCTGGGGGATCCCGAGCTGCTCGATGAACGGCCGGTTGATGTCCTTGTATTCTTGCTTCAGGCCCTCGATCCGGTTGCGGAGGGCGTTGAAGAAGGCTTCGGCCGTGATCCGTTCCTTGCCGACCGCGGCGATGGCCCCGGCTTTTTCGGCTTCGCCCAGACGGCCCCCTCCTCCCCAGATGACGAAGATCGAGATGATGAACGCGGCGACGACGAACCACAGGGCCGGCTTGAGGGCCTTGACGTTCTTGCGCATGGTTTTCAGCATGAGATCACCTCGGAAAGGGCTTTAGGGGGTTTTTCGGGCCGGCCGGCGGCCCAGTTTCCGGAAGAGAGGAGAGAGCCGGTCGAAGGTCGTGTCGAGGTCCTCGATGACGATCCGGGTCCGGCTGAAGATGGGCATGAAATTCGCGTCGCCCGTCCAGCGGGGGACGATGTGGAAGTGGAAGTGGCCCGTGACTCCGGCCCCGGCGCTCCGCCCCAGGTTCATCCCCGCGTTGAACCCGTGGGGCCGGTAGCCGGCCCGGAGGACGCGAAAGCTCAGTTTCGCCAGATCGGCCATCTCGTCGCTCACGGCCTTGGGGGCCCTCTCGAAAGCCGCCAGGTGCCGGTAGGGCGCGATCATGAGATGCCCCGGCAGGTAGGGGTACTTGTTAAGGATGACGAAGACATGACGTCCCCGATGGAGGATGCGGGCCTCCCGGTCGTCTCCGCTCCTGTGGGCCCGGCAGAAAACGCATCCCCTCTCCCTGTGGCAGGTCCGGACGTAAGCTTCCCGCCAGGGGGTGGCGATGTAGTCCATTACTTGTTGATGAGCTCTTTGAGGAGTTTCGAAGGTTTGAAGAAAAGGACCCGTTTGGGCGGAACCTGGACCGGGTCGCCCGTCCGGGGGTTCCGGCCCGCCCGGGGGGGACGGCTCCGGAAACGGAAGCTGCCGAAGCCGCGGATCTCAATCTCCTCCCCGGCCAGGAGGGCGTCCTTGATCGTGTCGAAAAAGATGTTGACGCCCGTCTCGGCATCCTGCTTGGGAATGTCGAGCTCCTTGGAGATCTTGGCGATGAGATCGGCCTTAATCATGGCTTTTCTCCTCTTCGGGCGAAGCGGGCTTTTTGGCGTTCTGGAGCTGGCGGAGCTGATCCCGGATGAGGTCCCCGAAGGTCAGCCGGTCGTCCTGGCTTTCGGCATAACGCTGGTAGTCCTGCTTCTGAAGGTCGGCCTGGGCCTGCCGGAAGCTCAGGGAGATCTTTTTGTCCCGGGCGTTCAGCTTGACGATCTTGGCCGCCCTGGACTCTCCGACCTTGACGACGTCGGCCGGGTTCTCGACCTTCTTTTCGTCGATCTCGGAGTTGAAGACGACGCCTTCGATCCCGGGCATGATTTCGACGAAAACGCCGAAGTCGGCGATCCGGACGACCTTGACCGTGACAAGGTCGCCGACTTTCTGGCGCTCGAAAAAATCCTCCCAGATGTCGCCTTCGAGCTGCTTGATGCCCAGGGAGACCTTCTGCTTGTCGACGTCGACGTTGAGAAGGACGGCCTCGGCCTCCTGGCCGACCTTGAGCTTGGCCGAGGGGTGTTTGATCTTCTCCCAGGAGATGTCGGAGATGTGGATCAGGCCCTCGATCCCCGGTTCGACCTCGAGGAAAGCCCCGAAGTCGGTGATCGAAGTGATCTTCCCCTTGACCCGGGTGCCGGGATGGTATTTCTGCTTGAAGCTTTCCAGGGGGTGGGGCTGGGCCTGCTTGAGGCCGAGGGAAATCCGCTTCGAGACCGGGTTGACGTCCAGGATCGAGACGGTGACCTCCGTCCCGAGGCTGAGGAGCTTCTTGGGATGAACCATCTTCCGGGACCACGTCAGGTCGGAGATGTGGACAAGCCCCTCGACGCCGGGCTCGATCTCGACGAAAGCGCCGAAATCGGTCAGGCTGGTGACCTTGCCGTCGACCTTGTCGCCGGCCTTGTACTTGCGTTCGATGTTCAACCAGGGATCGGGCGTCAGCTGCTTGGTCCCGAGGGAGATCCTCTCGTCCTTCTCGTTGAAGTCCAGGACGAGGACTTCGACCTCCTGGCCGGGTTTGAAGAGGTCATGGGGGTGGGCGAGCTTGCCCCAGCTCATGTCCGAGACGTGGAGCAGCCCCTCGACCCCGCCGATATCGACGAAGGCCCCGAAGCTCGTCAGCGACTTGACGACGCCCTTGACCTTCTGGCCCTTTTGGATCTGCTCGAAGACATGCTTTTTCTTTTTTTCCCGCTCTTCCTGCTGGTAGAGCTTGTGGCTGACGACGGCGTTCTCGGTTTTTCGGTCGAACTTGATGACCTTGACCTTGACCATCTGGCCGATGAGCTTTTCCGGGGCCTTGACCGGCCGGAGGTCGGCGTGGGAGTCGGGCATGAAGGCATCCAAGCCGACGTTGACCGTGAAGCCGGTCTTGATCTTCTCGGTGATCTTGCCGGTGATGACCAGCCCCTGGGCGAAGGCCTGTTCGATCGTCTCGACGGCTTTCTGGTAATCGGCCCGCTTCTTGCTCAGGACGACATAACCTTCTTTGCGGTCGGTCTTCTCGAGAACGGCCTCGACCTCGTCGCCGGCCTTGGGCAGGCGGCCGTCGACGGCCTCGGTGTAGTCCTCGACGGGAACGGCCCCTTCGCTCTTCATCCCGATATCGACGAGGACGTGGGTCGGGGTGATTTTGATGACCCGGCCCTTGACGATCTTTCCGGGACCGACCTCCTTGGCGCTGAACTGGTATTGGTCCAGTAGCTGTTCGTAGTCTTCGGTCGTGAGCTGAGGGTCCTTGGTCTTGGGAACGTCTGTCATGGGGTTGAGTTCTCCTTTGGGGACACGGCCGCTTCCGTGGCTTCGGTCGGGGCGGTCGCCCCTCCCGGGTTCCCGATGATGTTGGCTCCGGAGAGCATGAACGGCATCCGCATCGTCACCTTTTGGAACGCATTGGAAACGAAAAAACGAAAATCCAGTCTAGCCGATCGCCGGCTGTTTGTCAATGTTAACTGACGATGAAAATTGAACTTACAAGCGCGGCGGCCGGAGAAAGGCGCCGAGGCCCTGGGCTTCGACGTCCGCCGCCGAGGGCAGCCCCTCCAGGCCGACGGCCTTTTCCGGTTCGAGCTCGGACAGAGCGCCGAGGACGGCCTCGACGCCGGCCAGGTGGCGGGCCACCCGGTGGCGGAGGGGAATGCCCTCCGGCCCGAAGGGGACGAACAGGCGGCCGAGGCCGGCGGCCTTGACGTAGTAGGGATCCCGGCCGTCGACGACGAGCGAGGCCGAGGGACGGCCTTTGATGCGGCCGTGGGAGGCGTTCGGCGTTTCGATGAGGACGGCCTTGATCCCGGCCGCATCCCCCCATTCCCGATGGGACAGGCCGCGGAGGTTCTGGGGCGAGGCTTCGAGGCGGAACTCATATCCCTCCCCTTGGAGGGCCATCTGGGCCAGGGCGGCGAGGTCGCTGGAGTTTTCGTGGAAGACGATGGCGTTGATGACCGGGTATTCGGGCGCCGACTCGTGGAGGTCGATCCCGAGGTCGATCCTCTCCTTGCGAATGAGCTCCATGACGGCGTGGGCGACGCGCTCGGTCAGGGACCCCCGGGGAAGGCCGGGATAGGCCCGGTTGAGGTTGCGGGCCTCGATTCCGGCGAGTTTCTGGCCGGTCGGGGTGATGTACAGCGTTGGGTCGGGCCACTGATGGATGGAGTTGGTGACGCGGGAGCCGAGGCGGAAAAAGCGCGTTCCCTGCGGAGTTTCGATCCCGAAGCGCTGGGGCGCCCCTTCCTGGGGGTCGCCGTGGGTGAAGCCGCTGGCGTTGGCCCGGGGGACGACGAACAGGCGGCCGCGGGCGAGGCGGACGTTCTCGATGAGCAGAATGGCCGATACGTATCCGGCGGGTTCGTTGGGATGGGCCCCCCCCAGGATGAGGACGTTGCCTCCCGCTTCGGCTCCTTCGAAGACGAAAATCCCGGTGTCTCCGGCCGTGCCGCGGAGGGGCGGGAAGTAGTCGCTGAGCTGTCTCATCGACGTCAGGCCGGGCCCCGGCATGATCGCCTCCTCGGCCCGCTGGGCGACGAAGTCCCGGCCGGCGAAAAAAGAGACCGCGGCGACCATCCCGAAAATAAAAAAGCTGGAGCCGTCGATCATCGGCGAAAAATGGAACCGTCGCCTTTTTTTGTTCATTGGATCAAGAGCAGCCGCAGGACAAACAGGATGAGGACCAGGCCCGCGCCGGCCTGCTTCCAGAACGACTTTTCGCGAAGGATGTACCAGCCGACATGGAGCGTCAGATAGGCGACGATCAGGTGGTAGGCGTATTTCACGGCCGGGCGCTCATCAGAAGAACTTGTCGAGGACGGGTGAGGCCAGCAGCATCCCGAGACCCGCCGCCAGGCCGACGAGGGCCGGGAGGAGGCCGTGGCGGATGACCTTGAAAAGGTTCGGCTCGCCGACGACCTGGGCCGAGAAGCGGGCGGCCATGGCCGCAGGC
>Ga0194112_10002947_pt1 | contig 24059 bp, 26 predicted proteins | sample TA2MahC400mmetaG_FD_146191 | JGI IMG/M metagenome (GOLD analysis project Ga0194112, IMG submission 146191) | Freshwater microbial communities from Lake Tanganyika, Tanzania - TA2015016 Mahale Deep Cast 400m | ecosystem: Environmental > Aquatic > Freshwater > Lake | place: Tanzania: Lake... | reverse complement strand
TGACTGTTTTTGCGAATACTTCTACTGAAGGGCGAAGAAATATTACACGTCATCCTGAGCGCAGCGAGGAATCCCGGTGGCTCTCTTTTATCCAAGAGATTCTTCGGTCGTTCCACTCCCTCAAGAATGACACCGTTTTTGGCAATATCTATATAAATGAATCCTTGTAGAGCAGGAGGGAGATAATGATGGGGCGCAATAAGTTGGTCATTCTACTCAGTTTCTTGGTAGTCTTTGTGGGGTGTGCGCGGGAAGTGCCTGTATCTCAGGTGCCATTCGCCACAGGCCAGGTGGTGGTCAGGCAGTCTGGTGGGGCTGGTCTCCTCATTGCCGGATGCCAGGATAAGCAATACATTAGCAGTATGGCTGATTACATTATTGACGGCGTAGTAGAGCGGGTTGAAAGCAAGTGGAATGAAGATAAATCCGCCATTTCTACTTATACCAGCCTGTCAATCGAGAAGTATGTGAAAGGGACACCCTTCGCTGTGGAAGAGCTTGAAATCGTGACTCCTGGGGGCACAGTCGGCAATATCACTCAAGTGGTAGAGGACCAGCCTATCTTTCATGAAGGGAAAAGGGTTCGCATATACTTTCAGGAGATTGACGGCGAATTTCGGATTGTCTGCGGCCGATTTGGTGTGGAGGAGCCAGGGCTACTAACCCCTTCCCCATCTCGCTGAAGGTTTGCTATTGGCCTGATACTCAGTGCCATGTGGGATGAAAGGTGAGAGGCTAGCTGCCGGCCTCAACATCCATTGCTTTAGCGACCGTGTGCCCCGCTACATCCTTGCTGTTTATGAGCCTAATCTGGAGCTTGAGGACGGCTGTTAATATTTCATCCGGACTTTTCTTTAGTCCGTCGTTACACACCTTTAATGCCTCGTCAAATTCACCAACGCGCCTCAGCAAATCGACGATGAGAGCCTCTTCTCCTCCAACCTGTTTAGAGAAACTCTGCCTCGCCTCCTGTGCCTTGCGTAACAGAACCAGAGCTCTTCTTCTACACTTCTTTGCAGTCGGGTCTATGCTTGCCCTACGATAAGCCAAGTCACTATGAACCTCTTGGGTGGTTTGCCGAATACTTCGCCAAGACATGCTATCCGTTACATCGTCGCAAGCCCAGGCGGCATGGATAGAATCCCACGCCGCAGATGCGTATTCTCCGGTTTCTTCATGGATCATCGACAAGCACATAAAGCTATTAGCCAGCTCTGGAAAATTCGGACTGTTCAGTTGGTTCTTGTACGCATCGCTAGATACTAGCTGCGCTGCCCCCTGTTCCAACTTATTGATTTCTGAAGCGCAATAACCGCATGAAGGACACCGTTGTACCCATGTATCGATGGTAAACCTCTGTAGTGCAGGAGGTCTTGTATCCAAATCCATGGATCCGAAGGCACTTGTTGAGGTTAAAATCACTTGTTCACTCTCTTCTTTGCAAATACAACATTTTCTTATCTCAATTTTTGTTGTTGTCATGGCTAGCCTCCTATCAAAAAACAGAGGAACTGCCCCATATTCAATGGCGAGTTTATTATAGCACTAACTGTATTTTGCCACCTTGCACATAGTCAGCCTGTTTTTGCCCGCCACAATAGGCAGTACCAAATGGCGGACGAACAAACTACGGAGCGACATGGAGCATTTGGCTTTTTGAATCGATTTATCGCTTATTCTGGTCCCCAGTGAAGGGAATTGCTGCTTAGGCGTATTGGTGAACCATGGTAGTAAGTTCATCGAGTTGATTTGACACTCACGTGCCGCTCTTCCCAGGTCGTATCGTGCTCAATTTCTCTAATAGCCCAGCGTTGCCTTGTCTTCCCAGTACGATTTCATGCACCTGATCTGCATGTTTTCTTTCTAGTGTTTCTCCATGTGCAGCTTTATTTCTTATTGGTACCAATTGAGATAACAGCGCGGGGAGTTCTTTCAATACAAACTCCCTGTGCTCGTTCATTTCAGCATTAACAAATCGTTCCCAGAATTTGTATCTCAAACCACCTTTGTTGATACTGGCAATAAAGCCTAGCACTGCCCCCTCCTCCTTTCGTCTTTGTGATGCTTCGGCATACTGTTTGTCGAAGTCAGCGATGAAAGCCAGGTGTTTCTTGTATATGTACTCTTTTAGTTCCGCTTCTACGGCGTTGCAATAGCCCATTACCACCTCCGCCCAATTCTGTTTTGCTAGCTCCTGGTAAAGATACTCCGCATTAGTTAAGGAACCCAGATTTGCAGTGCCGACTAGCCAAGGGTGTTTTCCCACCAGGTTGCCACTTAGCCATTCTCTCTGTTTCGCCCCTTCCGTTCGCCCCCTCAATCCCTCAATGAGTTGCCCCCGCAATTTCTCAATGGCTTCTTGGAGGTCCTTATAGTCTGGCCTTTGCAGCAACCCCTGTGCGTAGAACATTTCACGGCAATGCACAATATGAGGAGTAACCCATTCATATTTGCTATCAAGCACTTCACCATCCAATTGCTCCCATACCCATACCCAGTAAGTGCTGCCAAACTTAGTTTTGAGCGGGACTAGGTCTACGCATTTCTCATATTGCCCGAGGTCTCTGTAGAAATAACTGAGAATTCCTACCAGGTAGAAAGTCTCGGGAATAGGGAAATCCTCTTTCCCTCCATCCACCTCCGCCCTCAATATATCTAGGGCTTTCTGGCCAAGTTCTACTGCCAGCTTGCGAAAGCTCTCCTTGTATCTGTCGCCCGAAATTTGGAAAGGCTGTCCAAACTGGTTATGGGGAAGATGTTCCTCGCGACGGTCGAGGAAGAAATTAGTCGCGCCGAACCCATTGATAATACTACAAAGGTCATAATACTGGTCGCTAGATTTCTCCTCTTTGTTGAAAAAGACGGCATCGGCTGCCTCTTTGTATAAAGCTTCAGCCCTCTCCCACTCGCCAGAAGCAGTCAGCAATAGTCCTGCCAATGACAGGGCAAGGTGGCACCGATATTTATCCAATTCTGCTACTTTTCTTGCATCTTCCAATTCGGGATATGGAGCTCTTATGATTCCGAGTCCGTGTTCATAGCAGCGCTGTGCTTCGGCTGCCGTTCCCACAGTTAGGCGGAGGGTGCCATTACTCTCTTCCACCCAGCGAAAGTAACAGTCGGCTGCACGATCCAACAAGCTGACCATCATCAGGTTAACATCGGGAGCCTCTCGTAGTGATAGTATTGTCGGTAAATCTCTCTCAACCTCTTCTTCACTCCTGCCCTTAGCAAGAAGCCGACTTTTTAGTTCCGACTCTACTTGTGAAACCACCACATCTTTGGTAGGTGAAATCGTTAGAGCAGCTTCTTCATAGAACTTGCCTGCCACGGCATAGTCTTCTTCAACCATCTCGTAGAAACTCCCGAACAGTTCCCTCAAAGCAGTAGCATAAAAGCGTTGAATACCGTCGGGGAAACCGTGGGTGTTCCTATCACAATCTGTCAAAGCTTCGGCGATTCTATCTCTCCATCTTACCCTCAGCTCATTACGCATGTTATGTCCTAGTTCATCCACAAGATCACTCATTGTTGTGATGTTCTTTGTGAGTTCCTCGGATGCACTCCTGTCATCCAGGAACAGCCGTAACATCAGCTTTACAAAGTCTAGCAACCTTTTCGCTTCATCGGTCATTTGCCTACATCCCCCAATTGATTGTTAGGACAATTCTACGCTCACTCTTGAGTATCAGCAAGGCGTCCACCACTTAATGGACTCTGGGTTTTATGGACGAGATGTTCAGCTCTCTTTGCCCACACCCGCTTCAAATAATCCTCATTGCCGCCGATGATAGGTAGGGCGATGACCTCAGGTGAGGTGTGACTATGGGCTTGCTTCACAAAAGGATTTTGACGGTCAGGAAAGTCCCAGGGCATCCCGCAATTTGTCTTCGATTGTTTGCATATCAGGCCGGGGCATGGTACCGAGTTTCCTGGCTATCATGGCTTGCTTTATTGTCCTTAAAATGCCAGTTGCTACCGACGGGAAAAGGAGTCCGGCACCTTGCCAGTCATCAATTAGGTGGTCGCCCGCGAGTACCTTCTCAGTTCTGCTGGTAATCGCTGCAATTATGACCTCTTGGCGACTTTTGTGATAGGCATCTGCGCTTACTATGACGGCGGGTCTACGTTTCTCACCCGTTTCGTCCGAGAAGATGAAGCTGACAAGCACTACGTCTCCCCGGCTATATTCGGTCATAGGCCGCATCCTGTTCGTTGTCCCAGAGTTCGGCTAGCACCGCGTCGGTTTTCCCGCTGAGTTTAAGGAGTGCCTCCAGATTCGCGGTTTCCTCACCCGGAAGAGGCACCTTGTCTAAATCCTCCTTGCGGAAGCGGCGATGGCGCTCCTTTCCGATGCGAAAGGCGGGCAGCCTGCCTTCTTTGGTGAGTTTATAGATGGTTCTCCTCGAAACACACAGGTACTCAGCAGCTTCCACCACCGTGAACCACTCCTTTGCAATGACCATGAACACACCTCAACGTAATCTTGGATTCTCAGACTAGCACTATTGTAGCACCTATGAGCATATAGGTGCAATATCACACGAAATTCGCCTCATTAGCTGAGCTTTCCCAGTCTGTATGATGCTATGGCCACATCAACCAGGTACCAGATTCCCGCGCCTCCAACTGTTATCATTTTTATCACGCCCCATCCGATTTGGCCGCGGTAGAAGCGGTCCAGGCCGAAATAGCCGGCGAGGAAAGAGATTATCAGGATGGTTAACTGGCGTTGCCATTCCTCTTTTCGCTCCATGTTCGATACCTCCTTTGGCTTCTTTGACTGGAAGTCTACCATAGCTGTGGGGATTGTGCTGACCTGGCTATTTTTTCTTTTGCCTGCGGTTGTAAAGCTCGATGAGAAGTATGTTTATCGCGATTGCCAGAGTAATCGGTATCACAATCACCCACAGGTTTTCGCTCATATCGATTTCAAAGTAGAGGCAGGCTGCTACCAGCAGGAAGGTTATTATCATTCCCACGAAGGCACTGATTGCTGCCATGAAGATGAATTCGAGCTTCATTGGCTCAGCCTCTATATGGGCTGTGTTGAGATGTAATTCTCCTAAGGAGATTATAACTCTAATCGCGGGCTGGCGACAGTTTGGGATATGCGCTGGCTAAAATGTGGGCGTGTGGCGTGGTTATTTAGGAGCGCTTTTTGGTTTTCTACCAGGGCCAGAGGGACCGGCGTAAGTCTGAACGATTTCGATAAAACGCCTTGCCTCGTCGCCTATTACTTCCAGGTTGGTGTCTTTCCAGTGCCTCCTGCGGACTGCTACGCGACAGAACTCGCCGGCGGTGCCGCGGATAATATTAGTGGCGTCCTCAGGTCCTCGGCTCCAGGGCTCACCTGAGGGCAGTACAAGCTCCAGGCGGATGGGTGTGGTGGGGACTTCCAGACTGTTAACGCTGTAGGCATAGGGCATTGCCATGTAGGCGATGGTTGCCACATGGCGCAGTCGGTCGGTGTCAACAGGTTCAATTCCCACGGCGTCATAGCAATCAATCCCGTGTGCCCAGGTCTCTGTGAGCCTGGCTGTGGCAAAGGCCCGTGCTCCCATGGGCAGCGCAAACCAGGGAATCCTGGCTTTGGGGTCCATTTTGATTAGCAGGTCGTCCATTGTCTCTCGCACATTCCTCCACCAGTCCAGAACCTGGGCGGGTTTCAGACTCCTCTTCCGCTTAGCAATTACCTCGGTGTAGTCGAAACCGAACTTTGCTGCTTCTTCCAATGGGGTATTGTCGCCGCGCATAAGCAGGACAGAGACTTCATCGAAAAACGCGATGTGTGTTATGGAGTCCTTTATACTCCAGCCTTCTGCCGGCGTCTGCAAGCCCCATTGCTCATCTTTAAGAGTGGATACGAATTTGTCCAGGGCTTCCTGTTCAGCCTTGAGGTCTGTCACCAGTTCTTTCATGTTTTTCTCCTTCGACGTTAGAATGTATTAGAGGCTGTCCAAAAACAACACGTAGGGGCGTACCTTTAGGTGCGCCCGCAAGAGGGCGGGGCCTTCCGTTGAAGGACGGGCGGGTTTGAAAACCCGCCCGTACACAAATCACGTCATTTTTGGAGTTTTCAGACAGCCTCAAATGTGCGAATTTATGCAACTTAATCCTAAGGCGGTGTTGGCCTTACTTCTTTGGGATAAGAGCGCGGGCGATGATTTCCTTCTGAATTTCGTCGGTGCCGCCGCCAATTCGTGAAAGGCGGGCGTCTCGCCAAAAGCGCTGAGCAGAGCTGGTCATCAACAGTCCGGGCCCGCCATGGATTTGCAGAGCATCGTCGGATACGCTGGAGGCTGCCTGGGCTGCCAGCAGTTTGGCTATGGATATCTCCTTCACCGGATAAGCCCCGTTTTCGAATAGCCAGGCCACGTAGTACACGTACTGCCTGGCGGCGTCTATCCTTGTAGCCATGTCTGCCAGTTTATGCTGAGTAACCTGAAAGTCGGCGATGCGCTTGCCGAACTGTATCCTTGCCTGTGCATATTTTAGAGCTGCTTCAAAGGCTGCTTGTGCTCTACCGACGGCGTTAGCGGAACCGGCTATTCTTTCCCCCTGAAGTTCCCACATGATGTTGTAGAAACCTCGCCCTTCTTCGCCAACCATGTTCTCTGCTGGGACGCTGCAGTTTTTGAAATAGAGTCTGCCTACATCCGCACAATACATGGTTACCTTGTCCAGCTTCTCCCTGGTGAACCCCTTGGTGCCTGATTCCACCAGGAACAGCGACATGCCTCTGTACCCCTTTTCTAGGCTGGTCCTGGCCACCACTAGGACAAGGTCGGCGCGGAAGCCGTTGGTGATGAAAATCTTTTCACCATTCAAGACCCAATGGTTGCCGTTCTTCTTAGCGCTGGTCTGGATTGCGGCTACATCGGAGCCAGCCTGGGGTTCAGTTATTCCCAGTGCCCCTATTTTCTGGCCACGGTTCATGGGCACTACAAACTTTTGCCTGTGCTCTTCGGTGCCGAACTTGAATATGGGTGGCCCTACCATCTCGTTTTGCACTGTCACTGCTGTGGTTATCCCGCCCATGGTGGAGTATGCCAGCTCTTCGGACAGCAGCACCGAATGCAGGAAATCAAGGTTCTGGCCGGCATATTCCCTGGGGTACCGTATTCCCAAAAATCCCAGTTCGGCAAAGCGCTGGAAAAGCGATATAGGGAATTCCTGCCTGGATTCCCACTCATCGGCATGAGGTGCCAGCTCCTTCTCGGCAAATTCCCTTACTCGCTTGCCGAATTCGCGATGCTTATCGGTGAGGATAGGATGTATTACTTTGGCCTCTTTTTTCTCCATGTTTAGAACTCCATTTCTTTCAAATCGTCGCTGAGCATCAGCTTTGGTCCGGTGTGCTTCTGCACCTCGGCAGTGGTAACGCCGGGGGCAAGCGCTCTCAGTTCTATCCCCTTCCTGGTTATCTCCATTACGCCCAGGTTGGTGATGATGGTGTTCACTACTCTTTTCCCGGTCAATGGCAGGCTGCACTTCTTAACAATGCGTGGTCTTCCGGCCTTGTTGATGTGCTCACAGATGACTATGATACGTTTGGCTCCGTAGGCCAGGTCCATCGAGCCGCCGATGGCACCCAACGGCTCGCCTTCCATGCGCCAGTTTGCTAAGTCGCCTTTCTCTGAGACCTGGTAAGCGCCCAGGATAGCTACATCGAGATGGCGTCCCCGCATCATGGCGAAGGCGTCTACTGAGTTGAAGAAGGATATGCCCGGGGACAGCGTGATGGGCTGCGCGCCAGCGTTTACCAGCTCCCAGTCCATCTCTTCTTCAGCGGCTATAGGGCCGAAGCCGAGCACCCCATTCTGAGAATGTAGGATGACTCCCCTGGGGACGAAATTGGCCACCTGAGTAGGCAGACCTATGCCCAGGTTCACATACATTCCGGGCGTAAGCTCCTTAGCTGCTCTGAGGCATATCAGGTCTTTGGAAAGCCCTGCTGGCTGCCGGCTCAAGTCTTCTGCTCCTTCAGTTTGACGCCACGATATATCCAGTTGGCAGGTGGTTTTTCTCCTTTGACTACCCTGTGCACGAATATGCCTGGGGTGACGATGGTTTCGGGGTCAAGTTGCCCGGCTTCGATGGTTTCGTCCACCTCGGCAACAGTGATTTTAGCAGCCATAGCCATCACAGGATTATGGCATCGGCTGGTCATGCGATATGTCAGGTTTCCCATGCTGTCGCCTTTTTGTGCTTTGACCAGGGCGAAGTCGAGGGGCAGTGCATGTTCCAGCACGCAATTAGTTCCACCGAGCCGCCGTTTTTCCTTGTCTTTTTCGACCAGTGTGCCTACACCGACCGGGCAATAAAATGCGGGTATGCCAGCGCCGGCGGCACGTAGCTTTTCCACCAGCGTGCCGATAGGCAGGATTTCCACCTTCACCTCGCCTTTGAGATATGGTTCCAGGAGTGGGTTAGGGGCGGAAGGGTCGGCGTAGCGAGCAAAGGGAGTGATTACGCGGCTGACACTTCTCGATTGGAGCAGCGCTTCAAACTGCCTGGGGCTAGTGGCTACCACCGTCAGCCTCTTGAGCTTTCGCTCCGCCAGGGCTAAGACAAGGCGGTAGGGCGTGCCAGCAGCGCCAAAGCCACCGATGCCGATTGCCGCACCATCGGGTATATCGGCGACCGCTTCAGAAATGCTGGAAACCAGTTTGTTGACTAACGGTGAATTGCCTTTGTCCAACACTACACTGGCCTGAAATACTTGATGTCCAGGATATTGCCCTGGCGTTGGTCTTTGAAGACAGCCTCAACTCGCATGCCCACGCTTATCTTGTCGGGGGACATTTCGCCCAGCAGGTGGCACAGCCCGGTGTCCGCTCTGTCTAACTGGATTATGCCGCAGGCATAGGGAACATCCATCGGCTGGTTGCTCGGTGAATAGGTGTAGTGGATGATGGTATATGTTGTGACTGTTCCTTTGGATGAGACATCCACCCATTCATTGAGATTGCCGAAGCATTTGGCGCAGGTGGAGCGTGGCGGGATGTAAACTTTGCTGCAGGTGGGGCACTTGATGCCCATTATCTTCTTGTGGTCACGTAGCTGGCGGTAGAATTCGCTAGCGAGGGCGCCGTAGTAATTGAAGTAGGGGACGAACAGCCGACCCTCTACAATGTATGGTGTGTTGCTTGTCATCTCTTACTCTTCTTATTCTTCGACTATTCTGAAATAGAGGATGTCGGTTACCAGCCCCTGGCGTTCTTCTCTAGGCTTAAGTACCACCTCTACCCTGGTTCCTTCTTTGAGCTTTGTCTCGTCCTGCTCCTCGAGATAGTGCTGAAAGGTTACGCCTTCGTCAAGCAATATATTTCCGTGGATGTAGGGTTCGGGTTCGATTTTGCCGGTGCTTGGGTTCATCTGTGGTGCTACTACCTTCTCCCACTCCAGCAGCTTACCCTTGCCGGAGAGTTGGAGCCAATCAGGCCATTCTGGCGTTCTGATGTGGCAGATGCCGCAGACAATCCTGGGGGGGAGCAACAATCGCTGGCATTTGGGACAGCGGCTGGCCCATAGCTTGCCATTGTCCCTCAACTCGGTCAGCCATTTGCCCAAATACGGTCCGGCGCTCCAATTGAATGACAGGTTCAGCACGTGTGATAGGCCGAGGTATTCCTGTGTTTCCTTCTCTTTTGCCTTGCTCATTTCAGTCCAGTGTCTTGCTCAATAAGTGTGCTACTGTCCAGCTACTGCCGCCCCAGGCGGTGGTGAAAGTTCTTTTCACTTCGCGCGTGACCTGATGAGGCCCAGCATCGCCGCGGATTTGCATTGCTGCCTCGGCGACACGTATCATGCCTGTAGCCCCGATGGGATTGGTGGCAATTACACCGCCCGATGGATTGACTGGAAATTCACCATCTCTCTCGGTGGCACCTTTCTCCACCAGCTTGTAGGCTTCTCCCTTCTGGCAGAACTGGAAGGCCTCGAACCAGACCAGCTCTGCCCAGGTGGCTGGCTCATATATCTCGGCCATTGAAATATCCCGGCGAGGATTGGTTATGCCGTTGCGCCTGAACAGCGTGGTAGCTGCCTTTTCCAGATTTTCCAGAGAAACAGGGTCGCCGCGGTTATATCTTGTCTCATTGTGTACTTCCACCCAGTCTTTCACCCAAACAGGTTTTCGGCTTAACTTCCTGGCCTTTTGTTCTGAAGCTACGATTATGGCGCAGGCTCCCTCTGAGGCGGGGCACATATCCAGCCTTCGCAAAGGTGGTACCAGCATCTCTGACTTGAGCACATCCTCGACAGACTTCAAATGCAGTTTGAGATGAGAGTGGGGATTGAGGCAGGCATTTCTGTCTGCCTTCAGCCGAACCAGAGCGGCGTGTTCTTCGGTGGCGCCGTATTCCTTCATGTACCAACTGCCCAGCCTGGCCAGGGTGCCTATAGCTCCCGTGGTTATCCACCTGTCCCAGATGGGGTCAGCAACTATTTTCAGACCGGCCCTGCTGTCTCCCTCACCTTGCTTTTCGAAGGTGACTGACATGACGACGTCGTACTGGCCAGAGGTGGCACAGTAAAAGGCGGTGCAGGCTAAGGTGCCACCGGTAGTGCCACCTGTAGTTACCCTGAAACCGGGCTTGTGATAGGAGCCGATGTAATCCACCTGCCACAGGTCCTGGTGATACCTTCCCTCGAAAAGTTCCATGTTGCCGGTCACCACGGCGTCGATGTCTTTCATGGTTAATTCGGCGTCTTCAAGGGCAGCCCGCACCGCCTCATTGCATAGCTCCGTGATGCAGACATCAGGTCTTTTGCTGGCGTGGTAGGTCTGACCTACTCCGATAATGGCGACTCTGTTCGACATTGTTCTACTCAGGATTTTAATATCAGCACTGCTTGATGCTGTCCGCAAGGGCCGTAGGTGCCGTGTGCCAGTCCTGTTTTAGCTCTGGGTATCTGGCGAGCAACGGCGTTCCCCATGAGCTGTAAAGCTACCTCGACAACTCTGGCCATGCCGGCTACCAGTGTTGGGTTGCCCGATAATATACCGCCTGAAGGGTTAACAGGAATTTTGCCTCCCATCCCGGTAATGCCTTTGTCAACCAGCTTGCCTCCCTGGCCTTTATCACAGAATCCCATCCCCTCTGTCCAGAGAAGCTCCTGGTAGGAGAAATATTCCGATATCTCAGCGATGTCGATATGCTTAAGCGGGTCGGTTATGCCAGCCTGGCGATAGGCATTCTTTGCCGCCAGTGTCAGCGCTTCACAGGTTGCCAGGTCTCTATCTCCCAGGTAGTGGCTTTCATAACATTGGCCTATGCCGGCTATCCAGGCTGGTGTCCTGGTTAGTTTCCTGGCTTTCTCTTCTGTGGCCAGTATCAGTCCGCAGGCGCCATCTGAAACCGGTTTGGTTTCCAGTGACCTCAGAGGGTAAGCCAGCATTTCTGAGTTCAGCACCTGTTCTGTGGTTACCGGTGTGGTAAGCTGGGCAAAGGGGTTATCCTTAGCATTTTTCCTGTTCTTGACCACCACTTGTGCCCGCTGCTCAGGTGTAATGCCATATTTGTGGATATAGCTATTTGCCTGCAGGGCAGCGGCGGAGAGGAAATCCAGGTCTATCTGCTGCTGGAATGCTGGGTCAAAGGCCAGGTTTTCTATGATATGTCCCACAGTTTGTGATTCCTTGCAGGTAGCTACCACCAGCATAGTATCGTAATGGCCTGATAGGATTTGAAGATAAGCATATATGACCGCGTTGATACCATCAGAACTTACTTTTTCCTCGGCTCGCAGGTGGGCGCCAGCGACCTCGCCGTGTGGTATGTCGGATAATGTCCTGCCATCCCAGTGGTCAGAGCTGCAGGTGACGGTGGCATCTATACCTGTTCCGTATTCGGCAAAAGTGAGGCCGGTCTCCTGTAATAGCCTTTCTACAACTTGGTAGGTAATTTCAGCTTCGCGCCAAGCTGGCTTGGCTGCTTCGTATTTTGTCTGGGCAACAGCAACGACGCCGACTTTTCGAGGCATAGGTCTTCTGTAGAACTGTCGAATTATACTACAAAAGGTCTGTGGTTGACACGGGTTTGTGCTGCTGGTCAGTCGCTGAAGATGAGTTGCCAGATTGATTTTTTCTCTTTTGTGATGATGATTCTCTGTTTTTCTGTTTGAACTGGTATCTCGCGTTGGGCTACGGTTTCCTTGTACTTGGTCACATCTTCTGTTTCAGTCCATTCCATAGTCAGGCGCATGTAGACTTTTTCCCCCCACATGACATTTTCGCGGAACCTGGCCTTGTAGCTGCCCGGCAGCAGCGAGACCTCAAAATTACCCTTGGCGCCCAGCATTTCGTAGATGACACGCCCGTGGCTGAGTACACGTAGAAGCCGCCGGCGATTGGGCAGTCGAATTCTCCTATCAATGAGGCGTTTGGCTTGTCGATACTGAATGGGACATCCACACCGCCCGGTACCACTACGCTCTCGCCATCGAAGATAGGCACAGACTTTTTGCGTAGCTCTTTTTCGATATAAGGTTCTTTCACCACGTAGGTCTCTGTTCTCATTTCGGTGTCGACGTAGGTCTCGATGGTTTGCGTTTGCACTTCTTTCAAGGGGATGCAGAAAATGATGCAGGTCACTACAAATAGGAAAATCATGATGGTGGCGACAAGCCTGGCAACCCTGATTCTCATTGCCTTAGCTACTATAGTACAGCTTCCGCAGTTACTTTGGAAGCCTGGCTTGTCCAGTGGGTCTAGCCATCTGCTGTTTTATATGCTGGCAGATACATTTGCGTTACATAATCTTTTGCCATGCGCCGTGCGCTGAAGCGTGGCGCATTTGAACGGATGGATTCTTTAATCATCTTGACCCAGCCGTGGGGGACGTCATTTGTGTCTCGGTCATAGTAGAGTGGTATCACTTTCTTTTCCAGCAGCTCATACAATGCTTCCGCATCCGCCTTGTCTTGTTCTGGCGAGTCAGGTGATTCGGTGTCGTTGTGTATAGCCCAGCCGTTGGCTCCGTTATAACCCTCGTACCACCATCCATCGAGCACACTGAGGTGCAGCACGCCGTTCACAGCGGCCTTCTGTCCGCTGGTGCCGGATGCTTCGCGCAAGGGGCGGGGCAGATTTAACCAGACGTCAGCGCCTTGCACCAGGTATCTGGCCATGTGCATGTCGTAGTCTTCGATGAAGGCCAGTCGTCCCCCGAAGTCAGGGCTTTTGGCTGCGTTGAATACCTCTTGGATTAGCTGCTTGCCGGCATGGTCATCAGGGTGCGCTTTCCCTGAGAATATTATCTGGATGGGGTGATATTCGTTTCGCAGCATGCGTTTGAGGCGATTCGGGTCATGCAGGACAAGCGAAGCGCGTTTATAGGCAGTGAAACGGCGGCTAAATCCTATGGTAAGGATTTCGGTATCGAGGAAAGCGCCCATGGCCAGTGCCTGTCCTGGCGAAAGGTGATTTGCTGCCCAGCATTTGCGAGCGCGCTCCTGGGCCTCGCTAATCAGTTTGTATTTTAGCCAGCGGCGTGCTGCCCAAAGCTCCTCATCCGGTATTTCCAGCACACGCTCCCATAGCAAAGGGCCATCAAGCCTTTCTCGCCAGTCTGACCCGAGATATTTGTCGAACAGGCTTGCCATTTGTACACCTATCCAGGTGCGGATATGGATGCCGTTGGTGATAGAGGTTATGGGCACGTCCTTTTCAGGCACCTCGGGCCACAGCGGGTGCCACATACGGCGGCAGACTCCGCCATGTAGCTCGCTGACACCATTGCGGTAGTTGGACATTCTCAGGGCCAGTACGGTCATGTTAAACAGGTTGCTGTTTGGTTCCATGCCCAGCGCTAGAAAAGAATCGCGGTCCAGGCCTAGTGTTCCCCAGTAGCGATGGAAGCTCCTTTCAATGAGGTCGAGTGTAAAGACATCGTGTCCGGCGGGGATTGGGGTGTGGGTGGTGAATACCGTAGTAGCTCGTACTTTGGCGGCAGCCTGTTCAAAGGTCATGTCCTTTTCCACCAGTTCCCGAGTGCGTTCCAGCATCATGAAAGCGGTATGACCTTCATTGGCGTGCCAGACGACAGGCTCTATTCCCAGCGCTCGCAGAACGCGTACGCCTCCGATGCCCAGCAGGATTTCCTGCGCCAGGCGCATTTCGCGGTCGCCGGCATAGAGGCGTGCCGAAAGCTCACGGTCTGGGTGCTCGTTTTCCTCGATATTGGTGTCCAGCAGGTAGAGCTTTACCCGCCCTACGTTTGCTTGCCATACTGCCACCTGAACTGTCTTGTCATCAAGGGGGACCTTTATTCTCATGGGTTCTCCGCTGGCATTTCGGGCAATGCTGATGGGCGCTGCGTTGAAGTCCAGTTGCTCGTACGTGTCATCTTGCCAGCCATCATCGTTGATATGCTGGTGGACATATCCCTGGGGGTACATGAAGCCCACGCCGACCAGGGGCAAGCCCAGGTCGCTAGCCTCTTTGCAATAGTCGCCTGCCAGGACGCCGAGACCGCCGGCATAGAGCGGCAGCGAATTATGGATGGCGAACTCCAGCGAGAAGTAAGCGATGGGCTTTTGCGCCAGGTGTGGGTACTCCCTGGCAAACCAGGTGTTGGATGTGGACATGGTGGATTCCAGTGCATCTATGACTGCGTCATATTTACTTATGAAGTCCGGCTCTTCGGCGGCTGCTACCAGCCGGTAGGGTTCGATTTGTTGGAGCAGTTTGACAGGATTGTGGCCCGTGAGTTTCCACAGGGGGCGGTCAAGCGATTTGTACAGGTTGCGCGCTGGTATGTACCAGCTCCACCACAGGTTGTGAGCTAACTCGTCGAGTTTCGATATGCGCTTGGGCAGTTTAGGTGTGGTCAGTTCGTCCATTGCTGAGTTCTCGTGGCGTGGTCATCTGTTTAGGATAAGGGGACTAATATACCCTGTGGAAAGTTTTCAGTCAACCTCGGACGAGGCAACAGGCAACAGGCAAGTCCTCTCTCCCCTGCTGGCTGTCTAAAAACAACACGTAGGGGCGTACCTTTAGGTGCGCCCGCAAGACGGTGGGTCCTTCCGTTGAAGGACGGGCGGGTTTGAAAACCCGCCCCTACACGAATCACGTCATTTTTGGAGTTTTCAGACAGCCTCTGGTGGGAGAGAGTTAGAGAGAGGGGGAGATTGCCACGCTCCAATAAACCGGGTCTAGCGCCGGCGGGAGAACGGAGTTTGTACGTGTTGAGTTTGAAAGCCGTTTTTGATATGCTATGCAGGATATCTGGTGGTTGGCCAGATTATCTGACGCAGTAAAATCATGAAGAAAGGAGGTGACGCTTTGATACTCCTCAACCGCAGGACCTGATACTGCCTGTTCAGGGTGCGAGTTTCGCACACAGCAGGCACGGCTGTGCGGGGAGTTGACGGCGTTGCCTCGTCTATTTCTCCTCGTTAAGCTCCACGGGCGCTGACGTAGTCATCTCCGCCGCGAAACGTGTCAACTCATTACGTAAGGAGTGGATATGTCTTTCGTTTCGCGTTTTCTTACTTCTCGCTGGGGGCCCATAGTTACAGGCGCAGCAGTGGGCGTACTGGCGCCGCTGCTGGTCAAACTGGGAAACCCCGGCAATATGGGCGTTTGTGTTGTCTGTTTCAACCGTGACATCGCCGGCGCTCTGGGGTTGCATCGTGCTGGCCTGGTGCAGTACATCCGGCCGGAGATAATCGGCCTTGTGCTAGGTGCCCTGGTGGCGGCGCTAGTTTTCCGCGAGTTCAAGCCCCGTACCGGCTCGGCGCCTTTTGTCCGTTTCATGCTGGGCATGTTTTCCGTGTTCGGCGCCCTGGTGTTCCTGGGATGCCCCTGGCGTGCCTATTTACGCTTCGCAGGCGGGGACTGGAATGCTGTATTCGGCATAGTAGGCTTGGTGGCCGGCATAGGCGTTGGCGTTCTGTGTTTGCGTTTTGGTTTCAGCCTGGGTCGCTCGAATCCAGCGCCCCGCGCACTCGGCTGGCTGATGCCCGCAGCTATGGTGGTGTTGCTGGTCTTGCTTATCCTGGCGCCGCAGTTTGGAAGAGATGCTGATGGCAATGCTGTTGGGCCTATCTTTTTCTCTTCCAAAGGACCTGGCAGCCAACATGCGCCTTTGCTTATTGCCCTGGCTGTTGGACTGTTCATAGGTTTTTTGGCGCAACGCAGCCGCTTTTGCACTGTAGGCGCAGTGCGTGATGCCATCATATTGCGCAGCACACACCTGCTTTATGGCGTTTTGACGCTTATCGTCGTCGCTTTTATCACCAACCTGATATTGGGGCAGTTCAAGCCCGGATTTGCCAACCAGCCTGTGGCTCACACCGATGCCTTATGGAACTTTGGCGGAATGGTGCTGGCGGGACTGGCATTCACGCTGGCTGGAGGCTGTCCGGGACGGCAGCTATTCCTATCTGGTGAAGGCGATGGCGATGCCGCCATGTTTGTCAGCGGAATGATAATCGGTGCTGGTTTTGCTCATACTTATACTATGGCTAGTTCACCGAGCGGCGTGGCAGCCTTTGGCCCGATTACGGTTGTCATTGGGCTGGTCTTCTGCATTGTCATCGGATTGACTATGCGTGGCGTAAAAGCATAGGAGGATTGAAATGAGCGATATACAACAGCTGGACTGTCGTGGTTTGTCCTGTCCACAGCCGGCGCTTATGGCTAGGGAAGCTGTGGGGGAAAAAGACAAAGGGACGATTGAGATACTGGTGGACAGCGGCACTGCTCGCGAGAACGTTAGCCGCGTTGCCCAGAGCGCTGGCTGGCAAGTGAACATCGAGGAGCAGCCAGGCGGTGTTTTTAAGCTGGTATTGAAGAAGTGATTTACCTCGATTATGCAGCTACTTCATGGCCCAAGCCGCCTGAAGTGCTGGCTGCTATGAGCGATGTTCTGGAGCGTGCCGGAGGTAACCCCGGCCGCTCCGGCCATAGCCTGTCTATAGAGGCGGCCAGAGTGGTATACGATGCCAGGGAGGAGGTTGCCGGACTGTTTAATGTACCAGACCCGCTGAGGGTAGTGTTCACGGCTAATGCCACGCATGCAATCAATATGGTTTTGCTTGGCCTGCTAAGACCTGGCGATGAGGTGGTTGTCAGCTCCATCGAGCATAATGCCGTGATGCGACCATTGCGAGTGCTTGAACAAAAGGGTGTTCAGGTGACGGTGGTCCAGTGCGCATCAGATGGCACGCTTAACCCTGCGGATGTTGCCAGGGCGGTGAGTTCGAAGACGCGCCTGGTGGCCATGGTTCACGGCAGTAATGTCATGGGAACATTGTTGCCAGTAGATGAGGTTGCTGCGATTGCGCATAAAGTTGGTGCTTTATTGCTGGTAGATGCAGCGCAGACGGCTGGTACGCTGCCGGTGGATATGCAGGCAATGGGGATGGACTTGCTGGCTTTCACCGGGCATAAGAGCCTGCAGGGACCTACCGGGATTGGCGGCTTGATTGTCGGCAGCAATGTAGATATTTCCCAGATAGAGCCGGTTATGCGCGGCGGCACCGGAAGCCAGTCTGAGCTGGAGGAACAGCCGGATGGACTGCCTGATAAGTACGAATCGGGCACACATAATACAGTCGGTATAGCCGGGCTGCTTGCTGGCATTCGGTGGCTGAAATCAAAGGATATCGAACAGATTAGGGCTCACGAGATGAGCCTGACAGCAGCTTTGCTTGAGGGCTTGTCTGATATTCCTGGCTTGATTGTCTACGGGTCGAAAGAACATGAAAGGTCGGTTGCCGTGGTGTCGTTCACTATCCCTGGTAAGCATGTCTCGGAAATAGGCCTGAGATTGGACGACGAGTTTGGCATTCTGTGCCGGGTGGGATTGCATTGTGCCCCGGCAGCACACAGGACTATAGGGACATATCCTGAGGGTACGGTACGCCTGGCACCGGGCGTGATGACTTCGCTTGATGACATCCATACCGTGGTCTCAGCGGTGAGGCATATTGCACGGTCATGAGCGAGTACGGCGTCATATTATTTCACACCACATCATCGGCTATTAAAGCGGAAAAAATATCGAAAAAAGAGGGTTTTGAGGTGAAGCTTATCCCCACGCCGCGCCAGCTTTCCAGCGATTGTGGAATATCTTTGCGCTTTGATTGGAAGCAGAAAGAGTTAATAAGCGGGCTGTTAGAAAAAGCAGACGTCGAGGTTGCACAGATTAACAAATTGTGAGCTATTCAATAGTGATACCAGGTGTTCCGGAGAGGACCTCACCGACAATAGCTGCCCTGGTGTTTACCTTTCTGGATAGTTCTGATAGCAACCATTTTGCGTTTTGTGGTGGTAGAGCGATGAGAAGTCCTCCCGATGTTTGGGGGTCAAAAACGACATCCTTGATGTATTGTGGGACTTTATCTGAGAATCGAACAAATTTTGAATAAAATTCTGAATTTCGATGCAATCCACCGGGAAGCATGCTCATATCGGCAAACTTCTGTATATCGGATAGCATTGGCAATTCGGTTGAGTAGATTTGAACGTGCACCAGGCTTTCTTTGGCGATATTAAATGTGTGACCGATTAAACCGAAACCGGTTATGTCTGTACAGGCATGGACTTCTGTACCTTGCATAAGCTCGGAGGCATCCCTGTTTAGAGCTGACATGCACATAGTCACCTCTGAAATTATCTGCTGGCTGGTTACTCCTGCCTTTATGGCGGTGCTAAGGATGCCGGTTCCCAGCGGCTTGGTAAGTACCAGCTTGTCCCCGGGTTTGGCGCCGGATGTGGCAATGATTTTGTCAGGATGAATCGTACCGGTAACAGAGAGCCCATACTTCAGCTCGGGGTCGTCTACGCTATGGCCGCCGATGAGCACTACACCGGCCTCTCTCATCTTGTCTATCCCACCTTTAAGTATCTCCTGAAGTATGGAGATGTCCAGCTTCTTGGTGGGGAAGCAGACGATGTTCATGGCGGTGAGAGGCTTGCCGCCCATGGCATAGACATCGCTCAGCGCATTGGCCGCGGAAATCTGGCCGAAATCGTAGGGGTCGTCCACAATGGGCGTGAAGAAGTCAACGGTCTGGATGAGTGCCAGGTCATCGCTCAGCTTATAGACGCCGGCATCATCCAGGCTGTCCATGCCCCGCAGGACGTTTTTGTCCGTTATCACGGGTAGGCCGCAGAGGGCTTTGTCCAGGTCACCCGGACCCAGCTTGGAGGCTCAGCCAGCGCCGCTGACGCTCTCGGTCAGGCGAGGGTTTTTCTTGTCCATGGTATCTGGCGTATTTTAGCATTAGAGAGGAGAGAAGCAAAGCGGCGACCTGTCGCCGAAATCCCAAGTTCGAATATCGAAATCCTAAAGAAATTCAAAACTCTAAATGCAGAATGCTCAAAACATGTAGCGCGGGGCTTTAGCCCCGCCAAAGCGACACTGAAGGGTCGCGCTACGTGTAACTTGCAACTTGCATCTTGCAACTTGAAACTAGGCTTTAGGCTATCGGCTGCCGACTGATGCCGTGGGGATTTGGGAATTGGCATGGCGTATAGTAGAATAGTTTGAACATGAAAAGCGAGTTTCGTCAGCTTCCTAGCGTGGATAAGCTGCTCGGAGAGCAGTCTATTAAGAGGCTTACCGCACTGTATCCTCATGATTTGGTGGTGGACGTTATCCGCCAGCGACTGGAGCAGGAACGGCTATCTATTGCCAGGGGGAACAGGTGTGCCTCTGCCGCAGAAATAGCGGAGTCAGTGGGCGATATGGTGGAGGGGCTGGTGTATCCCAGCTTACGACCTGTGGTCAATGCCAGCGGCGTGATACTTCATACCAATCTGGGACGTGCTCCTTTGAGCAAAGAAGCTATCTGGGCTATGGAAGAGGCGAGCAAGAGCTACTGTAACCTGGAGCTGGATTTAGAAAGTGGGGTCAGGGGCTCCAGGCAGGTTCACGTGGAACGCATCTTGTGCCAGCTCACCGGTGCTGAGGCAGCTCTGGTAGTGAATAACAATGCCTCTGCGGTGCTGCTTGGGCTTACGGCTTTGTGCAAGAAGAAGGAAGTGGTGGTATCCCGTGGGCAGGCGGTGGAGATTGGTGGTGGTTTTCGCATACCCGATGTGATGAGGCAAAGCGGTGCCAAGCTGGTGGAGGTGGGCACCACCAACTGCACCTATATCCAGGATTATGAACAGGCTATCACCGATAAGACAGCGGCCTTGTTGCGCGTGCATCCCAGCAATTTCAGGGTAGAGGGGTTTACGCACGGCGTTGCCCTTGAGGAGATGATAGAGCTGGGCAATAGGCACGGCATCCAGGTGCTGGATGATTTGGGAAGCGGCTGTCTTCTGGACACCACCGTATTTGGATTGGCGCTGGAGCCGACGGTGCAGGATAGTGTAAAGGCTGGTGTTGGCCTGGCCTTTTTCTCTGGTGACAAGCTGGTCGGTGGGCCTCAGGTGGGGATTATTGTGGGCAAGGAGCAACTGGTTAAGAAGCTGGCAAAGCATCCGCTGGCGCGGGCTGTGAGGATTGATAAGATAAGGCTGGCCGGGCTGGCAGCTACGCTAATCCACTATCTGAAAGGCGAGGCGTTGCAGAGGGTGCCAGTCTGGCGCATGATAGCCATGCCGCTGGCTGAAGTAGAAAAGAGGGCAATAGCCTGGGCTGGGGTATTGGGTGACCTGGCAGAGGTGACCGATGGGGAGGCGATGGTTGGGGGAGGCAGCCTGCCGGGGAATACGCTGCCTACCAAGCTGGTGGCCATTGGTACCCAGGGCAGGGGAGCTGTAGTTGCCCATAAGCTGGCGCAGAGATTGAGGCGTGGTCAGCCGCCGATTATCGGTCGTGTCAGCGGCGATGTGCTGTTTTTAGACGCCAGGTCAGTGCTCCCGGAGGAGGATAAAATAGTTGTTGAGGCACTCAAAGATGCGGTGGCTGGCCTGAAGTGAGGTATCCTCCTACTGGGGAGTATGGTAGATGTCTATTCCCGTCGCTCGTCGCTCGGGTCTCGTCACTCGCGGTAGGGCACATGTAGCGCGGGGCTTTAGCCTCGCCGAAGCGACCTTAAAAGGTCGCGCTTAAATGAGGTATCCTGTCCCTTGATGGGAGAGGAATAAGGTGAGGGTGAAATCATTATCTAGCCCCCTCACTCTAACTCTCTCCCGCCAGTCCTTCCAGAGAAGGACCAGGGGAGAGAGAATGGGAACTAATATGTTTGTCATAGGCACAGCAGGCCATGTTGACCATGGCAAGTCGGCGCTTGTCCAGGCGCTTACTGGCATAGACCCTGACCGCCTTCGCGAGGAGAAGGAGCGGGGCATGACCATCGACCTGGGTTTTGCCTGGCTGAAGCTGCCCAGTGGCAGGGAGGTGGGCGTGGTGGATGTGCCGGGGCATGAGCGCTTTGTGAGCAATATGCTGGCTGGCGTGGGTGGCATCGACCTGGCGCTGCTTATCGTGGCTGCTGACGAGGGCATAATGCCCCAGACTCGTGAGCACCTGGCTATACTAGATTTGCTTGACATAAAGTGTGGCATCGTGGTCATTACCAAGGTTGACCTGGTAGATGAGGAGTTCCTGAGCCTGGTGAAGCTGGAAGTGGAGGAGCTGATGAACGGTACCAGCCTGGCGCAGGCTCAAATTATTCCTGTCTCGGCGATAACCATGCAGGGGTTGCCGGAGCTTGTTGCCGCCATCGACCAGATTCTGATGAACGCTGAGCCGAAGAGGGATATAGGCAGGCCCAGGCTGGCTATCGACCGAGCATTCACCATCGCAGGCTCGGGCACGGTGGTCACGGGGACGTTGATAGACGGTTCGCTTATGGTAGGGCAGGATGTGGAAGTCGTCCCTTCCGGACTGAAGAGTCGGTTGCGGGGGCTGCAGACGCACAAGACGCGCGTGGAGAAAGCCTTTCCGGGCAGCAGGGTGGCAGCCAACCTGGTGGGTGTAGCTACCTCGGACATCGAGCGCGGTGATGTTTTAACTAAGCCGGGCTGGCTAGTGCCTACTGCTCGATTGGATGTAAAGCTGCGGATGCTTGGCAATCTGAAGCATCCCTTACGCCATGGTTCCACGGTGGTGTTCTTTACCGGTTCAGCCGAGGTTATGGCTAAGGTGCATCTGCTGGAGAAAGAGGCGCTCAGTGCCGGGGAGACCAGTTGGGCGCAGTTCGCCCTGGATAATCCGGTGGCAGTGGTCAGGGATGACCATTTCGTTATCCGTTCGCCCATGGATACGCTTGGAGGCGGGGTTGTGGTTAACTCCCACGCCTCGCGGCATCGTCGATTCCGCCTGTCAGTGGTTCATGACCTGGAGCGACTGGGTCAGAGTTCGCCCGAGGACACGATAGTAGCTACTCTGGAAGCGAAACAGCCAGTGCTGCTGCGGGATTTGTTGGTGGAGTGTAACTTGCCTGTGGAGGATGGCCGCAAGCTGGTATCTGCGCTTGTGGAGAAGGGTAGTGTGATGGCAGTGGGGTCTGGCGCTAATCCGCTTCTGTTTAGCGGTTCCGGCTGGCAGGGTCTGGTTACGCGGGCTAAGGCTGTGGTGCAGGAGTATCATGGCAAGTTTCCCGCTCGCCCCGGTATGCCCAAGGGCGAGCTGAGCAGCAAAATGAAGCTGGCTGCCAGCTCTGAGGCTTTGCAGAAGCTCTTCGCCGATGGTGTCCTGGTGGAAAGGGGTGGAGTGGTGAGCTTACCTGACTATCAGGTCAAGCTGACCGCGGAGCAACAGAAAGGAGTAGATAATTTTCTGCGGGTGTTGAACGAAAATCCTTATTCGCCACCGGGTGAGGTGACGGTTGAGCCTGACTTGCTCAATTTACTGGTGGAGCAGGGCAAGGTGGTGAAAGTGGCTGATGGGGTGGTCTTCTCTGCTGTCGCCTATCAGGAGATGGTGGACAGGGTACTGGCTTATGCTAAGTCTAAGGGGAAAGTGACACTGGCCGAAGTGCGGGATATGTTCGATACCAGCCGCAAGTATGCCAAGGCGCTCCTGGAGCACATGGACGAGAAGAAGCTCACCAAACGTGTGGGCAACGAACGGGTGGCAAGGTAGCCTTGCTCTGAGATTATATCTGGCACTGCCTCAGGGTTCTCCGAAACCAAAGGCTTTTTGTAGAGTCGCTTGCATCTCTGCTGGCGCCTTTTCTGGTACGGCCTGGAATATCTCTAGAAGGATATTGTCTGGGGCCAGGGCCATGACATATTTCCAGAAGCCGTAGTCTTTGACTGGCTGCTGGAAGTGGAATCCCTTGTTTTTCATGTGCTCTACCAGTGAATCCAGGTCATTGGTCTGGATGCCCAGATGGTGGTAGGCTCCGCCTTTGCCTTTGCGCGGTGGTTGGGAGTAGATGTTCAACGCTCCGCTGCCGATGGCTATCATCACGTTTCTGGAACCGGCCATCTCGGCATCGAACAGGATTTGGGCGCCGAACATCTCCTGCCAGAATTTCAAAGTGGCTTCTATGTCAGAGGCGAAGATGTGAGTATGCTGTAGCCGTACACGCATCGAGTTCCTTATGAACGCCAGAACCTCTTCGTTATCCTATTGCTTTGCCTGTTATAAGATAGTAAATAAGCGATACAATAAAGGACAATATAGGTAGGCACAGGACTGCAGATAGGATTGCTAAAAGTACTAACTTCCATCCGTGTGGTTGCTTTCTGCGGATTATCCCTATAATGAAAATCACAAGGCCGATGACTAGTATGAGAATCCCAGGCAGGTCTGAGTCTATTCCCCAGAGTCCATATAGCAGTGGGGTTAAGAGGAAAGCAAGGACACCAATCCCCATCACGAAAAAGGATGCTGTTATCAGTTTGCCGAATCTTCTGACTATCCTACTCATCTTCTTCGCGGCCTCTTCGATTATACACCCATCTAAATCAAGCTAGAATACCCGAATGTCTCTCTTGGAGAGTGTACTATGGGCTGAACAGTGATTGACTAACGATCTGTTAGTGGAGCTAAAGTAGTACGTAAAAGGTTGGCGGGAGCGTATGGGGGTCGAACCCACCGAAGACACTGTTCATGCCTCCCGACGGATTTGAAGTCCGCGAAGCCCACCGGGACTCAAACGCTCCCCCGGATAAATCAGAAGCACTAATTTCGAAA
>Ga0194112_10002942_pt1 | contig 24085 bp, 17 predicted proteins | sample TA2MahC400mmetaG_FD_146191 | JGI IMG/M metagenome (GOLD analysis project Ga0194112, IMG submission 146191) | Freshwater microbial communities from Lake Tanganyika, Tanzania - TA2015016 Mahale Deep Cast 400m | ecosystem: Environmental > Aquatic > Freshwater > Lake | place: Tanzania: Lake... | reverse complement strand
ATGCCATGGACGATGTTCAGTGAAACTTTGATGGCCAATACCAGTTCGATCACTGGTAATGTTCACCTGGTTAAAAAGATGGTCTTCCCGACGGAGATACTCTCCATTGTCAACCTGGTTGCAAGTCTGATCACTCATGGGATTATGTTAGCCATCCTCATGGTCCTTCTCCTATTTAGCAAGATTCCCTTTTCCATCTATAATTTCCAATTTCTCTATTATCTTGGTGCTTTGTCGGTGTTTACGCTCGGGCTTAGTTGGTGCTTTTCGGCTTTAAACGTCTTTTATCGTGATACCGGACAGATCATAGGTGTAGTCCTTAATATGTGGTTTTGGTTCACCCCGATCGTCTGGTTGATGGAAATCGTCCCGCCTGATTACCAATTTATTATTAAGTTAAATCCGATCTACTACATCGTGGAAGGGTACAGGTTTTCATTTATTTACCATGTCCCATTTTGGCATAACTTCCAATTAGGGGTTTACTTCTGGAGTATCACCTTGGTTTCTTTCATTACCGGCGGAGTGGTTTTTAGAAAATTGAAACCAGAATTTGCTGACGTTTTATAATGGGAGATTCAATCGCAGTCTCAGTCCAGAATGTTTCAAAAAAGTTCCGGCTCTTCGGTTCTCCAAAGGACCGTTTACGGGAGGCGTTGCATCCATTCAAAAGAAAATACCATCACGAATTTTGGGCATTGAAGGATATAAGTTTCGAAGTTCCCAGAGGGATGACCTTTGGGATTGTGGGGCGGAACGGATCAGGGAAATCGACCTTACTTCAGATTATTTGTTCGGTTTTGAGACCTTCGTTAGGAACGGCCACGGTGAATGGTAGGGTTTCTGCTCTTCTTGAATTAGGGACCGGGTTTAACCCCGAGTTTACGGGCCGGGAGAATGTCTTATTAAATGGAGCGTTAATGGGGTTCTCGCGGGTAGAAATGGAAGAGCGTTTACCTGCGATCGAAGCTTTCGCAGATATAGGAGAATTTTTTAATCAGCCTGTAAAGATTTATTCGTCTGGTATGTTTGTACGCCTGGCCTTTGCCGCAGCCATCAATGTTGATCCTGATATCCTTATAGTGGATGAAGCACTGGCTGTGGGCGATGCTAAATTCCAGCATAAGTGTTATCAGAAATTTCTCGAATTTCAGGAGGCTGGAAAAACAATAATATTTGTGACACATGATACGAATGCGATTGTCAGACATTGTGATTGTGCAATGTTACTTGAAAGAGGAGAAATTGTAGAGATCGGTGAACCTAAATCCATTACAAATTACTACATGGATCTCCTCTTTACAGGAGAGATATCCGGTTACGCTAATTTTCCAGCATTGGTTGAGGAAGGTTATCATGGGTTTAATATTGTTCATTATGGCATGAAATATTATGCCTTTTCCCAATCTCTTGGCCCCATAGACCTTACTCGTCCATATGAAAAGGATCTGAAGGAATATATGGCAGAACACGAGTGTTTCGCTGGGACATCGTTGGAAGAAGTGAGGCAACTTGTGAATCAAATAGTCCTCCAATGCGATGACCCATCAAGTCAGAATATAGAAATATTAAGTGTTAAAAAAGAGAAAACAGAGCTGGAAAGATTTCTTGAGGAGATTCCAGGAGGAGATAATAGTGTTAATAGAAAGAGTTATAATAAGAATGAATATCGTTTCAAAGACGGACGTGCAGAAATTATAGATTATCTTATTGCATACGGGGATGACTACGACCCCGTAACGGTTCATTCCGGAGACTGGATTGATATTTATTCAAAAGTGAGATTCCATAAGCCAGTCGGACAGCCAATATTTAGTTTCGGCGTGAGGACCGTAGATGGTATCATTGTATATGCGAGTAATACTTGGTTTGGGCAGGTTGCGGTGCGTGCGGCAGAAGAGACAGAGGTGATAATATTCAAATTTTCGCTCAAGCTAAATCTGATAGGCGGAGACTATTTTATTGGTTTGGATTGTTCTGAAACAGTTGACGGGAAAATTGTTCATATCGATAAGCGTTCAGGTATTAGTCACATTAAAGTGCAAGATAAAAATATTTTCGGCGGTATTGTAGAACTGGAGACCGTATTTCAAGAAGTTTCCCGAAAAACGATAACGGAGGTTTTGAATGACAAAGTCTCGTGAATGCGGCGGTTTTATATGGGCAGAAGAGCCGCAAAAGTTTCTTGAAATTGCTGAAGAAAAGGGCTGGCAGGAAGCACTTATAAGTGTGCAACAAGAAAACTCACCTGATAAATTACAAGAAGCATTAGCACCGAATCGTTTAGCATGGTTAAATTTAGTTGATATTAAGCCTTCTACGAAAGCCCTTGATATTGGTGCTGGAAGTGGTGGTATTGCATGTCAGCTAGCTAAAAAATGCAATGTAGTTGCCATAGACGGTTCAGATGTTGATGTTGAATTTTTAAAGATACGCGCTAAGCAGGAAAGTCTTCGTAACTTTAAGGTCATTATGGCTAATGCACTTAATCTACCATTCGACAGAAATCATTTTGATTTAGCAATAATGAATGGTGTTTTAGAGTGGATTCCAACCAGTCAGCCCGATAGGAATCCTCGAGATGCTCAACTGAAGTCACTAAAAGAGGTGCGGCGAGTATTAAAAACTACTGGAAACTTTTTACTTGGGATAGAGAATAGATACTACTTAGGTTATTTTTTAGGTGTTCCTGAACAACACGTTAATTTGAAATACGTTTCAATTATGGACAGAGGCGATGCTGAACAATTGTCTCAGAATGTGCGAAGTTTACCTTTCCTTGAGTATACATACACAAGATGGGAATATGAAAACCTTATAAGAGAAGCTGGCTTTAAATATATAGAAGCCTATTGGCTTTTTCCTGATTATCGACTTCCTCAATATATCATTCCCCTAAATAGCCAGAATGCAATAAAATTCTTTGTGGATGAGCTTCTAAGGCCAGAGGACTATGGGAGGGGTATACTTTATTCAATTTATCAATTTTATAAATTCTGTGACCCTAAAATCATAGGTGAGTTTGTTGGGCATTTCGGATTTCTGTGTCGCTAAATTTAGAGGATTTTCTTGATGCTTCCACAATTGATTAAATACATACAGAATCACGCAAATCGTTGGCCGATTAAGTTAAGAGTTGATTCGCAACTTATACCTCTGCTTCGATTTAATAAAGAAGCCAATAGGATTGTAAAAAGTGAGCAAATTGGGGTGGTGATTTTCTGGTTCAATAGAAGGAAGCGTAATCCTTGCTTAGTGACCAAGATAATGGATAGATCTTTATCAGTGGAATATATTAGGAGTTGTGCAGGCCACCAGCAAGAAATAAATAAGAAAATCGGTATATCGGTTTTCCCATCTATTTATGATGTTGCCCAAATTAGCGGGTACCCTGTCATCTTCCAAGAAGCAATTAATACCCAGAATTATGAAATGGAGTTAAGTAAGGCCATTTATGGCCCTACGGGCAATCTTCGTCTTCTTAAAGAAGTGGTCAATTGCCATTTCGAGGAGATTGGGTCTCTTTTTAATAAATTAAAGATGATCGATGTATCAGAGGAAATTACCCAATGGGGTGATTGGGCATATTCCGTAGGTGATGACTTAAGAAATAATTACGGTTTAAGATTGGAATTTCTCACTGACAATTGTTTAGATAGGATGAGAAGAGAAATAAATTCAATGTCTTTGCAAAGAAATTATGTGCTGGTGGATCATTACGCTGCAAATTATTTTAGAGGACCACGAATAGTGGACCAGATAGACCGGTCGCTGTCGAAGCGAATGAGTAATGAGCCTGGCATTATAGACGTATTTAGATTCATAATTGCTTATTTTAGAACATCCCTATTAAATTTTATATATAAGGATTGGCTGGATGCAATAGCCTGTTCCATTATGGACAAGGATGGTTTAATTTTAACCGGGCCTCCAGTGCGGAAATTACTGCGTGATATTGGCCTCAATTTGGACGAACCCAAGAAAATTTGGGCATTGGTTATGGTAAGTTTTTTTCTGCGTGCCATTGATGAACTTACATTCCATCAACACAACATCTTCTTAATCTCACGCCTTAGAACCGAATTCGAACAACTAACGAAAAGATTGATCGAAATTCAAGATTTAATTGAAAAAAATGGGGATTTTGATTTTTCATTTGCTCTAGGCTCTCAAGAGAGTTTTATCCCTCCAAGTAAGCCAGTGCTTACTGATAATTTTATTCAACCCCCTTGTTTAATTGAAGAAGGCTACGAGGACTTTAACATTGTTCTATATGGGGAGAAATATTACGCTTTGGCTCAATCCTTGGGACCAGTAGATTTTACTTGTTTAGGAGAAAACAAAATAAAAGAGTACCAAGATGGTGGTAAATGGTTCATGGGGGACTCTCTTGAGGAGACAAAGCGCTTTGTGGATGAAATAGTTAATCGAGGTGAACAGAAAGAAGCTGGAGAGGCACCAAGGGAAATGGAAATCATAGCAAAGGCCATTTCTAATATGGAAGAGAATATCAGGAAGTTAGTATTTGATATGGGGGAGAAGGATAAGAGAATAGATATCCTGGAAAGGGAGCTGAGTGAAGAGAGGAATTCTTATAGGAAGTTAAGTGAGGATTTAGAAAATAGGGAAAAAACGATAGAAGCCTTAATACGGCACGTATCTGATAGAGATGACAACATCAAAAGATTGATGACCGGTCTCGAGGAAGAGAGTAAAGATCTGAATTCCGTGCAGAAAGAATTGGAGGAAAGGGACAAGAGGATTCAGGTTCAGAATGAAAGGCTAACAGAAAAGGATGAACGAATTGGAACATTGGAAAAAGAACTCGTAGAGCTGGACAAAAGCATAGATTTGCTGAGGGAGGAAGTATCCGATAAGGAGACAAAAATCAATATCCTCCGGGGGGTGAATGTTTCTTTTTCCGCCGTTCCTGTATTTTTGGATTCTTACGAAGGTTACAATCTCATGCAGTTTAAGGATCGTATTTACGGCATATTGCAAGCATTGGGGCATCTGGATCTATTAAAGGAAGGAGAGAGTTTGGCTGAGTATGAGAAGGATGGCAGGTGTGTCGTTAGCGATTCGGTTTCTGAGGTGAAGCATCTGATAGGGAGAATATTGCACCAGGATTTGGAGAAGGGGGTTTTGGAAAGGGATACAAGGATAGAGGTTTTGGAGAAGGAGGTAACAGACAGGAACTTAAGGATAGATGGCTTGCAGAAGGAGCTTTCCGAGAGGAATGGGAATATCAAAGAGTTGACTGAGGAATTGGAGGAGGTGGAAAAGAGAATTGAGGTTATGCAGGGAGAGGTTGGGGAGAGGGATAAGAGCATTGAGGCACTGAGTAAGGAGTTAGAATATAGGGATAAAAGGATAGAGGTCTTGCAGAAGGAGGTTGGAGATAGAGACTCAAGAATAGACGGCTTGCAGAATGAAGTCTCTGAGAAAAATAGGTATATCAAGGGTTTGACTGACGAGTTGGAAATTAAAGATAGAGAAGTAGAAACTTTGAAGAAAGAGGTTTCTGATCGGGACACAAGGATAAAAGATTTCCAGGGGAGTGTTTCAGAAAAGGAAGCAGAGATACACAGTTTAAAGAGTGAGATTTTAGATAGGGATTCAAAGATAGAGGGTTTGCAAAAGGGTGTTTTGGAGAAAGCTGAGAATATTAGAAAATTAAATGCAGATATTTCTGAGAGCTTTGTAAAAATAGAGGGATTACAAAAGGAGATTATTGAGAGAGACTCAAGAATAGACGGCTTGCAGAATGAAGTCTCTGACAGGGATGGGAATATCAAAGTATTGACTGAGAAATTAGAAGGTTACAGCAAGAAGATTGAGACCTTGCAGGCGGAGATTACTGTACGAGAAAAAAATATCGGCGCCTTAAAGCGGGATATTTCCCATCGGGACGAGAACATCGTAAAACTCAATGCGGAGATTCAGGCTCACAGCGAGAGGATAGGGGTTTTGGAGAAGGAGGTAACAGACAGGAACTTAAGGATAGACGGCTTGCAGAAGGAAGCCGTAAAAAAAGAAAATAACATAGCTAAATTAAATATAGAAGTCAAAGAATGCAACAAGAAAATAGAGAACCTTGAAGTTGATATTCTCTCGAAAAATAGAAATATAGAGACATTAAAGAAAGATATCTCAAATAGGGATAAGAATATTGTCAAGCTTAGTAATGATATTGAAGCACATAACAAAAATATAAACACCCTACAGGAACATCTCTTAGAAAAAGACAAGAATATAGAAGCCTTAAACATAGGCATCTCAAAGAAGGAGGAGGAGATAAGTAAATTAAATAATGAATCCGCTGTGATGGGGAGTTATATAAAAGAATTACAGGAAGAATTGGTTGATATAAAGTCAAAATGGTGGTTTAAGTTTCTTAATCGAAAAAGTTAAACATTCGGAATGAGAAACGTAGATTTGGGTTAGTATAATCATGGAAATATTATTTCAAAGTAATCTTGATAGGCCTTTAGTCAGTCTAATACTCCTTGATTGGTCCTGCAGGGAAAGTTTTCATATGTTTCAATATTTAAGCAATCAAACAATATCTCGCGAGCAATATGAGATCATCTGGATAGAATACTACAGCCGCCGCTCTCCGGAAATAGCCGCGGGATTAGAAGAATGCAAGAAGCTCGGTAAACCACCGATAGTAGATAAGTGGATAGTTCTGGGCATGCCAAATGAGGTCTATTACCACAAGCATTTCATGTATAACCTCGGCATTACTTTGAGCAATGGAAGGATTGTAACTATCTGTGATTCCGATGCTATAGTCAGTCCAACCTTTATCGAAAGCATCATCAAGGCATTTGCCGCCGATCCCAACATTGTCCTGCATCTGGATGAGGTGAGAAATACCAGCAAGAAGTATTACCCTTTTAACTACCCCACAATAAAGGAAGTCATCTCTGAAGGCTGCATAAACTTCAAAAACGGCAAGACCATCGGCATTCTTGACACAGAAGACCCCATCCATACCCGTAACTACGGTGCCTGCATGTCTGCGCTCCGAGAAGACCTGATTAACATCGGCGGTGCCGATGAGCATATTGATTACCTTGGACATGTCTGCGGGCCTTATGAATTAACCTTCCGCTTAGTCAATGCCGGTAAAAAGGAAAAATGGCATGAAGAAGAGTTCTTCTATCATGTCTGGCATCCGGGAACAGACGGCCGTGATAACTACTTAGGCCCTCACGATGGTAGGAATATGTCCAGTACAGCACTTGAGATATTAAAGACAAGAAGGGTAGCGCCACTTTTAGAAAACCCTGCTATTGAGATGCTCAGGACAACAAAAGGCGATAAAATAAGTAAAGCATCATTGCTTTCGAGAGTCGTTGACGAAGATAGGATTGTTAACTGGGGAATTGATGAGTTTAAGCGTTTGTGCTCCTTAGGTAGAATAGCCTATTGTAGCGGAGAATACGAGGAAGCCATAAAACACTGGAAAACAGCGTTAGAAATTAAACCTCTCAATACTGATTTACTTACCGATATAGGCTGGGCTTATTATTTGAAAGCAAGCTACTTGGAGGCCATGAATGCTTTTAATGAAGCTATAAGACTTGGCGTAAATAACTACTCGGCTTTTAATGGCCGGGCCTGGACTAATTGTCAAATAGGTAATTTTGACCAATCGATAAACGATTTTCAAGAAGTCCTTCAACATTCTAATCAGCTTGAGAATAAATTATTGCAGGATATTTTTCGCGGGCTTGGATGGGCCTTTTTCCACAAAGATTATTTAGACGATGCACTTAAAAATTTTTTAAAGGCACTTGATAGCATCGATAAATATGATAAAGGAGTTTTACAAGATCTCTATAGGGGAATAGGCTGGACTTATATTAGAAAAAATGAATTTCCAAAGGCAGAATATCACTTTAATAAAGCCATAGATAATATAGACCCAAGTAATGAATCTATCTTAAAAGACGCCATGAATGGTTTAAGTGCAGCTCATAACGCTTTTAAAAATTCACCCCCTGACTTACATGTGCAGAGCGTAAAAGGAAATTTGCAAAAATATTTTCCGGAAACTGATACTATATGGGATAATTCGGCTGAGGTTCCGTTCAACAAAGAGCGCATTGCAAAAAATATAAGGTGTAGTTTACTTAACGAAATGGGCTGGAAGTATTATCTAAAAAGAAACTACGATATGGCCCTAAGTACTTTTAATAAAGCACTAAGATTTAATCCACATAACTATCGTGCGCTTTGTGGAAGAGGATGGGTTTTTCTTCAAAAATATGAGTTCGATGTCGCGATAGATGACTTTAGTATGGCAATGAGAAATAGGAATTTATTGAGCCGGAATGATTTGCAGGAGATATTACGGGGCAGAGGTTGGGCATATTATCATATCGGCAGTTTTTGCGAAGCGATAGATGACTTTGATGAGGCATTAGAAAATACAAAGGAAGACGATTATAATGTGCTTAAGCATATCTATGTTGGAAGGAGCAATACTTATTATAGATTAGGCGAAATAGATAAGGCAATAGAGAACTTAGAAAAGTGCGGAGTACATTTGTCAAAAAATAAATATCTTTTAATTCTACGTTTTGCGTTTCAGGTTTACGGTGCAGCCATACTGCAAGAGCTTACGGGGAAAGAACTTGGTTTGGTACGCCTATTTCAAAATCTTCGTGCAATGGTTTTAAATTTGATTATAAATATAACCAAGATTGAAAAACTGCGTAAAATCCATATTCAGGTTGACTATAAAAAAGAAGATTCTGATGCATCAGATTACCCGATTAATATTCCTAATATTGGCGTTAAGCCGGATTTAGAATTTCTTCTTTTAGAGCTGCCCCCTCGTTATATGCCGATGATGCCGAATGGATTGGGTTATGTGCATAATATCCTTATGAAGTGTGAGATTCGATTCCAAACCATTGATCTGAACCTAATTATTTATCACAAATATCATAAAGAAAGATTAAAGAGAAAACCCGAAACAATGTTTACTCCCTCGGGTTATAAGATGGTCGAGGATCCTTGGGATAGTGCCAATATGGGTGAGTGGGATATTCCGGAAGTCATTGAATACTTCCTACCATATCTTGAAGAAACCATCAATGGAATTGCCTTGTTTCAACCTAAGGCTGTAGGAATTTCTTTAAATGGAAATAACCGCAGCTTAGTTAAGAAATTTACAAGAAGTCTGCGAAAAAAAATTCCCAATTTAGTGATTGTAGTTGGAGGCTATGATTGTTTTTACTATGGAGTAGGCCAGGAACTCTTTTCAGATTTTGATTATATGTTGATCGGCGAGGCTGAACTTACGTTAGAACCATTAGTGAAGGCATTAGCCAAAGGAGAAAGACCCAGAAAATTGCCAGGAATCATTTCTCGTTACGACTCCAGTGGACGTATCTGGAAAGAGCCTCCGTTATTGTGGGATTTAGATTCCATTGACTTCCCCAAATACCAATGGGCAGAAATTCCCTGGTATCAGACTTACGAAAGAAAGCATTTTATCCCCATCACGGCAAGCCGGGGTTGTAATTGGGGCAGGTGCCATTTTTGCGGAGAGAAATTTCCCTTCCGGCAACGTAACCCCGTTAAGGTTGTCGATGAAATTGAATATTATACAAAATACGGGATGCATACGTTCCATTTTAACGAAAGTGATGTTAATGGTAATCCTCAAGCCTTGTACGACCTTTGTTCGGAGATTATTAGGCGGAACATTAAGGTTAAGCTTGTAGGACAGCTTCGCGTAGATAAACGTAACACCGCTGAATATTTTAAACATTTAGCGAAAGCCGGGTTTACGCATTTACGTTTTGGCGTAGATGGCTGGACAGATAGACTGATTAAGTTACAGAATAAAGGCTACAATATGAGCATCGTTTTTCAGAATTTACGCGATTGTTATACCTCGGGCATAACTACTACGGTGAATATAGTCATTGGCGTGCCTGGAGAGACAGAAAAAGATGTCGATGAAACGATTGAAAATATTATTCAATGTAAGGATTTTATCTCGGAAGTGATAAGTTTTAACACTCTTATCTTGACCTGTGGTAGCGACTATTATCGCGAGCCAGAAAAGTATAAAATCCGCTTCCGTAATAATAGAGAAGAAATCTATAAAGAGTATCCCCACTTTATCCCCACAGATCTTTGGTATAGTGAGAACCCTTACATTGATCAGAAGATACGTCTGAGACGTTTAGATAGGATTGCCACAGAACTCTATAAGACAAGCTCTAACATCGGAAGTTTCGCAGCAAAGGTAATTGAGAATCTCAGGGGAGGGGCTAAGAAGGCTCCTAAAGAACTATGTCAGGTGATAAGATAGTATAAAAAATGCATACACTTGGAACTCAGCAACAACTTGACCCTAGGCAATGGCGAGAGCACTTATTTGGTTTGCCTAAAGAGCGCTGGTTACGCTTACAAGGCCGGAGTTTTTGGATTACTGGCGCTGGTACTGGCTTTGGTAGATCTTTAGCTGTGGCTTTGGCGGCAGCTGGCGCACAGGTTTTTATTACTGGTCGGCGTAAACAAAAACTTGAAGAGACCCTTCGGGAAATTGAAGGGTTGGGTATTTCCTCTGCCGCCTGTCAAGTTATTCCCGCAGATATTACTGATGTTGAGCAAGTAAAGAGAGCATGCGAGGTAGTGATGTGGTCCTGTAATACTTTGTATGGTTTGGTTAATAACGCTGCCTTGCCTTCGCGGGGCGATATCTCTAAGCCATTATTACAGGGGTCTCTGACGGACTGGGAACAGATTATGAAAACTAATGTGACAGCACCCTGGCTGTTGACGCGCAGTATCTTCCCGCACATGGTAAAAGGAAGAGAAATCCGTGTGCTCTTGATTAGTTCAGAAGCAGGATGGACTTTTACTTCCGGGTTTGGGCCATATAATATTTCTAAAGCGGCATTAAATAGTCTGGGGGGAAGCATGGCGGCTGAGTTTACAGTTAGCTATCCGAATGCCGATATACAAATAAATGTACTTATTCCCGGTGAGGCGCGGACAGAAATGAATCAAGGTTCTAATGAAAGTCCCTATGCTATCGTGAATATGGCACTTATTTTATTGTCACACCCCCAAGGTGGCCCTAATGGAAAATTTTTTCATAGAGACGGCAGGCATTATGCTTTTTGTAGTGCAATGCCATATGAAAAGCCGCTTATTTGAAAGGAATAATAGGACAGATATATACATCGAATAATCTGGCGAATGGTAATTATCACATAGCTATTTGATAGAACCTTTACATAGTGATTAAAATATCAAAAAGTTGAAAGGAGGGCTTGAAATATTGAATAGAAGGTAATGGCATTACCATAAAAAAAAATGAAGAAAAAAGGAGGAGATATGTCTATGAAATTAAACAAAACATTATTAAAAGACTGGAGATCGTTTATTTGGGTTATCGGATTACTTTTATTAGCAATAACTATAAGTTGTAAACAAAAAGCTGGTGAAAATATTATAGAATCAAGAGATTTTACTTTTAAAGAATCTAATGTAGTAGGCAGACATAATGCAGACCGGGCATTTGACAAGAGCATCGCTCCTGATAATTTTTGGGAGTCTACAAATTTCCCAATCTGGTTGCAATTAGATTCAGCTAAAAGTAAAAAAATTATTAAATATGTTTTTCATATTGGAGAGGATGCGACAAGAACGCCTAAAGACTGGAGGTTTCAAGGATCAAATGATGGGACATCATGGACAGATTTAGATACGCAAGCAAATCAGACTAACTGGAAATCCAACGAAGAAAGATTTTATAACATTTCTAATCCGGGTAATTATAAAATTTACCGCTTTTATTTCACTTTGGGAATCCATCCGGAAATTTTAAGGATATACGAAATAAAAGTTTTTGAATAATATTTATAAGCCATGCCAGAAAACCTAGGGCTTTTAAGCCTGGGGATGAATGGCATTCTTTCGAAGCGAAGCAAGGTGAACTCTGGCGAAGCGGAGCAAAATCCGACATGATCTGGCCATGGCTAAATATCAGACTGGGTCTCATACGCGACAACGGTTGTAGTACAACCTGGTATGGATACTGAAGTGTCGTCGGCGGGTACTGCACGGCAAAATGTTTATCCACTAAGAAAGTTGTTGTTTGAAGCATACCGGATGAATAATTGATGGATCAGTGATCTAAGTATCCAAGAGGATCACGTGCACCTTATCATTCAGGCGAAGCCAAGAGATAGTGTGGCGGAAGTGGTACAGTGGCTGAAGGGGGGATCGAGTTGGGTGATAGGGAAAGAGTATCCGGAGCTGGAAGAGTTATTGTGGGGGGATAGTTTTTGGGTGGATGGGTATTTTACTGAGACAGTAGGCAAAGTTGACGAAGAGGTCGTGCGATGATATATGATGATATATAAGGGAACAACGTCAGTAATTATGTCAGATCGTAGGGCTTCAGCCTAGGGAGTGGTTCATTGAGTTGTTTTAATTTAATAGAAGAAAGAGACATAGTAGATTGTCGAAGATAAAATATTCTGAGGGGAAATAGATGGATTTTATTTCCGAGTTTCTGAAGAAATGTTTCATGGAAAAATACAAATTAAATATCATTTGGTTAGTGATAATATGGATAGGAGTTATGGCGGCTTATTTACCCGTCATCCAGGGGCATTACATGTATCATGATGATTATTATAGATTTGCGATGGATAAATGGAAGCTATGGACCCACCCGCAATTTATAGGATACGTAAAAGAGTATGGTAGACCACTAGGTATAATAGTGAAAGGTGCGTATTTTTCTCTAATAGACAATGTTAATGAGGCAAATTATGTTCGTTTCATAAATTTACTAATGACTAGTATTTTGGCATTTCTGATCTACCTATGGCTAAAAAAGATAAACATGAAAGATACTATTGCAGGTTTATTTTCGATAATGGTAATAACATTACCACCTTTTCAGACACCAGCAGCTATGATTGCAAATCACCATCACATTATTTCAGCAATATTATCGTCTATCGCATTTATTCTTGCATTTCGCTATGCTAATCGGGAGCATATCAATATTGACCTTAGATTCATAAAATATTCAATATCCATCGTGTTGTTACTACTGTTAGCTCTGCTTACATATCAACCAGCGGCAATGTTCTATTGGAGTATGTTGTTAATGCTATTTTTGTCGGAAGAATATGAAAAATTTAGAAAAAGCCTTTCGAGTATTATGTATCTCTTCTTCGTTCCGTTAATTGCGATCGGCATATATTCTATATACATTAATTCTCTATCCTCGGAAAGAGCCGCGATCAGTATGAACGTGTCTGAAAAGACTAAATGGTTTTATGACCCCGTTTTAATTGAAGTTTTAAACTTCTGGAATATATTCCCCCAAAGCAGTATTGCATTTATCTGTGTTTTTATAATTGCATTAGCAACTATTCTTGTTCTTATAGATAGAGTAAAAATGAAGGATGGATGGGGTCGCAACAAAAATAATAGGAGTTTTCTTTTCCGGGCCACATTAATAATACTTTCTGTTATATTAAGCTTTTTACCCAATTTATTGGCTAGAGAGAATGCAGCTTCTTACAGGATCTACATCGCAATAAGCCTCTCTTTTTTGGCAATAGTGTTTTTCTCATTAAGAAAGATATTCTTATATTTAAGGCTGTCAAGGTTGTTTGTTTTATTTGTAATAATGTTTTGTTTCTTAGGGATTTATATTGCTCATTATAACGTGATGAATTATTATGTGAATCAGAAAACCAATGAGTTTACTTATATAAGAAAATCGCTTCAACGGATGGACTTAGGCCGAAATAAGATTGTTTATTTGGTACAACCGACTTCTTCATCGCCTTTATTTTGTGGCGAATATAGAGATGAATTTGGAGTATTAACCACGAAATTTCGGCAAGATATACGGTGGATCATAAAAGCTGCATATATAGATCTTTATGGAGTCGGAGGCGGTAAAACCTTCGACAAAAATATATTGACTTTTTCTGACGGAGAAGAGTTTATTGTGTTATCCCCCAATGAGGGTTTAAATATTATTGATATGAATATGTCGTCAGATCATTCAGATCATATTGAAAAGAATGATCTTATTAGAGTCTCTAGTATTGTTGGAGGGTATCATCCAGGGCGTGCCTTTGACAAAAGTATTCGCGCAGATAGTTTCTGGGAGACAAGTAAGTTCCCAATATTGCTTCAAGTAGAGTATAGGAAGAGCGGATCTAAAAATGTTACTAAATATATTTTACAGACAGGAAACCCAGAAAGAATGCCAAAAAACTGGGAACTTCAGGGTTCTAATGATGGTATCAACTGGATAATATTAGATGAACAAAGGGGGCAGATTAATTGGAATGTTAATGAAAAAAGGATCTTTAATATAAATAAACCTTCTTATTATAGATTTTACAGATTTAATTTTTTAGAAGGAAATCATCCAGAAATATTAAGAATATATGAGATAGGTTTATTGGAAAAATGAATAATGTTCGTAAGAACAGGATAATTATTAGAAGAGAATGGAAAATATTTTGACCGATGAACCATCTTACCCAATTTATAGCCCATAGAGTAAATACGGTAAAGGAATTACTACAGGTTCCGTATCAATTAGGGATTGAAGTTGATCTGCGCGATAGCGGAAATAAATTATACATGCACCATGATCCTTTTTCTCAGGGTGAAGGTTTTGAAAATTATCTTAAGCAATATCGACATGGAACTTTAATACTCAACATAAAAAGTGAAGGCATTGAATGGAAAGTACTCGAACTGCTCAATGGGTACTCAGTTAATAATTTCTTTTTTCTCGATTCTTCTTTCCCAATGATTTTAAAACTTATAAATAACGGTGAAAAAAGAATTGCACTAAGGTTTTCTGAACTAGAAGGCATTGATACAATATCTCTTATGAAGGGAAAAGCGGAGTGGGTATGGGTAGACTGTTTTACAAAAATACCTATCAATAATGAGAATTATAAAATATTCAAGGAATGGGGTTTTAAAATCTGTCTTGTTTCACCTGATCTGGTCGGTAGAGCTGAGGATATTCCAGGCTACAAAAAATATCTTGCAACAGAAAATATAATACCTGATGCCATTTGCACAAAGATTTTCAATATCGATATGTGGAAGTGATATGGATTTTTTGAAAAAAATGTTTTTCAAATCGGAAGAGGATGAAAGTTACCAGTTAAACTGGTTAACTTACGTAAGTATTTCAGTTTTTATTGTTCTTATATTTGGTTTCGGCGATCTACTTGTACTTATGGGGGGCTACTGGCCTCATTTGTATGGTGTAGCAGGTGTTCCTCTTGCAAGGTGGGAAGAGGTAGTATGTTATATGCCTTTTGCTAATGCTTTTTCAACAGATAATCCGCTCCCTATTGCTCCTTCCTATGACCGAACACTCTCGGGCCTTTCTCACATGCCTTTCATCACTATGGTTCTTTCAGGAATGATTTTCAAAACCCTTTCGCTCGGAAATAAAGACATATATCTTCTTTTCTGCCACAGTGTACTGCCAATGTTGAATTTCTGGTTGATTTACAGCATTTATCATTTCTTTCTCAGAAAACGCTGGGCAATACTCCTTGCTTTCTTTGGGATAGGATACTATTCTGCTTTTTCTTCAGTAGGTTATTTTCTGAATGTTTTTTTCAGGGGCGGATCATTTATAGAGGCTTCACCTCTGGCATTTCCAGAGATAAGCAGAACGCCATTCCCCGGTATCTCCTTACTGCTTTATCTCGTGGCATTTTATCTCACCATCAGAACGAAAAAGGTTAGGATGAGGGACGTACTTTTTCTGTCAATGTTATGGGGTTTACAGGTGTATGTATACTTTTTCAATTTTATCTCCGGTCTTATATTTTTTATTCTCTGGATTGTTTACGCCACATACCTTACAGACAGACAAGGTTTCCGGAAAAGACTGCTTAAGCATATAGGGTCAGCCCTTATTGTAATATTTTTGATAATACTGCCTTTCTTAGAGACATCACAGAATGAAATCTTTAAAACACTGCAGACGAAATTATCAAGCGGGAGCGTCACATCTTTTTATGTCGGTAATTGGGGTTTTATTCTTTCCTATTTGCTTCCATCCATGTTGCTTGTTATCACGTTTTATTTTTTCCGTTGCGATATTTATGAACTTTTCCACAGGTTTACACTCGCACTTATAGGTATAGCGATAGACCTTTTTACGGGCGGTATCAACCTGTTTACAGACAGTATTTCACCTGCCCTTTATCAGCATAGAATCTCGGGTATTTTCTTCCGTTATTTTTACTTCATCCCATTTCTATACTTTATAAGCATACCCTATAAGCGTTCAAGCCTGGGTATGAGTAGAATTATCGTTCAGATCAGAGATACTTCTGCCAGATACATCCACAGACTCTTTTATGTTTACGATTATTTAATCATTATTGTCGGAATGATTTTTATAAGCTTTGTCATAGTAATGGGTGGTGTCCATAATTTTGAAAACCATCAGATAAACGTTTCCCAACAAATGAAAGAAGCTTCAGCTCAGTTAAAAGCCATTGAAAGAAGCATTAAAAAAAATACCACCGTAGTCCTGGAGAATATAGAAGCGAATCTGCTCGTTCCTTCGCTATATCAGAATACATCTCTTCTTTCGGGGAGTATTATCAATTTTGTACCGGATGAAATGGTTCTGGAAAGGTTGATTCTTTACGCTAAGATCTATAAATGGAATAAAGAAGAGTATTTAAATTTTATGCTTCCTTCAAAAGAGTATGCTAATCTTAATTCATATATTGACAGCAATATGACAATGGATCGAGAATTATTCACCAAAGGACTTGGATATTGGCTTTACAATTTCAATAAGAAACTCGATGTCGAAGCTTTAAAGAGTTACAAAGATATGCTTAGCATTAGTTTCGATAAGGCTGATATATCTAAACTGTTATCAAAGCATAATGTAAGCGCTATTGTTTCCCGAAAGCCTGTACTTCTGGAAGTACCGGGGACGACTGTATCAAAGATTGACGGATATTATATTACGAGCTTTCAGTAATGAGAGATTAGAAGGTTTTATTAAGGAGGGGCTTTTGAAAGCAGCTATTCTGATGGGTATAAAAGATATGAGGGTTCAGGAGGTCGACACCCCTGTACCCGGCAAAGGGGAAATAGTTTTAAAGGTAAGGGCGTGTGCAGTGTGTGGGTCTGACATAAGAATATTTTACCACGGGAATGATCGCGTAACCTATCCTGCAATTATTGGGCATGAGATTTCTGGAGAGGTATTTGAACTTGGAGAGGGGGTAGAAGGATTTGAAGCTGGTGACAGACTGGCTGTTGGTGCAGATGTGCCAAATATGCGAGATGATTGGGGGAAGGCTGGGATGGCTAACCTCTGTGATATAAACTATGCCATGGGTTACCAGTTGCAAGGTGGATTTGCAGAGTACTGCCTTCTTAATGAATTGGTGGTTAATTATGGTCCTGTAACAAAAATACCTGAACATGTAAGCTTTGAAGAGGCATCACTGTGCGAACCATTAGCTTGCTGCATAAACGGTTTAGAACTTGCTTTCATGCAACCGGGGAAATCGATACTTATTATCGGTGCTGGTCCAATAGGGATTTTATTGTATAGAACAGCAATTGCATTTGGTGCCGGTACGGTAGTTTTAACAGATATTGAGGAAGCTCGCCTGAATTTAGCACGGTCTCTGGAGATAGAGAACGTTTTTAATAGTAAAGAATTATCGTTGCCTGATATTGCAGCTCATTTTAGGGACTGTAAAGGTGGATTTAATATCGTAATTACCGCTTGCTCAAGCCCCGAAGCACAAGAAGAAGCGGTGGGGGTTGTTTCAAAAAGAGGAGTGGTCAATTATTTTGGTGGATTACCGGAGAATGCAAGGAAGATTTCCATATCTTCCAATACACTCCATTACAGCGAGGCTTTTATAACAGGTTCACATGGTTCCACTCCGAGACAGCACAGATTAGCCATGAAGATAATAGCCGATGAAAGGATAGATGTGAAATCACTTGTAAGCCATGTTTTCAGACTTGATGATATAATTGATGCTTTTAATGTCGTTGAACAGCGAAAAGGGCTTAAAGTTATTATAAAACCTCATCAGAACTGAAGGTATAGAAAGTATGGGTTATCAGGGTGTTTTACTCTCCGCTTCCATTATGTGCATGGAGTGGTTGAATCTCAAGTCAGGTCTGGATGCCTTAGAGAATTCAATTATAGATTATCTCCACTATGACATAATGGATGGCTATTTTGTGTCAAATTTCGGTATCCCGAACTTTATTATAGAACAGATAAAGGGGTATACAAAAACACCATCAGACTATCACCTGATGGTTGAGGAACCAAGAAGAATTTTCGACCAGATAATACCTGAAGAAGATGCCTTCGTGAGCATACACTATGAAGCTTGCAGGAATTTACATAGAGACCTTGTAACATTAAGAAAAATGAAGTTTCGTCCCGGGATTGTAATAAATCCTGCTACATCTCCTCACAATATTGAATATATCATCGAAGAGGTGGATATAGTTGTTATAATGACTGTAAATCCAGGTTTAGCTGGTCAAAATATTGTCCAGCAAACCCTCAAGAAGGTTTCACAGCTTAAGGAATGGAGGAAATCACTAGGCTTGGATTTTAAAATTGGCGTTGATGGGAATGTTAGTTTCGATAATATACCGAATATGGTGAGGGCGGGTGCAGACCTTCTTATCTTGGGAACATCGGGATTATTTGTAAAGGAAATGATGTTGAGAGAAAGTTTTAAAAGGCTACATTTAGTTATAGAAGAAGGAATAAAATTGAGGAATTGCGATGGAGATTAGACTTGCCCTCAACACAGGTTTTTTAGTGAACCGGTATGTTACTCCTGAACAATGGATTCCTTTTGTTTCCCAAAATCTGGATATTAAACGAATACAATTTACTGCTGACATGCTGAATCCCGGAATGCCGGCAAGCATAGTGAAAAACATTGCGCGCCGGACTAAAAATTTAGCTGATGATAACGGGCTTACAATAGATTCCACATTTACGGGTGCATTTACCAGATTAAACCATTTTGGTCACCCTGAAGCAAAAATAAGAGGTTACTGGATAAAGTGGTTCAAAAGGTTTGTAGACCTTTCTGTTATGCTTGGTGCCAAGAGCATGGGGAGCCATTTCGGCATTGTTAGTGTTCCTGATTATGAAAATATGGAAAGAAGGAGATTGAGGTTTTTAGAAAATGTAGAATGCTGGAGGAAGATAGCAGCGTATGGAAGGAAATGCGGATTAGAGTTTCTCACATGGGAACCTATGTCAATAGGCCGTGAGTATGGCGAAACGATTGAAGAGGTGAAGAAGATTCAAATGGCGCTGAATCAACATTTTGACATACCAATGCTGCTCTGCTTGGATGTAGACCATGGCGATGTCGATTCTCCCGACCCTAAAGATGTTGACCCTTATGCCTATATAAGCGCCTTTGGTCGGTATTCTCCGCAGATACATATAAAACAGAGCTACAAAGATAAAGGAGGTCATTGGCCCTTTACAAAAGATCATAATGAAAAGGGCAAAATCATTCCTGAAGAGATCATCAATGCTTTAAAGAGTGCTGGCGTTGAAAAGGTTACTCTTATTTTAGAATTAAGCTTCAGGGAGCGGTCGCCAGATGAAAAACGACTTGTTTCAGATGTCAGGGAATCTGTAGATTTCTGGAAACCTTACTGTCTTCTTTAAGAGGAAATATGAAGGTTATAGTGCCGATGGCAGGGCAGTCGAAACGTTTTTTTGCTGCTAACTACAATGTGCCCAAACCTTTTATTTTAATTGGTAAATCCCCCATGATACACTGGGTAGTCAAAATGTTTCGTCCGGAAGACGAATTTATTTTTATTTGCTTAAAGGAGCATATGGAGAATCCTTACTATAGGGAGATCCTCGAAACGGCAGCGCCCAAATATCGAATTATTGAAATTCAAGCACATTCACTGGGCCCTGTTTATTCTTCTTTACACGCTGATACTTTTATGAACAGAGATGAACCAGCAATTATTACCTATTGCGACTTTTACCAGCACTGGAATTATCAGAAGTTTTTGATGAAGGTGGGCAGTTATGACGGCGGTATAGCTGTTTTTCGGGGGTTCCAACCTGCTTCATTCGGGCCAACATTATATGCCTATGTGATGACCAACAGCAAGGGAGAGATGATTAAATTGCGTGAGAAGCAGTCATTTACCGAGAATCGGCATGAAGAATTTGCTTCCAGCGGTGTCTACTATTTTGGTTCCTGGGATGTTTTTAGGAGTTATGGCAATGAGATTCTAAACAAACACATTTCAGTTGGTGGGGAATACTATGTAAGTTTGCTTTACAATCTCATGGTCAGAGATGGCTTATGTGTGACGACATACGAGATCGATAAATTCATATGCTGGGGGACGCCGGAAGACTTGGAGCAGTTCAATTTCTGGCTACAGTTCTTTAAACACGATATTCAACAATTTGCTTCTAATGAGATGGAGCATGATTAGTCTGATTCCAATGGCGGGTAAGGGAAGCCGGTTTTCAAAAGAAGGCTACAGGTTACCAAAACCTTTCATCCCCGTAATGAAAGATGAACCCATGTTCATATCTGCTGTCAGGTCTTTCCCGAAAACAGAAAAGTATATCTTTGTTTGCATGGAACAGTTTAGACGTTATCTGGACTTTAGTAATGTTAGAAATCTGATTCAAAGGGATTTTAGAGAGAGTATGTTCCTCTTTACAGAACAGATTACCGAAGGGCAAGCATGCACATGCCTCCTTGCTGAGGACTATCTGGATAAAGATAGTTCCCTACTTATTTCAAGCATAGATTACCAGATTGTCTTTGATCATGAAAAGTTCGTGGAGCTGACCAATGATGAATCCATAGATGTGGGCATTTTTACTTTTTTAATAAGCTCTATTCCAAAAAAAAATCCGGAGGCATTTGCCTATTGTGTCGTCAATAGCGGAGTTGTAACTGAAGTAGCGGAAAAGAGAACGATAAGCTCTAACCCAAACTTTGACCCGGCAGTAGTTGGCACTTTTTATTATCGCAGGGCGGAAGATTTTGTAACAAGCGCGAAAAGGATGATCCAAAGGAACATAAGGGTGAATAATGAATTTTATGTTGGTACAAGTATAAACCAGCTTATAGAGATGGGGAAAAAAGTGGTAATTATTCCTGTGAAGAGCTTTATTTCATTTGGTGATCCTTTTGAGCTGGAGCTTTACAGGTTTTGGGAAGAGTTTTTTTTCAATGAGGAACAGACATCGACTAAAAGGTAAGGTTTTTAAAATGGAAAAAGTCAGATTCAGTATAGTACTTCCTTGTTATAACGAGGCTAAAAATATACCCTTAGTGATAGAACGATTCAGTAAATTTGCTTTTCGTAGGGATTTTGAGCTTATACTGGTTAATAATGGCTCTACAGATAATTCTGCGCAGGTACTAGATGTAGCATTAGAGGACAGTGCTAACGGGTTTCTCAGGGTTGTCAGTATAGAAAAGAACATAGGTTACGGTCATGGAATCTATTATGGTCTTTCGAATGCCAGAGGTAACACTTTGGCATATTCCCATGCTGATATTCAGACTCCACCCGAAGATGTTTTTAAAGCCCTTGATTTAATTACCTCTGGTGAAGTCGATATATCAAGAGCAGTCATAAAGGGTTACAGAGTAAACAGAGATAAGGAAAACTTTTTAACTATATGGTTAACCAAGGCGGTAAAAATGATCATCGGCGTTCACCTTATCGATATAAACGGCCAACCTAAGGTCTTTTCCCGTGATTTTTTTGAGACTTTCCATAACCCTCCCAAGGATTTTTCCTTCGATGTGTATGTACTGTATATGGCTCATTTAAACGGTTTTAATCTTTACACTTTTAATGTAGATTTCGGGAGACGGCTGCACGGCGAATCAAAATGGGCTGGGACAATTCTGATTAGGTATAAAACTATTTTGGAGTATTTGAAGAGCATATTTTTTATGTCATGGAGAAACCGCAATAGAAAGGATAATCCTATAGGTCAGTTACTCCGCTTTCTTGTATCAGGTATATTTACAAATCTGGCCAACTATTTGGCGTTTATAGTTACATATCGCCTGCTTGCGTTCTATTATGTTATATCTTCAGTAGTAGGTTTTTTTACAGGTTTTGTTGTAGGGTTTGTATTAAACCGTATTTATACATTCGGAAGCCAAAGTCGCAATATACCGGGAGAGATGATTAAATTCTTTGTGGTAAACCTTGTTTCTCTCGGTGTTAATATTGCCACAATTTACCTGCTCGTAGATAATCTCAAGATACGTGCAGAGTTCAGTCAAGTAGTGGCGATTATTACAAGTGCGATAGCAAACTTTTTGGGGTACAAGTTTTACGTTTTTTCTCATGGTGGAGAATATGCTGGCAGTGGTATTGAAGGCTAATGGTCGGGTGGAACTCGAAGAACGCTCAATGCCGAAGACAGGCGAAGGTGAATATCTGCTGAAGATTATAGGTGCGGGAATATGCAGCTCCGATATTTTCAGGGCATTTTCAAATGGCTCATACTTTTACCCAATTGTAATGGGACATGAATTTACTGGTAAAATAGTAGACATAGGCCCCGGTGCTTATAAATATAAGAGAGGGCAAAAAGTTACCGTTTTTCCACTCAACCCCTGTGGAAAATGCAAATCATGCCTGGGAAAGAAATGGGTATACTGTGAAGATTATGGATATTACGGCTCAAGAACAGACGGCGCGTTTCAGGAATATCTTAATGTAAAAGAATGGAATTTGGTTCCTCTATCTGAAGAATCCAATCCTATTATGGCGTCTCTATGTGAACCAATAGCTGTGTGTTTTAGAGCAGTAAGCAAGTGTGTGTCTGATTGGGACGGGGAGGAATTGGCAGTAATCGGTGGTGGTTTTATAGGTTTAGTCGTAGCCATGATACTTAAAGAGGACCATGGTTTTAGGGATATCATGATAATTGATCGTAATCGTTTTAAACTAAATCTCGCCGAAGAAATGGGCTTACGGACAAAACTTTTTTCAGAAGGTTTAAATTATGAAAATAAATTCGGTTATGTGGTAGAGGCTTGTGGTGCTGTTTCAGCATATCAGATGGCAATTAAACTTGCCAATGCAAATGCGACAGTTATTCTTATAGGGAATCCCCAAGGAAATGCCAATTTGTTAAAGGGGGATGTTTCCAACATTCTTCGTAAGGAGTTGACAATAAGAGGTGTTTGGAACTCGGATTATCAGGGAGGTGGCAACGACGATTGGGCGAAGGCTCTTAAGCTTATAGATAGCTCGCTTTGGTTAAATAAGTTAGTTACACACAACATTACATTAGAAGAGTTACCTGGTATGATTGAGCATATGCACAGAATAAAGGTTAAAGGAGTGCCGAATAATATATTGAAGGTTATTGTACACAATCGATAACCGAGGACGCTTCTGACAAGAAATAGGTAAGATTGGATGAGGATTCAATTCAGCAATAAAAATTGTTTTGCACCAGAAGTCAGCGTAGTCTTGTTAGACTGGTCCTGCCGCGAGAGTTATCACATACTCCATTATGTTAATAATCAAAAGATTCCAAGGGAACAATATGAAATCATATGGATAGAATATTACAGTAAGCAATCTCCTGAGATTAACGCAGGGTTAGAAGTGTGTGAAGAGTTAGGCAAACCGCCTATTATAGATAAGTGGATTGTCATAGGAATGCCTCGGAATGTCTATTTCCATAAACATCTCATGTACAATATTGGCATATTGGTAGCCAGGGGAAAGATCGTTACCTTTTGTGACTCCGATGCCATTGTTGGACCAAACTTCGTTGAAAGTATTATCAAATCATTTGACGAACCAAATATTGTTCTCCACATGGATGAAGCCCGAAATAACGATAAAAGATTTTATCCTTTTAACTACCCCTCGATTGAAGAGGTGATTGGTCAGGGGTGTATTAATTGGAAGAATGGCAAGACAACAGGTTTACTTGATAAAGAATATCCCTTTCTTCACACACGGA
>Ga0194112_10002937_pt1 | contig 24095 bp, 16 predicted proteins | sample TA2MahC400mmetaG_FD_146191 | JGI IMG/M metagenome (GOLD analysis project Ga0194112, IMG submission 146191) | Freshwater microbial communities from Lake Tanganyika, Tanzania - TA2015016 Mahale Deep Cast 400m | ecosystem: Environmental > Aquatic > Freshwater > Lake | place: Tanzania: Lake... | reverse complement strand
CGATGGGCCCGGTGACCAAGGCGGCCACGGCGGCCACGATGCAGTGGATGTCCATCGGCTCGATCATCGGCGCGCTGCTTGGGGCCCTGATCGGTGACTGGATGGGCCGACGCCGGTCGTATGCGCTGCTCTGCGTGCTCGCGCTCATGGCGGCCTTGCTGCTGTACCTGACAAGCCACACCTTCGGCGCGCGGTTCCTGCTGTTCGGCGCCCTCGCGGGCCTGCCCATCACGGCGTTCTTCGGCTGGCTGCCGCTCTACCTCCCGGAGCTCTACCCCACCCGGCTGCGCGCCACCGGCGAGGGCTTCTGCTTCAACGTGGGCCGAATCATCTCGGCGGCCGGCGTCTTCGGTACCGGCGCGCTCTGCGCGGCGCTCGGAGCCATCCCCCTCGCCGCCGCCGTCATGTCCGTGATCTTCCTGTTCGGACTGCCGATCATCGCGCTGGCGCCGGAGACGAAGGGGCAGGAGCTTCCGGAGTAGGTGGTCGGTGATGGGCCTCTACGCGCCCCGCCAGTGAGTGCCCGCCGCTGCTCAGTGGCCCCAGTCCACCAGCACCTGCTGTAGAATCTGCGCGCAGTATGCACACGCATGGCAGCGCTTGCCGCAGGCCGCGGTGCGCTCGAACCAGTCGGCGGGGAAGCGCGAGTTGTCGATCACATACGGCGCGATCAGCGGCGTGTGGTTCGGCTCCAGCAGGTCGAGCAGGTTGCCCTCGTATCGGCCCTCGCAGTAGGCGGCGATGACCCGGCGCGGGTTCGCGTGCATCCGCGTGGCGAGCTTCGCTACGGGGAACCAGTCGCGGTAGTGGTGGATGTCCTCCGGGCGCACCCATGAGTTCTGCAGCAAGGCCGGCCAGTGCGCGCGGTCCGCGAAGTACCGCCAGCACGCCATCGGGTTGAAGCCGCCGACATTGAGCGTGCCCGCGATCTCCGCCTCGTGGGCGACGAGGTTGTCGTGGAACGTCTGGCCGGAGCAGAAGTTCACGCAGCCGCTGTTCGCGAGGAAGTGCAGTGCCTTGCCGTTCGCCTCGGCCCAGGCGCGCAGCTCGCCGATGCGCTCGGGATCGCGGTTGCACTCGCGCTGGATGGTGAAGCTGTCGAACAGGTCGGCGACGCATTCCGCGCCCTTCACGGTCCCGATCCGCATGTTGACCGAGGCGCGGACCTCAAGGCCGGGGAAGTGCGTGCGGGCCGTGTGGGCGACGGCGAGCGAGGTGGTGGTCACGATGTCGAGGCCGACCGTCTCGTAGAGATGATCAATGACGGAGCAGACGCGGTTGGCGAGCGCCTGCGAGAGGGCCTGGCCGCCGTAGCAGTTGGCGTTCAGCAGGAGGTCGAGCCGGATGCCGAGGGCCTTCAGAGCGCGTAGGTCGGATTCGACGCGCGCCTGGGCCGTCCAGTCAACGAAGCCGTCGCGCACCGCCATCGGCGAGCGACCGCTCGGCATCTCCGGCCAGGGGAAGTAGACCTCCGCGATGCGATCGGCGTGGTCGCCGACGATCTCGACGAAGGGCTCCTCATCCTCGTCGGGAAGCTGGTAGCCGACCGCGAATCGCATGGGGCTCAGAGCCTCCACGGCTTGCGCTTGCGGAAGGGGTTCTTGAAGGCGTTCTTCAGCTTGCCCTGCTCTTCGAGGTGGATCATGCAGGCGCGGATGCAGCCGGCGGCGCCCTCCAGCGCGCGACCATAGAAGTAGGTCGGCGACACCTTGTACTGCTGCGCGGCCCCGACCGACTGGGCGAAGCCCTCCCTGTCCTCGGGCGAGACCATGAAGGGGTTGTGTTCCTCGCTTGCGCCGCAGAAGTAGCGGCTGCACAGGCTGTAGTCGATCTCACCCCACTCGACATCGCGGCCGGCGACGTTGATCTTGATCGTGCGGTCGGGGCTGATGGCCTGACCCGTGCAGGCGGTCGCGCAGCCCATGCAGCGGTCGCACAGCGGCGGGCCCTCGTAGAGCGGGTCGGGCTCCAGCGGCGCGTCCGTGATGACCGCCGCGAGGCGCTGACGCGGGCCGAACTCGGGGCTCAGGAACATCTTGCTGTAGCCGATCTCCCCCATGCCCGCGGCGACGGCGGCGATTCGCAGGTGGATGAACACATCCGGCGCGGGCTTGTCGGGATCGACGGGGCGGCTCCAGCTCTCGCGCATCAGCCCCGTGCGCTCGGGGTTCTGCCCGCTGGAGTCAGTGTTCGTCCACGGGAAGTTGTTCGGCAGCGGGACGGCCTCATACCCATCGTCTTCCAGGAGCTTGCAGAAGTTCCAGAGCGTCACGGGCTGGTAGACCCAGTTGATCCCCGCGTAGCCCATGCCCGCATACGCGACGAAGAACGTGCCCTCCTCGATCCCGCGCAGCGCGCCGCGCAGGATGCGAAAGCCCATCACCACCATCGCCTTGGCGTCGGGGAAGATGTAGCGCGGGTCCATCTGTTTCGGCGCGCCCTCGAAGCGATCCATCGAGGCGATGCCCACGATGTCCGCCCCACAGCGTCGCGCAAAGTCCTTCACCTGTCCGGAAGTCAGCATCGGGCTCACTCCTGTCTGCCTGCCGCGGCTTCGTCAGGGCACACCAGCACCGGCTTACGCGCCGGCGCCCGCGCGAGCCTACTTGCTCAGCGCCCCCGCCAACTCCTCCGTACGTGCGCCCTCGGCAATCAGGTAGACGGGTAGCTTCCCTATCTCGACCCGCAGCGCACCGTCCTTCGCAGTCGCGGTGGGGTTGCCCATCGAATCCAGTGCTCGTGTCTGCGCGGGCAGACCGGTGAGCTTTGCCTCGCGTGACGAGGACTTCGTCTTCGCCCAGAGCACGGCGACCGCCTCGCCCTCACGCTGCAGCAGGCAACAGACCGTGCCGCCGCGCAGTTCGCGGACGCCTGCGCCCTTGCACGGGTCAAGCAGCGTGCCGGCGATGGCGTAGACCACGCCATGCGGGCGGATCGTGCGGTCGAACTCGTAGATGGACATCGAGGTCATGCGGGGGCACATGCCGGCCTCGACGTTGGTCCAGTAGTAGAAATACCGGTCCGCGCCCGAGGCCATCGCCAGCACGAACAGCTTGAGGGATTGGGTGACCGCCTCCTCGACCGGGACGCCGCCGATCCAGCGCGTGTAGGAGTCGTCGAGCCGGTCCGGCACGTGGCGGTAGAACGTCTTGGCGGTCACGCCGGTCTCGGTGTTCCAGCGCGCGAGCAACGTGCCGTCGCGCGTGGCCCACTCGTTCACGCGGTCGTACTGGCTCTTCGTCAGGCAGCCGTAGCCATGGTAGCTGAACAGGTCGGCCTGCGAGATGGCCCCGGCGCCGAGGGCGCGTGTCGCCCACTCCGGGGCGTAGGGAGTGAGGCAGGGCGCAAGGAGCTGGCAGGCGGGGTCCTCGGCCTTCGCGGCGCGACAGGCGACCTGTGCCAGGTCGGCGTACTGCTCTGCCGTGCCTCCCCAGAAGCCGCTCCCATACGGCTCGTTCCAGATCTCCCAGTAGTGAATGTCGCTCTTGTAGTGCGCGACGACCGTGCGCACGTATGCCTCAAACTCGGCCATGTCGCGGAAGGGGCCGACGCCGTTGCGGAAGGCCTCCGAGTCGGGCGCCGCGGTCGTGGCCCACTTGGGCACGCGCAGGAACTCGCCGAGGATCTCGAGGCCCGCCTGCTTCACGCGCCGGACGTCCTCATCGAAGAAGCGCCAGTCGCCCGGCTCCGGCTCGGCGGTGGCCCAGTGCGTGATCGAGGAGCAGTCGTGGATGCGCGTCCACTTGTAGCCCAGCCGGCGCGCGACCTGCATCTGCCAGTCGGAGTTCGTCGCGAAGTGCCCGCCGACGATGGACTGCGCGGGCGTCGTCTTCGCGGGCGGCGGAATCACAGAGAACACCATCGAGGCCAGGGGCGGCCCCTCGCCCACGCCCACGTCGGCGCGGAAGGCTCCGAGGCGCTTCAGGGGGAGCGATAGGTCCTTCGTCGACAGCTCGCCCGAGGCGATCTCGATGGGCAGCGGCGTCTCGAAGACGGCGTTCTCCGCGAAGTCGCGGACGGTGAGGGTCGCGGTCCCGCGGAAGGCCGGGCCGTCGTTGAACAGCTCCAGGCGAACGCGCTTCGGCTCGTCGGGTGCGAGGATGCCGGCGAAGGCCCTGGCGGAGAGAGCGGCCTCCAGTGGCGCGGCCGGCGCGAAGTCCGGGCCTTCGCGCGAGAGTGAGATCGCGTCGAGCCACACCTCCGCAGGCGCCTCGGTGTGTGCGGCAACGCTGACGAAGTAGGCCCCGTTCAGCGAAGGGGGCAGCTTGCCCGTGATCCAGAAGCGCCGCAGGCCGGCCTCGGGCGTAGCGGTCAGGCGGAGGAGATCGCTGCCCTGCTTGACCTGCATCGCGGAGCGGACCGCGACCTCCAGCGTCACCGGGCCGCCGGTCGCGCGGGCGGAGCAGGCGAGCGTGAACTCCTCGTCAGCACCGTTGAACTCGAGGCAGGGCGTGCGCAGGCCGAACCTGCCCTTCCCCGAGAGCTTGCAGTGCAGCGACCGCTTCCCGTGTGCCACGCCCCCGGTTGAGGGCCAGTCGATCGGCTCGCCCACGTTGTCCCAGGTGCGCGTCGGATCGACCTCGAAGCTGCCGTTGGGGATCACGTTGCCCTCGGGCGGCGGACCGACCGGCGCAGAGGGGTCCGTCACTTCCACCGAGGCGTCGTCCACCCAGACGGTGCCCGAGCCGTCCGCCTCGAACCAGATGAAGAGGCCCGCCTGCTCTTCATCATCGAGCGGCACGCCCTCGAACTCCAGCAGCTCCCAATCGCGGCCCGGCTCGATCTCCCCGCGCACGTGATGACGGTATGGTTCCGGCCGTTGGCGCAGGCAGGCGCCCACCCAGGGCACGTTGCCCTCGGCCCGCACCCAGAGCTTCACGCGGTAGAGCTTGCCGGCCTGGATGGACAACGGCTGCAGGAACTGCGACGCGCCGCCGGACCGGCGCACACACTCGATGCGTTGGCTCGTCTTGCCGCCGTGCGGGTTCGTCTCATCGAGGCTGAAGCGCGTCTCGCAGTCGCCCCACGTGTTGTTGGCCCAGCTCTGGGCGAGGCCGTTCTCGGCCGGCGGCTCGAAGCCGGGGTTGGCGAGGACGTTCTGCGCGCCCGTGTGTGAGGCCAGGCACAACGAAGCTACGAGTGAGGCGATCATCACCCACCTCCGTCGCGGTGCGTGACCCGCATTCCCTTCCGAGGAGTCCCGGGCCTTCCTCGCGAAGCACGGCGTGAGGTGAGACACCATGCGCAACCCTCTCGTCATCGCCTGCCTGCTCGTCACCGGCCTCTCCGTAGCGCTCGCCGCGCCGCCTGACATCCCGCGGCTGGACTGGCAGGAGCGCTCGGACTGGATGAACGTGAAGACGGACGTCACGCCTGCTGCCATCGGGGACGGGAAGGCGGACGACACGGACGCCTTGCAGGCCGGGTTGGCGGCGGTGACGGACGGGAAGACGCTCTACCTGCCTTCGGGCACGTACCGCATCACCCGGACCCTCGAGCTGAAGGGGCCAGTGATCGGTTCGCTGATTGTCGGGCACGGGAGGGATACGCGGCTGGTGTGGGATGGCGAGGAAGGCGGGCGGATGTTCTGGAGCAACGGCGCGGCCTACAGCCGGTATGTGGGCCTGAGCTGGGATGGTGCAGGTAGGGCCGCGGTCGGCTTCGACCACGCCTCGAAGCTACGGTTCGAGACCGAAGTGCGCCACGAGCACGAGGCCTACCGCAACTTCACGGGGTACGGCATCCGCACCGGGAACGAGCAGCAGCTGGCCTCGGCGGAGATTCTGTACCGCAACTGCCTGTTCGAGAACTGCGGCACCGCCGTGGCCATGCTGACCTTCAACGACTACAACAACACGTTCGACGGGTGCGAGTTCATCGACTGCGGCACGGGCGTGTACGACATGAAGGGCAACTTCTACGCGCGCAACTGCCACTTCGAGCGCAGCCGCGAGACCGACCTCGCGATCGGCAGCGAGCACGGCGACTCGGTCCGGCGCTGCACGTCCGTCGGCTCGAAGCGCTTCGTCACCGAACTCGGCACCATCGCGCCGGTCATCGTGCAGGACTGCCACGTCGCGGGCTGGACCGACCCCGAGGGCGCGGTGCACCTGAACGGCGCGCCGGTGCTGATGTTCGACTGCGTCTTCACGGAGCCGCCCTCCGCCAACCCGCCGGTGCGCCTCGCACGCGGCGGCCAGCAGGCCATCATCTCGGCCAACCAGCCGGAGGCCACCGACGAGCTGATCGCCGCAAGCCCGGGCTCCAGCGTCACGGTCATCCCCGCGGGGAAGCTAGGCGGCGTCATCCGCGACGCGCGGCAGCGGTTCCTGCGCAGCGAGGTCTCCGAGCCGACGAAGGTCTTCGACGCGAAGCAGGACTTCGGCGCGACGGGCGACGGCAAGACGGATGACACCAACGCGATCCAGGCCGCCATCGACGCGGCGCGGGGGCATGGCCAAGGCGCGGTCGCGTATCTTCCGGGCGGCCACTACATCCTCACTCGCCCCCTGCGGATCACCGGCGGGGGTTACACGTTCGGCGGAGCCGGGTTCCTGACGCGGCTCATCTGGCGCGGGGCGGACGGGGGCACCAGCATCGAGGTCGTCGATCCGCAGGATGTCACGCTGGAGAGCTTCGCCGTGGGGCACCACGACCTGGGGCCGGTCACGGCGGGGGCCGACATCCGCCAGACCTCGACCGGCGGGCCGTCGCGAATCACCTACGACGGCGTCTTCGCCTACGGGATGTACCAGAAGCAGCCCGACAAGCAAGGGATCGTGTTCGACGGGCTCTCACCCGAGAGCGTCGTCCACGCCATCCACGTGCAGGGCAATCTGCGATTCCGGGACTCCGCGCGAGCGAAGATCCTGATCGCGAACTCGTACGAGGGGACGGTCTCCATCGAGGGGGAGCAGACGGAGCGGGACGGCTTCCTGGGCTTCATGATGCGACTGACGACCATCGCCGCGCCCACGCTGCACGTCCGCGACAACCACTCGGTCGTCATGAGCGACTTCTATGTCGAGCAGTCAGACCGCCACCTGCTGCTGGAGGGCAAGCCCGGCAACCCGCCGGGGCACGTCACCATCCAGGGCGCGAAGATCCACACCTTCACCCAGGAGCCGCTCGTCGAAATCCACGACTACGCCGGGCGGGTGTTCCTGGGCCCGAACCAGTTCTACGTCGAGCCCAAGGAGCCGCGGATCATCGCCACGGGTCATGCGCCGCTCGAGCTGATCCTCGCCGGGCACTTCCTCTACAACGTCACGCCCAAGTTCGAGCTGTCACCGGCGGTGAGGCTGACGGCGATGGAGAACCAGGGCCTCGCCAACGCAGGACTCGAGCGTCCGGAGGCCTTGCAGGCGGCCGCGACAGCCCTGGACGACCTGAGGCGCCTGGGGCAGGTCGATCACGAGATCAACGGCTGGAGGTAGAGGTTCGGCTACTCCTCGACGTTGACTCCCTGCAGCCCGAAGTGATCGATGTAGGCGTGCACCGTCGCGGCAGTGATCAGCGGCGCGGTCACGAACACGCCGACGCAACACGCGATGGCGCCGGCCATCGTGATGAGCCCGTAGACGAAGGCCGTGAGGGTGAACATCACCACATTGCGACGGAAGATCTCCCACGAGGCCTGCAGGGCCTCGATCGGTCCGACGTTGCGCGCCGCGATGTGCGCGAGTACGAAGAACGTGGCACCACCCAACAGCGCGCCAAGGACGGTTCCGGCGACCCAACTCCAGAGCTGGGCGGCGAGCATGGCGCCGGCTGGGGGCGGAGCCGCTTGGGGGCTGCTTCCTGCCATGGCCGCAAGCGCCCACGCGGGCCCGCCGGACACGATCTGGATGACCATGCTGGCCAACAGGATGATGAGAAACGCGAGAAAGGCAGGAACGAACCGTTTCAGGCCGTCGAACAGATTGCCGATCTCGACGCGCCCATACAGCAGCTTGCGGAATGCCATCATCATGATGCCGCAGCTCGCAAGCGGCCCGGTCAAGAAGATGACGCACGTCACGGCACTGATCAGTCCCGCCAACAGGCTGGCTACGGCAAACGTCACGACGTCGTCCTTGATGGTCTCCCAGCCGCGCGAGAGCCAGCCCGCGAAGTCCACCTCGCCGGTTCCTGCGAGGCGCCCACCCATGTCAACACCCGCGGGCGAAAGAGGGCTTGGCGGCGGGGCCGATGGAGGCGGAGGCGGCGGTGGCGGCGCGCCCGGTGGGACGCCCGGCGGGGGCGGTGGAGGCGGAGGTGGACCGGACGGAGCGGGCCCCGGCGGAGGCGGGGTCGCTGACGGGGGCGGCGTGAACGGCGGCGGTGGCGGAGGCGCCGGAGGCGGTGCACTCGGAGGCATGTCGTCCATTCAGGCACTCCCCTTTGCGGTAGACCTGCGTGCGGTTCTGGGCAGTTCTATTCGCCACACCCCACAGGAGACCCTTCTCGGGCAGGCGAATCGTCCTGACGCAGGGAAGCTCCAGCCCGATCCAGCCATGGCCACGCTTGCCCGCGTCATCATCGCCATCATCGTCGGTCCGGGAGTCGGCGCCGCCGCCGGTCAGGGGATCGCGCGCGCCATCGGTGACCGGGCCGGCCTGGAGGCCGGCACAGTGGCGCGCTGGGAGATGAGCGGGATGCTGGTTGGCCTGCTCGTGGGGGTGCTGTTCGGGGTTCTGGTGATCCGCTGTGTGACGGGCTTCGAGGGGCGCCTTCGCCATCGGCTGGCCGATCCGGTGCTGTTGCCGCCGGCTGCGTTGCTGGTCTTGTCCCTGCTCGGCGGCCAGGGCCGCGCCCCGGCCGATGTGCTGGCCGTGATCCGGTGGACGATGACCGTTGTCTGGGTGCTAGGTCTCCTGCTCCTGCTCACCTCGCTGCGCTATCGGCCGCCCGTCCCTGTGCCGGAGCCGATACCGGAAGAGGCGCCGGAGCCGGAGTGGCCCGAGGAAGGCCGGACTGAGCCCGTCGATGATGAGACGTGGCGGCGATACGTTTCCGAGGAGGTCAGCGATGAGTGAACCGCTGCGTGCCGTCGTGATCGGCGCGTCGGGAATCGGCAAGCACCATGTGAAGTGGCTCCTGCGGGCCGGGTGCGAGGTCGTCGGGTTCCTGGGCACGTCGAGGGAGAGCGTCGAGAAGACGCAAGGCGCGTTGCGGGAGACCCTCGACTTTGGCGGCGCCGGGTACACGTCACTGTCTGTGATGCTGGCCGAGTGCCGACCGCACCTGGCGAGCGTCGCCTCGCCGATGGGTTTGCACTATAAGCACGTGATGGCGTGCCTTGGTGTCGGCGCGCATGTGCTGTGCGAGAAACCGCTCGTGGGTCACGATGGAGTCTCGACCGACGACCACCTCTTTCTCGCCGAGCGTCTGGTGCAGGCGGCGGACGGGGCTAGCCGGATCCTCGCGGTGAACACGCAGTACGCGGCGGCCGCGCCACACCTGCGGGCGATTGCAGGAGGCCAGGAAGCAGCCACCGAGTTCATGATGCAGATGGAGTCGCGCGGGCAGAACCGCACGGGAGGTCACGAGCAGATCTGGCACGACCTCGCCCCGCACCCGATCAGCGTGCTGCTGGCGCTGGTGCCCGACGGACACGTGGACTGGGGGACCGTGCAGTGTGTGCTGGAGGAGGCCCGCAACGAGTGCAGCTTCGACTCCATTGCGGGAGACGGCACGGTCTGCAAGGCGCGAATCGTCCTGGGCAACGTGCCGGAAGGCCCGCTGACCCGTCGCTTCTCGCTGAACGGGGTACCGGTGGATTACGAGGGCCGCAACGACGAGGATGGCGTCTATTGCACTTACCTGAAGCACGGTGACCGGGAGCTGAAGGCCAAGGACTTCATGGAGGAGTCGCTGACCCGCTTCGCCGCGGCCGCCGCGGGCGAAGGTGAGCCGTTGGCGACCGGCCGCACGGGCCTGCGTAATCTGGAGATGCAGTTGCGGCTGATCGAGGGGGCGGAGTGGCGCTGAATAGGAGTCCGCGATATCGGTTCTCGTGGGGGGGGGTCGTAGTCATGTGCCCCGCGGTCTCACGGTCGCCGCTGTAGGGGCAGCGCGTGCTCTGCCTACACCGTCAGAGACGGCCACAGCCGGGCAGAGCACGCTCTGCCCCTACAGCGGCCCGCCCGTGCCAAGCCGTGTCCAGCAGGGCCGCGCCGGCGTGTTGGCGCAAGAACGGCTCGGACGAAAACCGCGGATTCCTGTCTAGGCCACGCTACTGCTCCTCGTCCTCGGCCATGCAGTGCAATGCTAGACCGAGCCACGCGGCGTACTCATCGGGTGATGGGGCGGCAAGGGCGACCCTCACGTACCGCTGCGCCAAGGTTGGCTCCTGTCCCCCCGAGTGACAGGCGACGAGGCGACTCGCCTGCGACTGGGACCTGGGCTGCAGCGGTACCGGTGCCATCTGGATAGGCAGGGGTGTCCACCATGGATCGATGGTGTTCTTGACATCTGCTACGGATCTTGTCAATACTATGGGCAAGCCAAGCATACTATCGCGCTAGAGGAGTCTTCAGTGAGGACCTACACCCCCCACCCTATTGTGCCCAGGCTGAACGTCTTCATCAGCTCGAAGGACCACCTGGCTGATGAGCGGCAGACGGCGGCCTATGCGGTGGAGGAACTCGGGATGATGCCGATCCGGTCGGAGACCGAGTTCTGGATCGCGACAACTGACCCGAAGGAGTACCTTACGCAGGTCCAGCAGTCGCACGTCGTGCTCCTCATCGTCGAGGCCCAGCCGAGTCTCAAGCCCGGAGAGGATGAGAGGGGGTACTACGAGTACGTCCGGGGCGAGATCGAGGCGGCACTACGTGAGGGGAAGGCAGTCCTCATGTTCATCAGGGAGGCGGCGTCGGGCGCCAGCTCTAGCAGACTCGACGGGATCGTGCGCGACATGGAAGCATATGTGTTCCCTCGCCGATTCCGCAACTGCGCCGAGCTCCGCGATGTGATTGTGGCGGGGTTGCTGTCAGAACTTGCGCGCAGGTACGTGGAAGAACCAGACGTGATTGTGTCCCGGAGGAACTTGTACAGCTCCGCGGCAGCTCTGGTAGGGAAGACGAACCGGAGGATCTACCTCTCGCAGGAGACCCCGTCCTTGCTGTTCGGTCCGCGCCGGGATCAGCGGGAGGAGCGGCACTTCTACGAGGAATGCATGAAGTGGGTGCAAGCTGCGCAGGATGGAGACCGGGAGCGTGAGTTCGTACTTCTGTTCAACATGGAGGACGTGCGGAGGGAGGTGCGCGACAACCTGTACGCCTACGACCACGGTCCCGATCAGATGCGGGAGCATCTCGGGGAACTCAAGGGCTGGGTCGGCGAGTGCCTCCAGATCGTGCCACTAGAGCAGCCCGTGATGCGGTTCGCGGTCTGCGACCAGGTGGCCTCCCTCTGGCTGCGGATCGGCCACCATGTGTTCGGCATAGCGGACCGGCAGCAGTCCACGTGTAATGCGCTCATCCAGATGGCGAACGAAGCCATGCAGACGTGTTCGCACCCGGGGGAAGACTTCATCCAGGAACTCATCGACCAACTGGAGGGGGTCGGGCGGGCTTGGCCGGCCTCGGGCAGCAGCGCCGGGGCGGAGGGTAGGGGGCCGTTCGTAGAGGACCCAGAGGACCTCCTTCGCGAGATCGTCCGACTGCGGAAGGCGTACGTCCCCGAACTGAAAAGGGTAGCCGAGGAGGGCACCGTGACCGATCAGTGCCTGTTCCTCCGAGATGCCCGTGCCCGCATCTTCCGCGAGTGCACCGCGCAGGAGCTGGAGCTCCCTGCCAACTTCCGGCGGTACTTCGAGGTGAGCGACAGCGCCACAGCGTCCTTCGGGCTCAGCCTGGATCGAGCGCACGGCGAGCAGCACAAGCTGGATGTTGTTCACTTCGGCTTGCGTCTGATGCGCCACTACTGGGGCAGCGTGAGGCCTGACCTCAGGTGGCTCCTTGTACTCGTCCTGAACGAGCACGATGAGGGACGCAGGGTCGCTACTGATGAGGGCCACGAGGCCAAGGGCGCCGAGCTCATCAGAGCGAGGATGCGAGATGTCGGCGGGTTCCGCAGTGAGGACGTTGACCGGTGCGCGTCCGCTGTGGGGAACCACGCGATCATCAGCGTACGAGATCCTCGGCGGAAGCGCGCGACGGACAGCGATGGGGCCCTGCTCGATGACACGCTGCTGGTGGCTGACTGCATATCCCTTCTCGACCCCTCGAGGACCATCACCCATGCGTGCAAGGCCTTGGCGGGAGCCAAGACGGGCGAACACGAGGACGTGTTCACTGAGTACCTGGTCAACTGGCGCAAACGCAGGGACTACATGCTGAAGGAGATCGGGCAGACTCTGTGCGCCGACCTGGTTGACCCCCTGCAATCTGCGTTCGAGGCAACGACTGAGGTGGTGTCCCAATTCGTCGGGGGCACTCCCATGGCGGAGCTAGCGGCCGCCGTGGCGGCCGGCTCCGACGTGGGCGCCTTCTGCGCTCGCTATGGCGAGAAGCCGTACCCAGTCCTGCCCATCTACCACCACGCATTCTGACGCCACTCGGCTAGGGTGCCGCTTTCGGGTACTGGGGCCTCCTCCGAGCCCGACGAGGGGAGCCCCGGCCCCGCGTGCAGGTGTTACCACACAAGGAACGAATGGTCACATCTCACGCCTTACATCCCGCAAGGGAGTTGCCGGCCAATGGATGTCATCGCGCAGGAGGGCCCGGAGGCCATCGAGGCCCTGAAGCCCGAGTGGGACGCGCTGCTTCGCTCGTCGGCCTGCCCGAGCCCCTTCGTAGCCCACGAGTGGCTCGCCGCTTCCTGGAGGCACTACAGTGAGGGCGATCGGCTGCTGATCGTCTGCATGCGCGATGCGGGCCGGTTGGTCGGGCTGGTTGCGCTCCGCGCGAAGCGGGCGCGGGGTACAGGGCAACTCCTGTTTGCGGCCACACACGCGGACGCCCCGGACATCCTGACGGAGGAGGGCTCGGAGTGGGCGGTCCTGGAGGCCTTCTGCAACTGGCTGGCGCGGGAGCATCAGGACTGGGACCTCGTGAGGCTCCGCGGCATCTCCAGCCGCTCCCAGACCGATCATCTTCTGCCGGTCCTCGCGCAGGAAGCGGGCTTGGCCGCGTGCGCCTGGCGGGTTGAGACCTCGCCCTACATCGTGCTCCCCTCCACCCGCGAGGAGTACCATGCGCAGATGCCGAGCCGGAACCGACGACGCGAACTACTCCGCCGCCGGAGCCGCCTTGCGGACGAGTACGGTGAGCTTGCCATCCGCGTGGACGTCGGAGCGGACCTCACGGCGGAGGTCATGGCTCGCCTGATGCGCCTACACCACCGTAGCTGGGAGGGGCGCGGCGGCTCCCAGGTCCTTACCGACGAACGGATCGGGCAGTTCCATACGGACGTCGCGGTCGCGCTAGCGCTCATAGGAGTGTCGCAGGTCGGGTGGCTCACTGCAGGGGGCCGCGAGGTGGCCGGCTGGTACGGCTTCCTGGCGGGCCAGACGTATCTCGCGTACATTCACGGCCACGATCCTGACTTCGCCCCCTTCTCGCCTGGCGCCCAGCTGACCCTCGCGCTCATTGAGTACGGAATCGACCACGCCTGGCGGGAGATCGACTTGATGCGGGGCGCCGAGCGCTACAAGTTCGACTTCACGCGTCGTTGCGCCTACACGGTGGACCACGCGATTGCGAGGACCCGCTCGAAGCTACGCCTGTTTGCGACGGTCGCAGCCTTCCGAGGGAGACTCGCCGGGTAGGCTGTGCGGCACGCAAACCCCATAGGGCAATTCGGTACCGACGTGGTAAGGAGGTCGTGACCAGGTACCCGCTGACGCCGAGGTCGGCGGAACTGCGCCCCGGCGTGTCCTGGCGGAACCGTTCGGCGACCGAGGTTTGGATGCTCAAGGGCGCCTGAACGGACAGCGCACAACCGATGCCAGGGGGACCCCATGGCGCTCCGGAAATCGCTGCATCTGCCATTGCGGGGCCGGTTGGCCGTTGCTTACGTGTGCCTGGCGCTGTTGGTCTCGGCCGGCCTGACGGCAGCGCTCATGCTGACACTGCGGGCGCAGATGCGGCGCAACCTGGAGGACCACCTCTGCCGCCTCGTCGCTGTCGCAGCGACCGGCATCGACGGGGACGCACACCGCACGCTGCGGTCTCCCGCCGACGAGTCCACAGTTGCCTACGCAAAGGTGAGACGGCAACTACAGCACATCCGCAGCGCCATCGGCGCTGAAGCGGCGTACGTCTACACGATGCGTGAGGACGCCGAGGGGAGGGTGGCCTTTATCGCGGATGCCGAGACGGACCCCAAGCTGGTGTCCCACCTCGGCGACGTCTACGCTGAGGCCTCCCCGTGGTTGAAGCAACATGTCGCCTTGCTGCCCCAACCGTCGGTGGAGCCCGGTCTCAACACCGACGAGTGGGGGACGTGGATGTCCGGCTTCGCCCCCATCCGCACGTCCCGCCAGGAGTACGACGGCGTCGTCGGGATCGACGTGCCGGCGACGGCAGTGCTGCAGGCCGAGTACCGGCTCCTGTGGACCTCGCTGGCGGCATTCCTGGCCACGGTGCCGCTCGCCGCGGGTCTGGGCTGGTGGCTCGGCGGCCGGCTGGCCAAGCCCGTCACCGACCTGAGGGACGCCACGGTGCGCCTGAGCCGGGGCGACTACGCCTCTCGGCCGCCGTCGGGGGGGCATGACGAGATCGGCGACCTGGCGCGGGAGTTCGGTGCGATGGCGGAGCGACTGCAGGGGTCCCACGATGAGATGGAGGCTCGCGTCGCGGCCCGGACGGCCGAGCTGAACTCCACCAATGAACAGCTTCGCTTGGAGATCGAGGTACGGAAGCGTCTCGAGGCCGAACTCCGTGAGATGTCGCAGCGGGACGGCCTTACGGGGCTGGCCAACCGGACCGCGTTCGACGAGCGTCTCGACCAGGAGTGGCGGCGAGCGGCGAGGGCGGGCCGACCGGTCTCGCTCATCATGTGCGACGTGGACCACTTCAAGGCCTACAACGACCACCATGGGCATCTTGCGGGGGACGCGTGCTTGAGGGCGGTGGGGGACGTCGTCCGGCGAACGCTCTGCCGCGGCGGCGACTTCCCGGCGCGGTGGGGTGGCGAGGAGTTCGCGGTCATACTGGCGGACACGGATGCGAGGGGGGCCGCCAGTGCCGCCGAGCGGCTGCGAGAGGCCGTGGAGAAAGAAGCCCTCCCTCGCGCCGACGGCAAGTCCCCGGTGGTCACCGTCAGCGTCGGCTTCGCCACGGCCTACCCCGCGTGGCGGTCGGCGCCAGCCGACCTACAGGCCGCGGCTGACGAGGCCCTCTATGCCGCCAAGGCGGCCGGGCGCAACTGCGCGAGACAGGTCGCCGTCGCCTGAGCCTCGATCGCACCTATGCCGTGACGTGGTCAATCGCCTTGAGCCGCTCCCTCAGCGCCAGCCACTCCTCATCGGTGAAGGTCGTGGGCAGGGTGATCCGGTTCCCCTCGTAGACCGACTTCTGCGCGCCCAGGAGCGCGTGGACCACCGGCCCTTCGAGGTCGAGGCGGTTGAGGTGCGGCGGCCCGCCGTCGAGCCAGTCGCCGACCGCCTGCGTAAAGTCGAGTTGCCCCTGCACGCCCTGGATGTCCCAGCTGCTCTCCCCGCAGATCGGCTCAGCCATGCCGTTCGACTGATACCAGTAGCCGCGGTTCTGGGTAAGGAACAGGCGCCCCTGCGTTCCGAGCACGTCGAAGTGCAGGTGCATCCAGAAGCTCTCCTCCCCTGGCGTGCCGAGTGCCTCGGGGTCGCAGTCGAAGAGGACCCGGATCCCACCGGGGAACCAGTACTCCGCGAGGATGCTCTCGGGGGCCTGGTGGGTGATCTGGTAGCTCGTCTCGTTGATCGTGTGCGCCATCGCCCAGACGGCCTCGGGCTGCGCCTCCCCCAGGAACTGCAAGAGCAGGCTCATCATGTGGGGCCCCATCCCCATCGTGTTCCCCTTGGCGCTGGCCCGGATGAAGTACACGTCGCCGAGCTTCTCGCGCATGATCTCGGCGATCACGCCGTCGCGGAACTGCGGGTAGTACCGGCGCTGGCAGTTCACAACGATCTTGAGCCCCGACTCACGGCAGATGCGCTCCAGGCCCTCGATCTCCGACGGCTTCACCGCCACCGGCTTCTCGAAGATGGCCGCCTTCACGCCGGCCTTCGCGGCGCACTCCGCCTCCCACACGCGCCGCCCGGGGCTCGTGCAGACATGCACGATGTCCGGCTGCACCTGCGCGAGCGCGGTCTCGTAGTCGTCGAAGCCGTCGGGGACGCCGTAGGTCTTGCGGAAGTGCTCGCGGCGCTCCTCGATGAGATCGCAGACCGCGACCAGCTCCATGTTGCGGAGGTCGGGATAGACGACACAGTGGTCGTTGGCGCGGGGACCACAGCCGAGGATCATCGAACGGTACGCTGCCATGCGAGCATTCCCTCCCGGGGCGGCGGGCCCCGTCAGTGTGTCGGCTCCTGCGGTGCGAACTTGCGGAAGACCTCCCGCGTCGCGGGGTCGTTGAGCACATCATTGAGCGAGCAGACCTGGAGACAGCGCACGCCCCCGCTCAGGATCACGCGCAGCTCACCCTCGATGCGCTCGGGACCCTTGACGGGGTACTCCCCCGGGCGGACGTACACCCCGATCAGCGCCGCGCCCTCCGCGTTCGGCCAGTAGCGCTTCGCCTCGCCCGCGATCACGCGAGAGTAGGACCCGGTCTTCTCCTCCGACCAGAAGGGCTCGAAGAACCACGCCGCGGTCTGGCCGCACGTGTCCCAGTTCAGCCGGTTCCCGTAGAGCGGCTCAGGGAGGTAGACCGGGTAGACGTGCCCTGTGATGAGCGTGCCCGGGCGCACCTGCCGCGCGTAGTCCGCGAGGTCGTTCTGCACATCGACGAGGGTCTCCAGTGAGAAGCGCTGCAGTGCCTCTGGCTCGGCGAGGTCAGGGTGCGCCTTCTTGTACTCTGTGAGCAGCGCCATCGACTTCGCGCACCGACAGCACCGGTAGTTGCGGTAGCCGAAGAAGTCGAAGGCGATCCCTGTGATTCCCGGCACTGCCAGGATGTCCCGAATCTGCGCCCGGAAGAACTCGGGCACGCGCGGGTCGTGGAAGCAGAGCAGCTCGTTGGTGAAGACCTCCAGCTTGTCGCCGACCGGCTCCCCGCCGTACTGGTAGTTCGAGGCCTTCGCCTTCAGTTCGGCCTCCATCCGCGCAATGGCCGCCTGCTCCTCAGCGTTCACTTCCTGCATCGGCGGCGGGGTGTCCGGGTAGCGGCGCTTCCAGTCCTTCACGTCGCCGAGGTACAGCGAGACGTAGACTCCGATTCCGCGCGGCTGGGCCTGCTGCACGAGCTGAGTGAGGTAGGCCGGGTCATGGTTCCAGACGATGAGGTCGGTGAAGCCCACCTCGGCGGCCGCAGGGACGATGGCCGTCGGGTCTCCCCCACCCCAGCCCATGAGCTGAGTGAAGCGCTCGGGCGCGTCGCCTTGCGGCCGGGCACCGGGCGTCAGCAGGCTCACGAGGGCCAGAGAGACGGGTGTGAGCATCCGAGTGCGACCTCCTCACGAGGTGTGTGAGAAGCACGGCATCGGGCGTGATGAATCACGCCCCTACACGCGGGCACGATGAATCGTGCCCCTACATGACGGCGGTCTGCGGTCGTCTGCGAAGTAGGGGCGCGATTCAGATTGTGTTGAGAAAGGGCCCCGTCAAAGGAAGAACCCTCTCCTACGCGCTCTACGTGGCTCGTAGGTCGGGATACCAATCCCGGCAATGCCTTTATCAACACAACCTGAATCGTGCCCCTACATGATGGCGGTCTGCGGTCGTCTGCGAAGTAGGGGCGCGATTCATCGCGCCCGACTGTGTAGGGGCGCCATTCATGGCGCCCGACCACGGCTCTCCTACACCATCTCATAGGATCTCCGGCAGCTTCTCCATGAAGTAGCGGTAGTTGGCGAACGACACATCCGGCGGGAGACTGTGGTCGGGGTGCGGGACGTAGCCGCCGTCCTCGACCAAGGGCCGGACGCGTGCAAGCTCGCCGTCGATCGCCTCGGGCCCCCACGCGAGGGTTCGCTTGTCGAACCCGCCCCACATGCGCAGGTCCTTACCGTACTGCCGACGGACCTGCAGCACATCCATCCCGGCCTGGACCTCGAACGGGTAGAGGATGTTGATGCCCGCCTCCAGCCAGCAGGGGATCAGCTCGGAGATGTCGCCATCGCTGTCCAGCGCGATCAGCTCCACGCCCCGCGAGCGAACGAACTCGACCACGCGCCGGTAGCGGGGCACCATGTACTTGCGCATCATCGCCGGGCCGAGCAGCGGGCCGGTCTTGTAGGCCATGTCCTCCCAGAAGCCGTACACGTCGATGTCGGTGTGGTCGAGGATCTGCCCCATCATCGCGATGACGAATTCGGCGACGGCGTCCATCATCTCCTCGACAAAGTCCGGGTCATCGTAGAGCAACATGCAGAGGCGCTCGACCCCCGTGAGGTTGCGGATCGGTCCGAAGAACCCGCCCCAGCGGTCGGAGATGATGATGAGGGGGAAGTCGCGCTCGCCGTACGCGGCGAGGCGCTGCCCGTACTCCTGCCCGAGACGTGCCGCGAGGTCGGGCTGCATCCGCTCCTGCATGAAGGCGCGGAAGTCCTCGCGGGTCTCGACCGGGAAGCGCAGGAACTGCGGCATCGAGGAGTAGGGCTGGTCCTTGCGCTCGCGCATCAGGATGCCCTCGTGGTTGACGTACGTGATCGTGCGGTCGTCTTCCTCGATGACCTTCCGCTCGAAGGGCGGGTTGGGGAAGAACCAGCCGCCCTGCCACTCCCAGCGGTCGCGATCCGGGAAGAGCGGCTCATCCTCCGGGCGGTAGCTCTCCGACTTCCACCGCTCGATCGTCTCCGGCCACGCCCCCATGTGCACGCCGAAGGGTGCGCGATCGAAGGGCTGGTAGTTCATCACGGCCAGGAAGCGTTCGCGAGAGGTCATGGGAAACACCAGGATTCAGGATTCAGGAGTCAGAGTAACGGCAAAGGCAACGGCGCGCCGCCGAGACGCCGGCGCTCCCAGGTGTGCCGAGCATGTTCGATGGCCAGGAGGTGTAAGTCCTCTACCCAGCCTGGATGGAGGCGAAGGGTTAGCAACGCGCAAGGGCGCCCGCCGCGAGGCGGGGTCTGAAGGAAGCGTGGTGCAAAGCCGCGACCGGACGGACAGGAACCGGATACGAGGCCGTCGGCGCCGGACGAGACTGCCTGGGAGTGCGAAGTCCCCTATCCATCAGGCGTCGACCGGGTATATTGGGCCGGGCTGCGGCGACAGTCATCGAGCTTACCTCGGGAGGTCTGTGCCGTCTCTCCGCAAGGGGAGTGGGGGAGCCGTGAGGCGACCCGATCGCGGCGCAGAAGTCAGCAGCGGGCATAGTAGGCCCCGACGACGGGCCGAAGGCCCCAACGGTCCTCCGCGTTGAGCGGAGGCTGAGTGGCAGGGTCAGTAGCCGAGGCATCTCATGGGTCGGAAGCGGCAGCCAAGCCAGTTGGTGCTGGCCTTTCCGGAGTGCGCGGAGGGTGAAACCCGAGGCGGCCCGGGGAGAGTCGAACCGCCCGTGGCGGCGCCTGCGGACGAACGCCCGGCGACGGCGGAGCGGCTGATGGAGCGAGTCGTCGAAGCCCAGAATGTGAAGGAGGCGTTGAAACGCGTCCAGGGCAATCGGGGTGCGCCCGGCGTGGACGGGATGACCGTCCAGCGACTCGAGCGCTACCTGAAGCACCAGTGGACGACGGTCCGGCAACAACTGCTGACGGGGACGTATCGGCCGCAGCCGGTGAAGCGGGTCGAGATCCCCAAACCGGGGGGCGAGGTGCGGGTGTTGGGCATCCCGACCGTGCTCGACCGCTTCGTGCAACAGGCGATCCTGCAGGTCTTGCAGCCCGAGTGGGACGCCACGTTCAGCGAGCACAGCTTCGGCTTCCGCCCCAAACGCTCGACCCATCAGGCCGTGGCGCAAGCCCAGGCGTATCTGGGCGAGGGCTATGGGTGGGTCGTGGATATCGACCTGGAGCAGTTCTTTGACCGGGTCAACCACGACCTGCTGATGGGGCGGGTGGCGAACCGGGTGACGGACAAGCGGGTGCTGAAGCTGCTCCGGGCGTTTTTGAACGCGGGGATGATGCTCGGGGGCGTGGTGATCCCGCGGGGTCAAGGAACGCCGCAGGGCGGGCCGCTCGCGCCGCTGCTGGCGAACCTGCTGCTGGACGACCTGGACCGCGAGCTGGAGCGCCGCGGACATCGCTTCGTGCGCTACGCGGATGATTGCAACATCTACGTACGCAGCGAGCGGGCCGGGCAGCGCGTGATGGCGAGCGTGACACGCTTCCTGGAGCGGAAGCTCAAGCTGAAGGTCAACGCGGAGAAGAGCGCGGTCGCCAAGCCCCACCAGCGGAAGTTCCTGGGCTTCAGCTTCACGCGGGAGGCTACGCCGCGACGCAAGCTGGCCCGGCAGACGGTCGAGCGCTTCAAGCGCGAAGTGCGCCAGCGCGTCCGCGCGAGTCGCGGGCGCAGTCTGGAGCAGATCGTGCGCGGCCTCCGCGACTACCTGCGCGGCTGGCGCGCGTACTACGGCTTCAGCCAAACGCCTTCGGAGCTGGAGGACCTGGATCAGTGGATTCGCCGGCGACTGCGAAATGTCGCCTGGCGCCACTGGAAGCGCGGGCCACAGCGCTACGCGGGGCTGTGCCAGCACGGCGTGCCGCCCGATTGGGCGGCCACTACCGCCAGCAGCCCACGCGGGCCGTGGCATCTCAGCCACAGCCCAGCCCTGACCCGGGCCTTCCCGAACACCTACTTCGCGCAACTGGGCCTCCTCTCTCTCGCGGCTCCGAACCGCGCCTAACCAGCCGAACCGCCGTGTACGGACCCGTACGCACGGTGGCGTGACAGGGACAGCCCGCGAGGGCCTACCTATGTCAGTTAGACGTCAACGGCTAGGCAGCTTCACCCGCATGGACGCGGTAGAGGACCGTCTCTCCCCGATCCCGGAGGGCCTCGGTGAGGTGCGTGGTCGTGATGATGAGCTGCGTCTGGTCGCCGGCCTGTTCGAAGACGCGCCCCGCGCGGCTCTCGTCCAGCTCGCTCAGGCAATCGTCGAGCAGCACGATCGGCGATTCGCCCAGGCGCTCACGGGCGACCTCGGCCTCCGCCAGGCGCATCGCGAGCACCGCCGTGCGCTGCTGGCCTTGAGAGCCGAACCGGCGCAGGTCGGTGTCGCCCACCTCGAGCAGGAGATCATCCCGGTGCGGGCCGGTCATCGTCCGGCGCAACGCGATCTCCTGGGAACGGCGGGCTTCCAGCCTCTCCAGGATGATCCCTTCCAGCGCCGGGAGCGCGGACATCTTGTCCGTAACGTTCGACCGGTACGCCACCCGCAGCTCCTCCGCGCCGCCGGTCAGGTCACGATGTATACGTGCGGCCACCTGCGATAGTTCCGCGACATACCCCGCGCGCGCAAGGACGACCTGCGCGCCGTGCCGCGCGAACTGCCGGTCCCACGAGGGTAGCTGCTCCGGCGAGGCCTCGCCCGCCGCAATGAGCGAGAGCAGCTCGCCGCGCTGCTTCATCGCGCGCGTACACTGCTGAAGGTCGGCCAGGTGCGCGGGCTGGATGCCACCGATCGCGATGTTGAGGAAGCGACGCCTCAACGATGGCTCGCCCTTCGCCAGCGCGAGATCGTCGGGCGAGAAGACCACCACCGCGACCTCGCCGATCACTTCGCGCGGGCCCTTCACGGGCTGATCGTTCACTGCAAGCTGCTTCGGCGGCTGCCCGAGGAACTGCGCGGCCTCGGGCGCCGTCAGCACCATCCTCAACGACACCGGCCCCCGAACGCTCCGCGCGAATTCCCCCCCTGCGACCGCCTGATCCGCGCCCCATCGGATCAGCTCCTCATCGCGGTTCGTGCGGTGCGACTTCGTCCGCGCCAACGCACACACCGCCTCCAGCACGCTCGTCTTGCCCTGCGCGTTGTCCCCGACGATGACCGTCGTGCGCGCAGGGAACTCGAGGCGCGCCTCGCGATAGACGCGGAAGTCCTGAAGCGAAAGAGAGGTCACTTGCACGAGGGCATCTTACAACGGTGGGAGGGAGGGAGTCCAGACGGCGGCGGAGGCGAAGTTGGGGGACTACCACGACTGTGCCCGATGAGCCCGCCGCTGCCATCAGGGATGCTCCGGCGTGGCGGACCAGAGAGGGCTCCGGCCGGGCACGCCGGAGGTCCGGACCTGTGCGAACCATCCCCCTCCCAGCGCGTTCTCCTTACAAACTGCCTCGGATGAACACTGCGTAATGGCCAAGCCGATGACGACTCTCGCCTGTGGCGCGACGCTGCTCCTGCTTCTGCTGCCAACCGCTCAGGCCGCGCCTAACAGCCCCTTCGTCCCGCCCCCTCCCTTGCGGATCGGCATTGGTGGTGATTATGCCGACGGGCTGGATGGCATGCTGGCGGCCCGCGGGCTGCCCCGCGAGCGCCTCTTCCCGTGGGAGTTGAGCGATCCGCAGGTCCTGAAACGCTTCGATCGGCTCTTCCTCTCCTGCCCGACGCCGCAGCCTGGGCTTGACGAGGCGCTCGAAGCATGGGTGAAGGCCGGCGGGCGCGCCTACATCGAGGTGCCAAGGCCTCGGACGAAGTCGGTCGTGCTGCCGGCGTACCTCTCCATCCCCGGGCCGGCCCCCGAGGGGTCGGACGCCGTCATCGGCGATGCGGCGCTCGCCCTCGCTTCCGGCCTCCCAGCGGGTACGCCGATCGACCTGTACGACTTGGTGGGCGTACTGCTCCGGCCCCAGCAGGGGGTCGGGGCGCGGACGCTCGCCCGGTTCTGCCCCGACAAGGGCGGCGACCCGATCCAGGGCGGGGACGCCATCCTGGCGGTGGCGCTCGGGCAGGGGGAGTTCCTCTTCTCGGGCCCCACACTGGCCTTCGGTTGCTTCCGTGGCGAGGCCACGCAGCCCGTCCTGGGCGCGGCCATCGGCTACCTCTTGCGCGACCGGTACCGGCCGCGCCTCACGGCGTCCGCGCCTGGACCGGAGGTGTCCTCCCCGGCCGCCGACGTCGTGGAGAACCCGGAGGTCTCGCCCGCCCCTCCGCCGGCCGGCTTCGAGGCGGTGAATGCGGTGGCCGGGGACTCCTATGACGTGACGGCTACGCTGGGCCCGAGCACCACGGAGGGGGGCCCCGCGTCGATGCTGCTCCTGGACGGGCAGTTGGACGCCTCCGGCAAGCCCTTGCGCCCGTGCCTCTGGCTGGCGTTTGGCGCGAAGCATGTCGAGCTGCGGGAGGGAACCAACGAAAGCGCCGCGGCAGTCGCGCGAACGGCTTGGCAGCCGCCGACCGAGGCCGTGGACCTCCTCGTGCGACGTCGCCCCGCCTTCGTCTCGGTCGTGCTGGGCAATCGGGAGGTCCTGCGCGCGCCCACCACGGGGCCAGCCGGGGGCCTCGTTGCCCTGAGGCTCGGCTTGGTGCCGTTGACCGATGCGTACTGCCAGGAGGTCGCGGCGGCCGTCTTCTTCGACAACTTCATGCGCGAGCCCGATGACCCCACCGAGTGGAACACGGTCAGCGGCCAGTGGACGAACGTGGGCGTGGGCCATGAGGAGACCTCGGTCAATGGCTTCTTCTTCCGGGGCGAGAGCAAGGACACCGCGCTGGCCACCGTCGGCGACTGGTTCTGGGAGGACTATACGGTCAGCGCCGCCATCCGTCCCGAGAGCGCTACGGCCTGCGGCGTCAGCGCACTCGGGCAGGCGAACGGCGATCGCATCGCCTTCGTCGCGGACACCAGGCCGAAGCCGTGGCCCACACTAAGCCTGGTGCACGAGGTCGGCGGCCGGCGCACCGTCCTCGCCGCGCGCACCGGCGCCCTCGCGCCTCAGCAGTGGTACCGGCTCGCGCTGCGGATCAGCGAGAGCCGGCTGGAAGGCCTTGTTGACGGTGAGGTGCAACTGGCGTGCGCCAACCCGGAGATGCGCGGCGGAGGGATCGGCCTGCTCGCCGAAGGCGGCGCGGCGCGCTTCGACGAT
>Ga0194112_10002936_pt1 | contig 24097 bp, 24 predicted proteins | sample TA2MahC400mmetaG_FD_146191 | JGI IMG/M metagenome (GOLD analysis project Ga0194112, IMG submission 146191) | Freshwater microbial communities from Lake Tanganyika, Tanzania - TA2015016 Mahale Deep Cast 400m | ecosystem: Environmental > Aquatic > Freshwater > Lake | place: Tanzania: Lake... | reverse complement strand
GAGGCGGCGGGGCCAAGGCCAACGGCGGGAAGAAGGCGCGTCGGATCGGACCGCCGGACTCTTCCGCGGGCGCGCGCGGCGGGCGCGCGCGGCGGGGACGCGCATGGGGCGGGCAGCCGGCACGCTCCTCCCATCCCCCCTTTCCAGCCCCGGACGGTCGAGCGATAATCGCCTCTGCCGGAGCTGATGGAGGTGTCGCATGCCGACCTACGACTATCGGTGCAAGGAGTGCGGAAAGAGCTTCTCGGTCTCCATGACGATCAAGGAGCACGATCGTCGGAGGCCGAAGTGCCCGAAATGCTCATCATCGAAGGTCCAGCAGAAGATCTCGATCTTCCACGCGATCACTTCGAAGAAGAGCTGAATCCGGTGGCCGGGGAGCTACGCGGACTGCGCGCCCTCGTGCTCGGAGGCACGGGCCTCATCGGCTCCCACATCGTGGCGTCCCTTCTCGAGAGGGGATGCTCCGTTCGGATTCTGAGCAGAGCGGGACAGGCGAAGAGGGCGCCCGCGCTTGATGGCCTCTCCCCGTTGGAGATGCTCGCCGGCTCCCTGGAGGACGCCGCCTCCCTCCGCGCCGCGCTCGATGGCATGGACCTTCTCTTTCACGCCGCCGGGCCTTATCCGACGAGGCATCTCGGGATGGAGAGGATGATCCGCCGGGCCGTGACGGAGATGGAGACTCTCCTCGACATCTGCCGGGACCTCGCGCCCTCCGAGCTTCTGGCCAATCGGGTGCCGCACTCAAGGCGGGTCGCGATCGAGCAGGCGGAGATGGCGGTCCATGTCGCTCGCGTGCAGCCGGAGCGCCGGGAAGAGATACGCGCGAGCGTGAGGGATCCTGAGCTTCTCAAGCTGGCGGAGGAGGGCCGTCTGAACGCGTCCCAGCATCCCAGCCTTGAGGAGTGTCGCCGCCTGCCGGGACTGAAGAGGGTGGTCTACACGAGCAGCGTGACGACTATCGGTCTCCCGCGCGGCACGGAGCCCGGGAGTCCGCGGCGCCGGCTCGCGACGGAGGCCGACCGCTATGACCTCGCCCCGCATCCCTCGCCCTACTTCGAGTGCAAGCATCTTCTCGAGGCTGTCGTCGCGCGCTCGGCGAACGAGGGGCTGCCCGCGGTGATCGTCAATCCGACTCTGGTCGTGGGAGCCCGGGACGCGCATCTGACGACGGGCCGCCTTCTCATCCCCGTCGCGCGGGGAAAGATGCCCTTCTATCTTCGCGGCCGGATCGACGCCGTGGCGGCGCGGGACGTGGGAGAGGCACACGTCCTGGCCGCGCTGCGGGGACGCACGGGGCAGCGCTACATCGTGGGCGGCGAGTCTCATTCCCTGCGGGGTTTCCTCGGGATGGTGGCGGAGGAAGCGGGCAGACGGCCGCCGTTTCTTCCCGTTCCGACCTTCGCGGCCGAACCCGTGGCTCTCTTGAGCGAGTGGCTGGCCCTGCGCGGGAAGAAAGAGTGGCCGCTCTTTCCGATGCACGGACTGAGAATGCTGCGCAACACGCCGGAGACGGACGACTCTCTCGCCAGGGTGGAGCTCGGCGTTCCGCGCTCATCGCTGCGCGAGGCCGTGCGATCCGCTCTCGAGTGGTACCGGAAGGAGAGACTTCTGTAGGGGCGCAATCCGATGCGCCGACCCCGCATCCGCTCGGGACGGTCAGCGGTCCATCTCGCCCAGCCGCCAGTGCATCGTTCGTTGCTGAAGAACGCACGCGTAAGCCGGGGCGAAGGCCATCAACCTCATCGTGCCCTTCATGGCTCTCCTCGATCCGGGCGAGGCCATCAGAAGCTCGCTTCCCAGGACCAGCTCGGCGATCCGGCGGGCGAGCGGGCGCGTCCTGAGGAAGGAGGCTTTCGGCGTGAACGGGCTCCTTCGGGCCAGGACGAGGTCGACCGTCTCGTCGACCTCCTGCACGAGTCCTCTGGGCGTCAGGTGTTCGGGGACGGCCCGGCAGACTCCGGCGAGGATGCTTCCCAGGAACTCTTGCGGCGTCGTGCCCGGCGCCACGGAATAGGCGCGCCCCACGCGCCCCGTGTGCGAGTCGGAGGCGGCGATCACGCTCTTGCCCAGCTTCTGCGCGAGTCGGGAGGTGCGCCCGTTGAGTTGCGGGATCCGTCCCGCGTTCAGCTCGATGACGGGAAACAGCCCGATGAGATCCTCGATCGTGGAGAGGTCGCCGCGCTCGCCCCGCTCGAACCAGAACGGATGGTTGTAGGCGTGGAAGAGACCCTCGCGCCGGCAGAACGCGGTGAACCGATCGATCGACCTCCGCCGCCGCGCCAGCTCGATCATCTGCGCCTGATCGAGCCCCAGGACGTTGACATGGACCGTGTGTCCGATGCGCGGATCGCGGACCTTGATCTCGATGCCCGCGATCAAGGGGATCGGCGGGCTCTCTCCGTACTCAACGGCCAGGTCCCGCTTCAGCTCCTCGACTCCACGCATCGTGTCGTGGTCGGTCAGCGTGAAGAACCCCATCCCCCTCTTGACGGCCTTGTCATACAGGGCTCGCGGAGAGAGGGCCGGGAGGTCGAGAACGTCGAAGGAGTGGCTCGAGTGAAGGTGGAGATCGGCCTTCTTCAGGTGGAGATCCGCCCATTGGGCTGGCTTTCGTGTGGCGCCGCCGGGCGCTGAGATCGGATCGGATCGCATGGATGTTCTTGCCTTCCGCTCGGCGCCGCTTGCTCCCGCCGGCCCCGCCCACAATTGAAAAACGGTCCGTCGGGTGATCCGCCCCGTCGGACCGCGCCGCTCACAACGTCTCACACTACCAGGAGCGAGGTCGCTGGGACAAGGGGCCGCATCGCGCCCTCCGGGATCTCGTCGGAGGCACGCGCCGCGCGTCACGGGGCTCTGTTTCCCTCAGCGTCCGCCTTCGCCCGATGAGGCGTCTCCCTTCGGAATCGCTCGATCTCCTCGAGGCTTCTCGGGATCCCTTCCCGCCCGCCGATGCGGCGGCATTTCATCGCCGCCGCTGCGTTGCTGAAGTCGATCGCATCCTGCAGGTCCAATCCGCGCAGGCAGGCGACCGCGAAGGCGCCGTGGAAGACGTCTCCCGCGCCCGTAGTGTCACGCGCCTCCACCGCGTAGGCCGGGAACTCCTCGAGGCGTCCGTCGATCCGGGCGACGGCGCCGCCGGCTCCCCGCGTGACGACGACCAGGCCGCCTTCCGTTCTCTCCTCCAGGATTCGAGTCGCTTCTGCCGGATTCCTCGAGCCCGTCGCCGTCTCGGGGAAGGAGGCCGAGACAATCAGAAAGTCGATCTTCGGGAGGAGCAGATCCATACCGGGGCGCACATCCTCTATGTCGACGAGGACCGGCATGCCCGCGGCGCGGGCGGGATCGGCCGCCCGCGCGGCGGCTCGGGGATCCTGCGCGTCGGTGTAGAAGAGGCGGCCGCAGGCGATCTCTTCGTCCGAGATCTCCTCGGCCCGGAGAGGGATCTCGGGGCCGCGTCCCCAGAGGATCGTCCGCTCGCCCGTGGGCTCGTGGACCAGGATGAACGCCCGCTGGGTCAGGGCGCCCGGCCGGACGCGGACGCCGCTCACATCCACGCCCTCGTCTTGTAGGCCGGCGAGGTTGGCAGTCCCCTCGGAGTCGTCTCCGACCCCGCCGAGATAGCGGGCCGTGTGGCCGAGGCGGACGACCGCGACCATCGCGGTCGCCGTCCGGCCTCCTCCCTGTCGGGAGTAGCCGGAGAATTTCGTCTTTCCTCCCGGCGCCGGGTGGACCGGAAGAGTCAGAATGTGATCAGCCGCGTTTCCGCCGAGTCCGACCACGTCGAATCGTCGGTTCCTCGGCAGGTCAGGTGGAAACCGCATCGCTCGAGATCCTCCCTGAGCGCGATCGTCGCGGGCCGGCCAGGACTGCCCTGGGAATCCTATCCCATCAGCGGATCTCCCGCCTTCTGCGTCCGACCCGCGGGCGCCCCCCGTCAGGACGGCCGCGCCCCAAGTGCGCCGTCCCGGGGGTGTCGATCAGGCATCGATCTTGATAAGCTCGCAAGGGCGATCGACAACACGGTCGAGAGATGAAACGGGCGCGTTCCTCGAAGGGCGCATCTCGGAAAGGAGAGGGCGAATGTCGCTGAAGACACGAGAGGACTACATCGCTTCCCTTCGGAGGCTCCGTCCCAACGTCTACAAGTTCGGCGAGGAGATCGCCGATGTCACGACCCATCCGGCCACCCGCCGGACCGTCGAGAGCCATGCGCGCGGTTTCGACGCGGCCCACGATGCCACGACGGCCCCATTCTTCACGACGAAGTCCTCCCTCACCGGCGAGCCGATCCACCGGCACAACTCGCTGATCGAGTCGATGGAGGACCTGGTGGCGAACATGCGGGTCAAGCGAGAGATGTACCACCGGACCGGATCCTGCACGGGCGGACTCTGCGTCGGATGGAACGCGATGAACGTCCTCTGGGCGGCGACGCACGAGATCGACGCGGAGAAGGGGACCGACTACCACGAGCGCATCAAGAAGTGGATCCTCTCCGCCCAGCAGAACGGGTGGGTGGCCGCCGGGGCGCTCACCGACCCGAAGGGAGACCGCAGCCTCCCGCCGTCGCAGCAGCCGGATCCCGACTCCTACCTCCGCCGCGTCGCCTCCACTCCCGAGGGGATCGTCGTTCGGGGGGCCAAGGTGATGATCTGCGGCGTCGCCGCCTCGAACGAGATCATCGTCCTGCCGGGGAGCTTCTGCGGCGAGGCGGATCAGGATTACGCGATCTCGTTCGCCATCCCGCGGGACGCCGAGGGGCTCACGATCGTCGAGGCGCGCCGTCCAAGCGATACGCGTGAGCAGGAGGACGGGATCGACGCCCCGACGGAGACGGGGATCACGCAGTCCTACCTGATCTTCCAGGATGTGCGCGTTCCGATCGAACGGGTCTTTCTGAACGGCGAGTTCAACTACGCCGGGCGCATCATCGAGTTCTTCACGGGCAACTACCGCGCCTGCATCGGAGCCTGCGTCGCCGGACAAGGGGATGTCATGGTAGGCGCCGCGACCTTGATGGCCCGCGCGAACGGCCTCTCGGCCAAGGCCTTCATGGACAAGCTCGTCCAGATGCAGGTCAACAACGAGACCACATTCGCGGTCGGCGTCGGGTCGATCGCCCTGGGCAAGCGGCACCCCTCCGGCGTCTGGTTCGCCGATCCCCTCACGGCGAACGTGAACAAGGTCCACGTCGCGACCCTGCCCCAGGAGACGCGCCGCCTCTGCCAGGAGATCGGCGGGGGGATCGTGGAGACGGGTTGCCTTCCGTCCTCCAAGGATCTCGATGATCCGAACTACGGCGAGCTGATCCGCAAGTACCTCCAGACGCCGGCCTGCTCCGGAGAGACGAGGGCGCGGGCCGCGCGGCTGAGCGAGTGGCTCACCGTGGGGCCCGGGGTTCCAGGCTGCATGCACGGGGGCGGGTCTCCCCAGGCCGCCAAGATGACGGTCCGCGTCAAGACGCCTCTGGAGGAGTGGGTCCGCCACGCGCGGAAGATCGCGGGCATAGAGGAGGATCTGCCCGAGCCGGGGAAGGGGAAGAAGTGACGAGGAGGCGAGGCTGATGTCGTGGCTGGCAGATCTTCAGGATCTCAAGGTTCGATTCGGGCCCGCTGCCGCGCGAAGGAAGCGGACCATCCTTCAGAGAGCCGCACGAGCGTCGGTGGAGGACCCCGCGGCCCTCGTCGAGTATCACGAAGCCCTCTGTTTCATCCGCGCGTTCCCGGATGATCGCTCTGTACTCGAGGCGGCCGGGAATGAGCTCCGGCTCTTCGCGCGAAGAGTCGCTCCCATGAAGGACGACCTGGTCGACACCGGCATCGCCGGGACGATCTACCACTACCCGTTCGACCTCCCGATGGCCTCCTGGCTCGTCGATCGATTCGGCGACGCGGTCGACATCGACTGGGACGAGTACGATGGGCGGGAGGAAGACAACCTCTCCACAATTCTGCCGCCGCTCTCAGGGTGGGTGGAGACCGCCGCCCTCGATGACGAGCTCCTGGGGACGCACGAGTGGTTCGAACGCTCGGCGGGACGGAGCAAGGCCGGTTCCCTGCGCCGGCTGATCCGCCGGCTGCGCGGATCGGGGCTTCCGGCTGAGGTTCAGGAGACCCTCTACAACTCGATGAACGTTCCCGTCCGGTGGGACCTTGGGGAAAGCCGGGCCTCGCGGACGCTGGCCCGGATGCAGGGGCAGCCTTTCTACTACCACAAGAGCGCGCTGCGCGGCAGGGCGGGCGACCTGAGGCGGGAGATCCGCCGCCCCCTCGACCCGCTTCGTCCGGTCCCTCGAGGACGGGCCCGTCTCTGGATCGACCTCGCCCGCTGCGCCCTCTCCGTCCGCGATCGGGAGCTCTATCCCCTGGCCCTGGCGAATCCGGGGGAGGTCTACGAAGTCGGCATCGGGCGCGGCGTGACCTTCGTCCTGATCGGAATGTCGCCGCGCCGTAGGCTGCCCATCGAGTCGGACTACGCGGCCTTCGTCTGCAAGAACGGGATCCCGATCGGGTACGCGCTGGGCGCGCTCCTCTTCGATCGGGTCGAGATCGCCGTGAACGTCTTTCCGACCTTCCGCCAGGGCGAGTCTTCCTTCGTCTTCGAGCAGTTCGCGCGCATCTTCCATCACCAGTTCGGCCCGAGATCGTTCTTCATCGAGCGCTACCAGCTCGGCCACGAGAACGACGAAGGGCTCGAAGCCGGATCGTTCTGGTTCTACTACAAGCTCGGCTTCCGTCCCATCGACGCGAAGGTCGCCACCCTCGCCGAGCAGGAGGCGGAGAGGATCAGGCGCGTCCGCGGGGCCAGAACCGCGCGGCCGATGCTGCGCCGCCTGGCTCGCTCGCACGTGATCATGCGCCTGGATCGGGAGCCTCCTTCCGCCTCCGGGGAGATCCCGTTGACGGAGATCGGCCTGGCGGTGAGCCGCTTGATCGAGGAGCGGTTCCGCGGGGATCTCGCCGGGGCCGAGTCCGCGTGCGCGGCGCGGGTCGCTCGCCTGCTGGGCGCCGGGAGCCCGTCATCGTGGCCCGAGTCCGAGCGGGAGGCGTTCCTGCGGCTCAGCCCTCTGGCCTCCTTGCTGCCGGGACTCGGCGCGTGGACGGCGCGAGAGAAGCGCGATCTCGCTCGGATCATGAGGGCGAAGGGCGCGACAGGCGAGGCGGCCTACGCGCGGGCCGTGATCCGGCACCCGAAGCTCAAGCAGGCGTTGCTCGCCATGGCTGAGGGCTAGAGGCGCTCGACCGGATCCGGGAAGCGAACAGGCGCGGCGCGAAGAGCACGGACCCCGACGGTTTCCTTCGCCTAGCTGGGCTCGCGGCGCGGGCCACGGCGCGACACCAGGCCCTGCTTCCGCCCGGCGCGTTCGATTCTTCCCGCGAAGGACGAAACGATGGACAGCGGCAGCGAGATATAGGCCTCTTCGTCCCGCGAGTCGACCGCTACGACAAGATGCCCGATCTTCTTTGAAACCGTCACACGCTCCGATCTGGAGGCGACATCGACGAGGTCGCAGTCGGGGAGATCTCGCAGCCCCCCCGCGATCGCCTCCATCAGCGGCAGGCACGAGTCGGAGCTTCGTGCCACCTCGCGGAAGAGCTCATCCGGCATGAACCGAAGGGCCACGCGAGCGAAGATCCCCGGGATGCGGATCGAGACGTCGTCTCCGGACGGTCCCGTCTCTTTCACGTTGATGACGATCGTGCCGGACTGATGGATCAGGACCGCCACGGCGACGACCGATGAGAGGGCAAGGCCGACAATGATGCTAGCGGCGATCAGGACCCGCTTCTCGTGACGCGTCAGAGACATGATCTTGATCTCTCCCTTCAGTCGCTGCTATCGCGGGAATCGATCCAGATGCGGACGGTTTCATCCTCGCTATGGACGGTGATCAGGTCCCCCTCGTCCCTTTCGTCCAGAGCCTGGACCGCGGCGAGGATGTTCAACTCGTCCTCCTCGCCGGACAGGAGCGCTTCCAGGACGTCCATGCGCAGTCGCACCCGCACCTTCTCGGAGTCGTCCCCGAGCTCCTCCGTGTCGATGTAGAGGACTCCATCGTCCTTTCTGATCCGAACACGTTCGTCGACGCCATCAATGGAGACGTACTCGCCGTTCTCAGCCTCGCGGACGGCCCGGAGCAGGGCACGCAGGTCGACATTGCTCTTTCTCAAGCTGTCCACGCGGACGATCCCCTTGCGGAAGTCGGAATCGTCTATGGCCGGCAGAACGGCGGCGACAAGCTTGATGGGAAGGTTTATGCGGACGGTCTCCCCATCTTCGCCCGTCTCCACGACCTTCACGTGCAGCCACTTCGACCGGGACTCGGCGCCGGCCATGCCGTGCGCGAGAAGGCAGCAAAGGGCTGCCGCGGCAACGAGGCTCTTCCGACTCATGGAGCACCTCCTGGCGCCGGGCGGGCCCCAGAGGCCCTCCGCGCGGCGCTGACGAGCCACTCTACGGATCGACCCCTCCGGGGGTTGCGGGCGGATCGCGGGCTCCCTCGCCCTCTCAGGGCAGGTCGAGCCTGGCCTGCGCGCCCCGCGTCTCGAGATCGAGGAGATACTGCTTCCGCCGGAGGCCGCCGCCATACCCCCCGAGGCCGCCGTCCTTGTTGACTACCCGGTGGCACGGAATGACGATCGCGATCCGATTGAGCCCGTTCGCCCGCCCGACGGCGCGCTGCGCATCCGGCGAGCCAAGCGCGACGGCGATTTCCTCATAGGAGCGGGTCTCGCCGTAGGGAATTCGCAGAAGCTCCCGCCAGACCCTCTCTTGGAAGGGGGTTCCGGGATAGGCCAAGGGCACGGAGAATCGCTTGAGCTTCCCCAGGAAATAGAGGCGCAGCTCCTCGTCGAGTCTCTCGAGGAGGGGGGTTCTGCGCGGGAGGGCCGGATGGCCGAAGCGCTTCCGGAGCGCCGCTAGCTGCCCCTCGAGCATGCGGCGGTCGGTGAACTCGAGAAGGCAGAGCGCTGCCGATGTGGCGCCGGCTACGAGCGGGCCGAGGGGGCTCTTGATCCAGGAGAGAGAGATCGACTCCTGTCCGCGGCTGGCCCCGGGGGCTCGGCCGAAGACCCGGACGAACGCGTCCCGAAAGCCGCTGTGAGACTCGTATCCGCTCTCGAAGACGACATCGTCGATCTCCGCGCCCTCGCGGATCTGCGCAAGGGCCCCGCCAAGTCGCATCGAGCGGGCGTAGGCTTGGAATGTCATGCCGAATCTCCTCTGGAAGTGTCTCCGCGCCGTGGTCGGATCGATCCCGCGTTCGCGGAGGTCCGCGTCCGTGATGCGGGCGGTGGGAGAGTGGTCGAGCTCATCGAGAAGGCCCCTGGCCCAGGCGGGCTCGTCGCCGGCATGAGTGGGGCGGCATCTCTTGCAGGGGCGAAACCCCGCGATCATGGCCTCTCGCGCGGAGGGGAAGTACTCCACATTCGCCGGCTTGGGCTTCCGCGCCGGGCAGGTCGGCCGGCAGAAGATGCCGGTCGTGCGCACCCCGAGAAAGAAGAGACCGTCGTAGGACGCATCGCGCGATAGATAGGCGCGCTCCATCTCCTTGACCGGCGGCAGTAGGCTCATGGGCGCAATGTAGCGAAGGCCGGCTCCCGGCTTCCACCGATTATCGGGCGCGGATGTCGCGGCGGGATCGGCTTCCCGCCTGAGTTTCCGCGCTACCGGACCAGGACGGCCCGGCGCTGCGAATAGGGGCGCCCGTCGAGCAGGACCCGCAAGTGATATATGCCCGCCGTCGCCAAGGCGCCCGATCCGTCGCGGCCGTCCCAGATCAGGGGGATCTGCTCTCCAGCGGCGAGGTCCCTGCGAGCGACCTCGCGAATGAGCCGGCCATCGGACCCGAAGACAAGGACGCGCGCGTTCCCGGAGCGGTCCGGCCGGAGACTCCAGCTCGCCGAGGCGGTGAACGGGTTCGGGAAGGTCGGGGTGAGGCCGCGCGATCCCGCGATCTCAGCATCCGGCGCATGCAGCGGATCCTCGTTGCCCTCCAGCGCGTAGACGTCGCCGCCGGTTCCGTTCGTCAAGAGCTGCGTGCCGGCGACGACGTCCGGCGCGCCGTTGCCATTGAGGTCCGGGACTCCGCGGATGGTCATGATCTTGTCCGTGGTCGGATTGCGCCAGCTCCAGACCACAGTCCCATCGACGCCGTCGAGGAGATAGACCCAGCCGTCGAAGTCGCCCGCGACGACATCGTTGATGTCATCGTCCGTGCAGTCCCCGATGCGATCGACGGCCCAGACCCAGTCGCTTGTCGGCCGCGACCAGATGAGAGCGCCGTTGATTCCGCTGTAGGCCGCGCAGGCGGACGTCGTGTTGTATCCGACGGCGACGTCGCCGAAGCCGTCCCCGTTAACGTCGTCGAGCGCGACGACCCGCTGCTGGCCGCTGGCGGGCACGCTCCAGATGATCGCGCCGGTGCGCCCGTTGATGCAGTTGAGCGTGTTCCCCCAGCTAGCGGGGACGATCTCGCTGATGCCGTCGCCGTTGACGTCGCCGACGAACGTCAGATTCCAGATCGTGCCATTGATGGGGCGGCTCCATAGCGGGCAGCCGCAACTCCCCTCGCGGGCGACGACCTGCTTGGCCACGGCGTCGTCTCCCAGAGCCGCGACGACATCCCGGACGCCGTCGTAGTTGATGTCCTGGCAGGAGCGGACATCGAAGAAGGCGTCGTTCCCCCAGTAGTTCCAGAGATAGCTCCCCGTGGCGCCGTTCACGCCGTAGATCCGGTCGTTGTAGCTGCCCGTGCAGAAGACGACCTCCGGGACGCCGTCTGCCGTCAGGTCGGTTCCCAGGTTGTCGATGGCGTAGACCCATCCGGAGGACGGCGGGCTGGGGGGGCTCTGGACATAGGTGTCGAATCCCCAGAGCGTGGCGCCTGAGATGCCGTTCAGGGCGTAGGCAGTCCGCCCGCCCCATGCGGTTCCGAGGAGCACGTCGGGGAACAGATCGCCGTTCAGGTCGGCTCCGATGCGCAGGCAGTTGTCCCCGTCGCCGCCGCCGCTGCTGGCCCCTCCGATCGGCCTCGCAGACCAGATGACCTCGCCGATGCCGGAGGATCGGCCGCGAATCGCGAAGACGTGCTCGACGCCGGAGGGTCCGTTGCCATACCCCTCGAAGACGACGTCCACGCCGCCGTCCCCGTCGATGTCGGGTATGGCGGCGATGCACTCGATGCTTCCGTTCCCCTGGAAGGACCAGAGCAATGTCGGCGTCTGCGCCGCTGCGGCGGTGGCGAGAGCGAGAGACATGAGGATCGGGACGACGGCCTTCATGATCCACCCCCCTTGTTGCGCTCCGCCCCGCTTGTTTCACGTTCGCGGCGCGGGGCCTCGGAGATCCATCTGCGTCTGCGCGGTTCGCGGCGGCGACTGCGCGTCTCAAGCACAATCTGATCCGCGTAGATTGTAGGGGAATTCGATCGTGAAGTCGAGGACCCGGATCACGCTTGCGGACCCGGATCACGCTGCGGATCACGCCGGTTGCCGAACCCGACTGACTGCCGAGCCCGATTGCCTACCGAACGTGCCCTTCTGAACGCGTCCTACCGACGCCTACCGGATCCTGTCGAATGCCTGCTCAAAGTCGGCCTGAAGGTCCTCATATGCCTCGCAGCCGACGGAGACGCGCACGAGATCGTCGGTGATGCTGGCCTCCTCCCGCTTCTGTCGGGGGACGCCGGCGTGCGTCATTGAGGCCGGATGCTCGACCAACGTCTCGAGGCCGCCGAGGGACACAGCCAGGATCGCAAGGCGCATCGAGTCGATGAGGGTCTTCGCCTGCTCGTAGCCGCCGCGCGCGCCAAAGGAGATCATCGCTCCGGGCCCGGCCATCTGGCGCTTCATCAGCTCGTGCTGCGGGTGAGAGGGAAGGCCGGGATAGGAGACCCAGGCAATCTTTGGGTGCCCCTGCAGCCATGCGGCGAGCCTGCCCGCGGTCGCCTGCGCCCTTTCGATGCGCAGCCCCAGCGTGCGGATCCCTCGCAGGACGAGCCAGGCCTGATGCGGGTCGGGCGTGCCGCCGAAGTTCTGGAGGGTGGAGGCGAGCCGGGCGTGCAGCGACACCTCCCGGCTCACGATCATGCCCGCGACCACGTCGCTGTGGCCGTTCAGGTACTTCGTCATGCTGTGGAGCACGACGTCGGCCCCGAGGCGGAAGGGCTTCTGGAGCACGGGGGAAGAGAATGTGTTGTCCACAACGAATGCCGCACCGATCTCCCGGGCGATCCCGGCGCATGCCTCCAGGTCGGTGATCTTGATCGTGGGATTCGCGGGGCTCTCGATGTAGATGAGCTTCGTGTTCGGACGCACGGCCGCCCGCACCAGATCGATCTTCTCCGTCTGGATCCAGGAGGATTCGATGCCGAATCTCGAGAGGTGGTTCTCCGCGAGGACGCGCGTCGCTCCGTAGACGGCGTCGGTGCCGATCAAGTGATCTCCGGAGTTCAAGAGGGTGAGGAGGGTGGTCGAGATCGCAGCCATCCCGCTCGAGGTCGCAAGTCCGGCGCGGCCGCCTTCGAGCTCGGCCACGCATTGCTCGAGGGCGCGGATCGTCGGATTCCCCAGGCGCGTGTACTTGAAGCCGGCATCGGTTCCCGCGAACCTGGCCGCTCCCTGATCGGCGTTCTCGAAAGAGAACGTCGAGGACTGGTAGATCGGAACGGATACCGCGCCGTATTGGGGGTCCGGCTCCGGGCCGGCGTGGATGACCTTCGTCTGCTCGCGGTGTTCATCTCTCGACGTCATGCGACCTCCTCGGGAACAGGATCCCTTCAAGGACAATCCGGCCCGAATGATAGCAACGATGAGGCGACTGGAGTAGGGGCGCCGGCGGGACGCCGCGATACGCGGAATGGGCGCGAGGCATCTGCTTTCGCCGCCTCAATCCCAGCCTCGATTCCAGCCTCATCCCCAGCCTCATCCCCTGCGGTTGACATCCCGGTCGGATCGTGGTCGGATTGCATCCGCACGAGGCTCGCGCCGGCGGATCATCCCGCCCGCGCGGAATCGTCCGCGCTCGCGAGGCCCCGAAGGAGGTTGCCATGAGGCTGCGCCGCTCTCGAACGTTGGCCCTGATACTCGCCATGTCCGCCCTGCCCCTATGCGTGCTGACATGTTCGGACGATGAGGAGAAGAAGGTGATCGAGCCGGATCCGAACACTCCCTTCCCGTACGCCAGACTGTCTGTCGAATCCATGACTCCAAATCTGGAGGATCTCGATCAACAGGCGGACTACAGGAGTCCGCAGGGCGTTTGTCACGCCCTCTCGGCTCTGGTAGTGGCCTGGGTCAATCTCAACGTAGCGGTCCGTCTGGCCGTTCCAATAGCCGCGATCGACGCCTGCCTGCTTTCCCCTTCCGTCTACATCGGGAACAACACGTGGACATGGACCGCTTCAGGGGGGCAAGGCTCCCAGGCCTGGACGGCCGAGCTGATGGGGCAGCTCATCGATGCCACTAACGTGCGATGGTCGATGAGGGTGAGCGGCACACAGCTCGAACTCGATCGCTTCCTCTGGTTCGAAGGCACTTGTGACACCCGGGCGCGCGCCGGCGTCTGGCACTATTTCGACCCGGCGTCGCCGGAGACTTCGCGCGAGCTCGTGCGCTGCGACTGGTCGCTTCCGGAGGAACCGAACGGCGGGCAGCAGATCGGATTCGAGAATGTGGAACCCGGCGGAAACATGGAGGGGGATCAGCTTCTCTACACCCTTGCCGATTCCATCGCCGCGGTCTCGCTGACGGATGCCAGCGAGGAGACGACCATGGAGGCTCGCTGGGATCTGCGAACCGGAGAAGGGCGCGCAATCAGCGCGCGGGCGGACACGTGCTGTTGGGGTCCTCGCCCGTTCCATCCGGACGTGGAGTGCCCGTGAAGGCCGTGTAAGGGCCCGTCGAGTCCGCGCTGGCTCAGGTGCGGACCTTGGATGCCCTCGTCAGCTTGGCGAACTTGACCCCGCGGAGCCCCGCGATCTCGGTGCTCACGCGCGTGACCTGCGCGGGGTTGCCCCGGATGAAGATCGCCTCCAGGCAGTCCTCAGCGTCCAGGTGGACGTGCGTGCTGCAGAGGACGTGCACGTGGCGCCTGTGCTGGGCTTCCATGATCCTCTCGGGAAGATCCCGCTGATGATGGTGGTAGCAGATCGTGAGGACGCCCACGACCTGCTCGTCCTTGGTCTCCCACTTCTCCTGAACGAGCTGCTCCCGGACGAGGTCGCGCACATACTCGGACCGCGAGGCATATCCCCGGGCGATGGTCCCCTTGTCGATCTCCCTCAGCAGGGTTCTCGGCAGGGAGACCGTGAAACGGACGGCGGATTCCTTGTTGGCCATGGTTCGTCAGTCCCATTCATGTGTGTGAAAGTGCCTGTGCTCGACGTCTTCGTGCCTGTGCCCATGTATGTGCATGAGGTTCGCCTCGAGCAGGAGACGGCGATCGCCGAGCGCCGCGGCGATCGGGCCGTCGTAGATCAGCCGATGGTCCTCCGAGAGGACGAGCGCCCGATCTCCGAGCTCCGGGGCGAGACTCAGATTGTGCGTGGTCGTCAAGGTCGCGATCTGTTGCTGCGCGAGGAAGTCGATGAGCCAGCCGGTGCTCCTCGGATCCAGGTTCGCGAGAGGCTCGTCGAGGAGAAGGAGCCGCGGCCGGACGGAAAGGAGGGACGCCAGGCAGACCTTCTGCTTCTCGCCGCCGCTCAGCGAGAAGGGGGAACGTCCCAGCAGCCGGACCACGCCGAAGGACGCGGCGAGGGACTCGATCGCCGGGGTGATCTCCGGCTCGCCGGCCTGCCTCAGGCCGAAGCCGATCTCGTCGCGCACCGTCGGATGGAAGAGCATCGAATCCGGGTTCTGGAAGAGGAGCGCGACCTGTCTGCGGAAGGCGCCCCGGAACGACGAGTCCCTCAGGGCGCGCTCATCGACCGGGCGGCCGTCGAAGAGATAGCGCCCTTCGCGGGGAAAGAGCAGACCGTCGAGGATCTTCAGTAGGGTGGTCTTCCCGCACCCGTTGCTGCCGAGGAGGACGATCCTCTCGCCGTCTCTCGCGGAGAAGGAGATCTCCGACAGAGCGGCCGCGTCCGCTCCGTAGCGGAAGCTCACTCCCGAGAAGTCAATCATGGAGCAGCCCGCGTGAGCGCATGGCCTGGGCGATCTCCCCCGCGTTGTAGAGGGCCTTGTCGAGGAGAATGGAGGCTGCGGCCGCCCCGTGCCTGTAGAGATCCCTTGCCGTCGGCCTCCGCGCGCTCCTGCTGCGGAGGGCGGCCCGCATCTCCTGGTATGTCCTGCGGTGGATGAGGACCTGACCGTACAGAACCGTCAAGAAGCGGCCGAGCGCGGGAGAGAAGGAAGCCGCCCTCAAGATGTCGATTCTCCGCGCGGCCAGCATGGTGACGATCGTGAGGGCGAGAACCCGGGCGTTGACGAGAAGAAGACAGTCGAGATCCAGGCTGCCTCGCAGCCAGCCCGCCAGCGCGTAGGAGATCGAGACGACCGAGTTGACGAGCGCGATCGCGATCAGCGCCCGCTTGAGGATCCGCGGGGCGTCCGTCCCGGCAAGGACGAGCGCGGCCACGAGGACCGCGACCATGACGGGAACGCTGTGGACGAGCGTCAGGGCGACGGCCGTCGCGAGATACCCGCAGATGTAGATCCGATCGATCATCGAGAAAGAGTATGCATCCTTCGCCCGAAGAACTCGTAGGCGAGAATCGTCAGGATCCCCTCGGCGATTCCGACCAGGGCGTGGGGCACGAGAATCGCGGGCAGCGTCACCTCGAGCCCGAACGGGAAGAAGAGGGGCGTCCCATCCGCGCGGTGCGCGATCGCCGGCTGGATGCCCAGGACGACGGCGACGACCAGGGCGGCCGCGCAGACGGCGGACCATCCCGCGAGAAAGAGGGCGAGCCGCAGGTTCCATCGGCGGAGGAGCCGATAGACCGCCCATGCGACGAGGCTTCCGATCAGTCCCATGGCGAGCGCGTTCACGGGGAAGGAGGTGATCCCCCCCTCCCCGAGGAGGAAGACCTGAAGCAGCAGCACGAGCGAGAGACAGAGGAACGACACCCAAGGGCCGAAGAGGACCGCGATCATCCCGATGCCGCTCGCGTGGATCGACGTGCCGCCCGGCAAGGGGAGGAGGATGGTCATCAGAACGAAGGCGACCGCGGTGGTCACCGAGAGGAAGGGGACCATCTGCGCGCGCAGGCTTCTCCCGAGGCGCAGGATGCCGACGGCCCAGAGCGCCGCGCCGACTCCATACGCGGGGAGGTAGACCTTGGGCGAGATGAATCCGTCGGGGATGTGCATCGCCTAGATCAGGGTCGAGAAGGTGAAGATCAGGCGGTAGGATTCCTTCCCCTCGGCGCCCTGCTGCTCCTTCTCCTCGTTGAGGGATTTCCAGACGGGAACCTTCACCCCGAGGCCGACGCTCGAGGACCCCATGAAGAGGCGCAGTCCGGGCACACCATAGAGGATCCGGCCGCCTGTGGCCTGCTCCCCGACCCCGGCGACCTCGTCGCGACCGAGTTGCAAGTAGTTGGCTTCCAGGTTGACGTCGCATCTGAGCTTCGAAGCGGGCCGAAGGAGGACGCGCGCGGCGGAGGCGGCGTTGAGGCGGAACTCGCCGCCGAAGCGGACCTTCGTGCTGTCGGCGTACTCGTGTTCGGAGAAGCCGATCCACGAGGCTTCCCCGCAGAAGGTGAAGCGGCCCGCCACTTGCTTGGTCGCGGTGAGGCCGGCGGAGTAGGAGGGAGCGCCGAATCCGAGCGACATCCCCGGATCGATCTCCCCATCCTTGGCGCGCAGGTTCTCGTTTCCGGTCGGCAGCGTCATCCCTCCGTAGAGGGTGAAGTGCGGATCCTCCATGTCGTCGAGGCTCTCGCTCTCGGGGACGAGCCTGAAGCCGCCGTCGTACTTCCATCCGAGGGCCGTCATGAGAGAGAGATCGGTGAAACCGGAGGTGTTGTACGAGTTGTCCTCCGCGCGCTTGGTCGTGAATGGGATGAGCAGATAGGCGGAGAGATAGGAAGTCGCCCCGTACCCGACGCCGTACATCCAGTAGGCGTTGAAATCGGTCTCGTCGTCCCTCTCCTGCGTGAGCTTCTCGAACGAGGCATAGTCGAGCTTGAGGCTGGCGAGGAAGCGCCTGCCAGGAAGCGTGGCCGAGTTGGCCGTTTCGATGGGCGCGCCGGGCCCCTCCAGTCCGGCGACGCCGAGCGAGGCAACGCCGTGGTGCCCGAGGGCTGCCGATGCAGGCAGCAGGGTGAGCAGAACGACGGCCGTGAGTCGAATCATCTCCTTCTCCTTTTCAGGACCGAGCCGAGAACTGCGAAGATCCCCGCCAGCGCGGCGAGACCTGCGCCGATCCTGATCCAGCGATCGATAGGGGAGCGCTGCGCGCGGCGCTCGAGTCCAAGCGCGGCCGTCTCGATGACGAAGTTCCCTCCGTGTCCGTCCTCCGAGAAGGCCTTGATCGTCCAGGAGCCCGGGAGATCGGGCAGAAAGGAGATGCGGCCGGCGCCATCGGTCCTTCCGACCTGATAGGGGATCTCCTCGCCCGCCCGGTAGATCTCGTACGACTCGAACGCGTACGCGGACCCGTCCCCGTAGTAGAGGGTCACGATGGCCGCGTCCGACTGCTCGACGGAGTGGTGGAGATCGTGGGGCGAGGCGACTTGCGCGCTCAGGGCGAGGGCGAGGGCCGGAATCGCGGCCGCGAGCGGCAGGACGCGCGGGCGGCTCGAGACCATCCCCCTCACTCCTCCTCCTCCAGCTCGAACACGAGCGTCGCGGTGTGGATGGTCTCATCGGCCTTCTCGGTCTTCACCGCCTCATGAAAGCTGGCTTTGATGATCTGGAAGGAGCCGTGCCGAATCCGGATGTTGATGGTCCCGTCCGTGCCCGTCTCGCCGCGCGTCTTGTCGTCATAGGCGACGGGGGCCGCCGAGAGCGGCTTGCCTCCGAAGGTGACCAGGAGGCGAAGCTTGTCTCCGTCCTTGAGCGAGAACGGGTCGCTCAGCGGGGTCAGCTCCAGATCCTCGCTGACGGGGCCGGCCAGCTTTGGACTCCACCTGTCGATCCGCTTCACGCTCTCGACCGACCGCCAGCTCGAGATCGCCTGCTTCGCCTCGTCTCTCGGGATGTTCTTCGTCCCGTAGGGAGTCTTCGTCCAGTGGCCCGAGGAGGTGAGAACGTGGATGCAGGCGCAGTCGCCCGGGAAGCGGGCCGGGTAGGAGGAGGGGATCTCGAGACTCGTCTTCTCCCCGTTCTCTCTAACGCACAGGGCGCCGTGAACGATGCCGGGGTCGTACTCGATCCGTTCGGCTCCTTCATGTCCCGAGTGCTTATGTCCCGAGTAGAGGATCGTCGCCTCCTCCCCGCGCTCGAGCCAGAGGTCGTGGGCCGCGGCCTGGCGCGGGTGTTGTAGCGCGACGGCCATGAGGAAGAGACCGGCCATAGCCGGTAGACGCGTCTTTCTCATGGTGATTACGATTCCTCCTTTCGTAATACTGGATGGATCTTTTCAGAGGGGAGGCGTTCTGTCAAGCGGCGGGACTGAAGCGCGGAAGGAGCCCGGCCAGGGAGTGTCCTCAGACGCTCTATCTGAGTCCGCCGGCCGCCTCTACGAGCTGATCTGGTACTGGAGCAGGACGCACGGGATGGAGCCGTTGTTCATGCGGTTGCGCTTGAACGGCCTGAGCCTGAAGACTCTCTCGAATCCCTCCTCCGCGGCAAGGACGGCGGCTCGAGTTCCCGGATGATCCAGGAGGCGATCCCGGAAGGCCTGCCACACGGGCGCATAGGTCTTCTCGCTGCCGACCCGTATGCCATAGGGGGGATTGGTCACCACCCAGGACCCGGGCTCGAGACGCATCTCCGCCACATCGCGCGCCTCGAGCCGAATCGCTCCGGCGAATCCCGCCGCCGCGACATTGGCTCGCGCCGACTCGATCCACTTCGCCGAACGGTCCGCCCCGGTGATGCGCAGGCCGTCCGCGGGAAGGACGGCGGCTTCCGCTTCCGCGCGGAGCGCCGCAAACCTCGCCGCGTCGAAGTCGGGCCAGGACATGCATCCGAAGCGCTCCCGCCAGCGGGACGGCGGAGTGCGCGTGGCGATCATGGCCGCCTCGGTGAGAATCGTGGCCGAGCCGCAGAAGGGGTCGTGCAGCGGCGCGGCGGGATCCCAGCGCGATCGGAGCACCATGGCCGCCGCGAGATGCTCCCGCAGACTGCTCTCGTGGGACGTCGCGCGGTAGCCGCGCATGTGCAACGGCACTCCGGCTCCATCCAGACCGACCGAGAAGCGCCGGTTTTCGAGATAGCACATGACGTAGAGATCGGCCGATTCGGTGTCGACCGAAGGCCGGCGCCCCACACGCTCGACCATCCGGTCGCAGATGGCGTCTTTGATCCGATAGAGCCCGAATCGAGGGCTGCGCAGAAGGGAGGAGTGAACATTGAAGGTCACCCGGAAGGTCATCTCCGGCGTCAGCCAGCGCGTCCAGTCCATGGCGCGGACCGTTTCGTAGATCTCCTCCTCCCGCTCGATCTCGTAGAACGCGATCTCGCGAACGACGCGTGACGAGCACCGGAGGTGAATAAGAGCCCGGTAGAGGTCATCGAGAGTTCCTTCGAAGCGCGCCCGACCCGGCTCGATCCGCGTCACGGGGATTCCGATGGCGTCCAGCTCCGCCTTGACGACCTGTTCGATCCCCACGCCGATCGTCGCGTACAATCGCTCCGTCACAATGAAATCACTCGCGCGTTTCCTGATGCCGCCGAGTGCTCACGATCGCCGGTGCCCACGAGTTCGCGCATGAGGACTCCATGATCGGCGTTCGCCGCCCAACGGTCAACCGGCAGGACCTTGGCGCCCATCGCAGGCTGATCCGAACTCGGACCGTCCAGAGCTTCTTCGAATCCCTGATGGGCGAATCCACTTCGCACGGAGGATTCGTGCTACAATTCAAGCTGGCACGCCGGGGACGAAACCCACCGAGGAGGGAAAGACGATGCGAGGAAGTCTGCTCGCTCTTGCCCTGCTGATTCTCGCGACGGCGGCTCTGTCCGAAGTCCGGATCGACCCCAGACTGGATTACCTTCTCAGGCTCCGCCAGGAAGGTCAGTCCGCGCCCCAGGGCCCGCCGGCCCAAGACCTTCCCGACCCAACCGTTCCCGGGAGACTCGACGCTCTCGCGCCCCGCTTGGCGGCAGAGGAGAAGTTCGCCGGGTCCGTGCGATTCACCGCCGCGCCCGGCGCGGAGGAGATCGAGGCGCTTCGCGCGCTCGGCGTCGAGTTCTACGACTTCGGCCGCGGAGCCGCGGGCAGTCGCACGGTCTATCCGGCGGAGATCCCGTTCGACGCGCTCCCGGAGGTCGCGCGACACGGAGGCGTGGCCGCCGTCGAATGCTCCTGGCGGCCCGGCGCGCCGCCTCCTCTGGCGCGGAGCCGACCCCAGGTCGAGGCCGACCTGGCCTGGCAGGTCGAGGACGCCTACGGAGAGCCCCTCTCGGGTGAGGGGGTTCTCGTCTGCGACCTGGACACCGGGGTGCTCTACTACCATCCCGCATTCTTCAAGCTGGACGGCAACAGCTACAACTGGATCGACGTGGACGGCAACGGCGCTCTGAGCACGGGCGACGTCGTGGATCTGGACCGCAACGGCCTTCCCGGCGCCAACGAGCGCCTGCGCTACCACGAGGCCGCGGGGACCAGCGGCTACGGCAATGCGACCGGATACGACCCCAACTTCGACTTCCTCTATAATGACGCGAACAACAGCGGCGGCCGCAACTACGGGCCTCCCGCGTACGGCGAGCTGAGTCCCTGCTACGGCGAGGTCTACTTCCTCACCGACGACGCCAACAGCAACAATGCTTCCTCAAGAGGTTGACAAAGTGCCATTTTCTGGACTAGCGTGAAGGTATAGCACACTGACAACGCGCTCACCCACCCAAACACAGAAAGGGGGCAGGCGATGAGTCGGCTCATATTGCTTTTCCTGAGTTGCGCGACGCTCCTCAGCCTTTCACTTGCACCTTGGCCTGTCCAAGCAGCCGGGTGCAAAGACCAGGACTGGTGCTTCGAGGCCGAAAAGCTTTCGTTTCGAATCGTCGATAACGAAATCACGATCGACATTCTGCGCCAAATGGAAACGGTGCAGGATGTCTCGCTCCTCATCAACTACCTACTCGAGCACCCGGCCCGCCTCTACGTCGGCTGGATTCGACCGACTCCAGACATGCACTCGGTTCAAGTTGACTGGAACGTCGGACTTCACCTCAAGAACGAAGAAACCGTCTGGGCCGAGAAGTGGTTCGTCGGTCAGAAGTTCGGACCAAGCATCGCCTACGACCCTATGAGTCTGAAGCTCTTCATTCCCGGCGCAGCCGAGACGAGTCGCGGGGGAAAGTCCTTCATCGTCGTTCTCGCCTTCCCTGAATCAGCGCCGAGCGGCCTGCAGTGGAAGCAAGGTCAGGTTGAGTCCCTCTCGGTTCAGATGCCCAGCCAGCAGGCTTCGCGTATCGAACCGAAGGTAGAGGGACCCTAAGAGGTTCTGCGACACGACAATCAGTCAGACAGAATGGGCTGTCGCAGAAAACCGGCAGTCGACGAGACTGCCACGGAGGTCCTCATGAAGAAGTTCGTTGTTCCTCTCGTCGTCCTGGTGCTACTGATCTTGCCGGGGTTTGTTCCGCAGATCAGTCTGACGCCGACCGGCCAGTCGCCCACGACGACCGCGGTCAACATCCCCCTGGGTAACGTGGAGATCTCCATCACGCCTGGGGGCGACGCCCTCGCCTGGAACCTGATCTACGAGCTTTGCAGGCTCCAGGTGCCGGGCATGTGCGACCTCTACTGGCACGGCCAGAGCGAGGATTGGTGGGACTAGGCTCGTTCGCCGGACCGCACACAGGCCGCTGGAGATTCTCCAGCGGCCTGCTTTCTTCCTTTGAAAAATTATTCCTCAGTTACCGTATAGGTCGAGATGGACACGGATGTTTTTCCATCACTCTCCCCAGCCGTCACCGTCACGGTTCGGTTTTCCTTCTCGGCAACCAGCGAATAGCTTCCGGAAATATTCATTGTCGACGTTATATTCCACGAGCTGGATGTCGGCGAGCGTGTCCTCAGTCTTGGGGAATCGAAGATCCGCGCCATCTATAATCGCAACGGCAACATCCACAGGCGCGGAGTCAATCTGCTCCAATCGGAGATGGATTACTGGGGCCATGGCACCCCTGTCACAGGCATCGTCGGAGGAGGCTGGCCAAGGCTCAACGTCATGAGCGGCATCGCGCCCGGAGTCGAGTTCCTCCACTCCAACAGCGACTACTATGCCGAGCCGCCGTTTCTCGTTCCAATTGAGGCGCGCCTGGCCTGGGCACAATCGGAAGGCGCCCACGTGATTCTGATCGAGGATGGGGAGTGGATCTGGGAGTACATGGACGGATCGTCCAACACGGAGATCATGCTGAATGAACTCGCCGAGGCCGGGATGATCATCGTCGTGCCCGCCGGCAATCTCGCCACGGGCAACATGCACACCTCCTTCCTCGGCGCCCAAGGGACATCGCTCACGACCTCGGGAGCCTCTGTCATCTGGATCTCCTTCCTCTGGGAGCCCCTGGCCGCGCCCGTCTCGATCGCGATGACGCCGCCCGGAGGCGCTCCCATCGCCGTGCCCACGGACGGCAGCACAGCCGTGAGCCAGGGCTTGCGCACGTATGGCCTGCGCAGCCAGTCCGGGAGAGGCACGTTCCGTCAGGACATCCGGATCAGCACCGACCCCGAGGGAGGCAACGTCGCCGGGCCCCTTGGCTTCGCGTTCGGCGGCATCCCGGGGTCGACCGTTCACGGCTTCTTCTGCGACAACATCTCGGGCTGGTACTCCCCGAATCGCTGGGCGGTCGTGGATCAGACTCGCACCGTCACCTGGCCCGCGACGGCCGATTCGGCCATCAGCGTGACCGCTTACAATCCTGCGAACGACGGAGACCTGGACGGCTATAGCGGCTGGGGCCCTCGCATCGACGGCCGCCCCGATGTGGACATCGCCGCTCCCGGATCGGGCGTGGTCAGCACACACTACTCCACGCCGGGGAACTACACCGGCTTCGGCGGGACCAGCGGGGCGGGGCCCCATGTCGTGGGAGCGGCCGCCCTGCTCAAGCAACTCCTCCCGAATCTTGACAACGGCAAGTGCCGGCGTCTCCTTCGACAGGCGGCGGGTCAGGATCAGTACACCGATGATCCCGATCGCTGGGGAGCGGGCAAGCTGCGCATCTACGGCGCCGTCGAGGCGGCCCTTGCGGATGCGGCTGATCACTCGCGATTCCCCGAGCTGGCGCTGGCGGCCGCGCCCAATCCATTCGTCTCCCAGGTCGCCTTGCGCTTTCATCTGCACGGTGACGAACCCGCGACCCTTCGCGTCTTCTCGGCGGAAGGGCGACAGGTGTGGAGCCGCCGCATCGAAGCGGGAGGCGCCGGCCGGCGCGAGCTGAGCTGGGACGGGAAGAACTGGCGTGGTCTGCCAGTCGCTTCGGGACTCTACTTCGCCCATCTGCGTCAGGGGGAGCGCTACGCGGCCGTGCGCTTGACCTTGCTCAGATAGCCGCCGCCCCTTGAGGGCATTCGGCACGCGGGCGTATGGTGTGACGGCGAGCGAACCGATCGGAGGCCCGCCATGAATCGCCTGCTGTTTCTGTTGTCCGCGCTCCTGGCGCTGCATGGGGGAGCGTGCCCCCCGGCCTCGCGGGGACTCGAGTACCAGACCTCGGCATATTGGGCGCACGCCGGCGGCGTGGAGATCGTCGGGCAGTACGCCTACTGCGCCTATCAGAACGGCTTGATCATCCTGGATGTGTCCAAGCCGGGCGCGCCGGTCGAGACCGGCCGCGTCTACTGCGCGGGCGAGGGATGGGATGTCGATGTCTGGGGCGACCATGCTTTCCTGGCCGATGGTGAACCGCCCCGGGATTACCGGAGACTCCATTTCATGAGAGGATGGGGTCATGGCTAGAGCAAGCAGGTATTCACCGGAGGTCCGGGAACGGGCCGTGCGGATGGTTTTGGAGCACGAGGGGGAGCA
>Ga0194112_10002935_pt1 | contig 24101 bp, 24 predicted proteins | sample TA2MahC400mmetaG_FD_146191 | JGI IMG/M metagenome (GOLD analysis project Ga0194112, IMG submission 146191) | Freshwater microbial communities from Lake Tanganyika, Tanzania - TA2015016 Mahale Deep Cast 400m | ecosystem: Environmental > Aquatic > Freshwater > Lake | place: Tanzania: Lake... | reverse complement strand
AGAGGGCAAGTGGTTTGAGAGACTACCGGGAGAGGAAAAGAGTTTCAAAGAGATGATAGAAAAATACCTGAAAGAACATTCAGCAAGAAATAAAACTCCTAAATCTCATGACCGCGATAAGGAGCTTGCCAATCACCTCGTCAGCTCCTTCGGAGATTCAATCCTCACCGAAATCGCTCCGAGAAGTATCTCCGAATACAAAGCAAAGAGGCGGGATGAAGGGGCCTCCCCGAGAACAATCAATTACGAACTTGCCCTCATAAGCCATGCTTTCAATCTTGCCATAAAAGAATGGGAATGGCTCAAGGATAATCCGGTCAGCAGAGTATCAAGGGAGAGGGTCAATAACATTCAAGAACGGTGGCTGACGTTCGAAGAGGAGGAAAAACTCCTTGATGCCTCTCCAAAATGGCTGCAAGGACTTATCATCTTCTCCTTGGAGACAGGGCTTCGGCAAGGCGAAACCCTAAACCTTCAGTGGCCGCAGGTAGATCTCTTCAGAAGAACCATCACCATTCTGGAACAAAAAAACAGAGGCAAAGACACAATACCCTTAAATGAAAGAGCCCAGGAAGTGTTAAAAGCAAAGGCGAAGATCAGGCATATAAAGACAAACTATGTCTTTCACAACAATAATAGGAACAGGATTGGTGTCAGTAACCTTCTCAGAGCCTTCTACTCGGCTACCAAAAAAGCAAAGTTAAAAGGCTTTCGATGGCACGATCTAAGGCACACCTTTGCGACCCGTCTCGTTCAAGCAGGGGTAGATCTCTACTCTGTCCAAAAACTTGGAAGATGGAAGAATATCCAGATGGTGATGAGATACGCTCACCATTATTCAGAAAGTCTCAGAGCAGGTGTTGAGGCGCTGAATAAAGTGAGGAAACAAATTAGCACAAATTTAGCACAATCTGAAAAACGAATGATAACTTAAATGGCTAACGCATTTAAATCCTTGGCGCCCCTGGCGTGACTCGAACACGCGGCACACGGATTAGGAATCCGAAAAGGGCAATTTTTCTAACCCCTTGATTCTTGACCTGGTTTCTCCTAAGTTTTTGAAAATATTGGTTTCAACTCATTTCCAACTAATTCAGTTTTTTCTATCCATTTTGGTCTTTTTCGTTTAATTTTAGCACAAATTTAGCACAGCATTCCTCCTATGTCAAACTTAACATACCCAATGACGCCACCGCCTTAATCCCTCTTTACACTTTTTTCTTAGAAGACTATAATCAATACAAGCCAGTCATGAAAGAAGCCTCCAGACAAATTTCAACCCTTGTTGAACGCTTCGAACGCAACATCGAGGCCTACCGAAGCCCTGCTTACAATGAAACCCAACTCCGAAGAGAATTCATCGATCCATTATTTGAAGCCCTTGGCTGGGATGTGACCAATAAGGCAGGATATGCTGAACAATATAAGGACGTTGTCCATGAGGATGCTATTAAGATTGCGGGAGCGACAAAGGCTCCCGATTACTGCTTCCGCATCGGTGGGGTCAGGAAATTCTTCCTTGAGACGAAAAAACCCTCGATTGACATCCGGGAGCAGATTAACCCCGCCTACCAACTGAGGCGATATGCCTGGAGCGCCAAGCTTCCTCTTTCTATTCTGACTGACTTCGAAGAGATGGCTATCTATGACTGTCGTCTTCGACCCAAAACCACTGACAAACCGAGCATAGGACGGGTCCGTTTTTACACATATACCCAATACCTCGACTCCTTTGAAGAGATTTATAACCTCTTTTCAAAAGAATTCGTCCTGAAAGGCTCCTTTGATAAATTCGCAGAATCAGACAGGCAGAAACGAGGCACCACAGAGGTGGATGCTGAGTTTCTGAAAGAGATAGAATCCTGGCGTCAAGCCCTGGCCAAAGACATTGCTATAAAAAACCCGAAACTCTCTATCCAGGAACTTAACTTTGCCGTCCAACTCACCATTGACAGAATCGTCTTTCTACGGATGTGTGAAGATCGAGGAATTGAACCTTACGGTCAAATCCAATCCCTCTTTAATGGGACTAACACCTACCGCCGCCTCAAAGAGATTTTCTATCACGCTGATGATAAGTATAACTCCGGCCTCTTTGACTTCAAAGCAGATCGGCTCACACCAGAGCTTAAAGTAGACGACAAACCACTGAAAGATATCTTTAAAACTCTTTACTATCCCGAATCTCCCTATGAATTCTCCGTTTTGAGTGCAGATATTTTAGGTCACGTCTATGAACAGTTTCTTGGAAAGGTGATCCGGCTCACAGAAGGCCACCGCGCAAAGGTTGAAGAAAAGCCAGAAGTGAGAAAGGCCGGAGGAGTTTATTATACGCCAACCTATATTGTGGACTACATCGTTAAAAACACGGTTGGAAAACTCTGTGATGGCAAAACTCCCAGACAGATCAGTTCCTTTCGAATCCTCGATCCGGCCTGCGGTTCTGGGTCCTTTCTCCTTGGGGCTTACCAGTATCTGCTGGATTATCACCTGAATTGGTATCTCACCCATCACTCAAAAAAGGGAAATGTAGCGCAGGGCTTCAGCTCTGCTCCAAAAGAAATCTATCAAGGCTACGGAGGCCAATGGTATCTGACCACGCAAGAAAAGAAGAAGATTCTCCTGAACAATATTTACGGTGTAGATATTGATCCCCAGGCGGTCGAAGTGACCAAGTTGAGTCTACTTCTCAAGGTCCTCGAAGGCGAAAACCAGGATACCCTCGAACGTCAGATGAAGTTATTCAAGGAAAGGGCCTTGCCTGATTTGGCCAGCAACATCAAATGCGGTAATTCCTTGATCAGTCCCGACTTTTACCAGGGCAAACAAATGGACCTCCTTAACTCTGACGAAATGTATCGCATTAATCCTTTCGACTGGGAAAGAGAATTTCCTGAGATCATGAAAGCAGGCGGCTTTGATGCCGTGATCGGAAATCCACCGTATGGAATGGTAAATTCTGAATCTCAGAAGGATTACTTTGAAAAGAGTTTTGTATCAACGGAAGGAAGATTTGATAACTACGAATTGTTCATTGAGAAAGGGACCAATTTATGTAGGGAAAGAGGATTACTAGGATTCATTGTGCCTTCCCCCCTACTTACAAACCTTTATACACGGAAGCTACGCACCTATCTCTTAGAGCAATGTGCTATTAAGGAAATCGTAAACTTCGGAATGGATGTTTTTGAGGACCCAACGATTCATACTTGCATCATAATAGTATCTAAAGGCCACACCATAAAAAATAATGTGAATATCCGTAAGCAAGTCCTTGCGAGGGAAGAATTACGCAATGAATTTGACTATGAAATTCCTCAATCTCTGCTTGGGAAAAATGACAATGCAGCGTTTGATATTTTCATTGACCCTGCATCTCAGCAAATTTTGAAAAAACTTCAAAACCTTACCCAGCCTTTAGGAGAAATCTGTTTTATTCGACAGTGCATCAAAACGGGTAACGACCAAGCCTATGTTCAACTTTCCACTAGAAACCCGGGTGGTCCATGGAAACCAACCTTAAGGGGGAAATCCATAGGCCGATATTCAACTCATGAGACAAATCTGTACGTAAAGTATGGAGAATGGCTTGCCCGGAATTGGAAGAACAAAACTTTCTATGAGACTCCGAAGATTGCAGTTCGGGAGACGGGCAACCAAATTATTGCAACACTGGATTTAGAAAATCGATATTTCTTAAGCTCCTTATATGCAATCTATCCCAAGCTTCCAATTCAAGGGATTTCGTTGAAACACCTTCTTGGTCTATTAAATTCCTCGCTCGCCACTTACTATGTGAAAATCATAGCTTTGGATTTTACGAAGGGAGCCTTCACCAAATTCCGAACAAACCAACTTGGTCGTCTCCCAATTCGAATCATCAATTTTTCTGATCCAAAAGACAAAGCCCGCCATGACAAAATGGTAGAATTGGTCGAGCGGATGCTTTCGCTCCACAAGGAGTTAGTGACTGCAAGAACTCCAGATGAAAGAATCCGAGTCCAGCGCCAAATTGACACCGCCGATCGAGAAATTGACCGGTTGATTTATGAGTTGTATGGGCTAACTGAGAAAGAAATCCAGATCGTTGAAGGAAGGATTTAACGTGATATTGTAAGTGAAGAGAGAACCCAAGTCGTGCTGACTGACGGAAACCCGCCCGAACAGAGTCTATTAAAAAACTATGGTAATTGCCTTTGTGAATATCATGGCAAAGGAGTCATAACGCTTGAGGATGGCAAGAAATTTGAGTGTTTGTTCGAAGCGGGGCAATTAACAAATGGGCAAGTCTTATTATTATGCGATTTTTTTCCTCCACTTCCTGTCTACTTAAGTATTTCTGCAAACAAATTTGAAGGAATGACGCCTGATGGTTTTCGAATCAGCGCTACCGAAGCGTTTAGCGAAACCAACTATCTACCTGATTTACCAATCGGCCGCTCTTCGGGAATGTGGGCGGCATTTCACATACCCAAAATAATTGTTCAGACTTCTGAGGAGGGTCGAAGCCAATCTATACATTTTGGCATAACAAACTTTGAATTTATAGGTACCGAACCGACTCGTGGACCATATAACTCCTTCTATCGTACTCTCTCTTTGGACCTTCAAACCAATAACCCTTCAACCAGACTTTTAATTAAGCCTCTCGATCTGTATGGAAAAATCATGGATCGTGTACGAACCCTTAAAGGCGTGGACGTGTCATGTGAAATAATTGCGGAAGTCCCTGCAGATGGTGATGTCGCCATGGTCACAGAAGTGGTCGACGATCTATGCTATATCTTATCGGTTGCGCGCGGAACAAAGATTCAGTGGATCTATTGCGACAGCTACAATGGAACGGGGAAGCTTTTATCACGAAACCTTTGCTCAAGAATCACAAAACCTTATTGCCCGCTCAAAATTATCCATCCATTAGCGGGAGAAGGGAAAGAGACTAAAGCTTTTATCGAACAAGTATACCCAGCATATGTTAATAAGCGTAAACATTATAAACTCGACAAGGGAACTATTGACGCATACTTGGATGCCAAGGCTGAAGCCGATTATCTTGAAATGAGAGGCATCAAACTTGCAGTCGCAATGGAAATTCTGAAGTCCGTGTTCATTGAATTGCCCGATGCCCCTATGAAAGGATACATCCTCGAAGAGGAGAAATTCAAAGAGTTATCCCCCCACCTTTGTAAGGTTATGGATGAATTCCTTCAAACTGAAAAAATTGACAGGGATTTCCGAAAGGCTATGTGCAATAGCAAGAAGGTGTTAGAACTCAACCGTAGATCCTTTGCCTACTTTTTGAAGAAGCTTTGCAGGCATATTGATTTAAGAATCAATGAAGACGACGTTAGATTATTCATTCAATGCAGAAATAAGTTGGTCCACTATGGTAGGTTCTATTGTGCGATGGCAACCCCAGAGGAACGAAATGAATGTAACCCTTTGCCTTCGAAATCCCATGAGTATCATTTTCTCGTTAATTTTCTTGACAGGGTATTTCTTAAGTTACTCGGATACAGCGGACCTTATGTAGACTGGAGAACTCCAGGTAACCCAGTACATCGGGATCAGATCTGATTGAAGTAAAGGTAAAGGAGGGTACTTTTTCAGCCGGTTGTCAGTAATCATGTCTGTCTCTTTGGGTCCGGGAATTTACCATAACTGAGACGAAGAAAGTGGAGATTCTCAGCATCACAGCGGTTCTTATCACGGTTGTTGGAGGGATTTACGGCTTCTGGAAGAGATTTATTGTCCCAAAGCTTACGATCGAAAAGCTGAAGAGGCTTTATGTTTTAGTCGAAGATTGGTTCGACACAATTGACCAGAGTAATATCTCCGACGTCAATATATTTCTTCTTAACAATAAAGGGAATAAAATCCGAACTTTCATTAAAGACAACGGTTTGGAATATTACAAAATGGTTTTCACCCAGGAATTTCGGAGAGAATTCTTAAAGTATTGTGGAATCAAAGAGGGGCTAAGGGGTAATCCTGAGATGTTCGAAGAATATTCCCGTTGTCCTGCAAAGGGACTTTACGTCTCAATGTTTTGGGGATTTCTGGAACAGGCATTTTACAATTTTAAGAATAAGTACGAACAAGAAGATCAAGAAACTAACTTTGCCGATGTGGAAATGAGAGTCAAACTCCTTAAAATGTACGCCAGGATAAAGACATCTTAACCAGTCTCAACCCTGGAAGGCTTGAAGGAACACCTCCCATGTTTCATAAAAGACTTTTTGTAAGTTTGGACAATTATCTTATCGAATAAATTTCAAAACCGAACTATCAATTAAGCAAGGGGAGCAATAATGGAAACCAGTAGTTCGCAGTATGATCCTTTTGGAGGACTCACGATAAATAAAGAATTAAATCTTAGTTGGGAGGATCAAGGGGATATAAGAGGAGAGAAATTTAAACCATACAAGATAATACATAAAGATAAATATCAAGCGGCAGGCCTTTATGCCTTTGTGTTTAATTTTGGTCAGCAGGCAAAAATCCTTTACATTGGAAAGGCTGGCGGCCTGAAACCAAAGACATCAGATCGATGGGTCAATGGTGTTTTCACACGGGCTATGGATCACTGGAAATCAGGACCATTCAGAGGGTTGGTTTTGAAACTTAGCTGCAATATTCACCTATGGACAGTAGATTTTAGAAAAGAAATAGAAAAAATTGGAGAGCGAGATATTGAGAGAATTGAGAATGAGTTATTGAGATTTCTTCAACAGATGGATAAAATGCCGCCAGGAAATACCGCAATTGAAGGAGGAAAACGGCGTCATTTTCGGGTTCAATTCCAGTTTGCTCTTGACGAACCTCTGCCAAGAATCATCCTTCGACCGGGGGAGAGCGAAGACAATAGGAGGAAAAGGATCGTTTTATAGGAGTAAAAAAGATTGGAAAATTACGTCGCAAGGCGAGAGGGTTCTACCATCTCCAATGGCGACACATAAAACAAGAACTATGAGCATAATTACGTTGACAGTTTTTCTCCTATTTCCTAAAATAAAATTAAGAAATTGAGAAAGGATGATAAAATAAGACTTTGATGACCTTTTGAGAATTCAAGGAGGACAGAAATGGGTAAGACTATTAAGGCAAGGTTTTCTAATGGGGTGATTAAACCTTTGGAAAAGGTGGAAATTGGGGAGGGAGAAGAAATCACAATTAGTATTTTGGAAACTCCTTCCAAACTGGCGAAGGGAAGCTTTTCAGAGGTCCTAAAGAAAACAGCTGGAGGGTGGAAAGATTTAGTCGATTGTGATGAGCTGATAAAAAACATATATAACGATCGCCTCATTGCTACCAGGCCAGAGGTTAAATTATGAAATACCTGATTGATACTGACTGGGTAATCAATCATCTGAAAGGCGAAAAGAGAGTGGTTAGAAAATTAGAAGAGCTGGCCCCTGAAGGAATGGCGATGAGTGTAATTTCTTTGGCAGAAATTTATGAAGGCGTCTATTATTCAAGAGATCCTGCCAAAAGCCAGCAACTTTTAAAAGAATTTTTAGCCCCTGATTTAAAACTGCTTAATGTTGATCAGGAGTTTGCAAGATCTTTGGCAGGGAACGAGGTAAATTGAGGCAGCAGAACAAAATGATCAGCGACTTTGATCTATTGATCGCTTCCACTTGCCTTTATTACAATCTGACCCTTCTTACCAATAACAGAAAACATTTCGATATGGTAGAGGGGCTGAATATTTTTTCCCTCTCATAAAATGAAATCAGAGCCAAGGCAGACAATAGTCTATGTCAGAGTTGAGAAACTAAGGACTTCGAGGATTGAGGGACTGACAATTCAAGTGGCCTAATCAGAAATAGAGGCTATCCGCTAAAGGGCATTTTTATGTATGTCCTTCTTTCTGCCAATAGACCGATTATAATTTTAGATTGACGCCACCGATTAATGAATAAATAGGTGTCTGATCCTACACTCAGCACTTCCCGTCTCGTTGCTGTAGAATCATAATTCCTTTATAAACATGGGTTATACGCCAAGGTAGTCTCGAAGTTTGCGTAGCGCCTCTCGGTGCTTCACTGGCGTCATTCGCTGTATGTTTTGAAGTTTCCACCGAACAGCAGGAAGATTCTCAACTCCTGGCACTTCCAACAAATCCCACCGAGGTCTTCCTTCCTTAACGGATACGATAAACCGCTTTTCATCTTGGGTCATCTCCTCGTTAAACCTGGATATCAATTGCTCCCCAACGATCCTCAGCTCTTCGACTGTGACAGGTTCAACTACCATGCCCTGAAATTCTCTCTCAAATACCGGCCGCATATCACCCCACCGAGGATTGAGGATTTCTATTATGGGCCGGGAATGACTGATAAGGTTAGAAGTTGAATTAATCAGGAGACCTAAGGGGGTGATTGGGATCGCTATTTTTCAAGCGTTTCAGGTGAAAGATGGAAAGGATTGATTATCGTGACATTTTCTATTTTTTGTTTTTCTCTAAGGTCTTCGGTCAGAAGATAATGGCAACCGGATGCTTGAGCAGCAGAAACAATTAATGCGTCCCACCAGGAAAGGTGATAATTATCCTGGAGACGCCAGGCACCCTCAATGACGTGGGCGTCTACAGGTATCGGCTCCCAGGTAAGAAAAGAAAGTACATCGTTACGGGCACTTCGTGTATCCAAGCCAGGGTCGAGTTTTTCAGTAACAGTCACGTAAAACTCATTCAAAACTTGGAAACTTAACCGTCCTGTTTTGGTACTCCAGAGGTGGGTCATCCAATCCAAAGCTTGCTTCTGTTTTCGAGGCTCAGAGGCATCCCTGGTATAAACCAGAACGTTAGTGTCTACAAATATTTTAGCGGGCATGAAGCTCTTTGCGGTTAGGATACTTTATTCCGCTTTTCTTCAGGGGTTGTGGTGATTGAGAAAGGTATCGTTGCATCGCTGCCTGATAACTTTCTTCCTGGATCATTTTTTCCCGGAGTAATTCTCCGACCAGACGAGAAAGGCTGATATCTCTTTCTGCTGCCCGGATCCGAGCCCAGCGTGCAACTTTTTCATCGAGTGTTATCGTCACATTTTTCATAACACAATTATAATGAAACACGAAATTCGTGTCAAGAAAAATTCCGTCAGGGTGAGCAATTCCGCCTACCTGAAAAAGACCGTGTCTCTTTTCAAACTGTTCCTTCTTTCTGATCTCTGGGGACGGTGATCTGGTACTTGAGATCGAGTTCTCCCCGGGTACAATCCTTCGCTTCTCTTGGCCGAAATCTTAAACCAAAATCAAATAAAAAGTTTTAAAAAGCCAGAATTTCATTACCTAAAGGCAAGAAATGCCCATTTTTTTAAACCGCAGGAAATGGCCTCCGATCCGAACCAATCACTTTCCGTCCCATGGGACTCGATTATATGGGGTGAGTGGCGCAGGGGAGCTTCCCCCCTGCGCTCTCTCAGAACCGGACGTGAACCTCTCGGCTCATCCGGCTCCCATCATCCAGCCGTGGGTTTTACACCAAACTGCCAATGCGGAAATAATTCGGGCTGCCTTTTGGCTATCCTCCCTAACCAATATACCGCCTTTTTAAGATGGTGCCTCAACCTCTTAAATTTCCTCATTGCCCACCTGACCAATATCCTGTTCAGATGGCGCAAGGTTGGGTAGAGGGCAGATTTGTAAAAGCTCCCATAGTAATTGATCCAGCCCCGAACTATTGGGCTCAACATCCTTGACAAATCCTCTAAAGACTTGTCACTCCGCAGGTGTAGCTTCCATCGCCAAGTCTCTTGCCTCATCTCTTTTCCAGCTTCATTGCTAACGGCTGGAGAGAAGTTGATGAAGGATTTACCCCACCGATTCTTTGACCTCCTTGGTCGAAAGGTAAATCCGAGAAAATCGAACCTCGTATGAGGATGCTCTCCCCGACGATTATCATCTTTGCAATAGATGATTCTCGTCTTCTCCGGATGAAGCTCAAGATTGCACTCTTTAAACCTGCTCTCAAGCACCTCTTTCATCTTCAGGGCTTCCTCTTCAGTCCGACAGTGCACAACCCCATCATCAGCATAACGGCAAAATGGAACCTGTGGATAATTCCGTTCCATCCATTTGTCAAACACATAGTGGAGGAAAAGATTGGCAAGCAGGGGACTAATAACTCCTCCTTGAGGAGTCCCTTTCGTCCTCTCTACCCATATCCCCTCCTCCCCCTGAAATGGAGCCCTCAACCATCTCTCGATATATAAAAGCATCCATTTACAGTCCGTGTGTTTTCTTACCGCTCGCATCAAAAGGTCGTGATCGATATTGTCAAATAACCCTTTGATGTCAAACTCAAGCACCCAGTCGTCCTTCCAGCAACGTCTCCGTGTGACTTCGACCGCTTGAATCGCTGATTTTCCAGGTCTGTACCCATAGGAGTCCTGATGAAAGTTCGGCTCCAGGACAGGCTCAAGGTACATCTTGCCTACCATCTGCGCAACTCGGTCAGCAACTGTGGGTATTCCTAACAATCTTACTCTTCCATCCTTCTTCGGTATGCCCACCGTTCTGACCGCCGGAGGGAAGTAGCACCCTGAGGACATACGATTCCAGATCTTGTAAAGGTTATCCTTAAGGCCTTTCTCAAAATCAGCAATCGATTCCTCATCTACACCGGCGGCTCCATGGTTTGCCTTTACCCGCTCCCACGCTTCCCACACAACCTTCTTAGAAATCTCAAACGGCCTCGCTCTCTTCAAAGATTCCTCCCATAAACTGGTTGATCTTCAAATCAAGCTGAATGATTCACCCCCTTCGCTCCATCTCCGTTACGGAGACTTCCTCGCTACTACAGGGTGATCCGCCCCTGCGCTCTGCATCGGTACTCTCATTCTCGTGGGTCCTCCACTTGAATTTCTCCCTTTCCATCAGAGCAACAGGTTCCCACGTTGCACACAAAAGCCTGGACCAAGTTCACGCCGCCTCCATACCGGATGCCGTTCAGCCTGTAAACAGGTCCCATCTGAACTCGTCCTGAGACAGTGCAACCCCTCAGTTTTGACATCATCTATAAGCTTTCGATACGTCATCAGCGGTTCACTTGCGTTCGTCTCCTTGATCCTTACCTGACAGGATCATGTCCTGCCTTTTCCTTAACGCTCACCACAATGGCCCTTTACCATTGCAGCTTAAGGTGGTTTAGAACCTGTCCCTGCAGACCGGCTCTGAGGGGCCTGTACCCTCATCTCTCATGTACCCTCGTGGCACACTTGCACCTACAGATCTTGCTCCTGACCGATTCTGGGATTCAACGATTACGGGTGGAAATCAGGAACTCCAATAATTTAAGGGGCCGAATTCTAAACCACCAGAAAATCCGAAATTAAGTTGGCTGGTGAGTACAAAAAGAGATTATTTACCTATGCTGCAGCTTCACGATTTGCAGATAAAGGTGAGCATAACGAGTCTATGGAAAAGCCCCCGCACTATGATCCCAGATCCCCATTTGCAGAAGGGAAATCATCACAGTCCATTGTGTTGGTCATCCCGCTTGCGCATCCCAAGCTCTCTACGGATTTCTTGGATCTCCTTCTGAATCCGATTGCCGTCCGCGCCAACCTCCCGTAGAAGAAGAATGGCCAAACCTATTGCGGTTTCCGCTTCCTCAGTGCAAATGTCTGTAGCTCCCATTTCCTCTAACCAGGCTCGTTCCTGGAGGTATCGGGCTCGTGTAAAGACATGTAGCTCAGGGTTTAATTCCCTGGCTGTCACGATTACCGTTGTACGTGTTAGTATATCGGGAATTGTGACCAAAAGGTAGTCGGCTTTCTGTACACCCGCTGCTTTCAAGATGTCGCGCCGGCTGGCATCGCCGTAAATGGCAGCCTGCCCTGACTCTATCAGGTTCCGGACCGTATCGAGATTCAGATCAATGATCACCAGGGGAATATCAAAATCCCTAAGGATCCGGGATGCGGTTTGTCCCACTGGACCATAACCCACAATCACGGCTCTCGACTTGATTCCAGACTTCTGGCCGGATTCTGATAACCGGAACTGTTGCTCTTTATTTAACATCACCCATTCATAGTTTGACCTCTGGCTGAGAATGTGCCAGATTTGTTCTTTACTGCGGAGCCACTGCTCAAGGGGAGTGATGGCACGGAATAAAAGGGGGTTCACTGCAATCGAGATTAGTGCGCAGGCAACCAGAAGGCTTTGCCCATCTGCCGAAAGGAGGCCAAGTCCCATCGCCTCATTCGCCAATAGAAAGGAAAACTCACCAATTTGCGCCAGTGCTAAGGCGACAGTGATCGCAGTCCGCATCGAGTAACGAAGGACCCATATGATGAGAAACGCCGTTAGAGGCTTTGCAAGAATGACTATTCCGAGAAGTCCCAAGAGAAACCGGGGTTCCTTGATAATGGCTTGCGGATTGAAGAGCATCCCTACGGATACAAAGAAAAGGACGGCGAAGGCGTCCCTCATGGGAAGAGCATCAGCAGCCGCTTGATGGCTTACTTCCGTTTGTCCGACGACAATGCCTGCGAGAAATGCACCCAATGCCATTGACACACCGAATAAAGCTGCCGATCCTGTGGCGATCGCCAATGCTAAACTGAGGATGGTGAGTGTGAAGAGTTCTCGCGACCGGGTGCGTGCCACAAGATTCAAAAGCCGAGGAATTGCTTTTCGCCCAATAATTACGACAAGAAGGGTCAATCCGACAAATTTTGCTATCGCCCAAGCCAATGTAATTAGCAGGCCTTCTCCACCTCCTTTGGATTGCCCCCAAATACTGGCCATACCAGGTAGGGCCACTAAGACAAAGACCGTAAAAATGTCCTCCAAGATAAGCCATCCGATTGCAATATGGCCTTGGTTGGTCTGAAGAAGATCGTTGTCAGCGAGGACACGAATTAGGACAATTGTACTGGCCACGGATATGGCGATCCCGAGCACGATGCCTGCTCTCGCACCCATACCAAATGAGATCGCAACAATTGTGCCCAATACCGAAGCTACCAGGATCTGACCAACGCATCCTGGTATTGCAATCCTCCTAACGGCAAGTAGGTCATTGAAATTAAAATGTAGTCCAACCCCGAACATTAAGAGAATAACGCCAACCTCGGCAAAGTCATGGGCCATTTTGGGGTCGGCGACAAAACCGGGAGTTCGGGGACCGAGAGCAATTCCTGCGAGCAAATATCCGATGATCGGCGAAAGGCGGAGCCGCTGAGCAACAAGGCCCAGCACAAGGGCCAAAACCAAACTCACTGATAAATTGACGAGAAATCCTAATCCGTCTTGCATGAATTCCCCACTGTAAAATGGTATAAAATCATTTTATGCGATTGCTGTAGAAATGTCAGGCGAATGGGAAAGTTCTTTAATTTCCGGATTAAACATTGATACGACCACTGAACCCGTAACTTACTTGCGAAGGATTCCACAAGCCCTGTTAGACTCTACGAGAAATGTTACCTCGAAGATCTTTACAAAATCGAACTGATACTCCCTGTATCTTCCCTTTCTGCAAGCCTACCAGGAGCAGGGCAGTCCCACTCCTGCGAATCAAGACGGTCAAGCCCTTGATGAATCGCGTTTGGACTTCCAAAACAATGCCCACCTGATAACGTTCAGGACATCGTTCACAAGAAAAATGTTCACAACATCGTTCAGTGGCTTGTTTCTTTCTCTTTGAATAATTACTTCTCGGATTAGTGCTAAGCCTGCATTTATGAGGCATCAACGAGAGAGCGGTACAATTCTTAATAGCCTTAACCTGCTTCTTGTGAACGATGTCCTGAATGCTAATTCAGTGAACGATGTCTTGAACGTTGTCACCTACTACCTAAACATCTCACTGATCCTTCAGTATAATTTGGAATCCACGTTGTTTGCAAACAGCCGAGTCTCCTTTTTTCTGGCTTCCCTATACAGAATGTCATAAGTCAATAAAAAATTGACTATCTATAGCCCTCCACTCGACTCAGCTCATTCTTGGTGTATTTTCTTCCTACTGATTTTCCCACAGGTGTTTGCGAATATGCGCAGCCATTTCCTCACATCTACTTGCCTCTTTTTTCTTGCCCATATGCCGATAGGCAACGGCCATTCCTTCCCATGCAGGGATGAAAAGACCATCCTTCCTAATGCAATATTCAAACTGAGCGATAGCCCCTTCCATCACCTGTTTCTCCAAAAGTTCTTTTCCTTTTCTGAAATGGATCTCTATTTCGGCGACTTCCTTTTCCAGAGGAAATCGTATGACATGTTCTTGTTTCAGGGTTATCACAGAACAAGGCATTTCTCGAACCACCCTCTCCGTGGTGCTACCCATGAGTAGACGCGAGAGCCCTGTTCTGCCTTGGGAACCCATTACGAGCAGATCGGGTTGTGCTTCCCGAATTACTTTCAGAATTTCTTCATGGGGTTTCCCTCTTAGGATGGTCTTGGCCCAATTGAGATTTTCCGATTCGAATCCCCTAAGAAACCTATCAAACTGAGACCGCTGCCGTTTCACTAAAGCCTTCTCTTTTGACTCTCCTGGTGTTCTACCTGGTCCAAAAAAGCTGCTCAGCAGAGGCTCATACACGGTCAATACGGTGAGATGGGCCTCAAAAATTCGGGAAAGATGAATCGCATTAATAAGGGCACGTTTTGAGGCTTCTGAAAAGTCCACTGGGCAAAAAATCTTTCTAATGAGCGGATGAGAACCCGGCTTCACCGCTAAGACAGGTTTGTCAGCATAGACCATCACTCTTTCAGCAGTGGTCCCCAACGGAAACTTCCTGTCCCATTTACCGGAACCTACTACGATGAGATTTACATCTAACTCATCCGAATATTCTATAATCCTTTCAACCGGAATCCCAAAGCGGACGATGATCTCAATAGAAGAGATTCCCTTCTTTTTCAGATCTATCTCCATTTCTCTCAGTTTTTCCGTTTCCATTCTCCTTATTTTGCCCTTGTCGATCCTAAACCCCCTAATTTCAGGGATGACGTGAATCAAGATTAATTCTGAGTGGAATGCTTTTGCCAAAAGGGCCGCCATTCGAAGCGCGTCTCTGGAAGATTGTGCAAAATCCATCGCCACCAGAACCTTTTCAAGTAATTTCACGACATCCTTCCCCCTTAATGATTTTTCTTTTGCATTGCTCAAGGGCCTTATTCACTTCTGTAATATTTTATCCCCTCAGGGATAAAGGCCTGATTTCCATGAACCACTCATCAGTGAGTCTTCATTACTGAAATCAATAGTAAAGGAACGAACTTATAATAGAGAAACCTGAATTTTTGTCAAGAAGTATCAATGAGGGGAAAGATCGTTAAATCGTGTAAATTTGTTCTCTCAAAGAGCCAGAATATTACGAATAAACTTATTCATTTTCCATTTGTACTATGGTATTAAAGAACAAAAATGTAAAACAACATTACAGGAAGAAAATGATACGACGGCTTTAAAAAAATGTCGCCTTTTTACACAAAGGACGACAGGAAATTAGTCAAAAAATGGCCTTTGCATCCTCCTTCATCCCCGAAACAAATTCAATTATGTTGCACAAGAAAATATCTTGCCTCCAACCAGTAATCTTCAACTCAAAAATACCGTTCTCTTCCAATAAATCCTTTAGGCAGGCATCTTCAAAGAGATTTTTAGGCTAAAGTCGCTAAATGTCTGATTCTCTTTAGCATATTGGGATGGGTGGTGAAAAGTTCAGCTATCTTTTCCGCTCCACTCAATTTTACTCCCATATTTCTGAGAACTAAAAGCTCATTCTGATCTATTGTTCCAGAAAAATCGCGATCAATTGCTTTCAGTTCCTGAATCTCATTGACTGCTCGACCAACATCATTCAAAAAGAAAGCTCTCAACCCTTCTACCCGATGCAATTCATCCTCTCCCAAGCGAGTTTTCCGAAGCTTGGCTGAGCTGTAGACTAATTTGTAAAGAGCAGAAGCCAAATGATGAGGAGGATTTCCTAATCCGACACTCCTCTCATCAGCATAATATTCTCTAATTCGAGAACCAGCAAGAACGAGCAAATTGGTGATGAGATAAGCCAGCATCGCCGCCAGACCAATCAGGGCAGCATAAGCTCCTGCCGTCTCCCTTCTGTTTCCAAATCTTCCACCCCACATCAAACTCCAGGCAATCCAATAGCAAATAAGAGGAATGACTGAGAGAAGAGTGATAACCAGCATATCCCGATGTTTAAGATGACCAATTTCGTGGCCCAGAACTGCCTTTAATTCATCTTTGCTGAGCAAGGTTCGGATTCCCTGAGTAATGCAAACCCTACCATCTCCCTGGCTTTTCCCAAAAGCAAAGGCATTGGGAAGAGATAATTGAGAAATGCCCACCTCTGGTTTGGGAATTCCTGCCTTTTGGGCTAGCTCAGCTACCTGGTAATGAAGCTCTGGTTCTTCTTTCTCAGAAACCCATTTAACTCTCATCATCATTGAAACCATTGAAGGTCCAATCAGGTACTGAAGGCCCATAAACAAAACCGCCAAGATAAAGTAGCTGGTTGCACTCCCTACTCCCATGTAGCTACCGATGCCAGTGATTACTCCATAGAGGATCCCAAACAGCAGCACCACCAATAACCACATTTTCATTTGAAGTCCCATATTAGTTCACCTCCTTTCTAATCCAACTATTTTAAGATCTTTTCTCTCTCTTTGACAAGACAGCGTTCCAAATATATCTACTCAAAATCATAGGGTGAAATCTGCACTACGAAGGGAAAACTTTTCAATGAAGTACTCCACAACCCCAGATTTTGGTGGTATCAGGATTCTGAAGATGAAGATTTCTTGCCCTGTACCTTCTAAAAGGTTTCGATATGTGAAAGAAATCGAAACCCTGGGTTTGTTCCGTTTATTACTGATTGTGGCATGGAGGCAAGATTTTTGAAAATCAGGACTTCAGTAAGGAAGAATGACCATCTCACTCCTCAATTCAGTCGGAGCCCGAAGATTACTTTATCTCTTTTCTTATCTCTCACAAGACCGGTTATGCACTTACCCACCAATCCCAGATTGTACCCTTCCAACCTGAAATAAGACCATTGTCCTTGCAAACCGGGCAAGACCAAGATATTGTAAAACCGCGTTGTTCGTCTACAAAAGCGAGGATCTCTCCAGGGCATGGCCTCCTCTGAGGTCGCCTCCGACATTTGACCCCGGTAACCAAAGTTTTCCTATTGCGACTCGTCACCGCTTTGACGATGCAGCCAAAATAATTTGCAAGGTGCAATGCCGGCTTCGGCATGTCCGCAAGGTTCCCTTCATCATTAAGAAAATGTCGTAGACCTGTGATCCATGTATTACCCATCTTGCCAAGGATTATGTAACTCGTATTGGATAATCGAGAAGCAAATTATTTAGCTGAATCTGAAGCTGCCATCAATTTACGGGTAGTCGCAGTCCTCTCTATTAATCCCCTGATAGCGGGCCTGATATAGATTTGATCGAGATCGAAGTTGCTTAACGCCTTCGCAAGGATCTGGATTTTATCACTTACTGGGGCCCTGGAACCCTCAAAAGAAATATTCTTAATTGTAGAAGCCCACTAATGCATTTTTCTTAGGTCTTGGATGAGACAAGCCGTCTTAAGAAATCAAGGTAGTGGAAAAGTAGGTAGTAATCTTCAACAAGTTCTGTCTGCGGTTCGGGTTTACTCATCTCATTGACCGAGATTCTATTAACAATCTCCAAGGCCTTCTCTGTGAGATCCCTGGTAACGGCTTTAAATCTCTCAAATTGATCTTTTTTTTCACTCTGATTAATATTTTGAATTGATTCTCTTTCTTCCATCTTGACTATTTTTAATCTTTCCATATCTAATTCCTCCCTTTAACTAACCCATCACATCTATGGCCGATCTCATTTCATGACGAAATAGGCTTATTGAGGTTTCCATTGCCCCTCATCTCTTCATGTGGCGGTGTCCTGTGGTTACTCAAAGTGATGAATAGGTACACGCCAAGGCAAGTTAAAAATCTCCAATCTCTTATGAATCTAAAGAGATGCCTTTTATCAGACTGTCAAGGGTATCTTTTGCATCTCTCAGAAGCATAATGACATTTCTCTCTTTATATATCGGGTTTTTCGACTCCTGAGTATCCGGGCTTTTCATCTAAATTGCAAACCACAACCCTTTTGGCTTCGTGGACCATCATAATGGGCATCCCTGAAATCGGCGTTCCTTCCACACGCATTGCTGCAGGGTTGACAACATCACATGCCCCGACAATGATGGCCAAATCCGTCTCCTTAAATTCTGCATTTATTTCCTCCATTTCGAAAAGCTTATCGTATGGCACCTCGGCTTCAGCCAATAAAACATTCATGTGCCCGGGCATCCTGCCAGCCACGGGATGGATAGCAAACTTCACTTGTTTTCCCAATCTTTTGAGGAGATTAGCTAACTCCACAACCTTAAACTGCGCCTGAGCGAGCGCCATGCCATACCCAGCGATCATGATGATTCTTTTTGACTCTTTGCCTGCCCCAATGGCCTCAGAAAGCGAATTTTTCCTAGTGGGCTTTTCTAGAGAGAGCTTGCCCCTCCTTGTCCACTGTAACAATTTTATTCTCCGGTTCAGCCCAACCTGTTGCGGTCGTTTGAGTCCAGTCGACAGTAACTTTTTCTTGAAATTCTATAAACACTTTAAGAAGGTCTCGATTCATTGCCTTGCACATAACATGGGTCAGAATTGATCCGGACAAGGGATAGAAAAAATTCCCAATATAGACGACTATGATTGCTTTCCTACTCATGCAGCACTTATACTTGGATTAGCTTCTTGACCTTCATTGTCACAGCAGGGACCTATCCGTATTTGGTTGGTTACTAAGTCTTTATACACAATGTTAAATCTTTGGCGTATGACATCATAGATCAAGCCTAATCGCGCTATTTCCTTTTTCCCCTCTCCTTTTTTCTTTGGCTCCATAGGGAAACCTCCTTATATATAACAGGCGACATAATAACCCTGTTGAGGGCTTATCGGGTATTAATCCCGCATATCTCTAAGCCTGATAAAGTCAAACCTTTGAACGAGAAAGGTGCCGTGTGCCCAACGAGTTTATTTTCCATTTATCCTCCTTTCCCTTGACGATGATATTTTGTTTTTCCAATTCGGAAATAACTTCAGTGACCTCAATACGGGTTATTCCACCATCAAATTGGTAATTTTCCCCAAGCTCATACCAGATATCTGTGGTTGTGATGGCTTGATAATCTGTAATGATTTGTAAAATGATCCTCCTAAGATCAACTTCTTCCTGAAAATTGTTCCTCATCATAATAACCATTGCTCCTATTGATGATTGATAATCGAACTTATTTTTACCTACCCAACTGGAGTCCGTGGAGGCCATTTCCTGATTTAGTTATAAATTTGATCTGTTACCTGTCGATGGTGAATTACTGTACTAATCTTCTCTTCCTTTCTTCTTCTAATTGCCTCTGACACTTGACGCAGTTGAGGGCAAAAGGAATAATCTCTAACCTCCTCTTATCGATCTTCTCACCGCATTCCCCGCAACATCCATAAGTCCCTCCCTCAACTCTTTCTAAAGCATCATCAATCTCCTTTAGGAAATTGTTATATCGGTTCACAAAAGTGATGCTCAACCCATTACTTAAATTTATAGCACTCAAATCCCCAAGATCAGATCCCTGTGATAATCTCAATTCGCCCCCCCCTTATGAATTCCTTCTAGCAACTCATCTCTCAATCCATGAAGGATTTCGTTTTTCCTCTTCAATATCATTTTCGGATAATATTCTTTTAAGCGATTAGAGGATTTAGGAATTCTTTTAATTTAAAACCCACTATCAAGGACAATTGAAATATTCCCCCACTCAACGAAAAATCTATTTTTCCCAAAATCCTGAAGGGTTATCAAAATGTTCCTTTAAAAACAAATGGCCGCATTGATCGCATCGGATCTTATTTGATCTACTCATTGGGGAACGACTTTGCAAATGTCCACACTCAGGGCAGATGATTCTATCGGTCAAGGCTGCAATCACCTTAGTTACAATTCGAATCATCCTTTCTCTCCATTCGTATCTGCCCGGTTTTTAACGCTTGGAACCCTCATCATCCTTAAAACTGATTTTCCCCTTTGGAATCGATAATAAAGGGACAACGATATGATCCTCAATTGGAAAATAAAAAGACATATTGATCTTATTGCTCTGTTTAACAGCCAATTTCTTTTTATGAGGAAAAATAGCAATGACATATTGACCTTCAAGCTTTTTAGTTCCCGATGTCATGACACTAATCTTTCATCACGAAGTTTAAGAATTGAAATGCTCGTAAGAAAGAGAATCCTCTTCTGATGGATTAATTACTAAAATGGGACAATTTGAACGGTAGATTGTTTCAGAACATAATCCACAATTCGCGCCATCCTTTCTCCACATTTTAAGAGCTTCACCATGAAGAATGATCAGGTCATGCACACCGTCTTTAATCTCGTTAAAAACCATCTCCCATGGAGGAACGGTGATGACTTTAAAATCATACGGAATATCCATTCTGGCAAAATAATGTTTCACCCTTTCCAAACATTCTTTTTCCTCTTTCATCCAATGATTTAGTGTGTTTGGGCCCAAGCGCTTTTTAAAAAGATCACAGAGATAGGAAGCAAAGATGACCTTTACGCTCGGTTGGCCTTTCTGAATGATTTGAAAGGCATCCAAAATTGAGACCGAAGCCTCCCTTGTTGCACTGGCAATGATTAATATTTTTGAAATCATCGTCAATCTACACTCTTCCTCTCAACTGCATTGCACGAAAAACTTTTTCTTTTGCAATCGATATCTAAATCGCTGTTTGTGTCCTTCATTTTTCCCTTCCAAAATTCATGAATGAGCGTTTAAAGTGCCCCTTTTTACCTTTTTCCATTTCTCACCGGCGAAGTCTTCTTCAACTCTCCACCCAGTCTCTTCATCCGGATAAGAAATGAGTCGGCTCCAACAATGATGGCAATAGAAGCTTCGCTTAACCATGATCAAAACCTCTTTGAACTTAGGAAAAACACTCTTGCATACCGGGCATTCCATCCCTTTTCTCATTTCTTGATAGAAAATCCGAAAAGTTGTTTAAAAAACTGAAACCAACGATTCGTCTCCTTCCAATTTTTCATCTTAAGTTTATACATGGGGCACTCCCAATAAGCTGAAATTGACAGGCAAAAGATTTTTAAATGGGCGGAACTCGGGGCATAGCCAAGCCGCTCCTTGGGACCACAAACTTTTAAAGGATTCCCTGAGCTTAAACCGATATAAAGAGGGCAGGGCATGATACTTTAACCTCCTAAAATTCTTTGTACGGACAAGAGCATCTCATCGATATCGAACGGTTTCACGAAAAAAGCTTTCGCTTCATTTCCACTCTTTTTTCCGGGATAAAGATGAGGGTAGGCCGTCATCACGATGATGGGAATGCCTTCCATGTTCTGATGGATGAATTTGATCAGATCCATCCCAGATAGAGACGGCAACTCTAACTCTGTAATTACTATATCGGGTTTTTCTGCTTTCAATCTCTCCACAGCTCCCAATCCATCCTTTGCCAACAAAACCTGAAATCCCTTTCCAATAAAAATCTTTTTCAGCATGTAAAGAATCGTTTCCTCATCATCCACAATCAATATCTTTTTCTTATTTTTTGGAAAGACGTCTGTCCTTTGATGGTGTTCCTCTTTCAATAGCATCTTTTGTCTCCGTCAAAACTCTTGCTCTAACAATACTTCTTGTACCTGATAGCCGGACATATTTTGCTAAATCCATCAAACTTTTGACTTCTCTCTTGTTCCAAAAAGTTAAGATCATAGGGAGATTAACTCCTGTGATGACTTCAACCCTTTCTCTGTTTAAAAAGGAGAATGCAATGTTTGAAGGAGAACCTCCAAAAAGGTCTGTCAAAATCAGGATACCGTCTCCTTGATCGACTTGCTTAATTGCCTCTGAAATTATCCTCCTTGCTTCAAAGGCATTCGTTTCACAATCGATAGAAACTGCAGTTATACCTTCAATTTCCCCGACAATATACTCTGCTGTCGCAATCAGCTCTTTTCCGATAAAAGAATGTGCAACAATGACAGCTCCGACCATTTCTGAAGTATTCCCTCTAAATAGAATTTCTGTGGATGGCCAAAATGGATTAATCTAATAATTAAGGATTTCCTCAGCCTCTGTTTTGTCAACATCCATAATATATTTGATACCACTGATATTGGCGGCATCACGTGTCAGGGATGCGATGTCGTCTCTTGATATGTGTTTCAGAGAAAACTTTCGGCTGCCAGCCATGAACTGCCGGAGGCCCTGAGCCAGTCGCTCAAAATAGGTATACAGGCCGAGGGCACCGGTAGGTATTTTCTCAAACTCCATATCACCTAATTCCTTGCGTAATGAACTTGCCGTTACAAAAATCTCGTCCTTCGAGTGGCCAAAGCGCTCAATGTAGACAGGAATCAACTGGTTATCAATCGCCCGGCCTATTGTCTTTCCCACCATTGCTGCTGCAAGGGGCGCACGGGCCATGCCTACCAGTTTCACAAACGGTGCGCCCATGGCCAGGGCCTTAAAGATTCCATCTTCAAAAGTGAATCCTCCTCCTACGGCCAATGGAGGGACATATTTTTTCTTTTGGGTTAGATATCTGGCGTACTGATACAAGAGGGAATGGAGTTCTACAGGTGGAACTCCCCACTCATTCATCATCCGCCAGGGACTCATCCCTGTGCCACCTCCAGCAGCATCCACGGTGAGAAGATCCAGCCTGTACTTGGAGGCAAAGGAGATTGCTCTGGCAAGGTCAGCCGGGCGATAGGCGCCCGTTTTGAGGAAGATGTACCTGGCACCTGCCTTACGCATCTCATCAACTCTTTTTGCAAAAGATTCTTCAGAGACCATACCTACCCGTGAATGTCGCTCGAATTCCTTGAATGTCCTACGTTCGAATGCCTTGATCACATCGGGATCGGTTGGATCAGGCAGGACGATATAACCTCGCTCATGGAGCATCTGGGCTTTCTTGAGATCTTTAATCTTCACTTCCCCGCCGATGTCCTTTGCTCCCTGCCCCCATTTGAGCTCAACACATTCGACCCCAAGCTTTTCGATGGCATACTCCTGGGTGCCGAGCCGGGTATCCTCAATGTTGGCCTGAACAATGATCGCTCCATTCCCGTCTCGCTGGTATTCCCTGTATAGTTTGACCCGCCACTTCAGTTCCACCGTATCGATGACCCTGCCGTTCTTGATGACCGCTTCGGGATCCATTCCAACAACATTTTCTCCGATGGTTAGCCCAGTCCCTGAAAGGGCAGATCCAATGGCCAATCCTTCCCAGTTGTTTTTGGCGATGTCGGTCGAGCCAATGCCTGAGATCAACCATGGGTAACGAAATTTTATTCCCCTGTCATGGCCGATGACCACTTCCAGATTGACCGAAGGAAAGATGGCCAGGTCACTGTCTGCCTCGATGCCATGGGCTCCCACCACAGTACCCATGATACTGAAATGGGAATAGTCAACAGGGTAGGTCTTTTCAGCAGCGGTGGTAATGACGCCAAATGGCTGCGGGTAGATCACCTCATGACCCCGGTAAGCGGACTTACCGATCTCACACATTCCAATGCAGCCGTCCACACAGGTGACGCACATGCCTGAAGTGGGGACCACGGAACCTTCGGTCCTGTTTTTTGTCAGTGTGGCAGCTGAGGCATTCATTTTAGATAATGACATTTTTCGATTCTCCTTTCCTTTTCTCAATCCTTTCTGATCTCGCAAGCGACACAGGGGACCATATAGCACATCATGTCGTCAAAAGGTTCTTTCTCGAGGCAAGGCGGACTCAGGTTGGCACAGCCTCCACAGATTGGTTGATCAGGTTCCGTGTAAGTACATCGAAGCTGGCAGGCTGGGCAGACATACATACATGCTCCACAAAGGCGACATTCCTCTGAATGGAGATCAAAAGGAGCCCCAAGGCTTCGCTTCTCACCTCGTCCACGGAAACCTATGGCTTTGGCTGCCATCTGCTCTTGGCACATTCGCACGCATCGCCCACAAAGAATGCAGTCTTCGTACTCCTGTTTGAAAC
>Ga0194112_10002934_pt1 | contig 24106 bp, 22 predicted proteins | sample TA2MahC400mmetaG_FD_146191 | JGI IMG/M metagenome (GOLD analysis project Ga0194112, IMG submission 146191) | Freshwater microbial communities from Lake Tanganyika, Tanzania - TA2015016 Mahale Deep Cast 400m | ecosystem: Environmental > Aquatic > Freshwater > Lake | place: Tanzania: Lake... | reverse complement strand
GACGGTCGAGATCCTGCCCCGGCAGGTGGAGCCTGACAAGGTAGACCTGGACGTCAAAGTCAAAGAAAAGCCCACGGGTCAGTTCAGCATCGGCGGCGGGTTCAGCACCCTGGACCAGTTCACGGCGGTGGCGGACATCACAGAAGGCAATCTGAACGGGCGCGGACACATGGTGCGGGTCCGAGGCCAGCTCGGCCAACGGCGCACCATCGGATTGATCACCTTCCGTGATCCCTACCTGAACGATTCCTTGACGTCCGGGCAGATCGACATCTATCGAACCATCACGAACTACACCACGTATCAGGAAGACAAGAGCGGAGCCAGCGCGACCCTGGGACGCTGGTTCTCCGAGTACGCCTCCGGGAGCTTCGCCCTTGTGGCCGAGACCCTCAATTTCTCGCAACCCCAGAGCGACGCGCCGGCGTTTGTCGTGCAGCAGATCGGGAAGCAGACCACCACTGGGTTCCGCAGCTCGTTGTCCCGCGACTCTCGGGATTTCTACCTGGACCCCCGGAGCGGCATGCGCAATTCCCTCAACGTGGATTGGGGGACCAAGTTCTTGGGCGGCACCAACAACTTTTACAAGGTCAGCGTCGACACGATCAAATTCTGGTCGTTGCCCTTCGATCTTCGTCATTCCATCCGCGGCCGGTTCGGCACGGTGGAAGGGATCGGGGGCAGACCGATTCCGCTGACGGAACGGTACTTCGTCGGGGGCATCAACACGATGCGCGGCTTCGTCTTCGGTCGCGCCGGACCCGTGGCGCCCAGCGGCTCTCTCTTAGGCGCCTCGAAAGAGCTTATTTTCAACTATGACTTCATTTTCCCGGTTTCCGCGGAAGCCAAGCTCAACGCCGTCATCTTTTTCGACTACGGCAGGGGATTCGACGACAATGAGAAACTGGTCCTGGGCGACCTTCGCAAGGCTGCCGGGCTGGAAGGGCGCTGGATTTCACCCTTCGGACCCCTCCGCGTCGCCTACGGGCTGAACCTGGAACCCAAAACAGGCGAGCGGAAGGGAGTCTTTGAGTTTTCAGTCGGGTCGTTGTTCTAAGGGAGGAGCCAGGTCAGACATGATGTCACGAGCGAGGTCGAGTTGGGAGAGGACGTTCAGCGGCCGGCCGCTTTCGGTGATGGCGCTGCTTGTATCCCTTGTGGTCTGGGGCTGTGCGTCCATGTCAGCCAGTCAGCCGGGAGTGAGGGTCGGGGTGCTGGACCCGGTGCGGGTGTTCAAGGAGACCACGGCGGGCAAGAAGGCGGAGGAGTCGCTGACCTCGTTCATCAAGAACCGCCAGGCGGTGGTCGAGCTGGAGGAAAAAGAGCTCAAGCGCATGGAAGAGGACATTATGAGGCAGGCCAGCGTGCTGACGGGCCCTGCAAAAAAGGAGCGGGAACAGCAGCTTCAGCGCCGCGTAATGGAATTCCAGCAGAAGAGCAACGAGTTGAGCCGGGAAGTCCAGGACAAGCAACGGGAAGTGATGGAAGGGTTCCGCGAGAAAGTTGAACGAGTGGTTGCGAAGGTGGCGCAGCAACAGGGCGTGCAGATGGTGCTCGAGAGGTCCAAAGGCGGGCCGACCGTCTATAACGACGCCTCGCTGGACATCACCGCCAAGGTCATCGAGGAGTTCAACAAGGGCACGCCGTGAGGGCAAACGATGATCGATGAATGCAGAATGAAGCAGGGGCCGGTTATCAGTTGTCAGTAAACTGAGAACTGAACGCTGGAAACCGAGAACGTATTTCTCTGGCCATTCATCGGCTGCGTTGGTAAGGAGAAAGGAGAACGGATGATGCGGCGGGGCATACGGTTTGTCGCAGTTTGGACGTTCGGGTTGATGTTGTGTCAGGTTGCCGGAAGCCTGGCGGCGGACGCCGTCAAGGTGGCGGTTGTGGATCAGCAGGTCGTGCTTGAGCGGACGAAGGCCGGCAAGCGCGCGCTGGACTCGATCAAGGAGTTCCGGAACAGCCGACAGCGCATCATCTCGGCCGACGACGAAGAGATGAAGGGGCTGGAAAATGCGCTGAAGGAGCAGGAGTCCGGGCTCAGCGAGTCGGTCCGGCGCGAGAAGCAGGAGCAGTTCCGGAAAAAGTTCGAGGCGTATCAGGCCCGCCTCCAGGATTTCAACCGGGAGATCCAACAGAAACAGAAAGAGCTGGGGGATGAGTACCTGACTAAAGTCAAACTGGTCGCGACGGACGTGGCGCAGCGGGAAGGGTATGTGGCGGTCATAGACAAAGGCAACGAGGCCACGCTCAAAGTCGTCATTTACCACAGCCCGGCGGTGGATCTGACCGACCTGGTGGTGAAGGAATTCGACAAGCGATACAAGTAACATAGGGGGCTGTGGCGGAAGAGGAATCACTGGGAGCAAAAGAACTCTCCGCTCACAGTAAAGGAGAGGTTATCAGTCCTCAGTTTTCGGTTCTCAGTTTCATGACTGAAGACTGATGACTGAAAACTGACGACTCTCGAGCAAGCTTGGTATGACTACAGAATCAACTTGTGGGTTTTATCCGCCGGCCATGAATACGATAAAGCGATAATGAGGCCGGCGGTTCAACCGAAGGTTGGTATGGAGGGCGGGCATGACGATTGAGGTCGGGGAGATCCGGGCGATCCTTCCCCATCGTTACCCCTTTTTGCTGGTCGATCGCATCAAGGAAGTGGAAGAGGGACGGCGCATTGTGGGACTGAAGAACGTCACGATCAATGAGCCGTTCTTCCAGGGACACTTTCCGGATCGTCCGATCATGCCCGGCGTGCTGATTCTCGAAGCGATGGCCCAGGTAGGCGGCGTGTTGGCGTTCAAGTCGTTTCCGCCCACGAGCCGTCCCGTGGTGTACTTGACGGGGGTGGATGGAGCCAAGTTCCGTAAGCCGGTGGTGCCGGGCGATCAACTGCGCTTTGAAATCGAAGTGCTGAAGCGCAGGCCTCCATTCTGGAAAATGCAGGCCAAGGCCTATGTGGAGACCGAACTGGTCTGCGAGGCCGAGCTGACCGCGATGGTCACGGAAGAGCAGGCGGAAAAGGCGTAATGTGACATTCGTTATCCGTCATTCGAAAGAGGCGCAGGTGATTTTCGGTACGAATGACGAGTGACGAATGACGAGTGGCGTTTCTTAGGGGGTAGCTGTGCAGATTCATCCGACGGCGGTAGTGCATCCGAAAGCCGAGTTGGCCGATGATGTCGAGATCGGACCCTTCTCGGTCATCGGCGAGCATGTGAAGATCGGGCGGGGGACCCGCCTGATCTCCCATGTCTATGTGGAGGGCTGGACCGAGATCGGAGAGCGGTGCCAGCTTTACCCCTACGCCTCGATCGGGACGCCGCCCCAGCATCTGCAATACAAGGGCGAGCCGACCCGCGTGGTGATCGGTCACGACAACATTCTGCGCGAATACGTCACGGTGAACCGAGGGACCGTGCCGGGAGGAGGGAAGACCACGATCGGGCACCACAATTTTCTGATGGCCTATGTCCACGTGGCCCACGACTGTCATCTGGGCAGCCACCTCATCATGGCCAACGCGGCGACCCTGGCGGGGCACATCACGATCGGCGACCACGCGATCATCGGGGGGCTGGTGGGCATCCATCAATTCGTGCGCGTCGGAGCCTACGTGATGATCGGCGGCTGCTCGGCGGTGGGACGGGACGTGCCGCCCTTCATGCGCGCGGCGGGGGGGTACCGGGCGAAGCTGTATGGGTTGAACTCGATCGGCCTCAAACGGCACGGGTTCTCGAACGAGCGGATCACGATGCTGAAGCGGGCGTATGAAGTCCTGTTCCGGTCCGGGCACCGGATGGCCGAAGCGATCAAGCTGGCGCGGGAGGAATTCAAAGACAGCGCCGACGTGCTGGAGGTGCTGGCGTTTCTCGATGGCTCCAAGCGCGGCATCTGCCAGTCGGTTGGGAAGGGTCAGGAGGATGAGGACTAAGCTCGTGGGCGAGCCATCACGTCAGGAAGTAAAACCGGCGGAGCCCGGCGAGCGGATCGGCCTGATCGCGGGCAACGGGCGGTTTCCGATTATTTTTGCCGATAACGTCCGGCGCTTAGGCTTCACGGTGTCAGCGGTGGCCCATATCGGAGAGACCGAACCGGAATTGGAACAGCATGTCGATCGCATTCACTGGGTCAAAATCGGACAGTTCAACAAGTTGCTGCAGGCGCTCAAGGAAGACGGCGTACGGCGGACCGTGATGCTCGGCGGTATCAAGAAGACGCACGTCTTTACCACCGTCATGCCGGATTTGCGGGCGCTGGCGCTCTTCAGCCGGCTCAAGCATTGGAAGGATGATGGCATTCTGCGTGAGATGGCGGCGGAGCTGGAGCGCGAGGGCATCCAGGTTCGCGAGTCCATTTTCGGGCTTCGGGGGATCCTGGTCGAGGAGGGCTCGCTTACGGCTCGCCGTCCCAGCAAGAAGGAATGGGAGGACATCCGGTATGGATGGGAGATGGCAAAGGAAATCGGCCGGCTCGATATCGGCCAGTGTGTGGTCGTGAAAGACCGAGTCGTGGTGGCGGTCGAAGCGGTGGAAGGGACGGACGAGACGATCCGTCGCGGCGGGACTCTCGCCGGGCTCGGGGCGGCGGTGGTCAAGCGCAGCAAGCCGCAGCAAGACCTGCGGTTCGATCTCCCGGCGGTGGGGCCTGCCACGATCGAGACCATGGAATCGGTTAAGGCCGCCGCGCTGGCTTTGGAAGCGGGCCGGAGTGTTCTCCTGGACCGTGATGAGACGCTCCGCCGCGCCGAGCAGGCCGGCATCGCGATCGTCGGGCTGGCTGGTGATCAGGAGCCGTGAAACCCCTGCGGGTCGGCGTGATCGGCGTGGGGCACCTGGGGCAGCACCATGCGCGTCTCTACGCCGGGCTGCCCCAAGCGACGCTGGTCGGGGTCGCCGATGTTGATGCCGAGCGAGCCAGGCTGATCGGGGAGCGGCACCAGGTGCCCGGTTATGCGCAGTCGGCCGTCCTGCTGGGACAGGTGGACGCAGTCAGCGTGGCGGTGCCGACCTCAGCGCATCATGCGGTTGTGACGGCGTGCCTGGAAGCCGGCGTTCATGTTCTCGTGGAAAAGCCGATCGCGGTCACCGTGGCGGAGGGCCGCGAGCTGGTGGAAGCGGCCCGCCGCCGGCAGCGCCTGTTGCAGATCGGTCACGTCGAGCGGTTCAATCCGGCGATCCGGGCGGTGCGGCCTTACGTCGGGCGTCCGGGCTTCATCGAATGTCACCGCTTGAGCCCCTTCGGTGAGCGCGGCACCGACGTGGACGTGGTGCTGGATCTGATGATCCACGACCTGGACATGGTCTTGTCGTTCCAGCCGGGACCGGTCGAGGAGGTCCGCGCCGCCGGGGTGCCCGTCCTGACCCCCAAAATAGACATCGCCAACGCCCGGGTCTCGTTCGCAAGCGGGTGCGTCGCGAACCTGACCGCCAGCCGCGTTTCGATGACCCGCATGCGAAGGCTCCGGTTGTTTCAGCGCGACGCGTACATCTCCGTCGATTACCAGACTCGTCGAGGAGCCATCTGCCGTCGGGTGGGCGACTCCGGAGCGCGCCCGACGATCGAGGTGGAGGAAGTGCGCGGCGGCGATGAGGAGCCGCTCAAGCTGGAGTTGGAAGCCTTCCTCCACGCGATCGCGAACGGGGCCAGGCCTCTCGTCTCCGGCGAGGACGGGGTCGCGGCCCTGGACCTGGCCTATCAGGTGTTGGATGCCATCGGAGCTTTCGTCCAGCGCCACAAGGAACCGTGAGGGGTAAAGTGTGAGGGGTGAGGTGCTGGGAGAAGAACGTGGTTCAGTCGAAGTTCCTCGGCGCTCCTTACACCTTACGCCTTACCCCTAACAGTCATAGCCATGCCACGCATTCTGATCATCACTGGCGAAACCTCGGGCGACTTGCACGGCGCGAGTCTCGCCAGGGCCATCCGGACGCTCAGGCCAGACGTTGAACTGCTTGGGGTAGGGGGGGGCAAGATGAAGGCGGCTGGCGTGCGTCTGGTCCGGGGCATCGAGCGACTGGATGCGATGGGCATGGTGGGCCTGGCGCAGCTCCGCGCGGCGGTGTGCACGTACCGGACCCTCGCCCGCTTCCTGCGCGAGAATCCCCTCGACGCCGTGGTCTTCATCGACAACCCCGGGTTGAACCTGCGGCTTGCCCGGACAGCCAAGAAGGCCGGGCACCGGGTTTTCTATTACATCGCTCCGCAGATCTGGGCCTGGCACGGTAGCCGGATTCGTCTGATTGCGCGGGTGGTGGACCACATGATTGTGATTCTGCCGTTTGAGGAGGCGCTGTACCGGCGGGCCGGAATCCGGTGTGACTTTGTCGGGCATCCTTTGCTGGATGCGGTGGCTCCTTCTTATGACCGGGCTGAACTCCGCAAGCGGTTCGGAGTCGAAGGGGCCACGCGCGTGATCGGCCTCTTGCCGGGGAGTCGTGAGAAAGAGGTCCGCGCTCTGCTGCCGATGATGCTGGAAGCGGCCGCCCGGCTGGCTCGTGAGGATGCCGGGATACAATTTCTTGTTGCCCAAGCCTCGTCCATCAGTGCGGAGCTCATCGAAGAACTATCTGCCGGGACGACAGTGAAGGTCAAGACCTTGCCGGATCAGCCGAACGAAGTCATGGCGGCCTCCGACCTGCTGTTGGTCGCCTCTGGGACCGCAACGCTGCAGGCAGCCGTGATCGGCACCCCCATAGTCCTGGTGTACCACGCCTCCTGGCTGACCTACTGGATTGCCCGGTGGCTGATCACGGTCGATTGCATCGGATTAGTGAACATCGTCGCCGGCCGCAGGATCATCCCCGAACTCATCCAGCAAGACGCGACCGGCGAGCGTCTTGCGGGAGAAGCCAGGCGGCTGCTGCACGACCAGGCGGCGTACAACGAGATGCGTGCGGCCTTGCGCATCGTTCGGGAACAGCTCGGGGAACCGGGGGCTTCGCGGCGAGCGGCGGAACTCATTCTCGCGGAGTGCGCGGCATGAAGTTGTTTCTCCGGCTCCTTCGCTACCTGATGCGGTACCGGGCCCGCCTGGCTGCAGCCTTTGTCTGCTCCGCCCTCGTGGCGGGGATGACCGGAGCCTACGCCTGGCTGGTCCGCCCCGTGCTGGACGATATCTTCATCAAGAAAGATGAATGGATGCTGATGGTCCTGCCGGTCGCCATCATGGTTGTCGCGGTACTGAAGGGCGTGTTCAACTATGGGCAGAGCTATTTGATGAACTACGTGGGTAATCAGGCGGTGGCCGACGTGCGCCAGGAACTGTTCTTCCAGTTCATGTGTCTGCCGGTCAGGTTCCATGATGCCAACACCACGGGGCGCCTCATGTCTCGCATCGCCAACGATGTGAGCCTGATGGCCAACGCCGTCGCGGGGGTCCTCAAGGATCTCTTTCAGCAGGGCCTAACCTTTCTTGCCATGCTCGGCGTGATTTTCTACCAGAACTGGAAACTGGCCGCCGCCTCCGCCGTCGTGATCCCGCTCTCGACTTACACCATGGTCCGGATGGGACAGCGTCTGAGAAGGTTGGCGACGAGCGGGCAGGAGAAGGTTGCCGATATGAATTCTCTGCTGCAGGAGACCCTCGCCGGGATCAGGGTTGTGAAAGCCTTCGGGCGTGAGGAAGCCGAAGCAGGTCGGTTCCGGGACAGCAACAAAGCCTATCTTCGGACTCTGATGAAATCGATCCAGGTGTCCTCCTTGGCTTCTTCCCACATGGAAGTCATCGGCGTGGTGGGAGTGGCGGCCATCATCTGGTACGGGGGCTATCTGGTCATCCACGGTGCGATGACACCGGGCGCCTTCTTTTCCTTTCTCACGGCCATGTTCATGGCCTATACCCCGATCCGCCGGCTGTCCGGGGCGAACAATACGATCCAGCAGGCGCTCTCGGCCGCCGAGCGGGTCTTCGAAATGATGGATCTTCAAACCGAACAGGCGTTGGACAAGGGCCGTAAAGAACTCCCCCCCATCAATCGTGCGCTGGAGTTCAGGCACGTGACGTTCCAGTATGAAGGGAGCGAACGACCGGCACTCACCGACGTTTCCCTCACGGTTGAAACAGGTAAGATCATGGCCCTGGTGGGCAGCAGCGGGAGCGGGAAGACCACGCTCGTCAGCCTGGTGCCGCGCTTCTACGATCCGACCGAAGGGACGGTTCTCATCGATGGACAGAATATCCGGGACTGCACACTGGTTTCCCTCCGCCGGCAGATCGGGATCGTGTCGCAGGAGACGGTGCTGTTCGATGAGAGCGTCCGCAACAACATCGCCTACGGACGGGCGGGGGCCACGGATGAGCAGGTGATCGAGGCGGCGAAGCAGGCCTATGCGCATGACTTCATCCAGCGCCTGCCGGCGGGCTATGCGACGCTCATCGGAGAGAACGGGGTCAAATTGTCAGGAGGGGAACGACAACGGCTGGCGATCGCTCGTGCCCTCCTGCGGGACCCCCCGATTCTGATCCTGGACGAGGCGACCTCCTCGCTGGATTCCGAGTCGGAGCGGATCGTCCAGCTCGCGTTGGCCAATCTGATGAAACACCGGACCACCCTGGTCATTGCGCACCGGCTTTCGACGGTGCAGAACGCGGACCGGATCGTTGTCCTAGACCGTGGCCGTGTGGCGGAGACCGGCACGCACGCCGAGCTGCTACAGCGCGGCGGACTCTACCAGCGACTGCACGCGATCCAGTTCCAGGCCCAGGAATTGGCGCATTGACGATTGAGTGATTGTTCGATTCTGCAATGATTCAATGAACCAATGAATCAATGGGTAAATTTTTGATGAATTGGCTGAAACTGACGCTGCTCCCGCCGATCGGCGCAGGGCTGATCCGGCTGCTGGGCCGGGCCATCCGCATCAGGACGGAAGGCGCCGAGGTGGTGGACCGGCTGTACCGGCAGGGTGAGCGGGTGATCATTGCCTTTTGGCACGGACGGCAGCTCATGATGCCGCTGGCCTATCGAGGGAGCCAGGCGCATATCCTCATCAGCCAGCATCGGGACGGCGAGTTGATCCATCGGATCGTCGCCCGCTTCGGGTTCCAGGCGGTGCGGGGCTCCACGACCAGGGGCGGAGTCGAGGCGCTCCGGCAATTGATCCGGCTGGGACGATCCGGTGTGGATCTGGTGGTCACGCCGGACGGGCCCAAGGGCCCGCGGCAGGCGGCCCAGCCCGGCGTGGTCCAACTGGCCAAGGCGACGGGACTGCCCATCCTGCCCCTGACGTTCAGCTGCTCAAAAAAAAAGTCTTCGCGAGTTGGGATCGCTTCCTGGTCCCCTATCCGGCCGGCCGAGGGCTCTTCCTCTGGGGAACGCCGATCCGGGTGGCACCTGATGCGACGGAGGCCGAGCAGGAAGCCAAGCGTCGTGAGCTGGAGGACGCCCTGAACCGGATCACCGCGCAGGCCGATGAAGAGGTGATGCGTGAGGGGTGAGGCGTAAGGAGTAAAAAGTGAAGCGTGACGTGGGAGGCGCGACAGCACCTTCTTCTTCTCCCTTCTCACGTCTCGCCGGTTAGCAATGTGGTACCTCGCCTATAATGTTCTCTTAGTCCTGGCCTCTCCCGTCATTTTGATGGTCCTGCTCGCCAAGAGACGCTGTCGGCGAGGTCTTATCAGTCGTGTAGGGTTTCTGCCGAGAGAATTTCCGCCGGACGGCCATCCGGCGAGCCGACCGGTTCTGTGGGTGCACGCGGTTTCCCTCGGTGAGGTGGTGGCAGCGGCGCCGCTTGTACGTGAGCTACACCGTCAGTATCCGAAGCATCGGCTGGTAGTCTCGACGGTTACCGAGACCGGACGTGAAGCGGTCGAGCAGAGGCTGGCAGGCATCGCGGACCATTGCTACGCTCCGCTGGATTTTCCTTGGACAGTGACCCGGGTGGTGGACCGCCTGAACCCGAAGGCGTTTTTCTTCGTCGAGACAGAGCTCTGGCCGAATCTGCTGCGGATCCTCGCTCGCCGGGGCGTGCCGGCAATCCTGGTCAACGGCCGCCTGTCCTCGCGCTCGTTCAGGCGGTATCAGTTGATCAGGCCGTTCATGAAGCAAGTGCTTGATACCCTGACCCTGTGCCTGATGCAGTCCGAGCGGGATGTCGAGCGGATCGTAGCAATGGGTGCGCCACCCTCGCGTGTGGCCAGGACCGGCAACATCAAGTTCGATCAACCGCGGCCGTCGCCGGCGGGAGAGGGCCTGACAAGAGACCTGCTGGGACTTGCTCAAGAAGAAGAGCTGATCGTAGCCGGGAGCACTCATCCTGTCGAAGAGGAGCAGGTCCTGTCCTGTTACGAAACACTCCGGAGGGAATTTCCTCGGCTGGTGTTGCTGCTGGCGCCACGACACATCGAACGGACAGCGGAGGTGGAAGCGGCGGTCCGGCAGAAGGGGTTGGCAGCGATCCTCCGGAGCCGGCTTGGACACAAGGGGCAAGGTTCCGTTGCGGGCGGCGGCCCACGCGTCATCATTCTGGACACGCGTGGAGAACTGGCGTCGGTCTATCGCCTGGCCGTCCTGTCATTCGTCGGAGGCACGCTGGTTCCGGTCGGGGGCCATAATCTTCTGGAGCCGGCGCAATGGGGTAGGGCGGTCTTCTTCGGGCCCCACACGGACCATTGTGCGGAGGTGGCGGGCCTGCTCCTCGGAGCAGGGGGCGCCATGATGGTTCAGACCGGAGGCGAGCTTGCCGGCCAGATGGCGAAGCTCCTGCGCGATCGCTCCACCCTGCAAAGGATGGGAGAAGCGGCCAGACAGGTCGTGTCGGAGAACCAGGGAGCGATCAGGCGGAGTCTCGACCTGATCAGAGAGGTGCTCCGAGAGTCAGGCCCTGGCGCGGCGGGACGGGGCCTGGTGAGACCTTCCGCAGAAGAAGTCAGCTTGTCTCATTGACCCGGCGCATGGTTTGATCCAAGGAACCATGGACGATGGACCGAAACGAGGGAGTGGATCGGTGGTTGACGTGGCCGCTGCGGATGCTGGCCGTCCCCTATGGGCTGGCGGTGCTGGCCCGCGCCGCCTGTTACAACAGGGGATGGTTGCCGCGCCGGCAACTGTCTTGTCGCGTCATCAGCGTGGGAAACCTGACGGTCGGAGGCACCGGCAAGACGCCGGTCGTGATCTGGCTGGTGGAGTCGCTGCTGGCGAAGGGGCTTCGGGTCGGTGTACTCAGCCGAGGCTACAAACGGGAACGTGGGGATCAGTTTCTGCTGGTATCGGATGGAGCAGCGGTGTTGGCCGGGCCGGCGGAGGCGGGAGATGAACCGCACCTGATCGCGACCCGCTGCCGCAGGGCGATCGTGGCCGTGGGGGCGGATCGCTATCGGTTGGGCCGATGGGTCCAGGAGCGGTTTCCCATCGACTGTTTTGTGCTGGACGACGGGTTTCAGCATCTGGCTTTGTACCGGGACGCGGATTTGCTGCTGGTGGATGCTTCGGACCCTCATGGGCTGGAGGCACTCCTGCCGGCAGGCCGTCTGCGTGAGCCGCTGTCGGCTGCGGCTCGTGCCACGGCGCTCTTGGTGACGCGCGCGGACCAGGCGGGCGATCTAGGCTCCGTCCTGGCCAAGATCGAAGCAGCCTCCGGCCGCAAAGACCATCCGGTCCTTGTGCGGTTCAGGGTGGACGGCCTTGCGGATGTGCGAAGCGGAGGGCTCCATGAGATCGGGAGGGCCAAAGGACAGCGAGCGCTGATTTTCAGCGGCATCGGAAATTCCCCATCGTTCAAAAACACGGTGGCGGAGCTGGGAGCGGTGATTCTTGACGAGGTGACGTTCCGGGATCACCATGTCTATCAGGCCAGTGACCTGGCGATGGTCCGGGAGCGAGCCAGACGGTGCGGTGCGGAGTTGATCTTGACGACCGAAAAGGATGCAGGGAAGGTGACGCCGTTGCTGAAAGAGTCTGATCCGGTGCTGGCGGTTCGCCTCGACACCGAGATCATGGAAGGGCGAGAGTTACTCGGAAAAGTGCTGAGCTTTCAGTGATGACCACTCAAACTTCACCGCTCACAATTCCTCACTCGATCAGGCGTTTACTGGTGCGGGGCCCCAACTGGATCGGCGATGCCGTGATGAGCGAACCGGCGCTGTCGTCCTTGCGCGGCCATTATCCGGACGCCGAGATCACGCTGTTGGTCAAGCCGGCCATCGCAGCATTGCTCAAGGGCCATCCGGCCCTCGACCGGATCATGGTCTACGAGGACCGCGGCAAGCATGCGGGACTGGCCGGCAAGTGGGCCCTGGCCGGGGAGCTCAGACGTCAACGGTTTGACCTGGCGATCCTGTTCCAAAACGCTTTCGAGGCGGCCCTGCTGGCCTTTGTTGCCGGGATTCCCCGCCGCTACGGCTATGCCACCGATGGGCGAAGCCTGCTGCTGTCTGATCCCATCGCGCGGCCGAATCGGGCGACCATCGGGCATCAGGTGGACTATTACCTCAATCTGTTGAAGCCGATCGGCATCAGCGGCCAGGCCGCCCGGCCCCGTCTCTTTCTCTCGGAGCAGGAAGAGAGGGAGATGGACAGGCGGCTGGCCGAGGCCGGTCTCGCCGAGACCGACATGATCGTTGGCATAAATCCCGGGTCCACGTACGGAGGGGCCAAACGGTGGTTGTCGGAGCGGTTTGCCGAAACGGCTGACCGGCTGGTGAGGAACTATGGATGCCGCGTCGTCATCGTGGGGGCGCCGGGCGAAGAAGCTCTGGGGCGCGCCATTGCCGACAGGATGGAGGGCAAGCCGCTGGTGCTCTCAGGACAAACCTCGATCCGTGAGTTGATGGCGGTGATCAAGCGCTGCCGGCTGTTTTTGACCAACGATACGGGGCCGATGCATATGGCCGCGTCGTTCGCGGTGCCGATCGTGGCGGTGTTCGGCGCGACCGACCACCGGACGACGAGCCCCTTAGGGGCGGATCATGTCATCGTGCGCCATCCCGTTGACTGTGCACCGTGCCTGTTGCGGGAGTGTCCCATCGATCATCGCTGCATGACGAGGGTCACGGTGGAAGAGGTCTACGGGGCAGCGGTGAAGCAGTTACAAGTAGATAAGCTGACAAGTGGCAAGTGTTCGGACCCAAGTTCGAAAGTCTCTCAGACGTCTTCCCTGTCAGCTTGTAAACTTGGCCCCTTGTCAGCTCAGCTGAAGGGTGTGACCGTCTTCCTTGATCGGGACGGGACGCTCAACCGGGACTCCGGCTATGTGAAGGCCGCTGAGGAGCTGGAATTGTTCCCCGATACGGCGGAGTCGGTGGCTCGAATGAATCGGGCAGGTGCGCGAGTTGTGGTGATCACGAACCAGTCGGGGATCGCGCGGGGAATCATCACCACCACCACCCTGGAGGCCATCCACGACCGTTTGCGCACTCTCTTGGAGACAGGCGGGGCAGTCCTGGACGGGATTTACTATTGTCCGCATCATCCTGATGACGGGTGCCCTTGCCGGAAGCCGCAGCGGACGCTCGTAGACCGGGCCGCGGCCGATCTGGGTCTTGACCTATCTCTGGCCTACGTGGTGGGGGATCAGAAGCTCGACATGGAATTGGCCCGGAAGGTCGGCGCGCGCGCGGTGCTGGTGACCACCGGCCCTACGAGCCTGCAAGCGCTGGTGAGTCTGGAAGAGGAAGGGCAGCCGCCGGACCATCGGGCGGCGGGATTATCCGAAGCGGTCGAATGGCTGCTGCAGGACGTCCAACGTCGCGTGCACGGCTATCTGACCGTCGAAGAACGTGTGTAATCCATGATGACCTTGCATCGACCGTGCTCTCGTCATCGGGTATGGCTGATTACCGACGTATCCTAATCATCAAGCCCAGTTCCTTGGGCGACATCGTCCATGCGCTTCCCACATTGGCGGCGCTCCGCCGGCGGTTTCCCCTGGCCCACATCGCCTGGCTGGTGAAGCGCCAGTGGGCCGGGTTCTTGGACCGGGCGGAAGGGCTTGATGAGGTGTGTTCCGTTGAGCCGACCGTCCGCGGCTGGCTGGCCCAGGTTCCCCGCCTGCGCGCCGCTTCCTTCGACCTGGTTGTGGACTTGCAGGGTCTCTTTCGCAGCGGGGCAATCACTTGGCTGACCGGCTGCCCGACCAGAATCGGGTTCGCCAACGGACGAGAGGGAAGTTCCTGTTTCTATACGCAGCGGGTAGCGGTTCCTTCGTCGAATCTGCATGCCGTAGATCGATACTTGCTGATCGCTGCAGCCCTCGGCGCGTCCGTTGACGGGGAGCCGGTCTTCCGTTTCCATCCCTTGGACAGGGACCGGCAAGAAGTGACTGAGCTCCTGAGCCGGCAGGGGGTGCCCGCCTCCCAGGCAAAGGCTGGCTGGATCGCGGTCAATGTCGCGGCTCGCTGGCCGACGAAACGCTGGCCGCCGGAATCCTTCGCGGTGGCGGCCGATCAGTTGCAGCGGGAGGGATTGGGGCCGGTCGTGCTGATCGGTGGACCGGATGAGCGGCCTGTGACGCAGGCCGTGAAGGCGCTGATGAAGTCGAAGCCAGTGGACCTGACCGGAGAGACGGCCCCGGGCCTCTTGCCGGCGCTGCTCGAGTCCGCCGCGCTGTTGCTCACAAATGATTCGGGCCCCATGCACGTTGCGGCGGCGGTGGGGACGCCGGTGGTGGCGCTCTTCGGGCCGACCAGTCCGATCCAAACCGGTCCCTACGGCAAGCAGCACGTCGTGCTCACGAGCGGCGTGCCCTGCAGCCCCTGCTTCAGCCGTCGATGCCGCAACCGGGTCCGGCTCGAGTGCCTGACGGCCATTACGCCGGAGCGGGTGCTGGAAGCGATCCGGGCGCAACTGGCGCTGCGGCTGGCCAGGTGAGCCGTCTCCATGAACATCCTGTTGGTCAGGCCGGACGGGATCGGGGATGAGATTCTCTGCCTTCCCGTCGCCTCGGCGCTCCGCCTGCTTGTGCCGGGGGCGAAGATTTCGTTCCTCTCCAGCGACTACGCGGCACCGGTCCTGGAGCACCATCCGGATGTGGACGAGGTGCGGACGGTCACGGGCCGGGAACGGTTCGCTGATCTGGTGGCGATTTTTCGCCGTGACATTGATGCGGCGCTCTTTCTCAAGCCGTTCCGCCGCCTCATGCTGGCGGCCTTTGCGGCGCGGGTGCCGAAGCGTGTGGCGACCGGCTATCGATGGTATAGTCTGTTGGCCAACAGGCGCGTCTACGAGCACCGAAGCGACTTCTCCAAGCACGAGAGCGAGTATAACCTGGGGGTCTTGCGCGGCCTGGGCCTGGACCCCGGTCCGGTGCGACCGCCCTCACTGGTCCTTACGGAGGCCGAGCGACAATGGGCGAAGGCTCGAACGGCCGGGCTGCTGGCGCCGCACGTGGTGATCCATCCGGGCGGCCGCTCGTCCCGTCGATGGCGCGTCGAGCATTATCGCGCGCTGGCGCATCGGCTGGCCCGCGAAGGGGTCGGGGTCATTCTGACCGGGAGTGCCGCGGAGGCGGAATATTTTCACGGGGCGACATCCGACGATCAGGCGCCGACTTCGCTGGTCCTGGATCTCATGGGCGAGCTCACGGTGCGGCAGCTCATGGCTGTCGTCGGGTCCTGCCGCGCGGTGATCTCCGGTTCCACGGGACCGGCGCACATTGCGGCGGCGTTGGGAGTCCCGACCGTGAGCCTCTTCGATCCCCGGCGGAATCAGTTGCCGGTCAGGTGGCAGCCGCTGGGCAGAGGCCTGGTCCTCAGGCCGGATGTGCCGACCTGTCCCACATGCATCTACGAGGCCTGTCCCTATTGGGACTGCTTGGACCGGATCACGGTCGAGGAAGTGACCCAACAGGTCCGCCAGGTGACGGAGTCGTCCGAACCGATGACGGTGAGGCATGTCTAAGCTCTCGGCCTACGTGATCGCCTACAATAACGAGTCCGAGATCCGCGCCTGTCTCGAATCGGTGCGCTGGGCCGATGAGTTGATCGTGGTGGATTCCCACAGCACCGACGCGACGGAAAAGATCAGCCGGGAGTTTACCGACAAGGTGTACCAACACGAGTTCAGAGGATTCGGGAAGTTGCGAAACGAGGCGGTGGCGCATGCGTCCCACGATTGGGTCTTCAGCCTGGATACGGATGAGCGCGCGACACCGGAGATCCGGGAGGAGATCCGTCTGCTGCTCGAGCGGGGGCCGGACGCGGACGCCTATTTCGTGCCGAGGAAGAACTATTTCCTCGGTCGCTGGATCCGCCATTGCGGCTGGTACCCGGACTATCGCCAGCCGCAATTGTTTCACAAGCAACGGATGCGGTACCGCGATGACCTCGTGCACGAGGGGTATGAGCTGCAAGGACGTGCCGGGCATCTCAAGGAGCACGTGCTTCAGTACCCCTTCAGGGACATCGACCACTATCTAGCCAAGATGGACCGCTACTCGGACCTCATGGCCCAGCGCATGGTCCAGCAGGGCAGGCGGTTCCGCTTGCACCAACTGGTCACGCACCCCTGCTTTACCTTCGCCAAGATGTACGTCGGTCGGGCCGGTTTCCTGGATGGTATGCCGGGTCTGATCCTGTCCGGTCTCTATGCCTATTACACGTTCATCAAGTATGCAAAATTCTGGGAGCTCGTCCGAAAATGATTTGGCGAAGGAGAGATTTGGTGATTGAGCGATTTGGTGGAGGAAAAGAGGGATTGCAAAATCACCAATTCACCACATTACTAAATCAGTCAATTCTGCGATGAAGATCAGCGGCTTTTCCATCTGCCGAAACGCAGTGCAGTTCGATTTTCCGATCGTGGAGGTGATTCGCTCCGCGTTGCCCCTTGTGGATGAGTTCGTCGTGAACGTGGGTCGGTCGGACGACGGCACGCTGGACTTGATTCGCTCGATCGGGTCTGACAAGGTCCGGATCGTCGAGTCAGTCTGGGATGATTCCATGAAAAAGGACGGGCTGCTGTTCTCACACGAGACCAATATCGCGTTATCCCACTGCAAGGGTGACTGGGCCCTCTACTTGCAGGCCGACGAAGTCCTGCATGAGGCGGAGCTTGGGGCAATCCGGAGTGCGTTGCACCGACACTTGACCGATCCAGCTGTCCTGGGGTTCACGTTCCGGTACCTGCATTTCTACGGAGATTACCGGTCCTGCAACCCCTGGTTCTACCACCGAGCGGTCCGGATCATCCGGAACGACGGCCAGGTCGAGTCCTGCGGGGATGCGGTGGGGTTCTGGCTCAAGTCGGACCAGGGGTACCTCCAGACCGTCCACAAGGACCGGGTCAGACCCTCCGGCGCGACGATCTACCATTACGGCTGGGTCAAGCAGCCGCGAGTCCTCCTGGAGAAATTCCGTTATCAGGTGGCGCGACACCACGGGGACAGCCCGGGGGCCGAACAGGCAAAGATGCTGGCCAAGGAAGCCTACGAGTTCGAAGAATACGACATCATGAAGAACTTCACCGGGACTCATCCGGCCGTCATGGCGGATCGCGTCAGCCGATATCCGGTGCTCAAGCCGCGACGCAATCGCTGGCTTCAACCGGCCTTTTACCGGGCAATCCTGGAGCGGGGGTTCCGGGGATGAAACCCGTGAGGCGTAAGGCGTAAGGAGTAAGGTGTGGTTAGCGAAGATTCCATAAATCCTGGATATCAGACGGGCTTTCGCGCTCCCGAATCTTCGTCCCTCACCCCTCACCCTTCACCCGTCACGGCTTCTATTACAGCGATCGTGATTACGAAAGATGAGGAACGAAACATCGCCGCCTGCCTGGAATCGCTCCGGTGGGTCGATGAGATCATCGTGGTGGATGCCTGCAGCAGTGACCGTACGGTCGAGATTGCCAGGCAGTACACGGATCGGGTCTTCGTGCGGGCCTGGCCGGGGTTCGGGCCGCAAAAGAATTTCGGGATCGATCAGGCAGGCGGGAATTGGATTCTGGTGGTGGATGCGGATGAACGGGTGACCGAACCGCTGCGGGAGGAAATCGTGGTGCTGCTCCAGTCCGGTCCACCGGCCGATGTGGCGGGCTTTGAAATTCCCAGACGCAATTACTTTTACGGAAAATGGATCAGGGGAGGTGGGATCTACCCGGACCACCAGTTGCGTCTCTTTAGACGGTCGGCAGGCCGCTATGACGACGTGCTGCTGCACGAACGGCTGCAGCTTAAGGGGACGGTGGCTCGGCTCGAGAACCCAATGGACCACTACAGCATGGCGAACATCGGCGCGCACGTGAAGAAGATGGCGCGATACACGACCCTGGGCGCCGGAGAAAAGCTCAAGGTCCGCTCTCAGGTAACGGCTTTGGATCTGGTCGGCAGCCACCTGGCCACGATCGTCAGAACCTATGTCCTGCGCGGCGGCTACCGGGATGGTCTCCGCGGGGTGATCGTGGCGTTGTTCGCCGGCATGCATACGTTCGTCAAGTATGCCAAGTCCTGGGAGGCGTTAAACGTGAAACGTGAGGCGTGAAGGGTTAGGCGTCAGGAGTTGGGTTATGAAAGCGACCATCTTTAAAAGAGTTAGCGGGCTTCCACCTTACGCCTCACTCCTTACGGTTGAAGGATGAGAATCGGGATTGATGCCAGTCCCATTGTGGGAGACCGAGGGGGAGTCGGGTGGCATACGTACCACCTGCTGAAAACACTGCTGGACCTGAAAGAAGAGGTTGAATTCGTGGGCTACGTCAACCCCGGCTCGCTGCGGGATGGAGCGCCGGAAGGGTGGGAGAAGCGCGCGCGCCTGCGCTGGGTCGAGGCGGGGCGCTTGGCGAGGCATTGGCGGGGACCGCTTGACCGGTTGGATCTCTACCACGGAACCAACTTCAAGCTTCATACCAATGGTCGCTTCGGCGGTATCATCACGATCCATGACCTCTGGCTGGATCGATACCCTCAATACTCCGCCAAATTGTTAGGCCAACGCGCCTCGTTCCACCGTACCAAACGGACTGCTTGGCGGGCGCGCAAAGTGATTACGATTTCGGAACATTCTGCGAACGACATCGAGTCGCTCTATGGCCTTCCGCGTAACCGGATCGTGGTTATCCCGTGCGGGGTTTCGGAGGACTTTCGGCCGGCCGGAGACGAGCCGAGCCTGGCGGCTGTCCATCGGCGCTTCGGGCTGCCGACCGGGCGCTTTATTCTCTTTGTCGGGGGAGCCGATCCCAGGAAAAACCACCAGGCACTGCTCAAGGCCTATGCCCTTCAGTCAGCCCGTCTTGGGGACTGGCGCCTGGTGTTGGTGGGGGATGTCCGGCATCGATTCGGCGACATGCAGCAGACCGCCAGGACGCTTGGCCTTGAGCACCAAGTGGTCTGTACGGGAAGGCTGCCCATAGAGGACATTCGGCTGCTCTATTCTCATGCCGATCTGTTCGTGTTCCCGTCGCTCTACGAAGGGTTCGGGATGCCGGTTCTGGAAGCCATGGCCTGCGGTGCGCCGGTAGTAACCTCGAATCGCACCGCCTTGCCTGAGGTCGCGGGAGACGCAGCCCTGCTGGTGAATCCCGAGGATGCCGTTGAATTGGGGGAGACTCTCGTCAGGGCGCTGGAGGATCACAGGCTGCGGGCGACGCTCAGAGAAAAGGGCTTCGAACGGGCGAGGCAGTTTACATGGGAGAAGGCCGCGAGGCGGACGCTGGCCCTGTATCGGGAGATCTGCCAATAGGAGCTTTCAGCTATCAGTCGTTAGCGTTCAAGGACAGGACTGTATAGGTTTTCAAGGCTGAAAGCTGACGGCTGATTGCTAACGGCTTCTTATGAACAATATTCTGGTCGTCAAGCTGCGGTATATCGGCGACGTGCTGCTGGCGACCCCGGTCATCAGGGTTTTACGCGATCGGTTTCCGGATGCGCGGATCACGGCAGCGGTCAAACGAGGCACGGAAGACATTCTGAAGTGGAACCCGGACCTCAGCGAGGTCCTGGTGGTGGAGCGCGGCGGACTCAGCGTTCAGGCGCGGTTCGTCGGGGACCTCCGCCGGCGCCGCTTCGATTGCGTGTTGGATCTCACCGACGGCGACCGGTCTGCCATCTTAGCCCTGCTGAGCGGAGCTCCGGTCCGCATCGGGTTCAACGACGAGCACCGGTGGCGCGGGCTGCTCTATTCCTCGGTCGTGCAGGCACCGGCAGGCTTTCATCGTGTGGAGCATGACCTGGAGGCGGTGCGGCCTTTGGGCATCATTCCCAAGGCCGGCCCGCTGGTGCTGCGTACCGCTCCGGAAGATGATGAAGACGCATCCCGGCTCCTGAATGAGATCGGGGTCTCTGGGTCACGGTTCGTGATGATTCAGCCGGGTGCCCGTTACTGGTTCAAGGCCTGGCCGGCCGAGCGCTTCGCGGAACTGGCTGATCGACTCACCGATATGTTTGGCTGCCGAGTCCTGGTAGGAGGCGACGAGAAGGACCGAGGTGTCGCGGAGGCGATCCGCGACAAAGCCCGTTCAGCTCCTGTGGTTCTGGCTGGACGCACGACCCTCTTGCACTATGCTGCGATCATCAAACGATGCGACCTCTGCGTGGGCAACGATAACGGCCCCATGCACATGGCGGCGGCTCTGGGAACACCGGTGGTGGCGTTGTTTGGACCCTCGAACCCCCGAGAATGGGGACCCCGCGGAGAGAAGGTGCAGGTTCTCTATAAGGGGCTGGACTGCCGCCGCTGCTTTCATCCAACCTGTGAGCGCGGCGAGGAAAGCTGCATGAAGCAGATCTCGGTCGAGGAAGTCTTTGCCGCGGCCAAGAAGCTGCTGTCCACCAAGGAGGCCATGCGTGGGGGGTGATCCGCTGGTCAGCGTCGTGATCCCTGTGTTCAACGGGGCGCCGTTTGTGACGAAGGCCGTGGCGAGCATCCGGGCGCAGACCGTGAAGGATGTGGAGATTCTCATCGTGGACGATGGGTCGACGGATGGAACCCAGGCCGTTCTGGCCGATCTCCAACGGACAATGGGGGTGACCTGGTTCCAGCAGGGACATGGGGGGCCGGCCCGTTCGCGGAATCGAGGAATTGCCGCAGCCAAGGGTGAGTATGTCGCCTTGTTGGACTGCGACGATGTCTGGCTGCCCGATAAGTTGGAGGCCCAGCTTGCGCTCATGCGGGATCGTCGGGACGTAGGGGTCGTGCACACAGATTACGAGGTGGTAGATCAGGACGGAATCGTGCTGGAACGGATCAGAGCCCGGCACAGTGCCGAGCCGTTGGTGCGCGCGTTTGTAGGCGGACACACGGCGCTTCCCTCTACGCTCTTGGTTCGGCATGCGGTGCTGGACAAAGTCGGCGCGCTGAATCCAGACCTCTACGGGTCAGAAGATTCTGATCTGACGATCAGGCTCTATGCGGCCACCCGATTCGACTGTGTTGATCGGGTGCTGGTTCGCAAACTCCAGCGAGGCCACGGGTACCGCGATATGGCGTTCGACGAGACCTTGCATAAAGAAAAGGTCCTGTCCAGCCGGGAGCGCTTTCTGGCCGGGTTGGAGCGGATGCAGCCCCTGACAGCGGAGCAGCGAGCGGCGCTGGACCGCGAGTGGGCGAATTATTATCTGGGGCGCGGCGGGGTCGCAGAGCAAAGGGGGAGGCGCACCGAGGCCCGAACCTTCTATGGGCAAGCGATCCGGTACGAGCCGCTCCGGCTCCGGGCCTATACGCGGTGGCTACGAGCACTGGTTGGTATGAGCTCGCTCGCAATGCTCTGAGGTGGCTCGTTGAGGGGTATCCGACAATCCATGCCGTCTCGCTGTCAAGCCGTCCGTTGCTTTTCTCGGATGGGTAATGAGGTCCAAGCATGACCATCTCATCCATTATGATAAACAGGCCTAGCAGGGGGACGAACATGTCGTCCCAGCTTTCCAGAGGATGTCCCGCATGCGGTTTGCGTGCCTCTAGGTATCGTTTTGTTGAGTCCTGCCAAGCACAGGTCAATAGCCAGATCCTTAGCTATTCCCTTTACGAGTGCGGGGAATGCGGGACGCAGTTTGCAGCCCCTGCTAAAGCGGCGCCCCCAGATTGGTACGCTCATTGGGGGGAATATTACGGATGGCGCTGGGAATTTGATCGCCTCCTTGAAGACCTGGAATGTCTCCCGGCCTTGCACAAGCCATTGAAGATTCTTGAAGTTGGCTGCGGCCAGGGTGTGCTCTTGGAGCGGCTCAACCAGCGGCACGATGGCTGGGGGTTAGAGTTCAACTTAGAGGCAGCACGGAGGGGGGAGGCTAAAGGACTGCGGATTTTCCCGACCACGGTGGAGGCCTTCCGGGCAAATAATCAGCAACTAACCTTTGATGTGGTTGCGTTCTTTCAAGTCCTTGAACATTTGGAAGACCCGGAGGCATTCTTAAATCAAATCACAAAACTGCTTAATCCTGGCGGATACGTATTCCTGTCAATTCCAAACCCGGAGAGATGTCGACCCATGCTGGAAAGAGAAATCTGCGACTATCCGCCGCATCATCTTACCCGCTTCAGCAAGAAAGGGGTCATGAGGCTTCTCAATAGGGCTGGACTTCAAGTAGTGAAGAGTCTCGACGAGCCTGTTCCGACGGACCTCGTTCAAATAGTAAGAAGCATCATTTACAGAAAGCTGCCTCTCTGGAAAGTTGTTAAGGGAGTGTTCAAGTTGCCGTTGGATGTGATCCTTTTCCCGGTTGCCCTTTTCTACGCGTCTCGTCTAAGGAAGGTTTGCACGGGAGACACGCTTTATCTCATGACGAGGTGGGAGCATTAGACTGTTCGTAAACCTGGGTTGGTCTTTGTGGAGAATGCGTCTGTATGTCCAAGGTTAGCGTCGTTATTCCCGTCTATAACACGGAACAGTTTATCGCTGAAACCATCCGGAGTGTGTTGGAGCAGACCTACTCGGACTTGGAGGCGATCGTTGTTGATGATGGCTCCACCGATGAGACGCCACAGATTGTGGCGTCGTTCGGAAGGGCCGTCCGGTACCTGAGGCAGGACAACAGCGGTCAGGCGGTGGCAAGGAACCGCGGGGTCTCCGTTGCCCGGGGAGAATACATCGGCTTCTTAGACAGCGACGATGTTTGCCTCCGTCGCAGGTTCGAAAAGCAAGCAGTGGTCCTGGATCAGCGCCCGGAAGTGGGTGTAGTCACCTGCGACATGCAATACTATTCCGAGCAGGGCGAAGTGGAGCCGGAATTGGTCAAAGGGTACTGTCCAGATGACCCTTTCAGCAGAATCTTTAGGTCAGGGTATGTGTTTATGCCATCATCGCTTCTTGTTCGCAAGGAAGCGTTCGAGCGTTCCGGCGGCTTCGATGAGCGGCAAAGAGGATGGGAGGATTTCGAATGGCCCACCAGGATCTTGCAAATCACCCAGGTTCATTATCTTGAAGAAGCTTTGACGCTGTATCGTCGTCACCCCGTCCGCTACTCTAATAGTAGCAGGGTTGTCGGGGTTCAGTTTCTTTTGGATACCCTCTGGGAACGATTCAAGGATGATCCACGGAAGCGACGCTATCTGATGGGCTGGAAGGCCTCCTTCCTCTCCGACCTTGGTAAACAAAAGATACGGCAAGGACTCACCGGTGAAGGAAGGAAAGACCTAGTCAACGCGATAGGGTTCGCGATCGAGGGAAGGGTTGCCTGGAAGATGGTCTATCGCTCGGCCCAGAGGCTTGTACGGTCCTACATAGGCTCGTTTAAGCCCTGAACCGTTGTTCATCGATGAAAGCGAATCCATCAATCAAAGGGATTGAGCGGCTAAGGAGCTGAGAACTTAGTGAAAGAAAGGTTACTTGCTAATGGTGTTGTTGCATGGCTCTGTGCCGGCTGGTCCGTGGGAGCGTTGCTAACAGCCATCGACATCGGGCGGTATCTTTTTCTCATACTTCCCAGTTCAAAGCTTGCGAATCCTCCCCAAACCGGCAGTCTGATTTTTGCTCTGTTGTTGCTGGGAGTGCTCGCGGTCTCGCTTGCTGTGGCGGCGAGACGAACATGGAGTCCGGCTACGGTCCAGCATGAAACGGCGTCTCGCTGGTCTGTGGCATGGATCATGCTGTGGTCCTTGGTGGTAGGGTTAACGGAACTGGTCAATTACCCTGTTCCCTACCAGGCCCATCACGCGGACAAATTTGTTACTCTTAACCTTGGAGGACTTCTCTGGACCCTATGGTTCTTGCTGAGTCCAGTAAGTTTGGGATGTGCG
>Ga0194112_10002933_pt1 | contig 24107 bp, 28 predicted proteins | sample TA2MahC400mmetaG_FD_146191 | JGI IMG/M metagenome (GOLD analysis project Ga0194112, IMG submission 146191) | Freshwater microbial communities from Lake Tanganyika, Tanzania - TA2015016 Mahale Deep Cast 400m | ecosystem: Environmental > Aquatic > Freshwater > Lake | place: Tanzania: Lake... | reverse complement strand
AGTTAAATTTTTGCTGGAGATAACATCACCATACGGAGAAATTTACCAATTGGAGCATAAAGAAGTTGTAAGTATGCTTTCATTGGGAGCAATACAGGTAGGTGCCATACTTCCGGTTTTCATTGATCCAAATAATAAAAAGAATATTCTACTGGGTTACTAAACTATAGTTTACTTAAAAAGTATATTCAAATATTAGGGGAATCTTAATGTGGAAAGTACCTAAATGGATGTATTTAATAATAATCATTCCATTTTTAGTTGTTGGAATAGGAATGATAATTTATGGATATACAGCTTCTCCCGAAACCATAGCTGCTAACGAAATTCCTTCTAAAGAGTTTCTTTATATATTTGGAGGATTTTTCATGATCATGCCAGTTCTTTCAGCGTTGGGAGTAAGCCTGTTTTATAAGCGAATTAATGATAGAGAATTAGACCTTATGGAAAACGGGTTAAAGGGTGAAGCAGAAATCATTAGCGCGGACCAAACTGGCGTGTATTTGAATGAACTCCCTCAAATCAAGTTTTTGCTTAAGATAACATCACCATATGGGGAAACTTACGAAATGGAACATAAAGATGTTGTAAATTTGCTTGACCTTAGTTCAATAAAGGTGGGCGCCAAACTTCCAGTTTTCATTGATCCTAACAATGAAAAAAATATTCTGCTTGTTTACAGCTAAAAATTACTTTATTTCAATATATACTTTATAAGCAGTGAAAAACATTTTTTAAAGTTATTTGACATTAAAGTAGAACCTGTGATTACCCCTGATTTTCATGATGTGCAAAATAAGAGATATAATAGATATATTTAATTTAATACTAGATAATATATGAAAATTTAAAGTTATAGGAGTACTAACATGATGCCTAACCTTAAAAAATTGTCTATTTCAACAGTAATTCCACTTATAATAATATTAACATTATTATCCCTGGGAATATTAATCCCAATTCTTTCCATGGTAATTTTTGGAGCTATTTTAGCCTATTATGTCCGTCCCGTAGCCCGAAAAGTTAGACCTTACCTTAAATATGATACATTGTCAGTGCTTCTGGGAATAATCATTTTAGCTGTTCCTGTTGTTTTGTTGCTTTATTTCACATTCAACCAGTTTTTAAGCATTGCTGGAACATTTTTCGGCTCACTGCAACATGCTGCAACAGGTAATTCCACAACCAATATGACCCAGATAAACGAAGCAGTGCAGAATCTCAACCTTCCAGAAAACATTTCACAGGGCGTTGATGATGCTATTAAATCAGGGATTACACAGTTTATTTCATATATAGCTGGTTCATTAGTTTCCCTGATAAGTTTTATTCCAGGTTTAGCTGCCCAGCTCCTCATATTAATCTTTTCAGTCTTCTATTTTGCCCGGGATGGCGATAAAGTAGTTCAATATGTAAAAGATGTCCTTCCAGATAAAGATAAAGACTTCTACCAGCGAATACTGGACAGTGCTGAAGACGTTTTAAAAAGTATCATTGTAGGAAACGTGATTCCTGCCGTTATCCTTGGTGTGCTCTCCGGAATCCTGTATTATTTCCTAGGATATCCTTACGTGATTTTATTAGCTATTATAAGCGGCATAGCCATGTTTATACCAATAATTGGGCCGTGGATTGTGTATGGAGCTATTGGAATTTTCAGCATCCTTATCGGGAACACTTTACAGGGTGTTCTGGTCATTTTGTTCGGCTGGATAATTGAAACCTCAACAGACTTTTATATTAGGCCCAGAGTTTCAGTTCAATACTCCAAAGTGCATCCGCTGGTATTTCTCCTGGGATTTATATACGGTGCGGTGACAATGGGTATTCCCGGTCTATTTATTGGACCTCTGATATTGGGAATCACTTATGCAACATATAAAGTTTATCGGGACGAAAAATTAAAACAAAAAAGACCCACAGTTGATGATAATTAAATGATAATGTTAATATCTGAAATGGATGATTTCGAGAAATTAAAAAGAATTATTAGAGATTTTTGAAACCCAAAAAAATTTTATTTAGCTTTTTTTAATAAGAATATTTTTTTAAATGATTAATTTGAATTCAAATTTTTTTCTAGCCCAAAGCGAGGATTTTTGATAAACCTTTTTAAAAAAAAAGGTGATTAGTTCATTTCTTTACATATCTCCCCTTAATATTTACAGAAAACCCACATGCTGAACATTTTTTATCGTCTGTAATCCAGTATTTAATTATTTTAAAACCCTGCCTTTCTACAAGGAGCTTACCACATGATGGACAGTATGTATTCTCATATTTATGTCCTGCCACATTCCCTAAATAGGGATAAAAGATTCCAGCATCCTTTGCCATTTTATATGCCTCTGCAAGAGTTTGGATGTTTGTAGGTGGATTTTCAAATTTATAGGCCGGGAAATATCTTGTAAAATGAAGTGGAGTCTCACATCCAACATTCCTCAGATGCCTTTTTATGAGGCTCTTCAATGATTTTTTATCATCATTTACATCAGTTATTACAAGATGCACTATCTCAACGTGGAGATCAATTTCTGACGCCTTTTTTGCGTTTTTCCAGATTGTATCGGCGTCGCCGCCGCAATATCCATGGTATACATCGTTATTTCCCTTTACATCTATATTTATAGCGTCCATTCCTGCTTCTTTAAGCATTATCAGGGCTTCTTCGCAGAGGTAACCATTTGAAACCATGCAATTGTAAAGTCCCCTCTCTGTGGCAATCTGGAAAGCATCCAGGCAATATTCAAAAAGCAGGGTGGGCTCAGTGAAACTTGCACAGAGTCCATCATCCCCACGATTTATTGCAGTTCCCACCATCTGCTCTGGAGAAATATAATTCGCTTTTAGGGGATTCGGGGCTTCCTTGGACAGGTGATAGTTTTGACACCAGGGACAGGTGAAATTACATGACCAGGTGGAGAAGGTTAGGGAAGTAGAACCAGGATAAAAATGAAAGAAAGGCTTGATTTCTATGGGCCTACTATCCCGGGCATTTATATCTCCGTAAACCAGTGTATAAAGCTTACCATCTTGATTTAACCTTGTACGGCAAAATCCCATCATACCCCTTGCAATTGTGCAGCTTCTTCCACATAGGTCGCATTTTACCCTTTCATCTGCTATCTTTTCGTATAAAAGTGCTTCTTTTATGGTAGGATATATTGATAGATCCAATTAGATCCCCTTTTATTTAAAACACATTTTAGAATTTTATATATTCCAGTTTCCAAAAAAATATAAGCCTCAAATAATAAAATCAACGCTTTTTGGCCTAATACCTAAGCAGGTCTCTCTGCATAAAATTCTACAAATCCACATCCCTTACAGCGAAATATATCAATCTCGTATCTGTGACTAGAAGGATCCTTTAGAGGAAATGGAGGTTCATCAATAGGGGCCCAGATGAAGGGCGAATTTCCATACTGTCCTCTCTTTTGCAGAATTCCCAGGTTCATTGTCCCACCACATTTGGGACATTCTCTTTCATCTGTCATATTTCACACCAAATAATATTTATTTCACGAGATTATTTAATGTTAACAGAGCACTTTAGAAACTGAAATATTGTATTGGAAAATTTGCCGGGATAGTCTAGTCAGGTAAGGCGCAGGATTCGAAATCCTGTTGAGCGTTGCTCGTCCTGGGTTCAAATCCCAGTCCCGGCGCTGAAATATTAAAAACAATAAAAAAACGCTATTTTCCATTAAAATTCTAGAATTCCAATTTTTGACAGATCAAATCTCCTGAGATCTTAACAAAAAAAATCCAGATTAAGTTTTTATGGTCTCAAGGCAAATTTTAAAAAATACAAATAATTTAAACCGCAAAACTATTAATAACCGGTATGGAAGTATATAATCAAGGAGTAAAAAAAATGAACAGTACAAAAGCTAAAATCAAAGCTATTCTCGAAGTAGTTTCTGTTTTCTTACTGATTCTCTTGATTCTTGGGGTCATTAAACAGACCTCTGTTTCAGGTGAGTGGTTGTATTGGAAATGGGGTGATTTATCACATTCACTCTTCATTTTAATCCCTCTGCTTCTCCTGGTTATGACCGGGAGAAACTTCACTTCGTATGGAATAACTTTCAAAAATATGAGATATCACCTGATGGTGGTAGCTATTTGTTTCATTCCTTTTATGCTGTCGGGCGTTCCATTAGGTTATGGTCTGGATTCCAGGAGCTGGGAAGGTGCAATAATCATGGCATTAATCCAGATAATTCTGCTCTTTGTGATTGCATGGTTGTTAAGAAAAAAGCCTAATATGGGTAATCTGGGTGCCAGTAGCGCTTTTTTACTTTTCATGCCTTTCGTGCCTCTTATTTTATCGCCAGGTGGTGCATCAATTGGAAAAGCAATTTCGTCTTTCGTTTATTATTTCTTCTTTGTTGGTTTTGGTGAGGAAATCTTATATCGTGGTTATATTCAGTCCCGCTTGAATGAGGCGTGGGGCCGTCCCCATCACTTTTTTGGCGTGAGTTTGGGGTGGGGGATAGTCATTACCTCCTTAATCTTCGGAATTTCACATCTAGGAATCTTAAACTTATTTCAAGGCAATTTCAATCTAGCATGGCCATGGTTCTTCTGGACGTTTTTCGGTGGTTTGGTATTTGGTTTTATTCGGGAAAAGACCGGGAGCATCGTAGCTCCAGCTATGCTGCATGGTCTACCGCAGGCTATTGCAACTGCATTTATGGCTTTTTGATCGGCAAAAAACATTTTAACAGCCAAAAAACCAAAAAATTCGTTCTTATCCAAACGTGATATAAAAAACAATTAAAAATATATGAAATCAGAACAGAAAATATTATACGAATAATAAGAATCTATGATAAGAATATTCTAAATTTATAAAAAAATTTTATATGAATATTATTGCATAACACAAGGAATACGTTCTTATTTATAATGAATGTCAAATCAGAGGATTATATGATTATAAATTCAAAAAAAATTAGTGAAATCCTTGTGATTTCGCCTGAAGGTCGGCTGGATGCGTATGGAGCATCTGTACTTGACGAAACTCTGAGCGAACTTATAAAAGATGATGATCTTGCTGTTGTCTTTGACCTGGAGAAAGTTCCCTACCTGAGCAGTGGAGGAATAAGAACATTTCTAAAAATTCAAAAAATCCTAAAAGAAAGGGAAGGTAAACTCTGTCTCTGCAACATAAAACCATATCCTATGGAAGTACTGGAGATGGCAGGGTTCGACCAGATATTTTCTGTTCATTCCACGAGAAAAGATGCTATCGAAAGTCATATAACACCCCAGATAGATTCAGAACCCATAGACTGGGATGCTCTCCCCAAATATGAGGATGAAATTGTCTCCTTAACCCTCCTGGAGGCTTCACATGAGGATTCTTCCCTGAAGGTTGTAGGAGACATACATAAAGTACTTTATGCACAGATAGAAGAAGATGACATATATTCCCGGAAGTTCTCAGAGACTGAATATTCTATTGGTCTTGGTGGGCTGGGAGAAGATGTTAAAGATTATATAGGTATCATGGGTGAGATGATCACCATTGGCGGCACCATGGTATGGCTTCCCACAGATGGACATGATACCCCTGACTTTCTTATCCCAAAAAAGGACACAGGAAAGGTAACCATACATACAGGTTTTAACGTGGCCCTGGATGGTAGATTCAACGATATGATATTCGCAGAAAGTAAAAGTGATGCAGGTTTCAGTGTTGATGAACTCTATGCTTCCATCTTCAAGATGGCCCGGAAGCAGAGACCTTCTTTTAAGGGTATTGTGAGTATTGCCATGCAGGCTGATATAGCGGAATTTTACAGCTCAGGGGTGAATATTTCCCCCATTAAAAAGTTAGCACCAAAAAATCGTGAAATGATAATGCACGAAGATAATATTGCCTCCTGGATGAATATCAACACCAAACCCAGGTATAAAGGTGAAACCATGGTTAGCTTTGGTGTTGGAGTTGACCTTAAAAGTGATCTCTCCTCCTTTGATGAAGATGTGCTGGGTTCACTATTCTACCTGCACCCTGCAAATATTGGGAATAAAAGAATGCTCCTCCATAACCATGCAGTTGTTTTCAAGCATATGCCCTTGGAGAAAACATCTGATCTGGATGGAAGGATCAGAGAGATTGTCAATAATGGAGATTTTATGGATATGCGCCATCTTCTGGATAATACCAGAATCCAGCGTGCAGTTATGGGTGTTTCATATATATCTGATATTTTGTTTGAAAAAGAGCAATATATAGAGATTAAAGGTGAATGTGATGGCTGGAACGATATTTTTGAGGAGATAACCAGAAAGATGCATCCTGATTCTTGTGAAATTGTTTTAACCCCTTTAACTGGTGGATACAGTGGTTCTATGGTATTTCGTGTTAATGCATGGGATAGGTCTGGTCGAGAGGAGATGCCCTTTGTCTTAAAGCTTGGAAGCTGGTCTGAGATATCAGATGAGGTGAAAGGATACGAAGACCATGTGAAACGGTACATTCAAAATAATGCAACACAGATAATCGATCATAAAAAAATTGGTGACTATGGGGGGATATTATACAATTTTGTAGGAATAAATGCTGGAGAAAGCCAGATCATAAGCTTTGAGGATTACTATTTCTCCCATAAAACAGCTGATGTCATAGCAGCCCTGGAAAAACTCTTTAGAAACGTTCTTAGAGGATGGTATGGACAGCCAAAACTAAAGGACCTTTTTCTTTATGAGGAATATGACTCCTTCTTCCAGTATGACCTTATAAAAAAGTATGCAAGAGAAAATTTCAATGCCATGCCAGATGAAAAATATATTGAACTGCCCTTAAACCTGGGCAGATCAGTAAATCCTCTCTATTTTGTGGAGAATGTTATGCCAGAGAGAAGATCTCAGGCTGTAAGTGCTTATGAAACGTCAACTCATGGTGATCTAAACCTCAGGAATGTGCTTATGGATGATAATCTCAATATGTGGCTTATTGATTTTGCCTTCACCAGACACGCTCATATATTGAGAGACATAGCAAAGCTTGAAACAGCTTTAAAGATAGAATGTGTGGATATTGATTCTGAAGGAAAGTTAAAAGATGTTTTGGAATTTGAGAGACAATTTTTAGATGTTAAGAGTCTTAGTGATATACCACGACTACCCCGCAAAGCCCGAAATAAATATTTAAAAGAGGATTTCGAAGATTCTGATGTTATTAAGGCATTCAGTTGTGTTCAGAAACTGAGGGGATATGCAAATGTGATAACCCTCCTTGATGAGGATATTTCCCAGTATTTTCTGGCTCTCTTTCCATATACTCTGATGGCACTTGCTTTTGTTAGTGTCAATGATTATATGAAAAAATATGCCTGGATATCTTCTTCTATGATCTCTGGGAAATTAATTTAATTAAAACGTTAATTTTTCGTCTAAGAAGATCAGTGTGGAGGTTTGAGACCTGTGCAGCTGTTCACGCTTGAGTTCAAATCCATGGCCTGGCGTTGAAACCTTCATAAAAACTTAAGCGAAGTTGTGTTTATGTAAACACGATATAACCAAAAACTAATACATATTTATTTCCTTCTGGGGAACATAAAACCTGTTTTTTCCCGATATTCCACATATTCCTTTCCATAACGAATAACAAGATCCTTCTCTTCAGCCAGACACATCATGTAAAATATAGGTATCCATATAAAAGAGAATAGGGCGAGAAATGGGGAATTCAGTAATAATGAGAGTACCCACCAGAACATTACCTCCCCAAAAGCCTGTGGGTGTCTCATCTTTTCATAAATTCCCCCATATAGCTGGTGTTCTCTTTTTACCACTATAGTTTCTTCCCCTGCATCTTTCATGCCCTTAAACCATAAATATGCACCAGGGATAGCAATTACAATAGCCATTATTACGGATATCCACCAGTTCCATGGGAAATATCGCAGAATAGGTAAAGTTAGTGGATAAAAATAGTAGATCACATAGTTTATGCTGGCAACAGTCATGAATATGGATGATATAATTCTATATTGGGTGCATTTATCGTAAGCTTTTTCTCCTATCCTTTTCTCCAGAGCTGCAGGTCCAGCACTCTTTATATAAAAGTAGAGGCAAAGTAAAGCCGAAACCACAAGGACTGAGAGATTGATCCACTCTATCATATAATACCCACGTTAAAGAATGATTGAAAGGTTATCCTAGTCAGATCACTCAAATAAAATCACTCAAATAAAAATGTGTTATGCAGGAATATATTATGTTGCAGCTTACATGATATAACAAAAATTCCATTCAAGTGCAGGATAATCTCTAAGCCTCTTTGTTCTTTTTTTTGTGCAGATCTTTTTTTTCACAGATCTGATGAACCTAACGATTTTAGAATTTTTTTTGAATCAATTTGATTCAAAGGTTATTTCATCCCTACATAGAGCCCATATCCAAAATAGCGGCTGAATCCTCGGGGAATATGCAGGGCCTCCCAAGCAAGTTGGTGGACTGATTTCCGGTATTCCCTTTCATGTAGATAGAGATGGAAAAATCTGCCCCATATCCTGAAAAAGTCCATGCTCTGAAGCTCCAGATCTCCAACCACCTGCTTCCACTGGCTCATGGTACTTACTGAACTTGTGATATCTTTAAAACCCGCTTCCTCAAGGAAAGATAACCATTCCTCTCTGGTCTCAGCTACAAGGCCCATAACCCTTCGGCAATAATCATCCATCTCAGGCGATGGATCCCCGAGCCAGGTTACCTCATTCAGCCCCAAATAACCTCCTTCTTTCAGCACCCTATAATATTCAGAAATTGATTTCTTTTTATCTGTAAATCCTGTTACAGATTCAGATATAACCACGTCGAATGTGTTATCTGGGAAGTCAATGTTCTCTGCATCTCCCACTATAAATTCAACTGCAGTTTCATGTTTTTCACGGGCTCTTTCAACCATGTCTTCAGATATATCAATACCCACTACCCTGCAGCCAGTCATTCTGTGAATTTTGATGGCAGAAACTCCGTTCCCTGACCCCACTACCAGCAGGTAATCTGAATCATCAACCTTACACAGCTTTACTAATTCTCTGGTGGCTTTCAAGCCCCCCGTATGCTTGGTTATACCAACCTTTGCCTGTATTTCAAAATAGCCGTACATGGAAAATCCTTCTACCATAAAAATTATGTATGTTCACATAATTATAATTTTCAGTGGTTTTTAACATTATTCAAGTCACAAAATATATAAAATATTTAAGATATAACTATATAAAAATCAAAAAATGTAAAACTATGTTTAGGGTGATAATTTTGAATATATTGATAATAGTTGGTATTATTCTGGCCATCATAGTCTTAGTGGCAGTGGTTGCGTATTTAATAGGTTTTTATGGAAGTTATGGCTCTGAAACAATAAAACCAGATGGTAAAATCACTGGCAAAGCATTGATCGTATATGATCCAGGCTTAACAGGGGGCACTAAAACCGCAGCCCTTTATATGGCCGAAGATTTAAAATCAAAGGATTATGAAGTTAAAGTAGCCGGAGTTAGATCCAGCGATGCAGCTAATGTATCTGGATACGACATCCTGATTGTGGGAAGTCCAACTTATGGTGCTAACCCTACAGGTCCCATAAAATCATATCTAAATGGCTTAAAACTTCCAGAAGACATTACCATCGGGGTTTACTCTTTAGCTGGAAGTAATACACAGGATTCTAACCTGGTGATGGCACAAATTCTTAAAGACAAATCAATACAGGTTAAGATTTCCATGAAGTTTGGAAATTCTGCATTTGGAGCGTCTGGAGACAAAAATCAATATTCAAACTTCGTATCACAAATTCTAGCCTAAGAAAATAAAAAAATATTAATGGTGTTTTTATGTGGAAAATATCTAAATGGATCTTTCTAGTTACAACCGTCCCTCTATTAACTGTTGGTATAATTTTCCTCATTCTGGGGTTTATGGCCTCTCCAGAGGCCCTTACAGATGATGGTTATTCCCTCAAGAATTTCTATTACACGATGGGAGGTGCTTTCGTCATTTTCCCTCTTATAACTACAATCGGAGTTTTGTTATATTACAGAAGAATCAATGTTAGAGAAACAAATCTCATCCAGAACGGGATTAGAGGCGAAGCAGAAATACTGCACCAGGAACAGACTGGAAGTTATCTCAATGAACTTCCTCAGGTCAAATTCCAGCTCGAGGTAACTCTTTCTGACGGTGACATTTACCAGATTGAACATAAGGATTATATAAGTATGCTCGACCTGAATTCTATAGGTGTGGGTAGAAAACTTCCTGTTTTTGTTGATCCTAACAATCAAAAAAATCTTCTGCTAATTTACAGCTGATAAATATCTTCTCTTAATATTTTTACGAAAAATCCTCTAAAAGATAGAAAAAGAAGGTTTAGATTGTTTTCAAATATTCTTTTAATTTTGCTGAGGCATTAGATGTTAAAGGCGGAGTATGGCCAGTTAGTATTACCTCAATATCCAGATCGCCCAGTTTTTTTAAAGATTCATTGGCCTTTCTTATATCTGGTGTGAATCGGGGCACAGGTCCTTTAATTTCCCCTTTAACACATCTTAAAATGTCTCCAACAAAAATAGCCTTATTTTTTGGGTTATATAAACTAATACTTCCCGGAGTGTGTCCTGGAGTGTGTAGAACCTGATAATCACCTATCTTGTCACCATCTTCCAGTATAATGTCCACTTCAACAAGTTGTGACCGTTTTATGAGTTTAAATATGCCTGTAATTGCCCTGGCAAAAAGAGAGTCAGGGGTTTTCTTTCCACTGATATAATAGGCATCATCTATATGGGCTGCCACCTTTGCTCCGGTTATTCGTTTAAGTTCACCTAAACCACCTACATGATCAAAATGATGGTGAGTTAACACGATAGTTTTAATATCTGAGGGGTCACGCTTTAATGTATTTCGTAGATAATCAAGAATCTTACGGGAATTACCTGGCATCCCTGTGTCAATGATCATTATCTCATCATCCACCACCAGATAGCTGTTGGATATCCTGTAGATCCTGTGTATTCCAGAAACAATCTCCATTTTAATTCAGCCTTATTGACTTTTTTTTAATTATTCAACATCTCAAAATTTACGTGCGAGTTTTTCCCTTTAGAATATTTTTAATCTAATATAAAGCAAATTTTATAACAAACTAACTATTTTATGAATCAATTAATCTCTAAACAGGAGTAACTCCACATCCATATTCACCACGTAAACTAAACAAAAATATCCTGAACTATTTATTTTAATAATCCAACAACGGGAAATTTTTCCAGTAGTTCAATGCCATGTGGTGCTTCCTCTAAGGCTTCTGTCAAATCTTCTCCAGCTTTATGAATAACTTGATGCTCCCCACCTCGCCAGAGGAAGCTATCTGAAACATCATATACCTTGCCCTTATAGGCAATGTATGCTGGAGTCCCATTTTTACCATTGTAAGTGGAGAGTTTCTCCCTGTTAAAATGCTTCATTTTAAAAAAAATAATAGTTGATCGTTTTAGATCAGCTATTAGAGCTATTCCAGGAATTTTGAGACAAATGGAGATGTTTCGCCTCTTCGCATGAAATGTCCGGAAGGTCCTTCACCTAAGAATTCAGAGAACCAGGACTCATGCTGAATCTCTTCATTCAATATAGCGAGTGCTAGATCATAGGTCCGATGGTCTTTACCTGCAGTGATATTGCAGATATGGGTATACTGCCGCACAGCACATCTTTCAGCCCCTACCAGGACTTCTAAAATTTTATTCACATCGCTTATGTCTTCAGGTAGATATGCAGGAGGACATCCAGAAATGTCATGGAATTCCTTCATATCTTGGGGCAGTTCACCCCCAAGTTCGTATATCCTAGGTACTAGTGCTTCAAAATGATTTCTATCTTCTATTCGTGCTGCTTCAGCTATTTCTTTAATACCTTCCCCTTCAAGTCCAATGAGATTAACCCTCAATATGGTGTAGTAGTAAAAGGTTGTTAGCTCCGCTGCAGCATTCTTAACTAGAAGCTCAACCAGCTCGTCAACATCTATACCAGAATTTTCTACCATTTCTCTTGTTACTTTAGCCATTTTTTTTCACCCCATATAATAATTATTTTTTAAAATAAATAAATCTTTAGATCTGAAAAAGAGTTACAGGAGTTTAAATTGAAAATTAAGTTCATATCTTAAGGTTCATCTAGATTTATTTTTATCAACTCAACGCCACGTCTAATATCATCATCAACATAAAACCAAACAACGCCATTAACGTTGCAAGATCAATGTTACCTTCTCTTTGACATTCTGGGATTATATCTTCAATTACCACGAATATCATGGCGCCTGCAGCAAAGCTTAATGCATAAGGAAGCAATGGTGTGAAAATAGTTACTAATAAAGCTCCTATCACCCCTGCAATTGGTTCAACCAGCCCAGATAGTTGGCCATACCAGAAACTTTTCCTTCGGGATAACCCTTCACCTCTTAGAGGCATGGAAACTGCAATACCTTCTGGAAAATTTTGAATACCAATACCAATTGCCAGAGCTATGGCGGCGGCTAATGATGTGTAAGTCAAATTGGCAGCAACTGCACCGAAAGCAACTCCAACAGCCAGACCTTCTGGAATATTATGCAATGTTACAGCAATTGCCAGTAATCTATTCCGATGCCAGATAGTTTTTATACCTTCAGCTTCCTCTATTGGGCAGCCAAGGTGTAGATGAGGAATTATTCTGTCAACTACAGCTAGAAATAACCCACCCATTAAGAAACCAATACTCGCTGGTAGCCAGTTAAGAATACCCTGACCAGCAGACATCTCAATTGCTGGGGCAAGTAATGACCAAAAACTCGCAGCGATCATAACTCCAGCAGCAAAGCCAAGAGAGCCGTCTAGGACTTTTCTACTAACTTCACGAGTTAGAAATACTGTAGACGCTCCTAGAGCAGTCATAAACCATGTGAACAATGTTGCCATCAGAGCCAGAAGTACCGGGTGGAAGTTTAACATTGAATTCATTAAAAAATATATGTCTTTTATATATGAAATTTTTAGCGAAATAAGAAAACTATATTGTTTACTGAAATTTTTGAATTTAAATAAATAATAAAAATATTTAACTGTTTCTAGATCAATATTAAAACTAACAACGCAATATAATTAGGTTTATTCAATTAAAAAATCATTATTGAACAGTATTTAACAATTTAAATAATTTTATCTCTTAGATGCCAGTATTAATGGAAAATAAACATCTTCATTTTCAATTTTATGGGATTTTGAATTATTGCACCTTATTAGTAAAAAATAATTAATCCTGAAACATAAGTAATTATACATTCTAAAGAATGCATTGTTCATGAAGTGATATTATGAAAATAGAAATAAAAACAATCCCTCAACACCAGGTGGCCTTTATTTTCCACAAAGGTAGCTATGAAAAAATCCCAGAACTCCTAAGCAAGGTAGTGGAGTGGATAATGGCCAAAAATCTGCGGATTACAATGCCGATCTATGGTACCTATTATAATAGCCCTATGGAGGTGCCTCCTGAGGAATTGGAATGGGAGGTAGGGGCTGGATTTATTGGTGAAACTAAGGCTGAAGGTGACATACAGATAAAGAAAATACCAGAACATCAAGTAGTCTCCACCATATTTAAAGGCCCTTATGGAGAAGCAGCATCAATTTTATCGGATTTATTTGAATATGCAGCGAAAAATGGCTATGAAATAGCTGGACCAGTCACTGAGATCTATTTAAGCGGCCCGGAAGTTCCTGAAAGCGAAACTTTGACGGAAGTGCAGTTTCCAGTGCAAAAATAGTTAATGTCACCTACAAATAATTATAAGGGGTGATCATATGGAAATAAAGGAGAAAAGAATTGAAGAAATGAGAGTAGCTTATACACCCTACAGAGGTAGCTATGACAAAATTCCGGAGCTTATGGGTGAAGTAGTGGATTGGTTGATGAATAAGGGTCTCCAAATGACTGGCATGATCTATGGAACCTACTACAATAGCCCTGAGGATGTACCCGAAGAAGATCTACAATATGAGATAGGGGCTTCATTTGATGGTGACGCACAACAGGAAGGTAGAGTAGGAGTTAAGGAACTACCAGAACACACAGTCCTTGCAGCGATGCACAAAGGACCTTATACTGAAGTTGGACCGGTGATTCATGCTATAGTAAAATACGCTGTTAAAAATGGCTATGATATTGTGGGACCCATCACCGAAGTCTATCTAAACAGCCCCATGGAAGTTCCAGAGAGTGAACTCCTGACTGAAGTGCGGTTACCTGTGATCAAAATATAATACAGAGGTAAATAGAATAAAAAAAGTTTTAATAAACTGGTTTAATGGTCATTGGAATAGAAAAGTATAATAATAATTTCATTTTTATAGCTTATAGAGGGGTTATATGGAAAACATTACGATTGAGGGTAAAAGCGTTTCAAAATTAAAGAAAGAACTAATTGTTTTTTTGTCCATACTAACTTTATTGACTTTTGTTCATTTCGTATGGTTTTATTTTAATTATGGTACCTGGAGCAAGGTCCCTGTTTACACCACCTTCATACATATGTTGATACCGGCTACCTCAGCCATTATTTGCATGGTGTTGTTTCGGGATCGTGCGCTTACAAGAGAATCGAAATTTTTTCTGGGAATATTTGTATTATATATAATAATTTTCCTGATTGAAAGTTTTTATAGGCCTTTCATGCCTCAAACTCTAATTGATTTACCGGTTATTAAAGTAACACCTTTACTATCATCGCTTATCGCAATTTTCGGTTTTATAACCTTAATTATAATGAACATTAGAAAAAAGTGGAGAGAAGGTCTTAAAATATCTAAATTATGGTTTGGAGTGAAAAAAAAATTTTTCATTGGTTTCAGCGTATTGTTTGCATTTTTGATCATCATACTTTTCTACTTAAACTATCTTTTTGGTATGGGGGAACCCATACTCGGATATGAGCCTGGAAATTTCTTTTTAATCTATCTTACATTACTGGCTCTAAGTTTCTTCATAGTATGGCCCCAATATTTTGGTGAAGAGTTTGGATGGAGATTTTACCTACAGGACAGACTATTCCCGTTGTTTGGACCATATGTCGGGGTTGTAATTTTAGGTGTGATATGGGGAATCTGGCACGCCGGTAATGTTTATATGGGAATGAACTGGCCAGGACAACCTATCCTTGGTAACTTGAACATGATCCTCATCACAATAATCTTGGCGGTGATTTATGGTTACGCAGTTCTGGTAACCAGGAGTGTTTGGATTGCTGTTGCTTTACATTTAATTTTGGATACCACCGAAGTAGCAGCCATACTGTATCTTTCTCATTCTGAATCAATATTTGCGTTCGGAGGAGGCCTCTATTCCTTCCTGATCCTGGGAATATTTGCACTGCTACTTATACTCTTAGATCAGAAGGTCTGGAAGAGTGTAAATGTGGTTAAGGTCTGAAAATCTAGGTAGGTATAATAGAAAAAATAGAATTATCTAATATTAAAGAGTCTCTGAGAATCATGAAAGCTGAAAAACCAATACTGGGATATGATCAATTCCTGATGATGGCCCTCCTCAAGGAAGGGCCTCTCAGCCTGGAAGAATTATGGGAAAAATCCATATTATTCATATCTCTCATCTGGTACCAGCAATTACCTGAAAAGAGCCACCCATTAATGGAAAAACTGTTCTTTAAACTAGCCCGTTTGCGTTCCAGGTTGGAAGATGGGAGAGAAAATAAAAAAATCCAGGCTACTAATGTTGAATGTGAAAAACTAATTAAAAAAGGCTGGGTCGAATTAAATAAGGATAATAAATACGAATTAAATGAAGAAGGCCAAAAAAAAGCCAAAATATATACAAAAAACATGGAAAGAGAGGCATCAACTGTAAAAAATGGTTTACTCAAACCTTCAGCCACTGCCAGAAACACCACTTTCTTGGACTTCTTCCTGGCTATATTAAAATTAGGGGCAGGTTTTTTAAGCGGTAGTGTGGGTTTAATCAGCGACGGCGTGGACAACACCATGGACACTGTCTCTGCATTTCTGGTGTGGCTGGGAATTAAATATCAACGTGAAAATTTGGCCACATTCCTAGTTATAGTTGGACTCTTTGGAGCTTCATACGCTATAGGGAGCGAATCCTTCAGCCATGTCCTGAGAGCCATGAATGGGACTTTAGAACCTCTTACGATGCCATATCTGGTGATTGCAGTTGAAGGGGTTGTGCTCCTCGTTGTAGGATTCCTCTTTTATTATCAGCGATATGTGGGAAGAGCCTTTGCTAACCTAACCCTGATAGCACAATCAGTGGACAATAAAAATCATGTTTTCATTGCTATCTCTGTTATTGTTGGGGCTGTTTTTGCTATCTATGGAATTTATTTTGTAGATGCCATTATTGGATTTATCATAGCAGTCGGAATTTTCGTAGACGCCGTGGGATTACTCAGAGAAGCCATATCCTCACGTAAAGGAAAAAAAGAAGATTATTCCCAATATAAGCTACCCCTGGAGAAATGTTGGCAAGAGAACAAACTCGTGGCCTTTCGAAACTGGATCCTCTATGTTATGTGGGCGGAAAACCTAAAAACCCCAGAAGAAATAGTGCCTTCCCTTCACAAGGCCTTCCATCCTAAAAATTACATCCCAGTACTCAGTGAGCTTAATGCCACTTGCTCCGAAAGTTACGACTTTGAAGGGAATTTCAAAGGTTTGATCGAACCATTGATGGAGCAAAAACTTTTAGTACGAAAAGATGAGGAATATAATTTAACTGAAAGGGGCAGAAAACACTTGGAAACCTTTATTTCCAACTTTTCCTACTACGATGTGCACCTTTCCGACACCATACTACTGGCCATGGCCAAGGATGTTAAAAAATATCACCAATAAAAACATTATTTATTCTCTTAGGATGACTTCATCTCAAAAAAATTTTTTTATTTTTTTTATTTTAAAAAGTGTATTGGCAGGATAAAGAGATTAACTCTTTAATAAGCTGATTTTTTTTAGTGATCTAAGTTCTTTTTTTAATTTTATTAAGTGATTTAATACAAAATTCTAAATGCTAAAATTTATTTTTCATTAATTTGATATTTGTTATAAAATTGATATTTTAACATTAAGAGAAAAAATGTGGATGATTAAACCTCGAAAAAAAACAAAATAAAATACTAACGGTTCTAATCTGATAGTATGGTAAAATACATTGAAACTGAGGCAAAAAGTGTGCTTTACAGGCACAAATTCTTGGACAACTGGTTCTGGGTTAGGTATGCTATTAACGCCTATCGTGGTTGTCAGTTTGCCTGCAACTACTGTGATGCTACAACAGAAAAATATCTGGTTCATAAAGATTACAAAGACTTCTCAAGAATTATATATGTAAAGAAGAATGTCCCAAAAGTCTTGGAAAAAGAAATAAAAAAGTTTAAACCAGATGTTGTAAGTCTTTCAGGAGTAACCGACCCTTATCAGCCTGCTGAACGTGAATATGAACTTACAAGGAAAATACTGGAGATTTTGGCCAAAAATAGGTTCCCAGTTCATATTGGTACTAAAAGCGATTTAGTTTTAAAAGACATGGACATCCTAAAAGATATATCAGAAAAAACGTGGTGCACTGTCTCTTTTACAATTATAACCTTCAACAAAAAGATATTACCCCTTTTAGAACCATTTGCCCCTTCTCCAGAGCGAAGATTAAAAGCCATTGCTAAATTAAATAAAGAAGGAATACAGGCAGGAGTTAATTTCATTCCAATCGTGCCCTACCTCCTAGATGGTAGGGAAAATATTGAAGAAGTGATTAAAAGATCATCTGAACATGCCAAATATATTTTAATTGGTTCAGGAATGACTCTTAGAAGTAATCAACGTATAAGATTTTTAGAACTCTTATCTAACAATTTCCCAGAACTTGTCGAAAAATATGAGGATTTATACAAAAATAATATGAATCCCAAAAAAAACTATATGTTAGGTTTAAATAAGCTTGCCTTCAAGTTTTGCAGGAAATATGGAATAAAAAACTTCATTAAACCTCCCCGGTTTGAAATTTATTCTGCACAGAAAACTTTGATACCACGAGAGGATTATGAGAGAACTAATCGAGATCTTGCTAATCATTTATTATTGATAGCCTTTTTTAAAGAATTTAAATCTGGAAATATGTACTCTGCCTGGAATTATCATAAGGCCGCTGAAAATATAGGAAATTTAGGAGAAAGTATCAAAACTAGGCATAAAAAGGATGATCTGAAAAGTATCCCGGGTGTAGGTGAAACTATTTCAAAAGTGATAGGAGATTTCCTGGAAAAGGGTACCAGTAAAATGTTGGAGAGCGAAATGAATTTATCATAGGGATAACATATATAATCATAGATTATATGCAGGGGTTTTATTATGCAAATAGAGGAAAAAATGGTAGAAGAAAAACAGGTCACTTATATATTTGCTACAGGACCCTATGACCAGCTGCCAGCTCTCTTCGGCGAAGTGGTTGGATGGGTAATGATGAAAGGTTTACAGATCGTTGGACCACCCTTTGGAATATACTACAACAGCCCAGAGGAAGTTTCTCCAGAAGAACTGATATACGAGGTTGGAATCCCATTCGTTGGTGAAGCACAGGAAGAAGGTAAAATAAAGATCAAAAAAATTCCAGCACAGCTCGTTCTCTCAGCAATGCATAAAGGACCTTATGATAAGGTAGGGCCCGTATTTGCAGCTTTAGCAGAATATGCATTCAAAAATGGATATGAGATAGTTGGAGCACCTACAGAAATTTATCTAAGCGATCCCAACGAAGTTCCAGAAAGCGAATTGTTAACTGAGGTGCAGTTTCCAGTGGTTAAAAAATAAATAAAATTTTATTCTTTTTTTATTCTTTTTTGACTTCTTTAACTGCAATTTCCTTAAAAGAGTTTAGAATATACTCTATCTGAGCATCACTAAATCCATAAACACTGCATTTAAACCATTTAGTCTGTCCACGCTTTAATCCTACAATTTTTCTTTTTTTAAGTTCTTCGTATAGGAAAAACCCTCTTCTTGGATGATTTTCAGCTATTTTATCAAATGCTGGTGTCTCAAATCTCACGAGATCATGTTGCTTTGGTCTTAGACCAATCTGTTTAACACCTTCAATTTCTTCCATCTTAAGAACAAAATCCCTTGTTTTTTGGACTTCGTCGGTCCAATGATTCACTCTCTCAACCACAAATGGAAGAGATGCCATCAAAGTTGCAATTGGTGCTCCTCTGCTTGTGCATCCAAGCATCTCAATCTCTTTGACCCCATGCCTACTTGACTTTTCAAGCACAGTATCAGTCCATTCTTCCTTCATTCCAAGCACACCAATTGGACCTGACGCTGCCATGCTTTTATGTCCGCTTCCTAGCACAAAATCAACATTCAATGCCTTTGCATCTATTGGCATCCTCCCCATAGAATATGCACAGTTTAGAATGATGGGTATGCCTGCATTATTTGCTATTTTCCCTATATTAATTGCATCTGTTAAATTACCATAGTTACCATCTACATGAGTAAGTAAAATAAGTTTTATATCTTCTCCTTTATCCATGGCATTTTCTAAAGTTTCACTGCATTTTTCAGGTGTTATCTCGTAATCTGGATGTCCAGTATTTGGAACCTCAACCATTTTCAGCCCACATCGCTCAGCTGCAAGGTGGGTTGTATAGTGAGCATTTCCATCGATGATGATGGCATCACCAGGATTACATAGAGCATGCATCACTGCGAATTTCCCTTCCCTTGCTCCATGGACTGTTCTTACTTCATCTACATTGATAAAATTGGCTAAATCATCTAGGAAATTGTGTATTGATGGATTTGATATCTCATCCAGCCTTCCAGCACAGTAATCACAGACACTATATCCATCTGCAAATTCATACATGGCAATTCTGGCCTCTGTTGGTAGCACTCCTCCACGCTGCAATGGGTTTAAATTCAAATTCCTTCTTTCGGTATTCCGTGTAAGTCCATAATCCTGACATTCCATGCTTTCACCATATTTTTATTTTTAATGATCAGATTTCAAGAAATTTCAATATCTCCTCATGAATATAGCTATTATTCTCCCTAGAAACTTCAAATATTTTCACATCAGCCCTATTTTTTATCTCAACTACAAATGGATGTTTCGATTTTTTATGTATCACTGCCAATACAGTTTTTTTGGTGTTAAAAGCTGCATGAACTGCTTCGCAGAATCTCTGACTGTATAATTCCATGGGAGCTATCTCATCTATCATTATATAATCTGCCTGTTTTATAGCTTCTTCTACAGCAGAAATACCAATTCCCTCTAAATCTTCTAGATTTACTTTGTATCTTCCTACCCTTGGACCTTCGCCATCCACATGCGCTAATATTCCTCTTTTTTTACTCATAATATCAATTATATTAAACCCAACTCTTCTCCTACCCTCTCTCATTTCGGGACAAAACACTCCACCAATAGAATATCCCTTAAATTCAATATAATCTTTTATCTTAGTTAAAACTGTGGTTTTACCAGATCCCGGGCTCCCGGTTATTAAAATATTCACATGATCACTAAATTTTTATTTTTATATTTCTCTACGTCTTCAATATACATTCGATTTTTTTGATTATTTAAGGAATTATATCTATAACAACCTGATCAGCATGTATAAACCTTGATTTTCGTTCAATAAGGCGTTAATGTTAAAAATGCTTTGTAAGCTTTATTATTAAAATGGAAGTATCTCTGGTATCCTTCCATTAGAAAATATTATCATCCCCACCAGTAAACCTAAAATAAGTCCTATGATCATTAAAAGAAGTATTAGACCCATTCTACTTCCAGAACCAGTTTGCTCTTCTTCCTCCATGTATTGTGGATGATGTTCATGGTATTCTTCATGGAAATCACTGAAATCAGCACCCTGAAAATATTTTTCCTGTATAGGCTTATAGGATAATCTGGAAAGATTCAAGCCACAATTTGGACAGAATTCTTTTCTTCTTTTAACTTCTGCTCCGCAGTTTTTGCATATCATTCGATCACATTATAACATGACATTTATTAAACCTAAATCGTTTGCATAGTCAATTGCCCCATATAACTCCTTATCATTGGGGAACCTTGCAATCTCCTCATATTCACTAGCTCTATAAACAGGTCGATACTGTCCCATAATATTTATAACAGTTTCCTCTCCAAGATTTTCGTATATCCATTTTATAAGAGGTTTTGAACAACATTCAACATGATTTGGTAGAACAAGATGCCTTATTATCATGTCTCCCGCATTTTTAGCCATCTTATGATTTCTTGTAACAATATCCCAGTATTTTGGAATTCCAGAAAGCCTTTCTGCACATTCACCAGGCCCATATTTGAAATCTGTTAGGAAGAGATCAACAAAGCCATCCAGAAGCTTCATGGTCTCATGGGACATGTAAAAATTGCTGTTCCAGACTACAGGTATGTTCTCTTCTGTCAATCTCATTGTTTTTAAAATATAAAGTAAATTGGGCGTGGGATCTCCTCCAACGAAGTTCACATTCCTTGAACCTTCCATTCTCTTTCTATCAATGATTTTTGCGAGTTTATCCTCGTCCAAACTCATTCCAACTTCAGGACGCTGACTTATATCCCAATTCTGACAGTAAACACATTCAAAAGTGCATCCTGCAAAGAAGATTGTGTGAGATGGGACCAATGGTGCCTCTTCACCAACATGTATAAATTCAGAAGCTATTTTCGAATCTCCAACACCACAAAATCCAACACCGACATTTCTATCTACATGGCATCTTCTCTCACAGAAATAACAGTCACTAAAGATCCTATTTGCAATTTCTATCTTCAAATCTAGATAAGAAAAAGCTGGTTTTTTATCTGTATCTTTAAGAGATATCTCATCATCATATATTTTATGAAATTCATTCCGGATGCGTTCGTGTTCATCCCATAAATCATCTATATCACCACTATCCTCATCAATACCACTTGCTTCAATCATAAAAGCTACTTTCGACCTTGAAAGTTTCCTATTTAACATGATTTCGAAATAGTTGGATAGGGCTTTTACCATGTTCTTATCCTTAAGGACATCCATTGCATCAGGACGACTTATTCTCCACATGACAATTAATATGTAAAATTTGTAATTTATAATTATTTTTTGAAAAGATCTATTTAAACGCGCCTCAGTTATGATTCTGTAAACTTAATGTGTATGAAAATAGCAAAAGGTGTGTATTTTAATATAACAGTGTTACGTAGGTAAATTGCCGATTTAAAATCGCTAAAAAAGATATGAGTTTAAATCAGAGATTAATTTGTATTTTCATTAGATTTAAATTCATATTGTCCTATAAGATTAAGTATCTTTTCTATATTAATTTTCAGCTCACTACACATGCTTTCACTTAAAACATTTGAATGTGCAATAGTGTTACGTGGAATTTCAAGGCTTTCTAAATAAGTCTTAGTTAAAGCTTGGTTTTTAAAAACTACTTCAAATATGTCCCAATTTTTATTTATTATTTTAATAAGATCAGAAAAGTCAGTATATTGTATCGGGTTTTTTGGTAATTGTATATGCCATTTTTCGTGACGATGTTCTTTTATATTATCTTTAACTTTTTTAGGTACATTTGTTTCCCACCAATCCGAGCCTTTATTCTGTTCTAAGAATGAAGAAATAAAAAATCGTAATTTGTTTTCAAAACTAGCAAATAATCCGTAAGCACTCATCATTTTTGGTAAATCATTATCAAAGATTTTATTATATGATTTGTTACTGGAACATCTATTTTTATATATGGAATTTCTCCAAACTTTTCAGTCACTCTGAATTCGATTTTATTATTTTCTTGTCCAATAATTTCAACTTCTCCAATTTCGAACAAATATTTTATAACCTTCGATACATTAACTGCATTAAAACCAACTAAATGTCTAAATGGCGGATGAATAATGTCTTCTGTGCTAAATTGATTATTTTGGTAAATTTCCATTAACCTGTTAATGACATTTTTTACTTTTTCAATTTGGGAATTTAAAGGCAGTTCTCTCATAAAAAAACTCCTTATCATTCTAATTCTTCAAATCTGGTTAAATCTTTAACATTTTCTAATCTTTCTTTTACCTTTGCTTCAAATTCTTCTTGGGTTATAGCTCCATTCTCCACTAACAGGTCAACTAGGGATGTTAACATATCTAATATTTCTATATCTTTATTAATAAAATTATCACCCATACACATTAAGTTAACAGAATCGCGAAATTATAGGAAATTTCAACTAAAATAATAATTCTGGATTAAAAGCGGTTATTAAGAATATAAAACAAAAAAAATATATAATCAGATTAAAATATTGTATATTGGATTTAATGAGTTTGTTGGGTAAAAAAAGGAGGGTGAGATATGAATAAAACTGCTAGTGCAATAATTCTAATAATATTGGGTTTAATTGTAATGGCCTTTCCACTATTAGGATATGGTACTGCTGCTGTTATAAGTGGAGTCATAGTTCTTATTGTTGGTTTAGGTCTCATATTCGCTGGTATAATGGCTATGGGCGAAAGTGCGACCATGGGAATTCTGGAACTTATATTAGGAATCATCTTAGCAGCCCTAGGTATTGGATTTTTAGTCAGTCCTGGATTATTCGCTGCCGTAGCAGGTTTCCTAGTATGGATCGTAGGTTTATTCCTGGTCATTGCAGGTATAATTGGTGTAATTTCAAAGACTGGTGGAAGCAGATGGAATGGAGTTATAGCCATAATAATCGGTTTATTATACATGGCTGTAGGTTCAATTGTGAGTGATCCAATTTATTTCGGAATATTAATTGGTTTATGGCTTTTAATAACTGGAATATTGATGCTTTTCCAGAAAGAGTGATTATATAATTTTAAAATAGTCCAACAAACTCTTTTTTTTATTAAAAAATTATAGGGAAAATTAATCAGTTATTCTACTTAATAATTAATTTAAATTTTTAAAAGCTACTTTTATGAAAAAAATGAGGTTAAAATCACATTAAAGTAGATTTACCCCCCCCACA
>Ga0194112_10002931_pt1 | contig 24117 bp, 20 predicted proteins | sample TA2MahC400mmetaG_FD_146191 | JGI IMG/M metagenome (GOLD analysis project Ga0194112, IMG submission 146191) | Freshwater microbial communities from Lake Tanganyika, Tanzania - TA2015016 Mahale Deep Cast 400m | ecosystem: Environmental > Aquatic > Freshwater > Lake | place: Tanzania: Lake... | reverse complement strand
AGTTACCAAAGTGGTTGTCATTGTCTACCTCGCCCGAGGTCAAGGTCACTACCCAGGTCCCCGTCGCCGGATAGCTCTGCGTCCACCCAGCCTTCAGTACCTCGCTCACCGTGTATGTCCCCGGAGCCACGCTGAAAGAGTAGTTCCCGCTGCCATCTGTAATCGTGCTCAGATTAACGGCATTACCCTTACCATCAGTGCCCACCAGATTGATCGTCCAGTCCGGCAGACCAGGCTCGCCGACATCTTTGATCCCGTTGCCATTCAGATCGTTAAACTTCACCCCGCTCTTGGTGGCGTTCTGATAGTTACCAAAGTGGTTGTCATTGTCTACCTCGCCCGAGGTCAAGGTCACTACCCAGGTCCCCGTCGCCGGATAGCTCTGCGTCCACCCAGCCTTCAGTACCTCGCTCACCGTGTATGTCCCCGGAGCCACGCTGAAAGAGTAGTTCCCGCTGCCATCTGTAATCGTGCTCAGATTAACGGCATTACCCTTACCATCAGTGCCCACCAGATTGATCGTCCAGTCCGGCAGACCAGGCTCGCCGACATCTTTGATCCCGTTGCCATTCAGATCGTTAAACTTCACCCCGCTCTTGGTGGCGTTCTGATAGTTGCCGAACTTCACCTCTGTAGTCCCGCCCGTGGTTACAGTGGCCGGTTTGGCCAATGGTGGGCCACCGGGCGGGTCGCTGTTGAACCAGCCCGCAGGCAGTGGCGTCTGCTCCGTGATAGTGTAGTCACCAGTGGCAATGCCGCTAAGAGTGATCTTGCCTTCGCTATCGGTCACCTGATTCGGGAAATCCTGCGGCCCAGTGACGTCAAAGTACCAACCGGGCAAATAAGGCTCCCCACCATCCCAACTCCCATTCCCATTCAGATCATTGTATTTGTAGATTATCAGGTTCCCCGTGGTAGGCGTAACCATGCTCGCCGTGGTGGCGCTGGCTGTCCGTGGATGCTCCATCCCTGGATCGCCTTCTTCGTTGTGGAAATAACCGTTTTCTAGATGTATGCCGACCCCTACCCCGTAGGCAGCATAGGCAATAATCATGCCGCCAACCATGTCCGCCAGGTTTACGGTATAAAGCACTGGTACCTCAACAGTCCAGGGAGTAGCGGCAGTTATCAGAGGCACATCAGGCGTAGCCCCGCCAAAGCCAGCCACCTCTACCACAGTACCGTTGGGCAAGGTCACTTTGACTTGGCCACTCTGGAAATCGTATCCCACCCCTCCAGGTGGTACGGCCCCGAAAGAAAGGGTTACCTTGTACTTCACCACATCGCCATGAGTGACCGTGGCCGGGGGGATAATTAGCTCCCCGGGCATCTTGTAGGCACTAAGGCCGATGGCTACCGAAGCGGTATTGGGGTCGGGGGGCGGGGCGGGCGATATATGAGCCTTCGCCCCGCCTGGGTTCAGCACGTTTACTGCCACTACAGGCGCTATCACCAGGAAAAGAGCTACCAGGAGAATCAGGCTCAGACGCTTACTGTGACCGAACCACTTCGCTGGATTACTAGGCATGTCAGCCTCCTTCTCTTTACGACCCCTTCGAGTCTCAGAATTTTGACCGCACCCCCCGCTCAACAACACCCACCATAAGATAAATTCGGAGATGTCCGCTCCGAATGTGCTCTAAGTTAGCGAATTATATAGTGCCTTCAGCCTATTTGTCAAGTACCCGTTCGGTTACTTTCTTGAATGGTTTGACACGGACGCGTAGGCTCAAATCCATGGTTTACAGATGATTTCGTGGATGCGTAAGTCAGCTAGCTTGGTGCTGGGTGCAGATGTGGCCACTACAGCCGTGTCGGCTCCGGCCCCTGTCCCAGCGACGGCGATGATCCGCTCGCCGGCAGCAACAAGGCCGCCATCACAGGCCATCAAGGTTATCTCCACACAGACCTTAATTCCCTGGCAGAAGGTTCGCAGCAAAGTCGCCATGACCCGGGGTACCCCAGAGCCGTATAGCTCTTCAGTATGAAACAGCATCGTGCCAAAATGAACGTGGTGGCCTTTCTTCTCTAGCTCGGAAACCAACTCCTGTGGAAACCTTTGCCGCTCTCTAAAACCAAACTGGTGGGGAATGACGATCAGACGTATATCCAGACCGGCAAACGCTTCGAGAGCAGCTTTGGCGGTATCTCCTCGGGTGGAGGCGAGCACAACCTTAGTGATGCCCCTTGCCTGCGCCCTTTCCTTAACAAGCCTCAGAACCTCGGGGGTGTTCTCCTTGCCTGGCGTCTCAAAGTAAACAATCTTCTCTTCCATTTTCCCCCCTTCATAAAATGCTGGTGCGTTTACCTGCCACCTACTCCTGGTGGCACTTTTCTATTAATAAGGTTTCTCTATCACCATGCTTGCACACTGTTCAGCCTTGACATGACAAGCTGTGGAAGCCGGAATCAACAGGATAAACCACACTCGATTCAACATAGCATTGTTGGACTGTAGGCGAACCAAGTGCCCTCAAGGGGATTCGAACCCCTGATCTTCGGCTTGAAAGGCCGATGTCCTAGACCACTAGACGATGAGGGCACATCCCTGGTGTGTACCCAGGGTCAAGGATAAAGGGCAAGGGATTCCAGTCCTAAGGTTTCGGGAAAGCCCAACATCAAGTTCATATTCTGGATCGCCTGCCCTGCTCCCCCTTTTACCAAATTATCAAGGCAACTGATCACCACCAGCCTGTTGGTCCTCAGGTCAATGGTGGGATGAATAAGGCAAAGGTTTGTCCCCAGGGTATGTTTGGTCTGCGGGGACAGACCCACAACCTTCACAAAAGGCTCGCCCTTGTAGAAATCCAGATAGATCTGTCTTAATTCCGCAATCCCCCTCTGTCCCTCTGGCAACTTCCCTGCTGCCAACTCGGCATAGCAAGTGCTCAAGATGCCTCGTGTCATCGGCACCAGATGAGGCAAGAAAGTGACCGACAACTGACCGCTTGACTGGAGAGCGCCCAATTCCTGTACCATCTCGGGTAAGTGGCGGTGCCCTTCCAGAGCATAGGCAGAAACACTTTCGTTGACCTCGGCATAGTGTGTTTGCAGACTAAGGGTTCTGCCGGCTCCGGATACGCCGGACTTGCTGTCCACTATGATTTGAGGACGAATAAGCCTTTCCTTGACTGCGGGAGCCAGAGCAAGAATGGCGCTTGTAGGATAGCAACCTGGGTTGGCCACCAAAGACGATCCCTTGATCTGAGAGCGATGGAGTTCAGTCAGACCGTAGACAGCGCTCCGGAGCAACCCGGGGGCTGGGTGGGTGAAGTCATACCAGCGCTGATACTCTGTCGGTTCCTTTAACCTGAAGTCAGCGCTGAGGTCTATTACCCTTATGCCTTTTCCCACTAGCGGCACAATAGCCTCGGCGCTTGCCTTGTGCGGCAGTGAAAAGAAAAGCACATCAGCCTCCCCAGGATCAATACCGATAGTCAGATCGATCTGTGCCAGGTGCGGAAGAACCTCTCCCAGTTTCTTTCCAGCTTCACTGCGTCCGGTAACCGAAACGATCTGCACGTGGGGATGGCAGCAGAGCAAACGGGCTACCTCTGCCCCCATATAGCTTGTAACGTTAACTATAGCTACCTTTGCCATATTCGTTTCCAGTTTTTATAAAACTCCCCCTGTGTCACTTTCACACCAGTGCGTGTACATTGTAGCGCTTAGTCCTGATCCAAGCAACGTTAGAAAGACTGGTGGTGTAATCATCCCTTATGCTTATGGATGTCGCTGGGACAGGGCTCTTGCAACGCGCAGAGGTGGCAACGGGGGCGCTGAGCTTTACAGATGAGCCGGCCGTGTTCGATCATCAGAACATGGAAGGCATAGATATCTGCGGGTGACATGAGGTTCTCAAGCAGCTCGTGCGCTCGTCCTATGCTCACCCTTGAGTCGATTAGCCCCAATCTTCTAGCGACACGGAAGACATGGGTATCCACAGGCAAGGCTGGCTTCCCCAGAGAAAAGAGAAGCACGCAATTGGCTGTTTTCGGCCCTACGCCCGGGAGTTGCGTCAGCCACGACCTGGCTTCAGGCAAAGGAAGTTCCGCCAGGAAACTCAGGTCGAGGCGTCCGCGCTGTTCCTGAATCCTCTCCAGGATGAGCTTTATCCTCTTTGCCTTGACCGCAGCTAAACCGCCTAACCTGATGCATTCGGCTATTTGTTCAACGGTGGCCGCTGCCACCGATTCCCAGTTACTGAAGCGATCAATTAGAGCGTCAAAGGCCCGCTTTGAGTTCACGTCGGAGGTGTTTTGTGAAAGGACAGTGGCGATCAGGGTGGAAACCGGATCACGATCTGGCTGCCAGTGCCGCAGGCCGTACTCCTTCCGCAGGAGGCGGAGAATTTCGCCAACCGTCACCGCAGCTTATCAAGGTGGCAGGTATCGTTCAGTTTGACCACTGTGCAGGGATCCTTGTCCGCTTCAAAGATGCTGATTGCACAGAGGTCTTGCTGTACCCGCCAAAAATGGGGAATATCCAATCCCAGAAGCGCACAAACCAGCACTTTGCACACTACCTTGTGTGACACCAGAACAATGGATTCGCCGGCATGCAGTGGTACCAGGCCTCTTACAGCGGCAATCGCCCTCTCCCGGACTTGTTCCAGGCTCTCACCATGGGGAAACCTGACCAGGTGAGGACTCTCCAACCAGAGGCGGTAGAGATCGTTGTCATCGGAGGCTGCCTCGTCCAGAGAAAGCCCTTGCCACCTTCCGTAATCTATGTCGATCAGTCCCCCCTGGGGCTGCGGTTGCAGTTTTAGAGGTTCAGCCAGGATAGATGCTGTGCTCAAAGCCCTTCTCAGGGGGCTGGTATAGACTGCCGCCACTGGCCACTGAGCCAACCTGGCTGCTGTTGCCCTGGCCTGCCTGACGCCTATCTCATCCAACGGGATATCGGCTCTCCCCCGAAGCCTTTCTCCCTGGCCTTCGTTCCACGCCGTCTGCCCGTGCCTGATCAAAAATATACGGGTCAAGAGATCGCCTCCTTGAGCAAGTGGATTATAGCACCACAGAGTGGAAGAGGTCGCCCTTCATGAGTCACAAAAAGGGGAAGCATAAGCATAGCAGCAACAACGGCACAGGTGAAACCGTCGAATCGTGAACTCCCTGCTGCACGTCAATATAGAATTACGCCGCTGTGAGCAGGGCATGATAAAGATTACAGGACTATGCAGACGAAAATCAAAATCTAGTCTGAAGAGGGCAATGGTCTCGGCTGTTGCTCTGTCATTTCTTTGCCGCAGCAGCTAACAGCACCCTGACCTTGCTTGGTGCACAGAACCTCGGTGTTACAGACTTCGCAGCGGTACCTCTTACCTAACTGATTGGCCATTTAAGCTCACAACCTCCTACTCCTACAGTATTTCAGGTCTTGTCGGCTCGGCTATTTCTTCAATTGCATCGGCTGGCCACAGCAATGGACGGTGCCTTCGCCTCCGCGGGTAACAATGAACTCTGAGCCGCACTTGGGGCAGAAGTACCTCTTGCCTATCTGGTTTGCCATCTCTCAGCTCCTTTACCAAAACTCACGTATCTAGCGTGTGCTCTAATTCTAATGTGATCTGCCTACCACTGATCCTCGTTGGTCATAATGGCCTCCCACTTACAGGCGATCTCATCGGGGCTTTTGCGGGGGGGAAGCTTAAGGGGAGTTACCTTTATCTTGCGGTTAATAAGGTATCTTTCTATCACCTTCTTCTCGTTAACATAGCAGACCTGGTTTATCCTGCCCGGGTCTTTGGCCTCAAAAAACTCCAGTGACTTACACCTGGGTAAAGTCCAGATGACATGGTTCTCGTTTATGATCTCAACTATGATGGGATATAGCCCGCCAGTGGTGTTGTCCAGGGGCAACTGGAGAGCTTTCATGGAATCGACCACGGTTTTCAGTTCAATATTGCCCACCTTGGCATACCGCGGGTTTACCCTCTCGGCCATCCGGCACCAGGATTTTATCTCCAGTTCATCAGCCACCTCACGACCGCACTTCAGTTCCACTTCTTTGTACCAGGCCTCTGACAAATGGAGCCAGGCAAATTGCCACACCTGCATCAGCTTAAGCAGAAACTCCTTGGAGAACATATCAAAGGTTAGATGTGGATTGTAGGGGCCACTGAGATCATTCAACTCTTTCGCCATCCAAAACCTTCCTTTCCGCTTGGTTCTTGAGACGGTGGCACACTCATGGCACCGTCACTTCTCACTTATTCTTCGAGAGACACTGCAGTCTAATCGAATCGGCGCACGCATCGGCTTCAGAAAGAATTTCTGGAAGAGCCGGTTAGAAGCTGGTGCGGCCTTAGAGCCGTCGCTGTGGGCATCAAATTTTGGCATGATACGAATCTTCCGGTGCACAGCCTCCGTAGGTATTTTTTCATAGGCGCGATTAGCTTGTCAAGTTGTAGCTGGACAGGGTTGACACTGTCAACAGCACTCATTGGCTGCTGTAGCTTTGATAAAGACGCTGAATCAAAGCGAAGGCGCATTAAACTACCTCGTCATGCAAGGGATTGACATCAGGGCTAGAGCAAACTACCATAGGATGATCAAGGGGTAGGGCAACAGCCGCGAAGATACGCATTAATCCTAAGTTAATTGTCCTGCTCTTGTTGGCGAGATCATGCAGGTTAGCCTTGAGATAGGCCCCCAGGAAAGGAGGATGCATGGGCAAAGAGGAGAGATATGACGTCGTAATCATAGGTGCGGGTCACAATGGCACAACGGTAGCTGCCTATCTGGCGAAATGCGGAGTGAGCGTTTGTCTGCTGGAAGAGCGCCCGGAATGCGGCGGGGCACAGGAGACTGCGGAGCCTATTGCCGGCGTGCGCATCCAGCCTCACGCCATAGGCAACTACGGGGGATCAGCCCCGGGGTGGGAACAGCTAGAACTCTGGCGCTATGGGTTCCGCATGGACTACAACCCGCGCGAGATGGTGGAGCTGGCACTCCATGCTAACATGCTGACCAGTGACGGGCTGGTGCCGGTGCCTGAAAAGGATATTATGGGGTGGGCCAAGATAACTGGCCTGCTCAGTGATCCGCCCTTCTACAAAGACCTCATGCGGGCCACCTTCTGGTGTCCACCGCATCCCCCTGAAGTTGAGCTGAACGAACATACCATCCCGTATATGCAGGTATATAAGCAGCATCAGCCGGACATGTGGACGAAAGAGCTGCTCGAGATGTCCCTATTTGATCTTATGGACGAATACATAGAGTGCGAGCCTTTCAAGGTGAACCAGGCATACATAGCCCTGGTTTCGGGAGCCCATGGCCACATGCAGGGAGTGGGTATCCCAGCCCTGTGCAGCGTGGCCACCGTCATTCCACCTGCTGTAGCTAAACCCGTCGCCTCTCGAGGAAACATGCATGGCTATTACCACGCTATCTTTCGCTGTGCGGTAGCTCACGGAACGGTAGTGCGCACCTGCTGTCCGGTGGAGGAGATTCTTGTTGAACACGGACGGGCCGTGGGGGTGCGACTTAGGGATGATGCTACCTGGGGTGCCAAGAAGATCTACGCCAACAAAGCCGTGATCAGCGCAGTTCACATCAAGCCCACATTCCTCGATCTCCTCGGGACAAGGCATTTGGACAAGGGTTTCCTCCAGCGAATAAAGGACCTCAGTCTCAAAGGGGGAAGCCTGTACATGACCCATTACCTCACCCGTGAACGGCTACGCTACCGTCCTAAGTTCCGGATCAAGCCACCTGAGGAGTGGGGTTCTTTTGTCGGTGGGTTTTTCCCCATGGATTCGCGAAAGATCTACTTTGAAAACGTAGAGAATGTGCTTGGTCGCCAGGAGAATCTCACCATCCCTCCGGAGAGAGCCATCTGGGGTATGGTTGCCGCGGAACTGTACGACCGCACCCAGCCCCAGTCCACCCGTCCCGGCTTCCACATTAACGGGCCGCTGTGGATGATGGTACCCACCCCCGAGTACAACGTGGACGGGCTATACGCCATGGACAAGAAGAACGACAAGAAGAAGTGGGACGAATATATGCGGCAGGCGCTCAGTTGTGTAGTTGAGAACCTTGATGACGACAACCTTGTCCGTATCTTCAGCGATAGCCCTCTGGAGCAGGAGTTCCGCAACACAGGGATGCTGGGAGGCTCATGGTATGGGATCCGTTGCGACCGGGATGAGTGGTGGAACGAGCGCCCACTGCCGGAGTTGGCTCGTTACCGCGTTCCTCAGATCGAGGGCCTTTACCTGGCCCACCAGTCAGCGGCCCACCCAGGAGGCTTGTGCCTCATGGCTGTGGGTTACAACCTGATGCACATTCTCATCGAGGATGGCATTGCCAAACCAGGTAGCTGGTGGTACCCCTCACCCTGGTATATACCCCAGCAAGGAAAGATATCAGCCGCAGGGCGCTAAAGGAAAAAGGAGAAATACCATGGCGATAGAGTTCAAAGGCTTCCAGCACCCCCAAAGCTTTTTTGAAGAGTTCCCCCCTGAGAGTGAATGGGACGTAATTGTCATCGGGGCTGGGCCCAACGGCCTGATAACGGCAGCCTATCTGGCCAGGGCTGGCCTCAAAGTTGCTCTGGTGGAGCGTCGCTACGAGATCGGAGGCGGCCTGGCCACGGAGGAGATCCTCTATCCGGGATTCTACTCCAATATGCACGCCATCTATCACATGATGGTCGACTACATGCCCGTCCTCAGAGACTTTGATTTGAGCCGCCATGGCTTGGTGTGGATCAATCCCAATGTTCAGACCGCCATGGTGTTCAGGGACGGCAACTCACTGCTTCTGACACGCATGATTGAAGACACGGCTGACTCCATACACAAGTTTTCAACCAAAGATGCCGTGACGTTTAGCAAGGTCATGGCAAGATGGCGCCAGATAGTCAGAGAGATAATCGCTCCAGCTACTTACCTGCCGCCTATGCCTCCCGTAGATACCTCGATAGCACTACAACGCACCGAAATTGGCCGAGAGATGCTGGAACTCACCGAGCAAAGCCCCCTGGAGATCATTACGAAGACCTTTGAGAACGACCGTGTTCGTGCTCTCTTGCTGTATGTCTCCTGCATGTGGGGTCTGGACCCCAGAGAGACCGGGGTCGGCTTCTTTGTGCCTCTGCTTCTCGACCGGGGTACGAACAAGAATTACTGCCACGGCGGTTCACACAAGTTGGCTGGTTCCCTAGGACGGGCGATCGTCCAGGCAGGCGGCGTGATTCTTGAGTCGTCGCAGGTCAACAAGATAATCACACAGAAGGGCGCTGTCTCCGGGGTCGAGCTTTGGGAGGGCCGCACCCTCTTCAGCAAGGTTATTGTCTCCAGCCTCGACCCGCATACCACATTCCTCGATCTCGTTGGGAAAGAGAATCTCCCTGTCAATCTCAAGGCCGCGGTTGAGGGATGGAAATACGACAAGTGGAGTCTCAACACGCTGCACGTTGTCTCTGAGGAGGCGCCACGCTATGCCTGCCGTGATCCATGGGTCAACGAGGCCTTCATGACCATATTCGGGTTTGAAAGCATGGATCAGATTCTTGCACACTGGGACAATGTGACGGCTGGCAAGATCGATCTGAAAAACTTCGGTGGCCATGCCACCTGCGAAAGCTTCTGGGATAAGCATCTTGTCCGCATGCCCGGTAACAAAGAAGTCTCCTTTTTCCAGATGCATGCTCCTTACAGCATTGATGGTGGGTGGGAAAAACGTGGCCCTGAGGTGGAGGAGGCCATCCTGTCCAAATGGCAGAAGGCCGCTCCCAACATGAAGCGAGAGAATATCGTCATGACCAATCAGGAGACTCCGGAGGACATTGTGACCCGCTTCCCCAACATGCGCCGCGGTGGAATCAAACACGGCGACTACACGCCGGTGCAATTGGGTTGCCTTCGCCCTAATCAAGACTGCTCCAGCACTAAGACACCCATTGATGGCCTCTACGTCTGTGGGGCCTCTACCTATCCGGGCGGTATGGTGCTCGGGGGACCAGGTTACCTCGCTGCCGATAAGGTGGCTGAGGATATGGGCGTTAAGAAATGGTGGAAGCCTACGCCTATCATGGAGAAGTATATCAAGACCTATTTGGAATGATTGGCACGCCTATCTCGGTTCCCAAGTGCTAATGCTTACTTGTTGAAATCAGCGAAGTGAGATTCTTCGCTACGCTCAGGATAGCAGGCCTATTTTGCCGTCCTGATCCGCCGAAGGCAGAGAAGGGTCCCTAGTTCACTGATGTAACGCTAATTATTGTAACTAAGCATTAGAGCGCCGCTTGACTCTCGAGGGACCCGGCGCAAAGCTGGTGATTTGGCATAAGGTCTGATGGGCAGGTAGAGTCTTGTCTCTGCTTTGCTGAAAGTCGGGGACATCCACTCGTAGAAAGGGGCGGGCCTCCATCTATCAGATTCCCGAGGAGTCTGATCTCTGGATCACGAACGCCTTGCAAAGCGAACCAACATTGGTAAGGGTCTCCCCCACAGATAGACGGACTCGAGTGCCAGCTTAAGGCATTCTGGCGCCACCACTGACATTGATGTAGGTTCCGGTCATACTGCTTGAAATATCAGAACTTAAGAACAAGACAGCAGCGGCAATATCTTCGGGGTCAATCATTTTCCCAAAGAGGCTCTTTGGACCTAGCATTTGTTCTATGGTTTCCCTTGCCTGGGAGTCATCCGGCGACATACCCAACAATGTAATCACGGGGTCGTAGAAATGGGTGCGTGTGAAACCAGGACAAACCGCATTCACATTGATCTTGTTAGCTGCCATCTCCTTGGCCAGAGACTCTGTCAGGCCGAGGACAGCAAACTTGGCGGCGCTATATATGCTGGAGTTCTCCATCCCTTCTAAGCCAGCTATGGAGCAAGTATTAATGATCTTACCGTGGTTCTTTTCTATCATATGTGGCAGAACTGCCTGGGTACAAAGAAACACTCCTTTGACCAGAACACCAAGAACCCTGTCAATATCCTTTTCGTCGATTTCAACGAAAAGCTTCGGCACGGCAAACCCGGCGTTATTGAACAGAATGTCAATCTTGCCCAATTCCTTCAAGGCAGTAGCCGCGAGGTTATCGGCGTCGGCTTTTTTGCTCACATCACACTTTACGGCTATCGCCTTTACCCCGCCTTTCGATACACTTTTCGCCACCGCCTGTGCCTCATCCAGTAACATATCACCGATCACCACATTAGCCCCTTCTCTGGCGTAAGCTTCGACGGTCGCCTTGCCAATACCCCTTGCCCCACCGGTTACGATGGCCACCTTACCTTTGAGTCCCAGATCCATGAATGTCCTCCTTCATTTTAGATTCTGTCATTGTACTTTCTCTTGTATTGTTCAAATAGGGCCCTGTCAATTGGCGTTTCCGAAATTAACTGGGGCTGTGCTCAGATGATAGACGTCTATTCGTTGTCCGTCAAGCCCTCTGCGCTCCTTCGGTACGGATTTGAGTACTCTCGCAGCAGGCGGTAGAATATCCTAAGAAAATTGGGCAGCTTGTTGCAGAAAGAGCAAGAGTGCGGTAATAAAGAGGTGCGATGGACGATATTACTCTGACGATAAACGGGCAAACGGTTACAGCTAAACGGGGTGGAACCATTCTGGAGGCGGCTTCAGCAGCCGGGATTTACATCCCTGCACTGTGTGCCTATCCTGGCCTGAAGGCGTTAGCTGAAGAGGTGCCTGATAGGGCTTGCCAGCTCTGTCTGGCAGAGGTGGGCAGTAGAGTTCTGCTGTCCTGCACTACGCCGGTCTCCCAAGGGATGGTAGTTCAGACTGAGACGCCAAGGGTGCAGGAATTGCGGCGAAAACACCTGAAAGCCATACTGCGGAGGCATCCCACTGCTTGTTTTACCTGTGATCGACGTGAGCGATGCAGTCCTTTCGATATCTGTCTTCGCCAGGTTGCCGTTGAGGATCGGTGCATCGTCTGCCCTGAGAACGGTAACTGCGAACTGCAAAGAGCAGTGGACTATGTTGGCATAGATGAGCTTCCTCCTTACACCCCAAAGAAACTGCCTGTTCGAACCGACAGCCCTTTCTTTGTTCGAGACCATAACTTGTGTATTCTCTGCGAGCGCTGCGTCCGCGTCTGCCAAGACATAAGGGGAGTGAAAGCTATCGAGTTTGCCTATCCGTGCTACAAGGCCTGCCCTGCCGGAATAGACATCCCTCGCTATGTGCGGCTTGTCGCCAGAGGAAGGCACAGTGCTGCTTTGGCGGTGATTCGGGAGACGGTCCCCTTTCCTGGTTCACTAGGTCGGGTTTGCATTCACCCCTGCGAGACTGCTTGCCAGCGTGGCAAGGTGGTGGAACAAGCGATATGTATCCGAATGCTGAAGCGCTTCGCTGATGACAACAGTGACCATTCCTGGAAAGAGAGAGCCAAGAGGCTTGCGCCCACAAGAAAGAGTGTAGCGGTGGTGGGAGCGGGGCCAGCAGGCCTGACTGCTGCCTACTATATAGGCAAGCTAGGCCATAAAGTCACTGTCTATGAGGCCCTACCCGAACCTGGTGGCATGATGCGTGTCGGTATCCCTGAATATCGCCTGCCCCGCAATATACTCAGTCGCGAGATCGAGGAGATCAAGAGCGTCGGCGTAGACATCAAGCTAAACGCCAGAATCGAGTCGCTGGACCCACTTTTTGATAAGGGATACAAGGCCATCTTTGTGGCTGTCGGGGCTCATGAAGGAATGAAGTTGGGGGTTGAGGGTGAAGACCTGCCTGGCGTCATTGAGTCAGCAGAGTTCCTGCGCCGTGCCAATCTGGGCGAGAAAGTAAATGTGGGGCAGAGGGTAGGTGTAGTCGGAGGGGGGAATGTGGCTATTGATGCCGCCCGTATTTCTCTCCGCCTCGGAGCGAAGAAGGTAACGATCTTTTACCGCCGCACGCGGGCTGAGATGCCAGCCAGTCCCGAGGAAATCGATGCCGCCTTGGAGGAGGGTGTGGAGATCATGTACCTGGTGGCTCCTTCCAAGGTAAGTCGGGAGGATAGCATTCTCAAACTGGAATCGATCCGCATGGAATTGGGTGAACCCGATGCCAGCGGGCGACGTCGCCCCATCCCCATCAAGGGGAGTGAGTTCGTTATCGAGCTAGATACGCTGATTGCCGCCATTGGGCAACGCCCGGAGGTCCCGCCAGGCTTCAATGTCAAGGTGGAGCGAGGCAACGTATTAAAGGTGGATGACAATTTGCGGACAACCCGTGAGGGGGTTTTCTCTGGCGGCGATTGCGCCACCGGGCCAGCTTCAGTTATCGAAGCCATAGCTGCTGGCCGAAAAGCAGCTGAGGCTATTGACCGTTACCTCGGTGGCAAAGGAGATATCTCGGAATCTCTTGTTGACCCAGAAGAAGCCATGTACTGGCTGGACGCGGATCTGCCACAGGAGAAGATAGCTGCCTTTTCCCACCTTTCTCCCGAGGTTGCCATCAGGAGCTTTGACGAGGTGGAGCATGGGCTGGCCGAAGAGATGGCCGTGGCTGAAGCCTTGCGCTGCCTCCAGTGCCATGTGATCACCCCTCCTGACGAACTCTTGCTCCAAGACGCTAATTGCCAGTTCTGCGGTGCTTGTGTAGATGCCTGCCCCACCGGTGCGCTGGTCGAGGTCAGCAGCCGCTGGAGTGGCTTGCCTGACCGTGAAGTAAAGACTACCTGTCCCTATTGTGGCGTCGGCTGTCAACTCAATCTCGAGATCAAGAAGGAGCACATCGTAAAGGTCGTTCCGAGCCGAGATGGCGGCCCCAATAAAGGGCAAGCCTGTGTCAAAGGCAAGTTTGGCCTTGACTTTGTGCATGACCCCAGCCGCCTCACCTCGCCACTGATCAAGCGGAATGGGGAATTCGTTCAGGCAACATGGATGGAGGCCTTGGAGCTTGTGGCCGACAAGCTGAAGAAGTACCGAGATGGCCGGTTTGCCACCATATCCTCGGCTAGGTGCACGAATGAGGATAACTACGTTATCCAGAAGTTCACCCGCGCAGTGATGGGCACCAACAACATTGACCACTGTGCCCGTCTCTGACATGCTCCCACAGTGGCCGGTCTGGCCACCAGCTTCGGCAGCGGCGCTATGACGAATTCTATCAATGAAATTGGTGATGCCAGGTGCATCCTGGCCACCGGCACCAACACCACGACCGCACACCCCATCGTTGCCCTGGAGATAAAGAGAGCAGTAAGACAGGGGGCCAAGCTCATTGTGGCAAATCCAAGAGAGATTGACCTCTGCCGTCTGGCTGACCTCTGGCTCCAGCAGCGCCCCGGAAGCGATGTTGCCTTGCTCATGGGCATGGTGAGAGTTATCGTCGATGAAGGACTCCACGACCAGGCCTTCATACAGGAGCGCTGTGAGAACTACGATGCTCTCCTGAAATCGCTGAGAAACTTTGATCTTGACTTCGTGGAGGAGACCACCGGCGTGCCCAGAGCGAAAATAGCCGAGGCAGCCCGGATATACGCTACTCAAAAACCAGCCACCATCCTCTACACTATGGGCATTACCCAGCATACCCATGGTGTGGACAACGTGCTGGCGATAGCCAACCTGGCCATGCTCACCGGAAGCATAGGTAAGCCTTCCACAGGGGTCAACCCACTCAGAGGTCAGAACAATGTCCAGGGTGCTTGCGATATGGGCGCTCTGCCTACCGTCTATTCTGGATACCAGGCCGTTGCTGATCCCAACATCCAGAAAAAGTTTGAGACTGCCTGGGGCACCTCACTGTCCCCCACGGCCGGACTGACCCTGACAGACGTTTTTCAGGCGGCACATCAGGGACAAATAAAGGCTGTATATCTGGTTGGCGAGAACCCTGTCCTCAGCGACCCCGATGCCAAGCACACCCAGGAGGCTTTGGAGAAACTGGAATTCCTGGTGGTGCAGGATATCTTCCTTACTGAGACCGCCCGTCTGGCTGATGTGGTGTTCCCGGCGGTCAGCTTCGCTGAGAAGGATGGCACTTTCACCAATACCGAGCGAAGGGTGCAACGGGTGGGCCAGGCTATAGAGCCTATCGGAGGTTCCAAGCCCGACTGGTGGATCACCTGCCAGATAGCCAAAAGAATGGGCGGAAAAGGCTTCGATTACGAGAACCCAGTACAGATTATGAGGGAGATCGCTGACCTGACTCCCAGCTACGGCGGCATCTCCTACGAAAGACTGGAGAAGACGGGCCTGCAATGGCCCTGTCCCACGAAAGAGCATCCAGGGACGCCTTTTCTACATAAGGATACTTTCAGCCGAGGCAAGGGGAAGTTCATGCCTCTGGAGTACAGGCCTCCTGCCGAAATGCCTGACGAGGAATATCCTCTCATCCTCACCACCGAGCGCAGTCTGTATCACTACCACACCGGCACCATGACGCGCAAGGTGAAGGGGCTAAATAAGCTGCGCCCTGAGGAGCTAGTGGAGATGAATCCGGCAGACGCCACCAAACTGGGGGTCTCTGACGGCCAACCGGTAAAGGTGGTCTCCCGACGAGGTGAGGTGACGGCCAAGGCTAAGGTGACTCAAGCTTCGCCGCCCGGCGTGGTGAGTATGACCTTCCATTTTGCGGAAAGCCCTACTAACCGGCTCACAAACCCCGCTTTTGATCCGGTGGCCAAAACGCCCGAGTTGAAGGTCTGCGCTGTCAGGGTGGAGAAAAGCGACTCTGTGAGTTAGTACCGAAGGGGCGGGTTGACCACCAGCGGTCAACCCGCCCTGCTGATCTGTTGTCGGACAGCAGTAGTAACGGGTCAGCTTTGCATGGTAGGTGAACCCCATTTCCCTTCTGGGGATGTATCGGGGTGGTGGGTCTAGCGTAGCGAAACCTATTCTGTTCTACTGTAATCGTTGACGTTGGTGAGGACAACAATCATGGCTATGGAGAGAGTGCTGAAAGTCGGCATAGCGGTGAAAGACTTGAATGAAGCGTACAGACTATTCACCGAGGCATTAGGACTAACCCCTGGAGGTATAGGGCCATTCGAGCCCGCCGGAATGAGAGGCGCCCTCTGTCACTTGGATGATTTTTCTATTGAACTCATGGAACCCTTGAGACCAGGTAGCCCGATAGCCAAGTTCATTGAGAGGCATGGTGAAGGGTTGCAGCACATCAGTCTTAAGGTTCCAAACCTGGAAGAGGCCATTAGCCAGTTGAAGAAGAAAGGAATAGAGTTTATCCAGGAGACTCCGCTTGAAGGCGAATATCGCTCCAAAAGAGCAAGGTCTGTCTTTGTTAACCCTCGCTCATTTCATGGTGTGCCTGTCCAACTGGTGGAGTTGTCCTAAATAATTTGCCACGGCATGACACTGGACAAAGGGAACAGGAAGAAGATGTATCGGCTGGTTGATTCGCACGCTCACCTGGAGGAACTGGAAGACCTGGACGCAGCCCTGGAAAGGGCCCGCCAGACCGGGGTAATAGCTATTATTGCCGTTGGTTCAGATTATGAATCGAATGTCCATGTGCTGGAAATAGCGGCAAAATACCCGAACCTGGTGTACCCAGCACTAGGGTTGCACCCTGGTAGTTTGAACAAAGATATCCTATCCCTTGGGCACGACCTTCGGTTCGTTGAAGACAAGATGGAAGACGTAGTAGCCATAGGTGAGGTAGGGCTGGACTATGACAAGAGGGTGGTAGCTCGTGCTGGCAAAGACCGGCAAAAGGAAGCCTTTAGGGGTGTCCTGACCTTGGCCAAACGATACAATAAACCAGTGATAATCCATTCCCGATACGCTTGGAGGGACTCCCTCACCCTGGCAGAGGGTGCCGGGGTGGGGAAGGCCATCTTCCACTGGTACACCGGCCCGACAAACATTCTGAAGGATATTCTAGATGGTGGGTATTTTGTCTCTGCCACCCTGGCCGCAGAATACCATGCGGAGCACCGCAGAGCCATAAAGGAGACGCCCTTACAGAACCTGCTGCTGGAAACAGACTGTCCGGTGGTATATAGAGGCCATCAGGCGGAACCGGCTGATGTCAGCCGCGTTTTGCAGGCCGCCGCCGAACTAAAGGGACTATCGCCAGATACAGTAGCCGAGGCCACCACGGAAAACGCTCTGCGGCTTTTTCGACTTCCAGGGATCAAATAGTGATCCCCTGCCGAGGCAGCGAAGCTGATGTCAGGTCTCAAAGAGTGCTTGACAGTCAGGGGGGAGAGGGTTCATCATTGGCTGAAACATTGGTAGAGTTGGGTTTGGACTCTGCCACCAATCTATTGACCTGATAAGAAGCGAGGGAGGCACGGGAAATGGGCAAGCTAGATGGAAAGGTGGCCTTGATCACTGGAGCCGGGTCCGGAATGGGACGAGCTACGGCGATTCTCTTTGCTAAAGAAGGCGCCAGGGTGGCTGTTTCCGATTATTCCCCGGCAGGAGGCGGGGAAACAGTCAAGATAATCCAGAAAGGGGGCGGACAGGCCATCTTCATCGAAGCTGATGTCTCCAAAGCAGCCGATGTGGAGGGAATGGTCAAAACAACTGTGGCCACATACGGGCGGCTAGACATCCTCTACAGTAATGCTGGCGTTCCTCAGCCAATGGCTCCTGTGGCAGACATTACAGAAGAGGAGTGGGACAGAGTCGTTGATATAAATATGAAGGGCGTGTTCCTTGGTGCAAAGTACGCTATTCCAGTAATGCTCAAACAGGGTGGTGGCGTGATCATCAATACCGCGTCGATCGGGGGGCTTGTGGGGTCACCGTACGAGGCCATCTACTGCGCTTCGAAGGGAGGAGTCGTCCTGCTCACTAAGTCGATGGCTATAGAATATGGCAAGAAGAACATCCGGGTTAACTGCATTTGCCCAGGCTTGATCCGAACGGGAATGAGTGAAGGACTCATAGGTTATCCCGCTGCCATGGAGGTCTGGATGCGACGGCAACCCCTGGAAAGGCTGGGCCAACCTGATGATGTCGCCCGAGCTGCTCTCTACCTGGCCTGCGAGGATTCCCTGTTTGTGACTGGCACGTGCCTGGTGGTCGATGGTGGTGTGACAGCCACTTCCGGGGCTGCGAATCTTTTTGATCTAGGTTTCGCACAGAATACCCCATGACAGGGGCATAACGTGAGACTGCGTGTTGCTCTGAATATCGACGCACTGTCAGAAATTACTGGGGGCGTCTCAACCAATAGCCGCGCTACATAGTTGGGCATGGATTATAAATAACAGGGTTAACGAAGCATAGTATTTCCATCGCAAGAAAGAGAAGGAGGGCAAAATGAGACTCTGTGTTGTCCAGATTGGCATGATACCTGACGAATTTATGGAAATGTCTCTTGGTTGGATTCGCCCTAGCTTCGAGAAGGTGCTGCGTCCAGATACCGAGGTGGTGGTCAAGTGTCCCAAGAACGGGTGGAGGGGAGAAGACCCCCAGGACATGGACAATCCCTACTTCGTGCTCTTGAATGAGAGAGCGCTCATCGAAGCTTACCTGGAGGCGGAGAAGGAGGGATTCGATGCGGTCTGGGTGAACTGCTTCGGCGACCCGGGCGTGAAGCAGGCCAGACACGTTGTAGGCATACCGGTCATCGGTCCTGCCGAGGCTACCCTGCATTTTGCCTGTCAGTTGGGGCGGCGCTTTGCCGTCATCGGGGCTAACATGCCTGGTCAATTCGATCAAATGTCCGAGACAGTGAGATATCATGGACTGGAGAGCCGCCTCAGCCCCAACGGCATCAGGTTGGACAAAGAGCCTTTCGTAGAGATCTGGCCCAAGGCGCAGGAGAACCCCAGGCTGGCCGCCGACAGCGTGACTGAGGTGGCCAAGGAGTGTGTGGCTAGTGGAGCTGATGTCATCGTGGTCGGCTGCTGTGCCCTGGGGCCGATGTGCAGCGCCGCTGGGGTGAACAAGATCACAGTGGACGGACGGGACATACCTGTCCTCGACCCCACCATGGTGGCAGCCAAGATAGCCGAGATGCAGGCGGATATCAGGAAGGCCACCGGGCTGCCTATTCCCAGCCGGGCGCGGAACCTTGCTCTGCCTTCCGCGGACGACTGGAAGAGGGTGAGATCGGCCTTTGGACTGCCGGCTTAGCCCAAAGTTGCTGTGGTCAGCGTATACATGTTCAACCTGGGGCACTAGCGGCTGACGCTTAGCAAATGAACTTACCCCGGCCTCGTGTGGATTGGAAAAAGCCGCTGACAATTCTGAGCAGCAATCCTTTATGTTTGTTGCCGCTCACATCACGGTAAATGGGAATGGGTATGCTATGTCTTTCGTGGTGACCTTGTCGAACCACAAATAGCCCTTCGATAGGCTCAAGGCGAACAAATCAAAGCCAATGTTGAGAGTAATGACATGCGCTATGGCTATTGCCAGGATACTGTGCCCGGGAGAGGCTACAAGAACGATACTCGAACGTGCCCGGCACCATAGACACCTTAGACCGCTTGCCTTGCCAACGGGTAATGGCTAAAAGCAAACTTCTGAGTTGCCTTAGAGCCGCATGTTATGGTAGTACAAACGGCTAGAGCGGTTGACTAGGCTAGAAGGAGGGAAACGATGGCAAAACAGTACGAGGTAATAGCAAAGGTAGTGAGCCAGAAGGGGACTTGTGCTGCGGAGCACAAGGTAGGTGATGAGTTCCTCATTGGGGACCAGACGCCAAAGGGCATGTGCTCCTGGGCGTTTGAGACTGTCTTTCCCTTTGCCGCGGTCTTGCAGTTTGGCGGCTCTTTCCCCTGGGAAAAGGACGACCCGAGCAAGACCACAGTTGCCTGCCCTGATCCTGGGAACCCGGTGGTCTTCGAACTGAGGCGACTGAAGAAGTAGAGCGTACCATGCGACTGTGTATATGTCAGTAAGTGGCACCATTTCCGCGGACAGCTCAAAGGATAAGGTGCTATACTTTTACTACAGTCTGGATTGTAGTCCAACGGAATTCAGAAGACGCAACCCGATATCGGAATATGTGAGTACATGTCAAAAAGGAGGGAGTTGGAACTAGCAGATTAGTAATTGGATTTCGGTCGGTTTCTCAATTGTTAATTTGTGGGAGGTAAATTTCACAGAATGATCGGGATTACATCGTATTCAGCTTATATACCTTGGTATCGGTTGAGCAAGGCTAAAATGGGAGATGCCACCAGCTTCCTGCTGAGTTTTCCAACGCCGGGCGAAAGGTCGGTAGCCAATCAAAATGAAGACTCTGTAACTATGGCTACGGCTGCAAGCATTTACTGTCTGGATGGAGAGGACAGGAGCAAAGTGGACGGCCTGTATTTTGCCACCAGTTCTCCAGCATACCTGGTCAGGCAACAGGCCAGCATAGTGTCGACTGCCCTTGATCTGAGAGAGGAAATCCGTGTTGCGGATTTTGCCTCCGGCAGCAAGGCTGGGACTACAGCTTTAATGAATGCTTTCGATGCCGTCAAGGCTGGCTCTATGAACAATGCGATAGTCTGTGCGGCTGATTGCAGGGTAGTTCAGCCGGGCAACCCGCAGGAATACGTGTACGGCGATGGCGCCGCCGCCTTCATAATCGGCAAAGATGATGTTGTTGCGGAACTGGAGGCTACCTATTCATTGTCAGTTGATTTTGTAGACCGCTGGCGCGCTGTGTATGAGAAATTCGAGCATGCCTGGGAAGACAGGTGGATTCGCGATGAGGGCTATGAAAAACTGATTCCCCGGGCTATCAACGGAATGCTCAAACAGCAGAATCTTGCCATGAAAGACATAGCTAAGTTGGTCTTCTCCTATCCAATTGCCAGGTTACATGCAGCGCTCGCCAAGAGAATGGGCGCCGAACCGGCGCAGGTACAGGATAACCTGATGGATAAGGTAGGGGATACCTGTGCGGCCTATTCGCTCATGATGCTGGTGGGAGCGCTGGAAGAGGCCAAAGCGGGAGATAGAATTTTGGTTTCCAGTTATGGACAGGGCGCGGATGTGTTGCTGTTCAAAGTAACTGACAAGATCAGCAGGATGAGGGATAAATGGGGTATCAAGAAGAACCTGGCACGCAGGCAGGATCTGGAAAGCTGGGAGAGATTTGCGTCTATTCGTGGCTCAGTCAACTTCTACCTGGGCCCGCGCGAGGGAGAATACGGTTTCACCTCTTATTCGATGGCGTGGAGGGAGAGAAAAGAACTGGCCAGACTCTATGGCTCTAAATGCAAGAAGTGCGGCACCGTGCAGTTTCCGCCCAGGAGAATCTGCGTAAATCCCAAGTGTAGAGCAATTGGTGAAATGGAGGATTACAAGTTCTCTACCAGGAAGGGCAAGGTTTTCTCTTATATGGTGGATCATAATGTCGCAGTCCCGATGCCCCCAGTAATAGCTGCCCACATCAACTTCGATGGTGGTGGCAGGATGAACCTGCAGCTCGTTGATGTTGATCCCAGTGATGTCCAGGTAGGTATGCCTGTTGAAATGACATACCGACGCAAGCAGGTTGATACCGTACGCGGAATCAGCATCTACTACTGGTGTGCAACCCCTGTTCGACAGTAGTAAGGTCATCGAGCGAATAACGGAGGAAACATTAGAAATGGCAGATGGAATAAAGGACAAAGTTGCAATCATAGGTGTTGGATGTAGCAAGTTCGGAGAGAGATGGGATACCTCTGGTGGTGATCTTTTGGTGGAGGCTTTCAAAGAAGCTATTGAGGATGCAGGTATCAAACCTAATGATATTGATGCGGCGTTTGGTGGTACTGCCATGCCTGAGACGCATATCGGCCCTGCCGGCACTCCACTTGCCGAAAATCTCAGGTTGCCTTTTGTCCCGTTCAGCAGGAGTGAGAACCTCTGCTGTACCGGAGCCGATACTATTAGGTACGCCTCTTACGCGGTCGCAGCCGGTGCCGTTGATATAGCCCTGGCCATCGGTGTGGAGAAGTTGAAGGATGTAGGTACGCCCGGACTTCCTGTAGGTGGTGTTACCACCCCACCCAAGGGCACTCTTCGAGTTCCCATAACAAGTGGCGGGCCAGGCAACTTCGCGCTTCTGGCAACAGCCTACTTCGCGAAGTATGGCCTGGAATTCGAAGTAGGTAAAGAGATGCTGGCTCGCATCTCTGCCAAAAGCCACTACAACGGATCTTTGAATCCCAGGGCGCATCTGCGCAGAGCTGTAACAGTTCAGGAGATTATGGCCGCTCCCATTATTGCCTGGCCGCTGGGCCTGTTCGATTGCTGCGGCGTTAGCGATGGCTGCGCGGCCGCTATCGTTGTTCGAGCGGCTGAAGCCAAGCACTACCGGAAGGACCCAGTGTACATCAAGTCATTGCAGATTTGCTCTACTTCTGGTGAGCCGGAGGAGTGGAGTGATGGGCCGTGGGACGCCACTTACATCGAGATGAACCGGCACGCGGCAGCAAAGGCTTACAAGGAAGCGGGGGTGAAAAATCCTCGCGAAGAGATCAGCTTCGCGGAAGTTCATGATTGCTTTTCGATAACAGAAGCTATTATCATGGAAGACCTCGGTTTTAGCCCCGTCGGCAGGGTGAAGGACGATGTCTTTGGCGGGCGATTCAACCATGACGGCGCCCAGCCGATCAATATCAGCGGTGGGTTGAAGTCGTTTGGGCATCCGATCGGAGCCACAGGTCTCAGAATGATTTATGAATTGGTTACGCAGTTCCAGGGCAGAGCTCAATTACCGGAACGCCAGCTAAAGAATCCCAAACTGGGCCTTACACATAACCTGGGTGATGCCCCCCCACGCTCGGTGGTCGCTGTCACTATCATGGGCAAAGAACTGGGATAAGACTCGGATGAAATAGGCCTGTCATCGCCACGAAAGTCCACCGCTTTCATTTTTGGTGGTGCTGGTGTGAACCAGCATGGGTGATTCTGAGCGTAGAGAAGAATCTCAATTCGCTGATTTCGGCAAGAAGGCACTAGCTCGTGCCAGAGCCGCGTTTTGGCCGCTGGTTGTAAGCACCACCTATGCGGGGGGTTGTTCGCGAGAGCTGTAAGTGAGCATTTCGCCAATTCGTGTGCACGGGGTCAGTCTGCTCGGCAGGCGTTGGATGACCACGGTGCGCTTGTGGTCTGCAGAATTGTGTGGTCTATTCCTGTCTGGGCCGGGCCTCTGCTCCGAGAGCGGCCAGAGGGCAGCAATACCCCCAATCCCCTCCTATTGAGGGCCGCCTCCCACAGGAATAATGGCCCCGCTGATATAGGCCGAGGCATCCGAGGCCAAGAACAGCGCCAGTCCGAGGATATCATCCGGCTGCCCCACCCTTCCCAGGGGAACCGCTTTGGCATATCTTTCAAACAACTCCGGCGGCATCCACTTACGTTCGGTAGCAGTATCAATGAGACCTGGCGAAATGGCGTTGACCCGAACGTTATACTGGCCCAACTCCATGGATAGAATCTTGGTGAATAAATTTATCCCCGCTTTGGCCGCGCCATAGTGGGTCATTCCATGAACAGGGTGAACCCCTGCCCCAGAACTGAAGTTGATTATGCTGCCCTTCCTCTGTTCCACCATCACTCTTCCCACCGCCCGGCAGCAGAGATAGGCGCTCTTTAGATTGAGGTCTACGATTCGATCCCAGATTTCCTCGTCCATTTCAAGGAGAGGAATGGATCGATCAGCCCCCGTCCCTCCAGCACAGTTGACCAGCACGTCGATCCGTCCAAGCGTATCCCGAGTCCTGTGCGCCATGGCGGATACTTGAGCACCATCGGTCACGTCTGTGGGAAGCGCCAGGGCTTTGCCCCCGCGGGATTGGATTTCCAGAACGGTGGCTTGAAGGTCAGCAGCACTTCGAGCCGCGAGCACAACGACAGCGCCTGATGCGGCGAACCCCCGGGCCAGCGCATTGCCGATCCCTCGGCTGGCGCCGGTGACGATCGCCACTTTTCCTTCAACAGAGAACCTGGCTAGAGCCATGACCATCTCCGAGTATAGTGGATACCCGCGGGCAAAGTCCAGAGACTCCCTATTCGCATTATTCAATTCTTGTTTTGACTCATCAACATCTGCCGCTATGAATAGCACTCCGGGCAAGATTATCAGGACCCTATTCTCTTCATGCTGGGTAGTGTCAAGAGAAGTGTGTAAATTGAGGGATAGGCTTCTCCTTCCAGGTTGAGTTAAGGTGATTGGTAATGCCATAGATGATCCGATCAACACTCTCAGGGTTCTGGAAACAGCTCATAGGCCT